>Ga0207902_1000030_pt1 | contig 144616 bp, 121 predicted proteins | sample LinPmetageLP45_FD_184056 | JGI IMG/M metagenome (GOLD analysis project Ga0207902, IMG submission 184056) | Marine viral communities from the Pacific Ocean - LP-45 (SPAdes) | ecosystem: Environmental > Aquatic > Marine > Oceanic | place: Pacific Ocean | collected 2011-06-12
ATTGTCTTGTTATAAATTGTTAAAGAACTATCGTGCAAAAATCATAATGCGAAGCATTCTGTTTTTGCGCAAGGAGGACTAACACTACATATAGTTGCTTAGACTTCCTCACCTCACCCGAACGGCCATTGCCTTTTCGATGAGTGCTTCTCTTCGAAGCGGATGCGCATTCTACGCGTTTCGTTTTCAGTGTCAACGTTTTTCGTAAATTTCTTTTCGAACCGTTGTTAACTCCAAAGAGCTAATGAAAACTGCTTTTCCAGTGTTGTTGCCAACTCCTTGAAGCGAGGCGCGCATTCTACATCGTTAAGTTACGATGTCAACCCAGTTTTTAACTTTTTAATCAGTCTTAATTCAAGGTTGTGCACTACGTCTTGTGAGTGCCTGAAGCCCCCTCAAAACGTGGAGCGCATTATAGATAGGTGGCGTAAAAGATCAACCGTTATTTGGCACTTATTTGCATTTAATAACATTTCCACTCTCAAACGCTTATTTTTACATCATTTAGGTGTATTCCATTGGACTTTAGGATAGTTCTTTCACATTTTATTGTTCTAATTGTTACAAATGAGTAAACTATAACCAGCCTTCATTATTATGATAATAAACACTAGAAAGGTAGGTATATGAAAGTAGGCTTTATTCAATGCACTGTTATTAGTGCTATCTTTGCAATCGCAGGATATCTGTTGTTTTCATCAGCTAGTATAGAAGCGCACGTTCCGTTAACGGTTTCAGCGTCTCTATTAATAAGCGGTATATTAACGCCGTGGCTAGCTTCACTCCTTAACAATTCACCCTCTGAAACAGCTGCGCCCTCCACCAGCAGCACAACCACTGAAACACTCTATGTGGGTAATCTACCGTATCGTGCAAACGAATCTGCGGTTAAAGAGTATTTTGGTAGTTTTGTCGAAGTACAATCTGTCCGACTCATGAAGGATAGAAAAACTGGCAAGCGAAAAGGTTATGGCTTTATTGAAGTGATAACTAGCGACCTTGACCCAGTAATAGCGAAGACTAACGACTCAGTGTTCCAAGAGCGAACATTAAAAGTTAGACCAGCTAAAGACAAAGTAGAACAAGTATAAATTAAAAAACCTGGGCATGACCCAGGTTTTTTTTACTCTATTCTGAAGCCGCTTGCTGTGGCATCGCGTTTAATAAGTTTTGGTTAAACGTATGGAAACGATTTATAGCTGAAACTAAATCAGGTATTTGTACATCTTTCATTTCACTAATAATACCTGCAAGCAATGTATTGTAGTCATCTCCAGCGCCTAAGGTATTCTCGGCATTTTCGAACGTAGACATCATCTTTTCTAGATACTGTGCTATTGGGCTTACTACATTACCGTATTGGTTTTCAGCCTCACCTTCTTCACTGTAGTGCTTTACGTTCTCATAAGCCTTGACCATTTCGGTTTGTGTAGTGCGGTTTAACTGCAACGCATACCCAACTAACTCTTTATCATCGAAACCTAAATTCAACGCTTGTTCGAACGCTTTATCCATATCCCCGCTATAGAAGGTATCCGCTAAGTCTTGTGCTTCACCCACAAGATTTGCAATAGCTGTCATTTCATCTTCGTCTATTTCACCCTTTAACGAAAAGCTGATGCCACTTCGTTCAAAGTATTCATATTGAGATGACTGCTGCGCCACAACTGAATCTGTATTCGAACTAGACGTTTCAGCATCGTCATTCGCGGGTATATATAGCGAAGCCTGACTAGCAGCACTAAACTGTCTGATACTTTCAAAGCTAAGGTTTACTTCATCCCCATCTTTGGTTCGAATGAGCAAGCTTCCTGATTTAGCATCAGATGCAGATACCGCGTTAAGCTCGCTCACACTCACTGGATTCGGATTGAAGATATTCTGTTCTAAATCGTTAATGCCGCCGTCTATCATTTCACGGCTACGAGTAACACCTTCTTCAATCTCATCATTCATAAAACCTTCGAGATCTTTTTCAGCCATAGCGAAGCCACGACTTACGCCTTCACGGGCCTGACCAAATAATCCTTTTAGGGTATCGTCATCCGCACCACCATCAGCGGCACCTTGAATGACTCCGGTCACGAACCCAAGTACATTACGGGCGACTTTTTCGAAATCGAATAAGCTTTTATTTTCTTCGCCGTCTTCAGACTGCTTGCTTTCATTAGGGCGCTTACCATCAACAACCACATTTTGACTTAAGCTACCACTGAAGACCTTTAAGCCGATACTGGTCTGCGTGCTATTCACGGTGACCGTTGCTGAATGCTGTTTGGTAAACTCGGCTGCTTGCTGTAAGCCTTCCTGTTGAAGCTGCTTCTTTATAGCTTCATTCGGGTGAACCGATGCCTTTTCATCCACTTTCTGGTCGCCCATGAAAGCCTTAATTTGACTCACGTTCATAATTTGATCCTCACTATCCTCAATCAAGTTATCGGCACCAATCACGTATTGTTTAATTTTAATACGAAATTTTTGCTTCTGTGAGTTTTATCCGTTGCACATATAATATAAGGCACTACAATTCGCAGCCTTATTTAAATGATGTTCGGAGAACCACATGACAACCACCACTGCAAAAGACTATCAAGCTCAACTCGATGAGAAAGTGGATCGGTTAGGTACTCTTCTTACGCCGTTTAACGTACCGAGTCTGTCGGTGTATCCGTCTAAACCTGAAAACTACCGTATGCGGGCTGAGTTTCGTGTATGGCACGACGGTGACGATCTTTATCACATCATGTTCGATCAAGGTTCTAAAGAGAAGTACCGCGTAGATACATTTCCACCGGCTAGTGAAACCATTAACAAGGCAATGCAGCAATTAATTGATTATTTAAAGCCAAACGAGCTGCTGCGCAAAAAATTGTTTCAAATTGATTATCTAACTGGATTATCCGGTGAATTGGTTATTAGCTTGCTGTATCACAAGCCACTAGATGACGAATGGGAAGCACAAGCTGAACTACTTCGCACCTTTTTAGCTACCCAATTTACGGCTGTGAGTATTATTGGGCGGGCTAGAAAGCAAAAACGCATTGTGGGTAACGATTTTATTATAGAACGTCTACCTATTAATGGCCGTGAATTCGAATTCAAACATATCGAAAACAGCTTTACTCAACCTAATGCAGAAGTGAATTGCAGCATGATTGAGTGGTCACTTGAATGCTCTGCTCCCCTAACTGGCGATTTACTCGAAATGTATTGTGGTGCAGGGAACTTCTCAATGCCATTGGCAGTTCATTTTGACAACGTGATAGGAACCGAAATAGCAAAGCCTTCGGTACAAGCGGCGCAATACAATATTGCGGCAAACCACTTAGATAACGTGAAAATTGTTAGGCTTTCTGCAGAAGAGTTTACTGAAGCAATGAATGGGGAAAGAACCTTCTCTCGTCTAGAAGGTATCAACTTAACTGAATACAATTTTACCACTGTATTGGTTGACCCACCCCGAGCAGGCTTAGACGTAGATTCATTAAAAATGATTCAAGGGTACGATAATATTATCTATATCTCTTGTAACCCTGAAACCTTAGCTGAAAACTTAAGCCTGCTTTGTGAAACTCATGAAATAGCAAATGCGGCACTGTTCGATCAATTTCCATTCACCCATCATATAGAAGCGGGTGTGTTACTTACTAAAAAGTAACGAGCTGTATTTTGCAAATGGATTTGCAGCAACTTTAGATTTTAACGCTTAAGATGCGTCGGAAGATGTCTCTGATGAAAGCTTCGACATTGCGCCCAATTGCACGAAACGTAATTGGGCTTTAACCCTTTCGCCAATTTCCATCTTCAACTTAGTATCAGCTTCTAACGCTTCTGCACCAGCACTGAATACCAATCTAACCATCGCATCAGCTTGAAGCTGCGCAATATTGTACTCCACGCCTTGTTGCTCGATGATGTAATCGGTTAGCTCTTCAATAAAATGCTGAATTTCGCGAAAAACCGCCATTCGGTATGCAGCTGACGTGCCTGTATGCTCCCGCAATAATAATCGAAATACATTTTTGTTTGCAGAGATGAACTCCATGAAGGTTTCAACTGACGTGTGAATTACGCCGCCACCTGAAGCAATTCTACGGCGAGCCTGGCGCATTAATTGGCGAAGGGCTAACCCAGCTTCATCCACCAGCGTTAACCCTAATTCATCCATGTCTTTAAAGTGTCGGTAGAAGGACGTTGGCGCAATGCCTGCTTCTCGAGCAACTTCACGTAAACTAATAGCAGACAAACTGCGGTTTTCATCCAGTAATAGGAATGCCGCATGAATGATATTTTGGCGGGTTTTAAGCTTTTGTTCCTGACGAGTCACAATAGTACCAGTTTGTTAGTCTTCACTAGTCTATCGCATGAGTGCCTATGGGGAGAAGCTTAAATTAATTCGGCTCTAGGCATAAACGCTATTAGCACTTACTCAATATTATCTCTATAGCGTTTTATAGTAACTGTTGTTACTGTACATTTTATTCTTAACAAGTTGTTAACTATGTAGCCGCTATTCTCCTGTAAGGCATTACTGGGACTGTATCAGAGTGCCTAGCCAGAATTAATTTATCTCATTATTTCCTGTGGGAATGATGGGCTATGGGGTTATAGGACTATCGGCCTACACGACCGAAAATAACAGATCCAATAATGAAAAATAGTATTCAGCCCTACGTGCTACGATTCATTTCGAGTAACACGCTACTAAGTATTAAACGCCGCTATTATTCTAGTGAACGCCTTTTTAGGCGTGGTGTACCTAAATTAGAAATTTTCATAAAAGTAGATGACCCCTACTCATTCCTACTTGTTCAAGCATTACCGACACTAGAAAAAAAGTATCGCATAGCCATTACAGCTCGCGTCATTATCAATTCAGATCCAGTGATGTTTCCTGAATTAACTATGTGGAATAAGCATTCAATTAATGATGCGATGCATTTAGCCAACGTCTACCATCTTCATTTTCCGTGCTCTGCTACTGAGATTACCCACCAAGCTCGCTCAGTTTTTACTGCGTCCTGTGCCGTTCAGCAAAAAATAGATGAAGGCGCTTCATGGACAGGCATTGCTGAATTGCTACTTGCCTATTGGAAAGGTGACCATATTGATGCCTCGTCTAGTATTGATGAGGCGACATTAGAAAAACGCTTTGAAGCACACCTACATCAGCTTTCCTCGAAAGGTCACTATCTGCCCGCCACAATTTTTTACGATGGTGAATGGTATTGGGGTGTAGATAGGCTTGATCACCTTGAACGTCGACTTATTGATGAAGGCTATGGCATACAACCCAACCCTCAAATTGGATTTAATAAAACCTATGCTTCGCTATTACAGCCTCTCAACTTTACTCAAGAGAAGGAAAAATACAGTGAGCCCTTAACCCTGTTTTGGTCTGCCCGTAGCCCCTATTCTTATATTGCGTTGCTGCAGGCCGTAAAACTAACCACACACTATGGCATCCCCATTGAAGTAAAACCTGTATTGCCGATGATGATGCGTGGGTTATATGTTCCCCCTAAAAAAGCCATTTATATTTTTCTAGACACAAAACGCGAGGCACAGAAACTGGGGATTAATTATGGGTTTCTAGCTGATCCGTTAGGTGAAGGTGTAGAGCGATGCTAGCCTATGCTCGGGCGAATAATAAATACCTAGATTATTTACTCTCGTTTGCGAAGTCGGTAAATGCACACGGTGTTAGAGCAGATACAGACAGCGGAATGGAAAAAATAGTAGAAGACGCTGGGCTATCTTGGCAGGAGGCAAAGCGACACTTAGCCAATACTGACTGGAAAAATGAGGTCACTGCAAACCAATCGGACATTTACCAAACAGGCAGCTGGGGTGTGCCCGTTTTCAGATATAAAGATATTCAGGTATGGGGCCAAGATAGGTTATTCGTTATAGAAGATGCCATTCGACAAAACCTAAACCCGCATAAAGTTGCCCCTATTGATAAAGCAATACATGACATTCGCCAAGCAGTAGGTAGTTCACAAGATGAATGAAGTGGACAATTAAACTAACTGGCACCAGGTAGAGTTCAACAATATGAAGCAATTGTTATGACGCAATCCTCACGAAGCAAAATACTGTAAGACTGCCAGATATGGGTCACAGTCCCCAATTTGAAGCGGCTACCGATATTAGTAATTCAATAATTTCCTTTATAAACAGCGATAAGACTCCCTAAGCATAAAGTGTAGTAGGCAATTTCTTGAAGCTTACTATAATTAAAGTTTACACACGTAAGCAGAACTTCTGTCCATTCTGCTTGCCTGATGAGCAATAAAACGATAAATTAGCGCACAGTTGTAAGCTGAGTTGTAGAAAATGAAAAAACCACCTCTTATCCTGACGAATGTCTTAGTGTTCATAATTACCGGCGCCATCGCCTTTATTGGCGTACCTGTATGGGTTATCAATCATGGAATTGATTGGGCCGAAATAGGCACTGCGATCTTCTTATTTTATTTCACTGGTATGTCAATTACTGCCGGTTACCATCGTCTGTGGTCACACAAAACCTATGATGCGAATATTGTCGTGCGCGTAATACTTGCCATCGGCGGCGCAATGGCATTGCAAAATAGTATTTTGCACTGGAGCTCAGATCATAGAATTCACCACCGTCACGTAGATGACAACGACAAAGACCCTTATTCAGCAAAGCGCGGTTTGTGGTTTGCACACATTGGTTGGATGCTTCGCGAGTATCAAGAAAAGCGATATGACGACTACAGAAACTGTAAAGACTTGCAGAAAGATAAAGTGGTTATGTGGCAACACAATTACTACCTGCCTATCGTTCTTGCCGCGAACTTCGGCGTTACTGGCTTTTTGGGTTGGTTGAATGGGGATATTCTAGGCATGATTTTAGTGGCTGGTGTACTCCGCTTAGTACTTGTTCACCATGTTACTTTCTTCATTAATTCCCTCGCGCACTTCTGGGGAAACCAGCCGTATACTGATGCAAATACGGCCAGAGATAACGGTGTACTAGCATTCTTCACTTTCGGCGAGGGTTATCATAACTACCACCATATTTTTGAATACGACTATCGTAACGGTATTCGTTGGTATCAGTTTGATCCAACAAAATGGTTAATCCGCGGGCTTTCTTACGTGGGGCTTACGCATAACCTGCGTCGTGTACCTGAAGAGCGTATTGAAAAAGCGAGAGCGGCGATGCAACTGCAACGTGCTAGCGAACAGGTCTCTGTATTACCGAATGCAGAAGAGCTCATGCACACCATTGAGCAAGAGTATGAGCTACTTATGCAACGTATGTCTGATTACTACGCGGCGAAAAAGCGTTTGATGAAAGTAAAACAAAAATCACTCAAACGTACCATAGAAGGCTTAGAGCTTACCTATAAGTATAAAGAGCTTAAGCATGCGTTCGCTGTACAAAAGGAAAAGTGGCTTCAGTTACAGAGTCTATCGCTTCAAGCCGCATAAATTTGTTGGCTCCAGCTTAGGGACTACTGACATTTGATGTACAGTAAAGATCCACACCCTCTATACTATTTTAAAAACCCACATGCGCTTTGCTCATGTGGGTTTTGTTTATTTGGCGATTAGCACTAGAGTTAGAGTTACAAACCCAGTAACGTAGAATATTAGTCATTGTTATTTTACGACAAGCGCGGCCACTCAAAAATAGGATGTAGTTATGGCGACAAAGCAAAAAGATAAACCAGCAACCCCTTCTTACCAATACGATGCCATTGTTATAGGTACAGGACCTGGAGGCGAAGGTGTAGCCATGCAGTTGGCTAAAGCTGGCAAAAAAGTCGCCGTAATAGAAAGGTACGAAGCCGTGGGAGGTGGGTGTACGCATTGGGGCACTATTCCATCTAAAGCGTTAAGGCATTCAGTAAGCCGCTTAATTGAATATAATAGCTCTCCCCTTTTTGCTGATAACCATGTAAGCAGAAGCCTCACATTTGCAGAAATAATGCGTCATGCCAGTGGGGTCGTAAAAAGTCAGACCCGTCTTAGATCGTCATTTTATGATAGAAACCGCGTTAACTTGTATCATGGTGAAGCCAGTTTCCTTGATGCCAACACCTTACAAATTGTCCGTGATGATGGTTCGAAAGATATTTTAACAGCAGCACAGATTGCTATCGCTACTGGCTCTCGCCCTTACACGCCACCCGATATCGATTTTGATCACCCTCGTATTTATAACTCCGACACGATTTTATCTCTTGATCACGATCCTAAATCCATCATTATTTACGGCGCTGGGGTTATTGGATCGGAATATGCCAGTATCTTTCGCGGCATGGGCGTAAAAGTTGACCTCGTGAATATGCGAGACAGACTTCTGTCTTTCCTTGATACCGAAATTTCAGATGCGCTAAGTTACCACCTTTGGAACAACGGCGTACTTATTAGGCATAACGAAACTTATAAGTCGGTGGAAGGTAAAGAAGACAGCGTAGTGTTGAACTTAGAGTCTGGTAAACGAATGAAAGCTGATTGCTTGTTATTTGCCAACGGTCGTACCGGTAACACTGACATGCTGGGTTTAGAAGCCATTGGCTTAAAAGCAGATAATCGCGGGCAACTCAGTGTGAATGAGAAATACCAAACCCAAGTAGATAACGTTTTCGCTGTAGGGGATGTTATCGGATACCCAAGCTTGGCGTCTGCCGCATACAATCAGGGCCGATTTGCCGCTGAAGCCATGTTAGGGGCAACCACACACACCGCATTAGTGGCTGACATTCCCACTGGCATTTATACCATTCCAGAGATTAGTTCGGTGGGTAAAACAGAACAAGAGCTTACCGCCGCAAAAGTGCCTTACGAAGTGGGTAGAGCCCAGTTTAAGCATTTGGCTCGTGCGCAGATTGCGTCAACACAGGTGGGTAGCTTAAAAATTCTGTTTCACAGAGAAACGAAGAAAGTTTTAGGTATTCATTGTTTTGGAGAACGTGCATCTGAAATTGTGCACATTGGGCAGGCGATTATGCAGCAAAAAGGCGAAGGAAATACCATCGACTACTTTGTTAATACAACCTTTAATTATCCCACCATGGCCGAAGCTTATCGCGTAGCAGCAATAAATGGACTAAATAGGATATTTTAAGGAAATTTGGGCACAAAAAAACCGGCACTTGATGCCGGTTTTTTTTAGTGCGATTAATCTCGGTTTGCAGCCAGAGTATTTAGCGCTGAAAGCGCATCTCTATGTGCTACGATATCGATCTGCATCTTTTCTTGGTCGAATGTCATTGTTGCAATTGCGTAGTCTCCAAGACTTTCGCTGGCAACGTTGACCAAATCAGTTTGTGCATCACGGAAATGAATGTTGTTGTTGATGTTCTCAGCTATACATTCATTATTCAATTCGAACGATTTTGCGTCCATACAATCGAAAAGCTGGTTTTCGCCAGAGCCCGCATGCGCAATACCAAAGACGGACATTAAGGTTAATCCTAGTACTACTTTACGCATGGTTTTTCTCCTGTTCAGCAGTTCATTACTGCGATGATCCAATAATAATGTATATACGTTTTAATGTCAAATCGGATCACGTAAATATGACAGCAATATTACAAAGTGAAATATTATGAGAAATTTGCCAATTATTTTTGAGGATTTAGTAAAAGAGGCGAAACAGTGTTCATTGTGTATTGAACACCTTCCCTATGGCGTGAACCCAATTTTCTCAATTGGGCCACAGGCAAAAGTTGTGCTAATTGGTCAAGCGCCCGGCCTGATCGCACATCAAAACACAAAAGCCTTCAGCGATAAAAGTGGTGAAAGGCTAAGGCAGTGGTTACACATCGATACTACAACGTTTTATGATGAAAACAAATTAGCCATTATGCCTATGGGGTTTTGCTTTCCAGGCTACAAAAATGGGGCCGATGCGCCGCCTAGAAAAGAATGCGCGCCCACTTGGCACGAGAAGATGTTACACGCCATTCAACCAGAATTAATTCTACTTGTCGGTAGATATGCTCAGCAATACTACTTACCTAAGTACCGAACATTAACAGACGCTATAAAGAACAATTGTGACGAGAAGTTTGCTGTGCTGCCCCACCCGTCTGGTAGAAACAACCGCTGGCTTGCACAGCATCCTTGGTTTGAAACTGAATATTTACCCCACGTGGTAGAGCGCTTAACACCACTACTTGAGTGAAACGTTAGTTCACGTCTTTTTGGGACACGAGGTAATCCATCAATTCATTAAATGGCATGGGTTTAGCATAAAAGAAGCCTTGCGCTTCATTACATCCTAATTCAATCATATACTCAGCTTGCTCTTTGGTTTCAATCCCTTCAGCAATAGTGAGTAGCCCTAGTTTGTTTCCTAAGGTAACAATAGTCTCAGCAAGCACAGCGCTTTTACCGGGCTCAATATCACGAATAAACGAGCGATCTACTTTAAGCCTGTCTAATGGAAGTTGCTGCAAGTAACTCATAGACGAAAACCCCGTACCGAAGTCGTCTATTGCTATGGCAACACCATGCTCTTTTAACGTTCTAAGAGCATCTATCACAATTTGCGGTTCATCCATCACCACGCTTTCTGTTATTTCTAACTCGAGTAAACTTGGATCGCATTTAGATGTGCTAATAGTGCCAAGCACTTTATTAACAAACGACCTATCTCTAAACTGAGGCATTGATATATTTACCGCCACCCTTAAGTCGCCGAAGTTTGCCTCTTTTAAATCTCTCAATCGGTGGCAGGCTTCTTCAAGAACCCATTCACCAATATCAACAATAAGACCTGAATACTCTGCCAGAGGCACAAACACCGCGGGGGAAATATAGCCGTTGTTCCCATCAGGCCAACGTAGCAAACCTTCCATGCCAACGACTTTTTCACTGACCAAATCTACTTGCGGTTGGAACCACAACTCTAGCTTACGTGCCATGAAGTCGCTGCGTAAGCGGCGTATCATTTCTAGGCGCCACGTGGTTTTGTCTTCAATATCTTTAGCAAAATACTCGAAGTTGTCGCTTATGTTCTTTTTCGCGCGATTTAGGGCAATATTAATGCGCTTTAAAATTTCTAAGCCAATATTTCGTTTGTCATCGAGTTGACATAGCCCCATCGTCACGCTGACAGGCAAGGTGTGGTCGCTCACCTTAAACGACGATTGAAACAATGAATTAATATTGTCGGGGTTAACCACACTCGAAGGGCCAATAAGCCCAAACACATCCGCGCCAATGCGCCCAATTTTAACTGAGTCATCGAAGCACGCTTGAAACCTATCACTGATAGCACGCAATAGCTCATTTCCAGCTTCTTGGCCTAAACCATCGTTGATGTCTGAAAAATGATTTACATCAATAAGCGCAACTGAGCAGTTTTCGCAGGCAAAAATATGCGGCTTATCGAGCATATTGATAAATTCATTACGATTGGGAAGTCTCGTAAGCCAATCCCTAAAGGCTGCGTTTCTTAGTTGGTGAAACAAGTTTACGTTTTCGTAGCCTACCGAAATACTGGATAAAAACACTTCTAACAAGCTTTTATCTAGGTTAGTAATTTCACTTACCATATTTACGTAAACTGCCGCTTCAAACCCAGAACGGTTTATATACAGCACAGATGAATCAGATTCGAAAATATGACGTTTAAGGCGAAGACAGCGACCTACTTGCTCGACAATTTCACTGTTATTAATGTTATCGATAGACTCATTAATAAAAGAAGCATATTCGCCTGCGGCCCCTAAGATATACACACCGTTGTCGTCTTTATCGAGAACCGAACCAGCTCTAGCACAAACAAGGCCCTCAGCATCTAATCCAATCAGTGAACTAATTTGAGTAACCACCCCTTCGCAAAACCCCTTTACTGAATGCTCTTCAAATAAATTAGCCGACGAAGTAATGATTTTTTCTAAACCGACGCGGTTTTGATTGATTGTCATTATTTGCTGATAAGAACGTAGAGAAGAGATAACCGTAGTCATCAGTTTGGCACGGGTAAGCTCTGTCTTTGTTTTGTAATCGTTAATGTCGTAAAGCTTAATGACCTCTTCTTCAGGTGCGTAACCAGGTTGCCCTGTTCTTAAGACAATACGTGGCTCAGTTAGCCCCATTGATTCGCGAATGTAACGCACAACATCGAAGCCGGCGTCGTCAGTTTCCATGACAACATCCAGTAGAATGATAGCGATAGTTTTACCGTAATCGTGCAGAAGTGTTTTGGCTTCTTTAGCCGAATAAGCATGAAGGAAATTAAGTTTTCTATCATTAACAATAAGGTCTGAGAGCGCGAGTCGCGTAACGGTATGGATCTCCTCGTCGTCATCAACGATGAGAATATTCCATACCTTGTAGATTGTAGTGTCGATATTAGAACTTCCATCATCATCTAAGAAGATAAGTTCATCATTATCGTAATCCGTTGCCGACATAACTGCTTAAACCCTCGTCACTGATTCATACATACTTTTTTGCCTGTATGCTGTTTATCAGAATTGCTAAATCGATACTGCAATGCAATAGTGGTAACCTATTGTTCATGCTTTGAATGGCAATCTACATATTAAAATGAAGATAACCCCTGATCCTTATACTAGTTCACTTCCTAAGACCAAGCGCCCTACTGAACCAACGCCGGCTAGCCGTAACGACAATCCAAACCAAAGTGCGACTCAAAATGTGCAACAAGATACACCGACGCATTTTGTACGGCAAAAGATACTCTCTTGGTTCTCTCGTGTCGGCATTTCTCCTTCAATGACGAAAGATCCTAAAAGCCAACGCAACACGTTAGAACGAAGAAAGCAGATAATAGAATTACAAAAAGCTGCAAACCTCCAAGCTGTATTAAATATAGCACTAAATGTCAACATAACCGAATCTGAAAACGATGGACTTGATCCAGATTGGTTTTTTGCCTTCAGCAACATGGCAGAAGAGATCCACAGCCCGGGAATGCAGGAACTTTGGGGCAAGATTTTTGCCGTTGAGGTAAGTAAACCCGGCAGCTTTTCTCTTCGCAGCTTACAAATGCTAAAATTGCTTACTCACAGAGATGCGAAAGTCTTTGCGAAGGCGGTTAGTATAGCCAGTAGACGGCAACATGATACCATCCCTCGTATATTAGTCGGTTTCCATAGGAAAAAAGGCATACTGTCTTTTTTCAAACGTGCGGTGCCGGAACAGTTAAATTTAGCCTCTGTGGGTCTTTCCTATCCTGATTTACTTGCCCTTCAAGATATGAAGCTACTTTATGCCAGTGAGATTGAAAGCGGTGAGTATGCCGAAGGTCAACAAACAAGTTGGCGCTGTGGTGCCGAGCAATTCACACTAGAAAGTAAGCAGCCAGGTGTCGCCTTGGTGTATTTTAAGTTTACCGCAGTAGGTAGTGAGCTTTATAAGCTCGTACCAAGAAAACAAAACCCAGCTTACCTATCGGCACTTAAGGGCGTATTAAGCGAAGTCTTTAATATTCATTAACCCGCAGTTTGAGCCTCACCTATTTTAGCACCGCCTTTTTTAGACCGGCTACTCAGACATGGTTCGCCAGCCCCACTGTTTCGGTGAGCTAGGCGAACGGGGTGACAGATTAAATTCCGTCACCAAACTCGTGCAACCCACATTCACGCTTAAGTCCGAAGAAACGAGTATCTTGTTCACTCATGCCTTCTTGCAATGATTGCGTGGTATGCCAATCGCCAATAGATACATAGCCTTCATCCCACAAAGGATGATAAGACAGACCATGCTCTTTCAAATAGTAGTGCAGATCTTTGTTGCTCCAATCAATAATAGGATAGAGCTTAAACTGACTGCCTACCTTTTGAAGCACAGGTAATTTGCCGCGGGTATCAGATTGGCTGCGGCGTAAACCGGCAAACCATGTACCTGCGTTAAGTTCTTTCAAAGCACGCTGCATAGGTTCAACCTTGTTCATTCGGTTGTACTGCTCAATGCCTTCAACACCTTGTTCCCACAATCGACCAAAGCGAGCTTCTTGCCATGCAGATGAAATATCTGCGTTATACACGTGCAAGTTTAGATTCAATGCGTCTTTCAGCTCGTCAATAAACTTGTAAGTTTCAGGAAACAAATAGCCAGTATCCGTTAATACTACGGGAATATCTGGCTTAGCTTGGGTAAGCATGTGTAGCATAACCGCAGATTGGGCACCAAAGCTTGATGACACAATGTGACTGTCAGGTAAGTTTTCAAGCGCCCACGCAACGCGGGCTTGAGCACTCATCTCTTCTAGTTCAACATTGATATCGGCAAGGGCTTCCTTGCTGATATCAAATGCTAACGGACTGCTATTAATTAGCGTCGAATTACTCATAAAAGTCTCTAGCTGAATCGACAACGGGCGCGACAATTTCAGCGCGAATAACATAATCACCGAACGATTCGTTACCGCTACGCTCTTTCGCCCACTTGCCAATTAATGAATCAAGTTCGGCCATAATTTCTTCTTCACTGATGTTTTCACGATACATCTTAGGAATACGGGTTCCTTCACGATCGCCACCTAAGTGGAAGTTATATTTACCTGGGCCTTTACCCACTAAACCAACTTCGGCCAACATGGCACGACCACACCCATTCGGGCAGCCCGTTACACGGAAAATAATACTGTCGTCCGCTAAACCATGCTTCGCTAGCAAACCTTCAAGTTCCGTTACCGCATCAGGCAAATAGCGCTCTGCTTCTGCCATTGCTAATGGGCAGGTTGGCAAGGCAACACAAGCCATAGAATCAAGACGCTGATTTGAAGTCTCTGGCGCAATAAGTCCGTGCTCACGGGCCAAGGCTTCAATCTTTTCTTTATCTTCTGCTGGTACACCCGCAACAATCAGGTTCTGATTCGCAGTTAAGCGGAAGTCGCCGGTATGAATTTTTGCAATCTCAGCACACCCTGTTTTTAAGGTTTTACCCGGATAATCTAAAATTCGGCCGTTTTCGATAAATAACGTTAAGTGGTATTTGCCGTCTATACCTTCAACCCAACCGAAACTATCGCCGCGAGTCGTGAATTCATAAGGACGGGTTTCGCCAAAGGTAACGCCTGCACGCTTCTCTACTTCGGCTTTAAAGTTATCTACGCCAACACGTTCTAGGGTGTATTTGGTTTTAGCATTCTTACGGTTAACACGGTTACCCCAATCGCGCTGGGTTGTTACTACTGCGGCAGCAACGGCTAACGTGTCATCCAAATCAATAAAACCAAAGTCACTGGCTTTACGTGGGAAAGTGCTCTTATCGCCATGCGTCATGGCAAGGCCGCCGCCTACCAGTACGTTAAAACCAATCAGTTTGCCGTTTTCAGCAATAGCCACAAAGTTAAGATCGTTCGCGTGAACATCTACATCGTTTTGCGGTGGGATAACCACGGTAGTTTTAAACTTACGAGGTAAGTAGTTGTCACCTAAAATTGGCTCTACTGGCTTTTCGGTGGTTTCCACTCTTTCACCGTCTAACCAAATTTCAGCATAAGCACGGGTTTTTGGAAGTAAGTGCTCGCTTATCTTCTTAGCCCATGCATATGCTTCAACGTGCAAGGCAGACTCAACCGGATTAGAGGTGCAAAGTACGTTTCGGTTTACGTCACCAGCGGTAGCAATAGAGTCGATTCCTGCTTTATTAAGCATTTGGTGCATCGACTTGATTTTCGGCTTCAATACACCGTGAAACTGGAATGTTTGACGCGTAGTAAGACGAATACTGCCGTACATAGTGTGATCGGCGGCAAATTTGTCGATAGCTAACCATTGGTCAGGGGTAATCACGCCACCCGGTAAACGGGCACGTAGCATTACGTTGTGCAATGGCTCTAGTTTTTGCTTAGCACGCTCGGCGCGAATATCACGATCGTCTTGCTGATACATACCGTGGAAGCGGATAAGTTGGAAGTTATCTGCCGTGAACCCACCGGTTAAATCGTCTTTTAAATCGGTTTCGATTGTGCCGCGTAAGTTATTACTTTCACGCTTTAAGCGCTCGTTGTCAGCCAGTTTGCCCTCAACGATAAATGGTGATTTTTCATTGCTCATTAATAGACATCCTTCTGGTAACGTTTCGCTTTGCGTAATTCAACTAAGTACGCTTTAGCATCGGCTTCTGATTTTTCGCCGTACTGTTGCACAATACTAATCAGTGCATTTTCCACATCTTTTGCCATGTAGGTTGCATCGCCACACACATAAAAATGTGCACCTTGCTGAAGCCATTCGTACACTTCTTTACCATGCTCAAGCAACCGGTGTTGCACATAAACTTTCTCTTCTTGGTCGCGAGAGAAAGCCAAAGTAATCTTATCTAGTAGGCCATCTTTCACGTAACCTTGCCATTCCAATTGATACAAGAAGTCTTGGGTGAAATGCGGGTTACCGAAGAACAACCAGTTCTTACCTTCAGCCTCTTGAGCATCACGCTCTTGCATAAAGGCTCTGAAAGGGGCAATACCCGTACCTGGGCCAACCATGATAACCGGTGTATTTCCATCTTCAGGTAAACGGAAGTGATCGTTGTTTTCAACAAACACGTCTACTTCACCGTTTTCTTCTAAATATTCACATAAGAAACCAGATGCCCCGCCTTGGTGGCGATGACCAAAGGCTTCATAGTCTACGTGCGCTACCGTTAGGTGAACTTCGTCTTCAACTTCGGTTTGGCTAGACGCAATAGAGTATAAGCGCGGTGTTAGCGGTCGAAACGCTTCCACTAGTTGCTGAGCAGTTATACTGCCCGGATGGTCACGCACAATATCTATCAACTGGCGCTCGGCCATGTAAGTGCGCAGTTTTGCTTTATCTTCCATCATCGCGGCTAAGCTTTCAGAGCCGGTAGCCGCTTGATAGGCTTTAATGAAGTTAGGATAGCTAAGCGTAAGCTCAAGCTTGCTGGTTAATGCTTCTCGCAACGTCAGCGTTGCATCAGCAACCTTCAATTCTGCATCGCCATCAAGAGAAAGTGTATCTATAAATGCATTAACAAGACTTGGCGCGTTTTTAAACCACACGCCTAATGCATCACCCGCTTTGTAGGTAATACCAGAATCTTCAAGGCTAATTTCAATATGGCGAATGTCTTTTACTGAATCACGACCAGTAATTTTTTGAGCATCAAGCAAGGTTGCCGTAAACGGCGCTTTTTTGGTATACGCTTGTTCAGGTGCACCTTGAACAGCCGAGCCAGTTTGCACTGCTTGGGCAACAGGCGCTGACGCTGTAAAGTCATCTTTAAGAGAAGCGATTAAGTCATTCAGCCACGCCTCAGCTTGCGCTTCATAATCAACATCGCAATCGGCACGTGCAACTAACTCGGTACCACCAAGCTTGCCTAAGCGTTCATCGAAGTCTTTGCCCGTTTGGCAGAAGAATTCGTAGCTACTATCACCTAACCCTAACACCGCGTACTTAGTGTTGCTTAACTTAGGTGCTTTTTTACCGCTAACGAATTCATGCAACTCGATGGCATCATCTGGCGCATCGCCTTCACCATGGGTGCTAACAAAAAGCGCAACATGGGTTTCAGCTTTAAGCGAACGAGGCTTGTAATCTGCCATGCTAACTAACTTAGAGTTAAAGCCCGCTTCTTCCGCTTTAGCCTGACACTGTTGAGCCACGCCTTTCGCATTACCGGTTTGTGAACCGAATAAAATGGTAAGCGTGGGAGCATCAGTCTGCGCTGGTGCTACTGCACCGGCTGCAGTTGGCGCAACGGCGCCGCCTTGTGCTGCGGCCATACCGGCAGCATAGCCACTGATCCAAGTCAGTTGGTCGCGGTTTAACCCAGATATCGCTTGGGTAATTGCATTGAACTGTTGTTCGTTTAGTACGGCACCAGTAGCCGATGGATTGTTCGATTGTTGTGACATAATTCTTTAGCCTTAATTCGATGGGCATAAGGCTAACGGCTTTCTAGAAGAAGAGAAAAGAATAAATGAGACTTTTTTATTACTGAAAGTGATTAAGAGTGTGTTTTGGAGTATAAACACGCTATTTTCGATGATAACACTACCAGTAAAGTTGATTTTTGGTAGCTTCCCTAAAAAAATTTTAGATATCAGCGCCTAAAATTAAGCACAAACCTAAAGTGTTTTAAGCAAATTTTAAGGTGTAAGCTAACTTTCTGAAGGAAAAGAAAAAGCACCTAAGCAATTAATAAATAAAGGGCTTTATGCTTAAATTCACAAAGACTAGCATGTGGAAATATGTTGTAATCAATCAAATTTTCTAATTGCTACATTATGTCCCAACTTCCGTTTTTTAGATCAACCACTTCGTTAATCATTCTGTTCTTTCTTAGCGCAATTTCATCTAGTCATGACAACACATTTAAGCACTCAGATGTGCCATTGAATCAAGAGCGGCACAAAGATGACATTGAGGAACAAAAACATGACGAGCATGCAGAGCACGACTAACATCCTCTACTGTTACCTAGCCGAGCGGCTAGTGGGCAGTGGACTACTGATATATGGTCTCGCAACGATGGCTTCATTGCCAATGCAGGAATAAGAGTTAAATTTGGCCACTAGTGCAATAGTACTAATATAAAAAAGCAAAAAAACCGACACATGTCGGTTTTTTTGTTTATCAGGTAGATGTTGGCAAAAATTAGAAGTGAACTTCTAATCCTGCAAACGCGCCATCAAATTCCATGTCTGCATAGATATCGTCAAGATCTTCAATATCCACCGTCACTTTGCGATAGCCCACCTGAAGGGTCATATCAACCGCGAGACTTTCTATAAATGAGTAAGTCACTGCTACTTGGTAGTCGCTTAGTTCGTGATCGTCAAACGACAAGTAGCTACCTTCAGCGTAAGCCGCTAACCCCGTAAACGGCAAGCCTACTTGCACTTTCGAGTACACCATTGGCACAACACCTGAGAAATCACCCGAGCCTTGCGTATCGCTGGCCGTATCATAAACTGAAAACGCGCCATCGATATACTTGGCATTCAAGCCCACATCGAAACTAATTAAGTCGTTATCGAATAGCTCGTAATACAAAATAATATCTGTAGCGTCTAACTCAACAATGGTATCCACTTGACTATCGGCAGTGTACAAATCGCCGTCGAAGGTAAAGTTAGTATTTAGTGTAGTCGTGCCCGAGTTATCAAGGGTGGTATGCCCTATCTTCACGTTAGGCACAAATGGCAACGGATGCTCAAATGCAACGTATAACGCAGTATTTGTTTCATCATCAAAATTGAAATCAGCAGTAGACGAACTATCGGCGAAACCACCTGTTGTATCCGTCTGCCAAACTTGTGCACCTGCGTACACTCCTGCAATTGTGTCTGCATGCGAAGATGCGGAGAAAAGAGCACAACCCACTAGGGTTGCCAATAGACACTTTTTCATTTGTTATCCTTGACTGAGAAGTTCTGAAAGTTCAATTAAAGCAGCGTTAGCGCGAGAAATATAGTTCGCCATCACTAAAGAATGGTTAGCCAGCATACCAAAGCCACTGCCATTTAGAATAACAGGACTGAACACAGACTGCTGAGTTGCTTCAAGCTCACGAATTATCTGCTGCAAGCTAACCAATGCGTTTTTATCTTCTAATACATCGTAGAATTCAACTTCTACCGCTTTAAGAAAGTGTAGTAGCGCCCACGTCGCGCCGCGCGCTTCATGAAAATTATTGTCTAATTTGAACCAACTGGTTTTAACCGTACGCTGCTGCGCTACCGACGTAGACTGTTTCGCTTTCGAATCGCCGGCTAAATCTGTATTAATTCTTGCAGAACCAACACTGGCACTTAAACGTTGAGAATAGCTGCCTAAACGCTTTTCAACTTGCTTAAGCCACTCACGTAAATTATCAGCACGGGTATAAAATTGGCTGTCAGAATTTTGCGGGTTCGCAAGCTGATCGCGATAAAGCTTAAGAAGCTCTATGCCGTCTCGGTAACTAGACTCAGACGACGGAAACATCCAGCTTTTATGATCCATATTAAATTTAGGATGCGCTTTAGTGAGATAAGGGTTTTCTAACGATTGAGATTGCGAACGGCTAAAGTCTTTACGCATAGAAAGCGCAAGGTCACGAATCATTTCCAGCGCGCCAAATTCGAAAGACGGCATATTGTCTAAGAAAACACCCGGCGGCATTACATCATTCGACAGGTAACCACCCGGTTTATCTAGCAAGGTTTCAGAGACATCAATCATAGTTGCAGTAAGCGTATAGCCGGCCACGTCTTCTGGATTAATATTTTGTGCTTGTTGCGCCACCCGCTTTTTAACGTCATAGGCGTCTGGTGCCATGCTCCAATACAGACCTATTAACCAAAAAATCAGAAACAACACTGCAATGACAATGGCTATTCGTTTTGTGCTAATTGATTTTCTCATATCAATGCCAACCTTCCTTTCAAATGACACAAAGCCGGACTTAACCGGCAATGTATAACTAATTATAAATACGCGAGAATTACTAAACCTTTATGACGGTTGCAGTTATATCACCATTTAACGACCTAATAACACAACTTAAATAAACTTATAATCATCATACAGGGCGATTTAGGTGTTGATCACGCTTGGATCTGTCCTTAAATGCATAGATAAGTATAGCTAAAACAACGATTGGCCAAAACGCGCCAATACCTGCAGCAAGTAATGCCAAGAACACCGCGCCGACAGCCAGCAATAGTGTGCCAAGAACACTGACTGCCACGACAAAACCCACTACCGCTAACAGAACCCCTATGACAGATAACGCAGCAAGGTTTTCCCAAGGACTAAGTAATTCATCTGACATTACGATATGCATACCAAACCAGTCGTCGATGACACTGCCTAAACAATTAACCAGGATCACAGCTAACACAATAGCGATAAGAAAGTTTTTCATTACACTGCCCTTGGTAATAGCATGACTGCTGCGAAATAAGAGACCACTGCGATAGCTGGCATAAAGATAAGCGCCGTTGCTGCGCCAACGCGAACCCAAATTGGATCTACCTCTAAGTGCCGTGCAACGCCTGCGCAAACACCTGAAATAACCGCGCTGTCTAAATCTCTATAAATACGTTTTTGTGATGGCATTTTCATTTTCATTTCCTCAAATTCATTTCAGATTGCTTAGGGTTGTACGGTAAGAGTGCGCAGGTACTAGCCTACGTCGCACTCCACATAATATTTACGCTACCTTTTTTTTCTTAAGTGCAGCCAGCTCATTCTCTATCGTTTCATCGGCTTCTAGGGCGTCGAACTCAGCGGCTAAAGAGGTAGCGCTGCCGCTATCCTTCGTTAGATCGTAGGCATCAACCTGCGCTTCTAGTGTGTCAATGCGCTGCTCGTAATGCTCAAAGCGCATCATGGCATCATCGATTTTGTTGCTGTTATCCACGCTTTTTACTTTAAGGCGCGTTTCTAACGTTTGTTTGCGGCTAACAAGCGACTTTTGCTTTTGCTTCGCTTCATTTAGCTTGCTATTTAAACGCCCAGTATCAACTTGGATCTTTTCGATAATTTCAGCCAGCTGTACCTGCTGCTGCTCTAACTGGCTTAGCTTGGCAACATACTTCTGCTTTTCAACCAACGCGGCCTTAGCCAATTCTTCTTTGTCGTTATTCATGGCAAGCTGCGCTTTATCCTGCCAACCGTTGATATCCTTTTCTGCTGATGCCATATGGCGAGCTAAGGTTTTCTGGTCGGCTAGGTAACGTGCTGCATCAGTGCGCACCTCAACCAAGGTCTCTTCCATTTCTTGAATAATGAGGCGAATGATTTTTTCTGGATCTTCAGCCTTATCTAGCATGGCGTTTAAGTTTGATTGCACGATGTCATTTATTCTTGAAAACATACCCATTGTTATTGCTCCGTTTCAGTGTGATTAATAACGTAGACTAGGCAGTGGCCATGCTACGGTTGGCGATTAACTATGCTGACACCAATCTTGTCGCTTACATCTCTTTGCTTATCAAATACATTACAATTGGCGTGCCAAATCAGTAAGATACTGTTTTTATTAATTAAAACTTAAAAATAAAAATAACTGGCGCTCCGCCACTTTCCTATAAACCAACTTTTTAGCAAATTTAACCACTCACTATTCGTCAATTTAACCAGTCACAAAATCAGCGTTACGTTTTAAAAAATTAAGGCAAAAAAAAACGACCTGATCAGGTCGCTTTTCATAAATAAGGTAGAGCCGCTGATGGCTTACTCAGCACGTGGAGATACTTCTTCAGTATCCGCAGATGATGTTACTGCAATATCGGTAACTTGTACTTTACCCATTGTAGATTCACCTTCTAACTCAAAGTGATATGCCGTATTTGCCACCGTTTGGTACACATTTGCTTTTACTTCGTTGGTTGTGATACTCACGGCGTGATCAACCATATTCGTCAATATTGACTGAAGGATTGATTCTTGCGCATTTGCGCCAGCGCTGAATAAAGTGATAGAAACGATTGATGCTGCTAAAAGTGAAGTTTTCATAATTTCCCTTGATGGTAATCACTGCAACAGCCCTTCGCTATTGCTTTGATTAATAGATAGCTAAACTCGTGCCATCTAGGAAAATTACGTTTAACCTATTGAATTTAATGAAAATAGAAGAAAGCATGACGCTCACGAAATTTCGAGCAAATTTCGTACAACGCCAAGGTTTAGTCAAATTCATTAAGTGGTTTAGTGTATTTGACCACTTGCCGCCTTATTGTCCATTTAAGAAATATTATTTGCCGCTTTTTGCGCGTTGTAGTCATTGATTTCTTGCTGTGCTGACTCGACAGCTTCAAGCGCATTCATTAATAGATGAGGATCCGGAGACTTTCCGGTACCATTTTGGCTTAGGTAACGACGCCATATACGGCCACCCGCTTGACCTTGATATAAGCCAAGCATATGTCTAGCAACGTGCCAAGGCTTGAAATAAGGGTCGTCTTGGCGCGCGATACACTTCTCTATATATTGCTGCATCTTTAATACGACATCGCGGCGGCTAATGGGTTGAACTGAATTATCCCCAAAAATCTCGGCATCAACGGTAGACAGAATATAAGGATTAGCATAAACCTCCCTTCCGATCATTACTCCATCTACATATTTTAACTGCTCTTGAGCATCAGCAAGCGATTTGATCCCCCCATTTATACTAATTGAGAGCTCGGGATGAGATTCTTTTAGCATATGTACTCTAGGGTAATTAAGTGGAGGAATATCTCTATTCTCTTTCGGACTTAATCCTTGTAGCCAAGCTTTTCTTGCATGCACAATAAAAGTATCGCACCCAGCGGTAGCGACGATATCAATAAAACGAGCGAAATCTTTATACTCATCCATGTCGTCAATACCGATGCGGCATTTTACTGTAACAGGTATATCAACTTCAGCCTGCATAGCTTTAACATTATCTGCAACCACCTCAGGTTGCGCCATTAAACATGCGCCGAAGCTACCGTTTTTCACTCTATCAGAAGGGCAACCCACGTTGATGTTAACTTCGTCGTACCCACGCTCTTGCGCAAGTGCGGCACATTTAGCCATGTGCTCTGGGTTACTACCGCCAAGTTGCAGGGCTACAGGGTGTTCCTGCTCGTTAAAGCCGAGATAATCACCTTTACCATAAATAATCGCGCCAGTAGTTACCATTTCGGTATACAGCAAAGAATGCTTTGAGAGTAATCGAAGAAAGTAACGACAATGGCGATCGGTCCAATCCAGCATTGGGGCGACTGAAATGGTGTGATGTGATAAAGCGGCGGTAGAATTCACAGTAACCCTATTTTTGATATTCAATATACATAAAAATTAAAATCGACTTAATGCTGCATTTTCTCTCTATTTTGAACCACTTCTTTATATCAAAGAGAATAGCGGTCAAAAGACGGGACAACATTCAACGCATACGCAGTTAAGTAATACGCCATTGTACCACTTCGAAAAGGCATAGAAACACTATGAAAAAGTTAAATATGATAGATATATGTTTTCATGAAAAAGAATTGGGCTTCGCGGGTAATTTCTTTTATTCGCGCACACTGAACAAATGAAGGGTGAAGGCGAAGAATCCCTACAAGATGAGAATGATGATGGTTGTTCGATTATATTTTTCGTAAGCTGAAAAAAGGGAGCCTAAAGCCCCCAATTATCAATGTTCTACTCGTTACGCAGAACCGACTTTAACGTCATCAAAATGCTTAAACGTTTCTTTGATTTTGTCTTTCTCATCGCTATTGTCGTAATGAGCTCCGACTAAAACAGCGCCTTCTTTTATAGCATCCTCGTAGAACTTCACTTCGTGTTCTGGAATAGCAAGACCTACCGCGCCACCGATAATACCTCCAGCTGCGGCACCAGCGCCACCTGAAGCAAGGGCTGCAACAATGGGGCCGCTGGCTAGGATTCCGGCACCACCGGTTGCTACAACGCCAACCGCGGCAAGACCACCAACAACAGCGGCAAGTACGCCCCCAGAGGATGCGCCTATAGCGACCCCTTCTGGTAACTTAGAATTTTCGGTTAAGGCAAAACTGTCTTTCGTAACAGACTCGTTAGCCATAAGCGAGATATTGGCGTCACTAAACCCTTTTTGCTCAAGCATAGTTATCGCAGCACTTGCCTCAGCAGGGTGTTTAAATAAACCTGTAATTACATCACTCATCGTTATCTCCTTCTATACAGAGCGTTAGTTGCAAAGAGCTATCTCACCCTTTACTTGGAATTCATTTGTTGCATTAGGAAACAGCAACCTTTAGGCCAATAATCGCCGTAATTTGCTTGGGACCCTGCTCACGCTAGGCTAAGAAGGTAGTTGGTAAGTAGAGACTACTTTTTCTTTGGGGTAATACTTGCTAGTAAGACAAGTATAACTTACTCACCTGTGAATCTAACTGAGTAAAAATGTCGTGAAAATACTAGCCGCTCCAGCGCTATCTATAAACTATGGCTGGCGTCAGGAGTAATGTGTCAATCTTGTCTATGAAACGACGACTTCTTGCTAGTCGTTTCTCAAATCAGAGTTTGAAAAAATATTGTAGTAGTAGGTTGCCGACCACGTAAGCATCATAAAACCCGTTAAAGATATTAGTGCTATCAACAGTCCCAATTCTTCTTTTAGGGCAGTAGAAAAACCGCCAAGGGTAGTGAAACTCAAGGCAGCTATTTGAATGAAGTCTGTACCATTAAGTGAAACGGGTTTTACAAAGCCCTCTAACCCTATTCCATTGTATGCAAAACTAAGAACTCCGCTGAACCAAATAATCTCGATAAGATGTATAACAAAAAGGCAAAGTACAACGGTAGTACTCATAAAGAAATGAGACGAAAAACGCTTGCTATGGTGGGTGACAGAGCGTAACGCCCAGTAGTGAAATATAATACTTACCAGTGCGCCGGAAAATGCAATTCCTATAGTAGTGAATATCAACATAAAGCCCTATGTCCTTCGCTTAAATCGTCCTCAAATTCTACTAACGCGGGGGCGCAGTTTATTTGACTAAACCAGTTTATTATTACTTTCTATCGCTCTTTTAAAAATAGGATCAGTGAATAGCTCAAAATATATTCTGTAAATTTGTCAAAGTGAATTGAAACCTTTTCATATCTTCGTTTAAAAACCATTAAAAAACTTTATATGTTTCAACAACCAACTTAGCAAACCCGAATCGGCACATGTATTGCTAACTCTCTTATACGGTTTTACATACAACTGCTAAATCCGGCTTAGTGGTAATCACCATCAATTTGAGCAGCTTCACTAGTCTAAATAGCGGTCACCTCGTCCGAGATGCAGAAGGCATAGACACAAAAGGGATTTAACTATGGTTTTTTTGAATACTTCACAGCTACATTCCGAAGTTAAGAAGTCGGAAAAGTTACTTCGGAAACTTCCTTATTGGCAAGTTTCTCAAAAACTGAGGCTTGAACTAAAACTTAAACAACTTAAGCATCAGTTGCGGAGCTAGGCGCGATGTCTTCTGACATGCCTCCACACGTATCTCGCACTCAGCCTTACAAAGTAACCGCTATTTTTGTTACTTATAATATGTTCGAGTCTGCGTTGAGAAATATTGAAAGGTTTCTGGCTGCAGTCCCTTATGGCAGAGTAATACTGGTTGACAATTCGTCCTCTGACTATAGAAAAAGGGAACGTATTGCTCAGAAAGTCATGTCACTACCTTCACTTTGTGAATTCGTAGAAAGCGATAAGAATTGTAGATTCCACGCTTATAATTTAGCTCTGAGCAAAATAACAGAGGGGCGTATCGTATTTCGGACCGATGACGATGTTTTTGATGAAAACGTTACTTCAGAGTTACTTGATAGCGCCTGGCAAGGCTTTGCAACTACCCCCCACGTATACGACGGTCAGATACAAACACCACAAGGTTTTCAACGTCCCCTTGAGACGTGTATTTTCGACTACCAATTTTTAAAGGAAGTGCTGCCATTTAAGCTTCAAGGGGGGGCGGATTGGTTATTACTACAGCGTGCTTTCAACATGCAATCTGTGTATGAAGCTCAAGATGTCATTCTGTACAAAGCGAAACATGGAAGGAATATGTAGTGAAGATTGCGCTAATTGCACACCCAAGGTTTCCCATTAGATCTCCTTTCCCCGGTGGGTTAGAAGCTTTTGTATCATCACTTATCGATTTCTACGCCGAGCATGCAGAAGTCACAGTTTATGCTCACCCTAAATCTGACATCCCCAGCCACGTAAAGTTTGTGACTTTCCCTTTCGACACGCTATCTCACGAAAAATACCCGGATCTGATAGAGAACGACTTTTTACTCAAAGTCATGGAAGATATTTTAAAAAATGACTTCGACGTGATTCATAACAACGCCATTAGCCCAATACCTGCAGTGTGGTCTTGTAAGTACGACATTCCTTTGCTCACTACATTACATACCCCTCCTTATAGCCGTTTAAAAGCCTCAGCAGAGTTAACGTCATTATCGCCCAACGTGCACTATAATGCGGTTTCTTTTAGCGTAGCAGAGCAATGGCAGCCCTACATCAGCGATACAATTGACGTCATTTACAACGGTATAGATTTATCTGATTGGTATGGCCCAAGGACAGTAAAAGAGCAGCTTTTCAGCTTCGGACGAATAGTCCCCTCCAAAGGGTTTGACTTGGCAGTTAAAGCCTCGGCTATGGTAGGTATTCCACTTAATATTGCTGGCCCCATCTACGATAAGTCACACTTTGAAAAAGACATCGCACCTTATATTGGAAAAGGGGTTAACTATTTAGGCCACCTATCTCATCAAGAATTGCAATTGCAACTTAGGTCAGCCCGCTGCGCTATTTTTGCCGTTAGGTGGGACGAACCCTTCGGCTTGTCCACTGTTGAAGCCATGGCGTCAGGTACGCCAGTAGCCGCGTTTAACCGTGGCGCATTTCCCGAGGTTGTATCCCGAAAAGGTGGGGTTCTCGCATCAGGTAATAATGTTGATAGCTTAGCAGATGCTATTGCTGATTCTTTAAAACTGCACAGCGATGACGTACTGCATCGCGCGCAAAAATTTCCACTTTCTGAGATGTGTAATCGCTATATCGCTAAGCTGGTGGAAATAGCATGAGAATATTAATGGTAACAAGCCCGATTGTTTCTTTACGTCAGCCTTTTAAGGGCGGAACAGAAGCATTTGTTGTAAACCTATCAAATGGTTTAGTGGAAAGAGGGCACCAGGTAGACGTATTGTGTAAAGATGCAGACGAAGACAATAAGTTCAATACGTTACAGCTGCAAGAGTCAGCGTTTCGAATGCGAGATGCAATCACCTCCGAGGATGAGGGACAGAAGCTATTTCAAGCTGCGCAATTCGGTTTATTTGATAGTAGTGCGTATGATGTTGTTCACTTTCATAGCTACTACCACGCTATGTATGAATTTGCTTTTTTCCATCAGCGAAGCAATATTATTACACTTCATAGCCCATTGTCCGAACGCTTAGGGTTAACCCATCAGCTTAATAGCGCTCGGAGTAAAGACCGTTACATAACAGTATCTACAAGACTGGCGAGTCAATGGGAAGCAACTATTTACAGTGATATCGCCGTCATACCCAACGGGTTAGATTTTGATAGCTTGCCTATAACAAATAACAATACACCAAGGCGAGATGCTGTATGGGTTGGACGAATTTGTGCAGAGAAAGATCCTGTATCAGCAATTGAAGCCGCTAACCTATCTCACACCAATTTAGATATATATGGCGCCATCTCAGATGCTGAGTACTTTAAAAGCGAAGTCACCCCATTACTCAATGACAAAATACGCTACTGCGGACATCTTCCTCAAAATGAACTACTCGCTAAACTCAAAAACTACATTGCACTTTTCATAAGCTCAACATGGGACGAACCGTTTGGCTTAACTACGTTGGAGGCGCTAGCGATGGGTACGCCTGTAATAGGTACTTCTGCCGCTATCCCCGAGGAATTACGCAGCTTCCCTTTTACACAAACTATCGATTTGTCTAATGAAACCGCGGTAAAAAACGCCTATGTGAAAGCCGCGGCAGTCGCCCCCGCATCGTGCCAATCGTTTGCTAAGAAATTTGACTTATCCTATACCCTTGCAGCGTACGAGAAGGAGTATGAGCGTGTTTGACACTAAGATATTGTTTTATATACACCATCACGGTAAAGGTCACTTAGCACGTTGCGAAAAACTAATACCCATTATTGAAAGCCTAACGAGTATTGAACTATTAACAGCTGATAGCGATTTTTTTATTGAAATAAAGCGCAGTTTTCCCCACCTTCCTATACACCTATTGCCCTCTAAGTGGGAGGGAGTAAAAGACACACCAAAGCGGACATTTAACCAAGCGTTTGAAGGCGTACCTTTTAGTAAAGGGGCCACTAAACGGGCTAGTTTTTTTCATCACTTAATTGTAGATCGAAACATTACTGGTTTTGTTAGTGATGTTTCCGCTGAGTTGACTATCTATGCCCGAGGCGCCGGTTTGAATGTGCTTATGCAAAGACATACCGGCAATATTAGCTGCGATCCAACTCAAGTTTTCGCGTATCAGTGTGCTAATGCCCTATACGCCCCCTACCCCGAACTATTTGAATCGGGCGACTTTCCATTTAAAGATAAAACATCCTTCTTAGGCATGTTAGCTAATAGAGTAGTACCAACTTCAGAAAACCAACCTGGTATTACCTTAATTCACGACGACAAGGATGTGATAGCTAAGGTGTGCAAACAGTTATCACACTTCTCACAGCCCGTTACGGTAATAGGTGGATATCAACCCACTTCCAGCTACCCATCTAATGTTAAGCATATTGGCCATGTAGACGACCTTTCCGCCAATGTTAAAACTGAAATTGTGATTTGCAGCGGGGGCAACAACACGGTTTGCGAATTGCTGTCAGCTATGAAGAAATTAATCATTATTCCCCAGGAGAGACCTTACCACGAGCAATTTTCCAAAGCCGCAAACCTAGATAATATCGGTGCCGCCGTAATGTTAGACCCCGCCTTACTCGATGATGAACAAAGCGTTATGCGGTCTATTAAAAAAGCCGATGCTTTGTCTCTTTCTACTCTTAAATCTTTTTATAACGAAGCGGCGAAATCATATTGGTACTCGGCGTTTGAAAAATTAGTTAAGGAGCAATTGATATGCCCTTCTCGATAGTCACACTTGTAAAAGGTAGGAAAAAACAATTAGAGAATATGCTTGAAAGTATTCGCTATAGCTCAGTGACTCCCGATGAAGTGGTTATTGTATGGATGGAGCCGGAAAAACCAGAGAGTACAGTGGAGGATTCTTCGCTCCCAATAAAACAAATCTATTTGGACGATGGTAATTTACCCCTCTCCAAAGCGAGAAACTTAGGGTTTTATCATACAACAAGCGAAACTGTAATTTTTCTTGATGTGGACTGTCTATGTAGCCCCACTTTATTAGAAAATTTGACAACTAAGTTGGACGAGGGAATTATCACTTCAGCTCCGGCGCGATATCTTCCTTTTATTCCCTTAACCGGGGACTACACCGAAGTTGAACAAGACGCTTGTGTGCATCCGAAACGTACTTCTCTTCCTACAGAAACCCTTCTCCCCTATAAAAAATTTTGGTCGTTAGTCTTTGCGTTAACTAAAAACACTTTCGATAAGATAGGTGGGTTTGATGAAAACTTTACGGGTTATGGTGGTGAAGATACAGATTTCGCCGAACGCTTTAATAACAAAGGCTACGGTTTCATGTTTGTGGGCGATGAAGTGCTACACCAATACCATCATAAATATACACCTCCATTGAATTATTTGAGGGAAATTGTCGAGAACGCTAACTATTTTTATAGTAAACATCGTTACTTTCCAATGTATACCTGGCTTCAAACATTCTGCAAGATGGGATATATAACCTTAGATAAACAAAGACATATATTTAGAATTATGTCACTTCCGAAGCAAAAAGACATGGATAGTACGCTATCTACGCCCCCCTATTAAAAGGCCCTTCATCCTCTACCTCTATGGATAACAAAGCATGGGGTGCTGAAAATACGTTCTATTATTTTCCAACTTACTGAATGAACGACTTTTTGTTTCTTAATTCGCTATCAACTTATTGCGTATTTTAAATCTGGCAAATTACCGCTATTGTATAAAGAATGACAAATTTCGTATTGATAAAGTAAATTAACATCACTTTTCACAATACAAGCACAACTGCGCCCTTCGGAGACATTAATTATGGCGGATAAAAAGCCAAAAAATAATCTTAGTCAACAGGACAATAGTACCGAAAGCGTGCCGCAAGCAGCTAACGAGCTATCTCAGTTACGGGAAATATTGTTTGGACAGACCAATCGTGATTTTCGCGCCGATCTATCGGCTCTAGAGTCGAGAGTAGATAATAATTTCACGAAGCTAAATCAACATCTTGATCAACAGTTTACTGAAATAAGAAAGCTAATCGACTTACAAATTACTGAACTATCCAGTCAACTTAAGAGTTCAGATAATAGCCATAACAACGTGCAAGAGCAGTTACAAAATACCACTGACAAGCTCCAGAGCGAGTTGGAAATAGCGGAAGCTTCCGCCAAGAACGACAACAATGCTCTTGAAGCACATGTCATCAAAGAGTTGGAATCATTAGACAGCCTGTTTAGTAAACGTCACCAAGAGCTACTTGAAAAACTACAGCAAGTAACCAGTGAGCTATCAGAAAATAAAACTGACAGGAAAACGTTGGCCAACCTGCTTTCTACTATGGCAACCAACTTAACGACCGATAACTGATAGATGGCAGATAACGGCCCGTCATCTGCGCAATACGACAACTCTTTGGACAAAGTCAGAGAACTGTTAATTGGTCGCGATGAAAAATATGTTCAAGAAATAGTAAAACGCAATGCCAAAGAAGTGGTAGGCGGTATTGTTTCTGAAGCATTACACGAAAGGGAAAGTAAAGACGGCTCGGTGAATAAAGTGCTGGTGCCCTTAGTCGAGAAGTCACTGCATCGTTCAATTGAAGCAAACAGCGATAAAATTGTAGGTACACTCTACCCCCTTGTCGGCACCTTGGTTCGTAAAGCAGTATCGTCGTTTTTAGTCGATTTCGTAGAAAGAACCAACGCACTTATCGAAAACAGCCTTAGCCCTAAAAGTGTTTCGTGGCGTTTTAAAGCGTGGCAATCTGGTATTAGGTATTCTGATTACGTCGCATCTCAAGTCTATCAATACCAAGTTCAGCAGCTTTTTGTCATTCATCGAGAAACCGGTACGCTGCTACATACCATTTCCTCTGATCCTGAACGCAGTAAAGATGCTGATCTTATTTCATCAATGCTGGTTGCCATTAATGATTTTGTGGCTGATGCATTTCAGTCGCAAGAGAATGAAGCCGAAAACGAATTAGGTGAAATTAAAACCGGTGATTTCACACTGCTTATAAAAATAGGGCCGCAGGCCATTTTAGTTGCCGCAGTTGTTGGCAGTGTTCCACCGGATATTAGAAGCCGACTGCAGCAAGCACTAGAAGAATTCCATCAATTCTATCAGGTTCCATTGCAAGAGTATCAAGGCGACAGCGCGCCTTTTGCGGGTTGCGAAACCTTGCTGAACGACTGTCTAATTAGCGCGAAGAAAGATGAAGCGAAAGGCAAGAAAAAAAGACTCATCGGTGGTGTTGTTATCGGCATTGTACTGCTGCTTTTAGCTTATCTTGCATTTTTACGAATAGATTTATCGATACTGCAAAGCACGATAAGAGATTTATCCCCCCCAGCTGGTATTGTGCTTACTGACACAGCGGTAAAAGATGGAAAGGTGCAGGTTCGCTTACTGCGCGACCCTCATATGCAATCATCCCTTGCATGGTTAGAAAGCCAAGAAATTAACACCAGCAAAGTGATTATTCATGAAGAGCCCTTTGTGTCGCTACAAAAGAATGTCGTTATCGGCAAAGTATCGTCCTTACTCGCAGCAACAAATAACGAACTAACCGCCATTTATGATGAAAACGATGCATTATTTCTGAGCGGCTCAATGACAATTGATGCTTTACGTACATTCTCACGTGAACTTCGTGCAATACCTGGTATTTCTCAATTAAAACCTAATCTTTCTGGTATTGATATTGTTGATGGAGTACGTGCAAATACTGAAGAACTTAATACTGCGGTAATCAACGACCTTGTGGCGAGAATTTCTTCTACGCATTTACCGTTTGCAATTGCACAAGAGAACCTTGATTCTGAGCAAATGGAAGTACTAGAGCGGTTAGGCCAAGAGTTGTATCAGTTGCAGCTACTTGCGAAGCAGCTTAATCTGTCAGTTGCTGTCTTTATTTTGGGCGCAAGTGATAATTCTGGTAGCTCTGCACGCAATCTTGCTTTAAGCAGATTGAGAGCTAACAACGTGAAAGAAGCGCTGCTATCCATGAAGGTTGACCCTAGCATTCTTTTTCCAATAGGGCTTGGCCAGTTATCTTTAAGTGAGGGTTCAATGGGACGAACTGTATTTATGAATGTTTTGCTATCTGACTCAAAAACATCAGAGGTAAATACACAGTGATTCAAAAAAAGGTATGTATCTTAGGTCCTACCGGTGTTGGGAAAACGAGCCTAGTTAAACAGTTTGTCGAAAGTATTTTCTCTGAAAAATATAAAACGACCATCGGTGTGAAAATCGATAAAAAACAAGTTAACAAAGATGGCCGAGGGGTCCAGCTGCTGCTGTGGGACCTTGAAGGTATCGATAGATACTGCGGTTTTAATCCACGCTATTTACGTGGCGCAAGTGCCTATATCATTGTGGTCGATCAAACCCGCTCGCAGTCGTTATTAGAAGGTATTGAAATCCTGGAAATGGCCAGAGAACATTATCCTGATATTCCGGCTTTTTTCGTGGTCAATAAAACCGACCTTCCTTCAAGCTGGCACTGGAGCGAAGAAGAGCTTGATTCCTATGCGAAGAAGTTTACATCATTGACTAAAACCAGTGCAAAGACCGGCGAGAATGTCGAAAATCTCTTCAGTACAATTGCGTTTTGGTAGGAGCAATATATGGATATACACCTTCTTAATGCGCTAGGAATTACAGACTGCGCTATCTTTAAAAGCACAACGAGCCTTCAATGCCTCACGCCTGATGTTTCGTGGTTACATAAGATTGCCACGCTAGATAAAGATAACCAGGTTAAACCAGACACCTTCTCCTCCATTTTTCTAGACCATTTTATGACAGATGCCAATGACATTTGGCAAAATGACAGCGTCTTTACTCTATCTTCAGGTTTTTGGACTGAAGAAGTCGATAACGAGTCTCTCCACTTAGAAGCCCTCGCGATTAATAGCGGCAAAGGTGAGCATTTCCTAGTTATAAAAAATGTCGAAGGCCAATACGAAGAAAAACAAAAAACCCTACAAGCCGCTAGAGAGTTACTTTTAAGCCATCACGAAATAGTAGGTCAGCACGAATACATCCGCCAGCGACTAGATAAAACACTACTTAAAAACAAAAATTATGAAAAGCTAGTCCCACCAATAAAACAAGCTATCCACCACCTTGACACTGGGGTCGTTATTTTAGATAAAGACCGTGAAACGGTGCTAGACAATAAATCAGCCAGGCAGTTGCTTTCCTGTAGCCAGTCAAATAATAGTGCCAATAGGCTAAAACACTTACTCGAAGATGTTAGCGTTCCAGACACCTTCCTTCCAACGCTAATTGAAAAGCGTTCCGCATGGCAGGGGGAGCTCTATTGGCAGCCCACGGAAAATTATGAAGTATGGTTACAGGTAACCATTCACCCCGTTATCCAAGATAATGAACTCACCCACTGGGTATATCTTCTCACCGATATCAGTCACATTCGAAATAAAGAAGAAAGCGTATTATCTGCCACGGGCATGGATTCTTTGACTAAAATTGCAAACCGTAATTTTTTCAATAACTATGTTCAGAAGTTGGTTCAAGAGGAAGTTAATTTTGCTTTTTTTATCATAGATATACGAGAGTTTAAGAAGATTAACGAAAAACTTGGTTATCATTCAGGTGACGAAATACTCAAGTCTTTTGCATCAAGATTACAAGGTTTTGTTGGCAATAGTGGGTTTATCGCCAGAATAGGGAGCAACGAATTTTCTATAGTAAAACGCACCGATACCTTCAGTGGTGTTAACCCATTAGATTACGCGCAGGATATGAAGAAGAAACTGGTGAACACCTATACCTCACTTCATGGCACTGAATCGAACCTTGGGATTAATATTGGCATCGCGTGCTATCCCGAACATGGAGAGCAAGCGAATGTACTACTACGTCATGCAGATATCGCGCTCCAAATTGCGAAGTTTCAAGGTAAAAACGTTATTCTTGAATACAGTGATATGCTGCATCGCCAACATCAGAGTATGTCTGAGTTAGAAAGTAAACTTCGCACCGCTATTGAAAACGACCAATTAGCGCTTTTCTTACAACCTATTGTTGACTTACAAACCGGAAAAATTGTTAAGTGCGAAGCATTGGCGCGGTGGAAGACAGAAGACGGAAGCTACATTCCACCGGATGTTTTTATTCCACTTGCAGAACGTACGGAGCTGATTTTTCCGTTTGGTGAATGGTTAGTAGAAGAAGCGTGTAATGCTATCGATAAGCTTACTGAGGCGAATTTAGATATTCGATTGGCAATTAATATCTCTGGCCGACAAGTCACCGATCTTGTGCTGCTTCATCAAATACAGTCATCCTTAAAGCGCAGAGCCATCGACCCAAGGCATTTATCGATAGAACTCACCGAGAGTGTGTTCATTGACAGTCTAGATACTGTGTCTGTGTTGCTGAATGAACTTAGAGCTATGGGCATTACCATTTCAATTGATGACTTTGGAACGGGTTTCAGCTCTTTGGTTTACCTTAAAAAGCTGCCTATTGATGAACTCAAGATAGACCGTTCTTTTGTGAGCGATTTAGAAGCGAACACCGACGACCAGGCTATTATTCAAGCTATTTTAGGCTTGGCCAAAAATTTGAATATTAGCATTATTGCCGAGGGTGTTGAGACGCAAGATCAACAAGCATTTTTGGTAGATAACGCGTGTACTTATGCTCAGGGTTACTACTTTGACAAACCAATGTCGATTGGGGACTTCGTAGAAAAGCTGCGCTAGAAAACCGCATTAGAAAGCTGCGATAAAAGGCTTGGCACGCAGCTAACTAACGCATTTTATACGGGACGCTGGCGCTTAAATTAGGCCTAGATGCCCAGCGTGAAACTCTAAGTGATCTTCAATAAACGACGCTATAAAGAAGTAGCTATGATCGTAGCCTTCATGCATGTTTAGCGTTAATTGCGTATCTGACTGCTGAGCCGCTTGCACCAGTGCCAATGGCTTTAACTGCTCTGACAAAAATTCATCGCTATTACCCTGCTCAACCAATAATGGAATGGCGTGGTTCTGACTTGCAATAATTTTTGCAGCATCGTATTCATCCCATGCTGATTTATCATCACCTAAATACTGACCCAATGCTTTTTGGCCCCATGGGCAATCAGAAGGGTTCGACACTGGACTAAACGCAGAAACAGAAACATAACGATTCGGATTACGTAAACCAGCGACAAGCGCGCCATGGCCGCCCATTGAATGACCGCTAATTGCACGCTCTTTCGTCACGGGGAAGTGTTCCTCTACAACGCTAGGCAGCTCTTCAGTGACATAGCTGTACATTTGATAATTGGCGTTCCACGGTGCTTGTGTTGCATCAACATAAAAACCAGCACCTAGCCCAAAATCATAAGCACCGTTTTCGTCATCAGGAACACCTTCACCCCGAGGGCTTGTATCTGGTGCCACAATTGCCATTCCAAGCTCTGCGGCTAACTTCATCGCCCCCGCTTTTTGCATAAAGTTTTGGTCGTTACAGGTAAGCCCTGAAAGCCAGTATAAAACTGGTACTGGTTTCTCAGCGGAGGCAAACGGTGGTAGGTAGATTGCAAATGTCATACTGCAATTGGTGCTCTTTGCATCGTGACTGTAGCGTAAATGCCTACCGCCAAACGCACGATTTTCACTAATAAGCTCCATAATGACTCCTGTACACTAATAAATTTAGAAAAATAACCACTTTGCTGTAGCAAACAGTAAAGGGTCTATCGGATTTTAAATCAAGTTCGTTTACACTAAGTGCCTAATTTTTGAGGTAAGTACGATGATAAGAGGCCTAATGCATCACCTGATTGGCACCATTTCAGTGATTTTTTATTTTTTAAATACGGTTTTATGGGCAACGCCCATCATTATTTTGTCTTTTTTCAAACTTATACCGCTTGCGCCTTGGAGACGATTTATATCGTATATCTTGGACGCGTGCGCAACCGCATGGATTACGATTAACAATCTTAATCAGCGAGTGAGTAGTAGAACAAAGTGGGATGTTACCGGCCTTGATCAACTTACCCGCAATGACTGGTACTTAGTCATTGCCAACCATCAATCTTGGGTCGATATCTTAGTTTTACAACGCGTATTCAACCGTAAAATCCCATTTTTAAAGTTCTTTCTTAAAAAAGAACTGATTTACGTCCCTATCTTAGGCCTAACCTGGTGGGCCCTTGATTTTCCTTTTATGCGTCGATACTCAAAATCTTTCTTGGCCAAGCACCCGCATTTAAAAGGTAAAGACATGGAAACTACCCGCAAAGCATGCGAAAAGTTTCAAACCAAGCCGGTAAGTATCATGAATTTTGTGGAAGGCACCCGCTTTACCCAAGAAAAACATGACCGACAGAACTCTCCTTTTAGCCACCTGCTTAAGCCTAAAGCGGGCGGCGTAGCCTTTGTACTTTCTGCCATGGGCTCGCAGTTACACAAGCTAATAGATGTAACAATTGATTACCCTGGCGGCGTTCCCTCATTTTGGGATTTCGTCAGCGGCAAAGTAAGTGATATTCGCGTAAGTATTAAAGTCACTCCCATCACGGATATTACCGAAAATGGCTACTTTAATGATAATTACTTTGACGACCCGCAGGTAAGAAGCCAATTTCAGCGTTGGCTAAATAGCCGCTGGCAAGATAAAAATGACCAATTAGAATCGATTAACGCAACTCAGAAGTCACTATGATCCGTACCTTGTTTTCCCCTCTAATTTTCGTTGTTCACACTGCGCTTCAAATTGTTAACCTTGCGCTGTGGGGAGGGCTCATCATCTTGTTCGGCGTAGTTAAACTAATACTCCCATCAGGTAGAATTACCGAAGCGTGGAATAGCGTCATGCACGCTTGCTTGTTTAGTTTTGGCCGCGTTAGCGTATTACTTATTCGCCTCTTCAATAAAGTCAATATTGAGTGTGCGGTTCATGGCGAATTGTCGAAAGACAGATGGTATTTAATTATCGCCAATCATCTTAGTTACCTTGATATTGTGTTACTAATTGAATTTGCCACTCATCGCATACCGGCCCCAAAATTCTTTCTTAAAAAAGAGTTAATTTGGCTTCCATTTGTAGGGCTAGGAGCTTGGGCCTTAGATATGCCTTTTATGCACAGATACACCAAGGCCTACTTAGAAAAGTATCCAGAGAAAAAAGGCAAGGATCTAGAGACAACACGAGCATCTTGTGAAAAGTTTCGTACGGTGCCCACCACTGTTATTAATTTTGTTGAAGGCACCCGCTTTACCACACAAAAACACCACCAGAAACGAAGCCCTTATAAAACCTTACTTCCACCTAAAGCGGGGGGCGTATCTTTTACATTGGCTGCAATGGGTGAATTATTTACTAATGTGCTCGATATTTCATTGTTGTATCCAGAGAATAAGCGCCATCCAATGATGGCCATGCTAAGTGGTACTATGACCAAAATCATAATCGATGTTAATGTGATGCCTGTGCCCGCGCTTCAGCAACACTCTACGTTGAGTGAACCTGAGTTTCGCACCACTTTTCAAGATTGGCTAAATGCCATGTGGAAAAATAAAGATAGCCGTATCAAACGTCTTTTGGAGTCGTAATTGTGGAAGTAAGCTCAACTGTACGTGATAACTTCATGCATCTAGTGAAGGATTTTTTTCCATCACTGACCATGCACGACCCGCTATATAATGCGCTAGCGTTAGGCACCATATTGACGATAGCGATTGTTATTTACGTCTTCGCAAGGTTGATTGTTCGCCCTGAAATAGCAAGGTGGGTGTCAAAAACCACCAACATTTGGGATAACGCATTACAAGAGCATGGTTTCTTCCGCCGTCTTATGCATTTATTCCCCGCTCTTTTCATATTTCTTGCCACTCCTGTACTTATTGAAGAAGCCTCTGTGCTATATGGCTTATTAATAAAAAGTGCGTTGTTGTATATGCTTTACAGTGGGCTGTTGGGTATTTACGCCATTTTGAGTACGGTGGAAGATGTTTACAACGCCTCTGCGCTGTCTAAACGTGCCCCTATTACTGGCTTTATTCAAGTCACCAAACTCGGTTTTGCCATTCTTACCATTTTGTTCAGTATCTCGTTAATTGTTGATAAAAGTCCCTTACTCTTGGTGTCTGGCTTAACCGCTATTGCCGCAGTTCTGTTACTCATTTTTCGCGATACCATATTAGGTTTTGTGGCAGGTATTCAAATTGCTGCTAACCGCATGTTTAACACTGGTGATTGGATCACCATGCAGAAATACGAAGTAGATGGTGAAATTAAAGAAATAGGTTTAACCAACGTAAAAGTGCAGAACTGGGATAAAACCATTTCAACGCTGCCTACCTACAATTTGACCACCGAAGCCGTTAAAAACTGGCGAGGCATGCAAGAATCTGGTGGACGCAGGATAAAGCGCTCTGTGTATATCGATGTTCATTCTATTAAATTATGTGACAACGAGATGTTAGAGCGCTTCTCTAAAATTCGTTATATCAGCGAGTATATCGAGAAGAAAACTAATGAACTGCGCGCTTACCACAGAGACTATTCTATAGATGAGTCTGATTTATTAAATAGCCGCAAGCTAACCAACATCGGTACCTTCAGAGCTTATCTAGAATCCTATCTGCGCAAACACCCAAGTGTGAACCAAGAAATGACCTTGATGGTGCGCCAACTGCCCCCTAACGAAATTGGCCTGCCGCTAGAGCTATATTGTTTTAGCATTGAAAAAGATTGGGTGAAATATGAAAAGGTTCAAGCGGATATTTTTGACCATGTAATGGCCATGCTTTCTTTGTTTGACTTAGTTGCTTACCAGCGTGATGGCCACTTAGGGTATTTATCCAGTGCCATGGATATAAGCCAAAGCGAACAAGACTAGCGCTTGCTGTGACGACAAATTATAGATGCTAGACATAAAAAAACCGGCCTAAGCCGGTTTTTTTAAGAAAATCATTACTTAAGCCAACGCATAACCCATTAGCAAGCAAACCACTAACCCAGACACACCGAAGAAACCATACTCGATTTTTTCCTGCATGCCTTTTGCGCCAGTTTCAGCTGTCATGAAACCCATTACGATGCTGCTAAGCCCCAGAGTGAAGGCAATTAGCGCAACACCAAATACAATTGCGTTAATCCAATCAGTCATTCTCTAAACCCTTTAATTTTTCTGACGTTATTATGCATGAAATCAATCTAGATGAACATGCCTCAAAAAGCATTAAATACGAGTAATGTGCTCTTTTTCTTACCACTTTGATCTTAGTCAAAAATGCCAAATAGTTAAGCTAATTGCTAAATTATGGTGAATAGTTAGTGCCACCGCCTATCTGAAGAATTATAAGATACTGAAATTAAAAGAATTATTTAAATGGCACTGAGGTTGCAATACTTAGGTTACAACACCTAGGTTACAACTGAGCTTGTAATAGCAGGTTATAAAAACAGCGTGAGCGCATTGCGCTAGACAGTCTTATGGCTAATAGGATTTCAGAAAATGAAAATTAAACAATTATTTCCACTTGCCTTAGTAACTTCATCTTTACTTAGCGTGCCAGCGTTTGCTTTTGAGACTAGCTGCGATATCGAATTAGATGGCCATCTTCAATATTACCAAGGCCTAATTACTGTCGACATGCAAAATGGTTCTACCATGTCGATAGATGACACCTACCATTTAGTGATTAACGGTGAGAGTGTGTCGTTGAACAACGAACAGCAACAATGGGTAAATACCTATTACGACCGTATCGATACTGCTATCCCCATGACCCTTAATATCGCAAGTGAAGGGTTAGAGATTGCGAGTGTCGCCGTTTCAGAAGTATTCGGTGAACTGCTTGGCGGCGATAATAAGCTTACTGAAGATTTTGATACGATGTTTACATCGCTTAACGAAAAGTTGGCAACGTCTTTTTATGATGACAGCGGCAATATCAAAGTGGATACGGCTAAGTTTGACGAGCCAGGCTTTTTCGACGAAAGCTGGGAAGACGAATTTGAAGCGCAATTCGAGTCGCTAATTAGTGAATCAATGGGCCGAATCCTCATTGCTGTTGGTACGCAAATGCTATGGAATGGTGGCGATATGGAAGCGTTCGAGGAAAAAATGGAGCGCTTTGGGGAAACTATTGAACACCGTGTTGAATCACAAGCTGCAGCACTTGAAGAAAAAGGCGATGCGCTATGTGAAGTGTTGCAAGAAGCTAATTATGCAGAAAACAAAATGCAAACCAGCATTCCTGGGTTAGGTGGCTTAGACTTAATCGATATGCGCAGTGGCGAAATGAAAATGTAATTGTGGTTCTATTGGTGTAGTAACTCCCCCACTGCATTCAAACCACGTTTAATTTACGTTTAATAACCTTACAACGCTAGCTTTCCCGCTAGCGTTTTTTTGTTTTTTAACTCATGCCATTGTAATCGGTTTTCTCCCTTATCAATTAGCACATAGCGCTTTGCACCTCATTCCCAGAACTGTCCACCTAACAACCTACATTTGTGTGCTCGCATTTACCCCATAGAACCAATCCGTTTTGCGCCTTACCGCGTATTTTTGATACTTTTACTCTCACGCCCCATTATCATCTAAGAAGACGTTATGAATAATAAGCTAGTTATATGCGGTTACGGTTGGCTTGGTCGCTACTTGGGCAAAGCCATGTCAGCTACCCATACTATTATTGCCACCACGCGAAGCGAAGAAAAAGCGTTGAAGATAAGCGACAAGCACATTAAAGGCTTGGTTTTTAGTTTGGGTGACGACACCACAACGCTATGTGAAGCGCTTGGCAATGCAACGCTGGTACTAAACATTCCACCTGGCCGTCGTAATACCCAGTTAGATGATTTCACCGATAACATGCTTACCCTTATTGATAATGCAGTGGCGGCTAGAGTAGCCCGTATTATTTTCATTAGTACCACTTCGGTATACGGCGATAATAGAACTGATGTGTTAAATGAACACGCCAGCACTCAACCTGAAACCGCATCGGCAAAAGCGCATGTCGCGATAGAGCAGCACTTGTTAGATTTAAAAACGAATGACAAGGTAGACGTTAAGATAGTTCGCCTTGCTGGGTTAACCGGCCCAGATCGTCATCCGGTAAATTCGTTAAGTGGCAGAAGCCTGAATGCGGGTAATAAAAGAATTAACTTAGTGCATATTCGTGATGTGGTTGCCGCGTTAAAGACACTGATTTTAGCCGCCAGTAGCAAGGCTGATAGTAGCAACAGTGAAACTAGCAAGACTGACAGCACAGACTTATATCACTTATGTAGCTTACAGCACCCGAAAAGAGGCGAATACTACACCCAAGCTGCAAACAAAAAAGGGATACCTGCACCCACGTTTAGTGAGTCAGACTTACCGCCTACGGGCAAAGTGATAGATGCAAAAGCAAGTTGGGATTTACTAGGAATAGTGCCTGACTATGCTAACCCTGATGACATGATTTAGTGAGATAGAATGTTGTGACATGATGACGTTACACGCATAGGGTTATAAATAAGGCGCTCACATTTGAGCGCCTTGTTATTGATATACGTTTTACATCAACTAGCCTAGTGCAAATACCAATCGAGAACAACGACTAGCCAAACAGGCTGAAGCCGAAATATTTAACCGCCACGGTATTGATGAAAATAACTAACAAGATGGCAGGGATAAACGTTTTAAGCGATACATCGACATACTTTTCAAACCATCCACCACGATAGCCCGAACTCCCCTCTTCAAGGGATGCATTGAAGTTTGCACTTTTCCAACGATAGATAACGAAGATACAAATCAAGAAGCCGTTTAATGGCAAAATGGTCTCGTAAAATACGTCAATAATAACGTCGAACAGCGACTTATCTACACCTGCATAGCTGGCGAACTGCGTAAGTGCATCAACTTTACCAAATGACAAAGTACACAGTACCGCTAGCACAAGCATCACGCTACCAAGTGATGCTAATGCCCACTTTCTGCTTACCCCTTTCTCGTCCATTAGCGCCGCTACTGGCACTTCAAAAATAGACACTAAAGACGTGATGGCAGCAAAGAACACTAATAAGAAGAACAGGCTTGCCACGATAGACGCCCCCACATACCCAATAGAGCTTTGCAGCGCTAAAAATATATTAGGTAGATAGGTGAAAATCATACTCACCGATGACTCACTAAGTTCATCAGGATTAATATCAGGGTTGAATGAGAATATCGCAGGCAGAATCATTAAGCCTGCCGTGAAGGCCACTGCGGTATCTGTTATTGCCACTAGTTTTGCCGACGTAGGTACATCCGCTCTCTTGTCGATATAACTGCCGTAGGTAATCAAAATCCCCATACCTAGCGAGAGGGAGAAAAACGCTTGTGCGAGCGCACCATTCACCACACTTGCTGTCAGCTTTGAGAAGTCAGGAATGATATAAAACTTCACCCCTGCCATAGCATTCTCGCGGGTGAGTACGAACACCACTAAGCCAATTAGCATAACAAAAAGGGCTGGCATCAGCAGCTTAGCTGCTTTTTCAATCCCCTCTTTAACACCGCCTTGCAGAATGAGATAAACCACACCAACAACCACGGCCATATAAGCGAAAATAGACGACGAATTAATAAATAACCCAAAGGTATCTGGGTTAGCTAAGGTGTCTAAATTACCGCTAACGGTTTCAAAAAGATAACCGAAAATCCACACCGTAATCACCATGTAGAACACGGCAATCATAAATGGCGTAGCAATGGCTAACCAACCGGCGATTTTCCACTTTGCTGAATTGCCACTGATTGCGCTGTACGCGCCAAGTGGATCCTTTTTGGCATGACGCCCCACTGACATTTCCGCTAACATCACAGGTAAGCAAATAGCGAATACAAAAATGGCATACATTAATAAGAATGCACCACCGCCATTTTTTGCCGCGCCAACAGGAAAGCCCACTAGGTTACCAATACCTACTGCCGACCCTGCCGCTGCTAGAATAAAACCTATGCGCGATCCGAACTGTTCTCTGGCCCCGCTCATATCCCTTCCTCTTGTTGAGTTTATTTTTATGTTTTCTGGGATGGCGATAACTTATGATTATTTCATCGTGCTAATGGCGTCGACTACGTCGTATTGCTCGCCTTTTTTAAGCGAGTCAAAACACTGCACCATTCCCTAAAATGCATGGTAACAGCAGTGTAATAAAAAGTCTTGATATTGGGCTTACAGAAAGCGGCAATTGGCGTATCACCAAGTTACCACTTTACCGTCCCAGTCAATGAAGTGACAGCTTTCGTCATGGTTTGAATGGCGATAAGCGCTTAGTGTCGACAAGTGAGTAAGCAGTTGATTAGCGGTAAATTCCGGTGTGAACAGTTTTTTTGCTTTTACGTTTTTCTGAAACGGCGCTGATAAACCAGTATCGACAGTACCTGGGTGATAACACACTAAAAGTGGTTCTTTAAGCCGCCGTGTGTATTCTACCGCGGCTGTTTTTACCAACATATTAAGCGCGGCTTTTGAAGCTCGGTATCCATACCAGCCCCCCAGTTTGTTATCAGAAATGCTGCCCACCCGCGCACTAATACAGACAATTAACGGGTTTTCTTTCACCATCACAGTCACTAAGTACTTCATCCATAAAGCAGGCAGCGTACTGTTGACGGCAAAGTAAGTTGCTAACGCTTTTTCACTTATGTCTTCAAGCCGTTTTTCTGGGCGAAGCCCCAGCGTTTCATTGTGAAGTACGCCGGTCGCGACAATCGCTAACTTCACTCGTGTACCTTGCGCTTGAAGGTCTTTAACAAACGCCTCTATACTGCGTTCATTGTGTTCCGGCAAGCTAATTGCCGTCACATTATCGGTCCAAGTAGGGTCTTTAAAACCACTGCGGCTAAGGGCTATTACCTTTTTAGGATTCTCATCCTCACCGGTGTCAGCGCTTAACAATAAATGAACCAGAGCCCTCCCTATTCCGCCCGACGCCCCTATCACGAGAGACACCGTATTAGCGCTTTGCTCAGCCGTATTTTGCTCAGTTTTGGGGTTATCTGCCACTGTCGCCACCTTTGCCTTTTGTGCTTTCGATATTCTTAATATGTTCCGCCCCAGCGGTGCTTTTAGTAAGCGCAGCATTCGCATCACTGGGTGATTCTTGCTGAATGTCACCAGGTACACATCGGTCACAAGTACGCTTTTTACCGGTCAATAAATACGAAATGGTATAACGGTGTTTAGCGAATTTGAGGTAACACCAATCGGCAATAATACGAATACCAGGCCAGCGCAGGGGGGCGTATAGCCAACCTACACCTACAGCTTTCCACGCCTGATGGGTTACATCTAGTCCGGTAATAAGTGTGCCATCGGGTAATAACCCGTGAATTCTAGCATTGAGTGCATGCCAATCTAATTCTGGGTACTGCGCAGCAAACTCTTGTGTTTGAATATCAACAAGGGTTAATGCACCTTGCTTATCCCGTTTTTGTAAATGGCGCATTTCTGTTTTGCACAACGGGCAGTAGCCATCGTAAAAAATTATCAATGTAGTCACCTCTGACTTGGCGGTAGCTTTCTGTGTGTTCTGTCTTTCTGTGTTCTGGGCTTTTTATTTATTATGCTTTTATACGCTAAAAAAATGCACTTGGATGACTTGAGTTTAGGTACACTCACACCCACACTGATGTCATACGTTTTTTCTGAGGTAACACAATGGCAAATTTACAAGTAGCCACCCTAGCTGGCGGGTGTTTTTGGTGTATAGAGTCAGCATTTAATACTGTTGAAGGTGTTGAAAAAGCAGTATCCGGGTATGCGGGCGGCGAAGATGCCTCACCAACTTATGAAACAGTTTGTGGTGGCGGTACTGGTCACGCTGAAGTCGTTCAAGTTACCTACGATGCCGATAACATCAGTTATCGAGAGATATTAGAGATTTTCTTTGCACTGCACGATCCTACGCAATTAAACCGTCAAGGTAACGATGTGGGCACTCAATACCGTAGCGCGGTTTTCTATCATGACGATGCGCAAAAAGACGCTGCAGAAGCCATAATAAAGGAAATTACCACGGAAGAGATTTGGCCTGAGCCGGTTGTCACCGAAGTTGTGCCCATTGATAACTACCATCAGGCTGAAGACTACCATCAGGATTACTTTAAAAATAATCCGCAGAACCAATACTGTTCTATGGTAGTCGCACCTAAACTAGCGAAGTTTAAAAAGACATTTGCTTCACGTTTACGTAAGCAAGCATAAAAGCCTTAATTAAGGCTTGAAGACCCTAACAAAAAATGCGGTTGCAGCGTAATATCTGCAACCGCATTTTTTATTTCTGTAAATAGCCTGTGCATTGAATCTCATGGCTTTTGCCGTTTATTGCTACTGAAACCATGCGTCATTTAAAGGCACCGAGAACAACAAAGGGGCCATGGCTTCGTAACGTGGTGTCTCTGCCTCACATTTAATGTTCTTCAAGTAGTTCACTTTCCACGGATCGTTTATTAGCCACAAGGTATCTTCTACTACAACCAGTCCTTCAATTGAGGCGTTATCCATTACATATTCGCCGCACTCATTATCTGCACTCACATTAAACTGCATGGAGATACGCTTCGTTTCTACCTTACCAGCAACATCAATAACCCAAACCTCGTTATCATTTCGGGCTGCGGCCAATAAAAAACGATTACCACTATCAGCAGCATTATAAAGTGCTAAGCCATTTATGGGGTGGCTACCCGTTTCAAACTTAGGTAACGACAAATCAGGTTCATTTACCACAGCGAAATCCGCACTTTTCCAAAAGTCATCCGCTATGTTTAACGAGAAAATTCGCGGCTGCCCCGCTTTATCTTTTTCTAGGCCTAAGTATAAGGTGCCATCTTTTGCCATGGCCATGCCCTCAATACCGTCGTTAGGGAAGTTACCCACTTCAAATTCAGTAGGAAACTGCAAAGGACGAACATGGGTCATTGTCACAGTGTTGTCTTCATCACGCTCTAAACGAACCAATAAGGTGGGATAGTCGGTAGAGCCTGTATCTTGATATTTCTTTTCACAGCGGGTAGACAATGTTCCTGTGCGGGTAGCATCTTCGGTTACAGTGTAAATCACATTCGGATTACGAGGATCGCTAGCAAGCGCTTCTAAATCTGGCGCATTGGTTAAATAGTCACTAAAACAACTTCGGCGCACGCGTGTAGCTAGCTTAAATGCATTACTTGATATGGTCAGTGTCGCCGTGTCTTTATCAATAAAGTGCAGCTTTCTTTGCTGCTCGAACGCGGCACTACCATCTGCAATGGTGACTAATTGACCATTAATTTCAATTAGCCCCGAGGTTTGAGGGTCTTGTATTACGTCGCTGGTGTCGGTGGATATCCAGCGCCCAACAGAGGTTAAAACCGAACTGGTTGTGGCACTAGGCGCTTCTTCGTCAAATGCGACATCTTTGTTATCGCTACAGCCTGCCGTAAAACCACTTAACGCTACGACAATAAACGCGACAACCGGCCAATTATTCAACATGTTTTTCATTTCCTTCAACGTTAAGATGCCCCTATCGCTCACGCCTAGCTAAACCTGCCACCACCAGCACGCTTATAAAAAAACGCTAGCAACAAATCAGCCCGACAACGTGTTCACAGCCTATAATTCTACTGGCTACCCCATCTAAGATACCGCCTGCACTTTGACCTACATTTTGACCTGCTTTTTGACCTACATCGTAAATAGTCAGACAAAGGCAAATTTATGGGCGAAAACCGTCACGAGTAAAGCCCATTAGGGTAAAAAATGTAAGCGAGTATATCTACCATACCGTTTAAAGCCAAAAAAGAGTAAGGTACATTTTTCTTCTTGTTGCTTTTGGTAGGAGCATATTATTTCTGAGCAGTATATTCCTGCGGTGATTGCGGGCCCAATCGTTAGGCGAGTCACACAAAGTGCGTGTCATATTTGGTTGGTAACACCTGAAGCTAATGCGCCAGCATTTGCACTAACACAACATGGTGCAAAGCTTAAAGCAGAGGTGACAGGCACCTGCGTACAAGTCGGTAAGCACGCCTTCATTCATTTATTATCTGCCACTGTTGATGAAAGCTTTACCGCCAATGTACCCATTTACTACCAACTCACCTTTACAGCGACTGAATGCCAAGAAAAGTGGCAACAAGAGCAAGCAGACTTACTTTATGCTAATCAAACTGCATTGAGCTTTTGCTGGACAAATAAACCAGAAACCCTATTGCATGGCTCATGTCGAAAGCCTCATTTTGATGGTGATGATGCCCTTGCTCAAGTTGATAATCTACTCGATAGCGCTATTACATCAAACAGCCCTCGCCCTGATGTGCTTATGATGACCGGCGATCAGGTATACACCGATGATGTAGCCGGCCCTACTTTGCAAGCCATTCACCAAGTCATTGCATTACTTGGGCTTTTTGAAGAGCCCCTTGATGGCGCGGTATTAGACAACTCGGCAGAGCTCCCTACTCACCCCCATGGTTTTTATGAACGTGAGCAATTACTGCCACAAACTGAAACGAATACCGCTCTTTCGTCACTCTTCTTTGGTGCCAAAAGAAAACCTATTTTCACCTCGGTGAATGCGCAAAATCACTTAATAAGCTGCGCCGAAGTAATGGCCATGTATTTCTTAGTGTGGTCGCCCGCACTGTGGCGAAACGTGACTTTTCATATCAATGATATTGACGCACCACACAAAGACACCTTTGAAAAAGAACAAAAAGCCATTGAAGGGTTTGTGAATACGTTGCCGAAAGTCCGCCGTGCACTGGCGCATATTCCCGTTTACATGATTTTTGACGATCACGATGTTACCGACGACTGGAACTTAACTCGCGGTTGGGAACAAGAAGTTTATGGGAACCCTTTTTCTAAACGTATGATTGGTAACGCCCTAACCGGCTACCTACTTTGCCAAGGATGGGGCAATGCGCCGCAAAAATGCGCGCCGTTGATGGCTAAAGCCAGTGAAACCTTCACCGAAAATGGCATGGTCAAGCAAGATGAACTCATTGACCAATTGTTAGACTTTGAACATTGGAATTACCGCTTAGACACCACGCCCCCTATTGAGGTACTCGATACCCGAACGCGACGTTGGCGCTCTGAATCGAGTATGAAAAAGCCGTCAGGCTTGATGGACTGGGAAGCCTTATGCGACTTTCAGCATAACATTATTGGAAAGGAAGCGGTGATAGTGGTGTCGGCCGCCCCTATTTACGGGGTGAAGTTTATTGAAGCCATCCAAAAGACTTTCACCTTCTTTGGCAAAGCACTTACTGTGGATGCCGAGAACTGGATGGCGCACAAAGGCACGGCGAATGTTATGTTGAATATTTTTCGACATTACAAAACGCCCCCTGAATTTATTATTCTGTCAGGTGATGTTCACTACTCGTTTGTATACGATGTACGATTACGTTTTCAGCGCAATAGCCCTCACATCACCCAATTTACCTGTAGCGGATTAAAGAATGCGTTTCCCGAAGGCTTAATTCGCTGGTTAGATAGGCTTAACCGTGTTTTCTACGGGCCAAAATCTGTGCTTAACGTGTTCACAAGGCGCAGAAATATGTCGGTTACCGCCAGAGAACCATCATCAGGATACGGTGAGCTCTATAACGGCTGCGCCATCGGTATATTACAAATTTCACAAAATAGTACAGTTGTTGGCTGCAAAGCTTTGTTGAGCAACGGTAAAGAGGTAGAATTCCCGCCCATAAAAGATGATTAGTGTGTACGGAAAGAGGTTTTCATGAGTGATAATGCCCTGTCGATTGGCTTATTCTACGGTTCAACAACCTGTTATACGGAAATGGCAGCGGAAAAAATTCAGGCACAATTAAATAGCTTGTTCGATGAAAACATTGTAGATGTTCACAACATTAAAGATGTGAGCTTAGGCAGAACCGCCGACTACGACGTCATTATCTTCGGAATTTCTACCTGGGACTTTGGTGAACTGCAAGAAGACTGGGAATCTCATTGGGAAGAAGCTCACCAGCTTAATTTGGAAGGTAAAACCGTAGCCTTGTATGGCATGGGCGACCAACTTGGTTACGCTGATTGGTTTCAAGATGCCTTGGGTATGCTGCACGATGCTATCGCCCCTTCCAACTGCACTATTATTGGTTATTGGCCCAATGAGGGTTATGAGTTCACAGCGTCTAAAGCGTTAACTGAAGACAAGTCACACTTTTTAGGGCTCTCATTAGACGACGAAAACCAGTACGACAAATCAGAAGAACGTATTGCTGCATGGTGTGAACAACTGCTTATATCGTTAGCGGGTTAGCTGTGACCCAAGGGCGCATACATCAAGATTTCTATCGCAATGGACCTAGCCATAGGGATGGTGCCGATGTCACTTTTCAAGATATTCGCAAACTGTTTAATTTTTCGAGTATCACCATTGGAAAATGGGTAACGGCTGATGAACAACAAATAGCGGCTAACCTTTTCTTCGACGCCTTGTATGATCTGGCCACCATTTTAAACGTTAACGAACAAGTGCTGTCCTTAAACGGCACATTGTCGTTAGCCTTTGGTAGTGGCGGTCAAAAAGGCGCTAGCGCCCATTATAATAGTGCACGAAGACAGCTCGCACTGGCTAAGAATGCCGGTGCAGGCGCATTAGCTCATGAGTGGTTTCATGCGTTTGATCATTATATTGCGCCCAAAATGTTTGCCGACGCGGGCCCTGGTAGCTTCGCTTCGCAAGCTTGGCTAGATAATGTTCCACTAAATCCCCATCCGCTCAATGAAAAACTGAGTAATTGCTTCTCTTCGTTGTTTTTAGACAACAATAATCGGCCTAACGATTATTTTGTACGATCTGTAGAGGCGGATCGCGCATTAAAAATCTATTACTATGCGATGCCCCAAGAAATGGCCGCCAGAGCCTTTGAGGCCTGCGTTCAAGACCATACGATCAAAAACGCATTCTTAGTTCAAGGAACAAAAAGATCAACAGAGGCTAGACTTGGCATTTATCCTCATGGTAATTTGCGTATAGCGCTCAATGAGTCGTTGATGTTGTATTTTTACCAATTAGGCGTCGCCATTTCCCACAAACAATCATAAGTTTGTTGTTTTACGATGGAAACTGAGCAATTTTTCAGCAACAAGTGTTAACGAGCACGCTGTTTTGTACAAAACCCTGTTTATTTTTGTTACAGGCAGTATACTAATGTGCTCGAACGTAACAGAAAAAAGAAGACGAGATGAAAAGAAAAAAGCATACCTCGGCCGAAGACGAGGCTCAGATTGATATGACCCCCATGTTGGACATCGTGTTCATCATGTTGATTTTCTTCATCGTAACGACCTCGTTCGTGAAAGAAAAAGGGTTAGATACAAACCGCCCAGAAGACAATCAGTCTAATAATGATCAGCCTTCTAAAGCCCTATCTATTCGTATAGCTGCTGATGGCACTATCATGATGGGTGGCCGTGAAGTTGATATCCGCCGTGTTGTTGCAAACACGCAAACTTATTTAGCGGAAAACAACACTGATTCAGCAGCTATCCAAGCTGATGAAGATACTGAACACGGTACAGTGGTAGAAGTAATGAACCAGGTTAAAGTAGCTGGTATCGCTAAAGTGTCGGTACTGGTTAAGAAAGGCTAGTTCTTTCGAAAGTTTTAAAAAGCCGCCTCTAGGGCGGCTTTTTCGTATCTATACCTATACGAAAGTATCTCTTGTGGTAATGCGCACATTTTGTTCTGATCGTACCATTCGGTGTGCCTGGAAATCCATGTTGAAAATTGATTCCAGTTGCTGATTTCACTGGAGCAAAAATATGTCAACTATGCGTAAACACACAATTTCAACGAAACTCGCCAGTTCCCTAGGCGCGCTAACCCTGGCGGTTAGTGCACAAGGTATTGTTCATGCCACTCAAATTACCTTAAGCGAAGCCTTCGACTACAATGCATTCATCTTCGAAGACTATACCGGTTACTACTCCGATGTAGAGGGTAGCCTTGCTGTTGGCGGTAACCTAGTTGTAAACGATTTTGATGTAGGCCTGCAACTTTCCCCAGATTTAACCACAAGCTCATTGTTTGTGGGTGGCGATATCGCCTATACGAACGGAAAAATTCGTAACGGCCAAACCACCGTTAGCGGCAATATTGTGGCTAACAGTGTTGAGTTTGAAGGCGCCGTTAATGCAGCTGACAACGCCACTATTACCGAAAGTACGGTATTAAGCGGCGATGTTAATGTGGGAGGTGCTTTTACCTCAACTAATGCACAAATCAATGACGGCGATATTCATGCAGGCAGTGTACAGCTAACCAATACTAGCGTAGAAAACGGTGATATTCGTTCGGTTGATAGTGTTGCACTAATTAGCTCTGAAGTGACCGATGGCAGCATTTCCGCCGGTGGCACGGTTGTCCTTGATATGCACTCTACAGTCAGTGACGGCATCATTGCAGACGCTGTAACACCTGCGTCGATAGATAATATCGACTTTGACGCTATAGAATCTGAAATCAAAGCACAGTCGTTAGCATTCGCTGACATGACGGTAAACGGCAGTACAACTTTTTATTGCCAAGGCGATACAAGCTGTGCAGATAGCACTAACGTAGACGGTATCGTGTTCTCTGGTGATGACAGCATCAATATTTACGACATCGATGCCGACTGGTTATCTGTGGCGAACAAGAGTATTACGTACGACTTCTCAACCACTAGCTATAACATCATTAACGTAACAGGTGATGCGGTTGACTTGTTTAATACCGGTTTTTTCAATACTGCGTTTGCTGGGCAGTATCAAGATAACGACCAAAATGCGAATTACCGTCACGACGGTACTTACACCAATAACATTCTATTTAACTTTGTTGACGCCACCAGCGTGACTATTCAGTCTATAGGGGTTAAGGGAAGCATATTAGCGCCTTATGCCGATATTGCTTTTTACAACGGCCATGTTGACGGGAACCTTATTGCGAGTAGCGTGTTTACCCCAGAGGTTTATCTAACCAATGATGATGGCGTTGAATATTTAGCACCCACAGGGCAAGTAAACAATTATAGTTTCGGCGTAACGCAAGTATCTGCACCGGGCTCAATACTGCTTATGCTTCCTGCTTTCGCGGTAGTGTTCATTCGCAATAAGCTAAAGCGCAAAACCTGATAACCGTGGTGACGAGCGCATTAGCTCGTCACTGGTTACGCCCTCGCCTTTTCCTGGTCGCCAACGTATTTGCATCCCCGCCTCAAAAGCCTGATATTCCACCGCAAAGGCTTTACCTACGTAGCCCGCTACTATCCAATGGTTAGACAATCTATATTGGCCTTCAAACATCATATTACCACTTAAGCCAGTACTACGATTATAAGGCAGATGCAAGCTTGATAGCGGGTTACTGCTATCACTCGCTGTTAATAGGGGAAACCGAGGATCGCTAGGCTCTGCCAATCTAGACAGCCCTAATGAGGTACTTAACTTAAATTGCCAACGGTGCGCTTCCATCGTTAGTAGTTCAGAATAACCGCCAATACTTACCAAATAATTTGGGCTGAAATACCCACCATGCCCGTAAGTAAAACCGCTTAGATTTTCATCGTACCCCAAATAACTGAAAAAAGGTCCTACGCGCCAGTAATCCAACCTAGGCGATATTTGTGGCGCAAGGTTATAGTTTACATCCGTACGAAGAGATAAATATTTATTATCGGCAACCCCATCGCCGCTTAAACTGGCCCACGTCAATGTACCCGCTATCGACCACTGCGGTTTGAAGCTGTGTGCAGCTAACACCGAAACGCCGTCGGCTATAACATAGCCCCAACGTTCGGTCTGTTCGCTATTGAAGGTGCCGGACTGGCTCAATAGACTATCGGTTTTAGGTAAATGAAATAGCGTTGTCGCCAACGTCACTTCAGGTAAAAACCACGTTGCTGAAAGTTGCCCTGTTAGTTCTGCGTCAACAGGCTGGTCGAATAATTCATACTCTAGGTTAGCGTAAAAATTAAAAGCGCTTTGTTGATACATGACTTCAGCGCGCAGCCCTTTATCTTCAAAACCAGAAATGCCTGCAAAATCATCTGAAGCTTGCCCATCAGCAAACCAACTGTTTGTTGCAGGCTTACCGCTATACAATTGTTGATAATCTAGCGCAACTTGCCATTGCCAACTGTCTACCATACCGCCAACGCCGATATAGCTAGTGAATACATCAAAATTGCCCAGCCCTTCATCACCGCTTCGAGAACCCGTCATCAAACCCGCCACTACGGTATAAGCATCTTTAGTTTGCGCTGTTGTCGCTCTAGCATCATCAAGATTATAAGATAAGATAAATTGCTTTCTTGGCCATGCACTGGCGGCGTCTTGTTGCTTTAGAATGAGTGCAACCGAAGGGTATTTTTTAGCTAACGCAGCTTGATCCTTCGCGTTTGCTAACCCAATAAGCGCATTGGCGATATCTAAGTTACTCGCCTCACTCGCACTACTTTGCAATGCAAGCGTTGCGGAAAAAGCATCTCTGGCAATTTGCGAATTTTCATCGTTAAGACGATTGCTTGCTTGTAACGCACTCCACCCCAACAATGCTTGTTCATCACCGCTTAAACGCCGAATATTTCGTAATGCTAATCCAGCATCCACACTTCGCTGAAATTGCTCGTTGTTGTAATGTTCGGCCTGTTCGGAAGCTAAAAAGTCAGCACAGCGGGTGAGGAATTTTTGCGAGCTTGCTTGTTCACATGCGTAAGAGCCCGCCTGGGCATTTTTCCCCTGCCCTAGCAGACTCAGCCACACCCCTTCATGATTTTCTAACAGTTCAAATAAATCATAAGCAGCGTGATAGCGCTCGGCGTCATAGCGCTTCCAAGCCTCTCCCAATAGCGTTTCACTCACCTGCTCAGCATCTCCCCCTAACAACATCGACTTGAGCTGCGCTGCGCTTTTTTTGGTAATGCTGTCTTTGGTAATGCTGTCATCTTTATTGTTGGTATTAACGCTGTTGCTCAAGAGTTGCTGAATTCGCGCATTCACAATGGCACGCTTACCATCAACTACGCCTTTTTTCTGCACTACGGTTTCATGTAAGGCTTGTGCGCGCTCGAAATGATGCTGAGCATCGCTAAGCATGCCTTTGTCTAGAGCAGCCCACCCCAATAACATGTGATAATCGTAACGTGCTAGGCTGTCAGCTAACATTGATAACTGGTTAAGCTCACGTGCGCTAATAAGCACACGTTGCGCTGATGTTTTTTGCGCAAATTTTTGAAGTGGGGCGTCTTTCGCCACCGTGTTTTGCGAAGGCGCATTTGATGTTGCAGGATGCGCCGCAGCCTGATTTGAAGCAGCCCGATTTGAAGCAGAATGATCTAAAGCTTTCTGATTTGTAACAACATCAGAGGACTTGGAAGGATTGTTTAATTGATACAATGCTGTTTCAACGTCGCTAGGTACTACCCATTGCGGAAACGCACTTTTAAGCCTTCCTAATTCTCGGTTTGCCAGTTGTGTTTGCTTTTGGTTGATGTGATACCACAACCCCGTAACATCAGGTTTGCCATATTCGGCTACTTGTAGCGGTTTATCTTGCTGCTCTTTATACGTAGTAGAGACTTGTGCGCTGACTTGGGCGCTTACTAGGGCGCCGCCTAACAACGAGCCCACAATACCGGCCGATAGCACCGCTAAAAAAAATGTTGTGGGGCGCTTTTTGCAATAAAATTGTGATGACATTAAGACTTGGCATCCATAACAGCAACCATAGAGAGCAAGGTTAAACTCGCCGAATAATAATCCATATTTCTGTCAATCGCTGGAAGTGACAGTGGACTACCATCAATAATATGTTTTACCGCAGACTCAACGGCTTTCATCCCTGGTGTCATCGCATATTCAGCTATTTCATTTGTGAGTAAATTGACGGTAGCCGGTGTATTTTCTATGTCCCACCAGCGTTCAAAATCAGAATAAAATGCGGCATCATCTATACCTGCCCACGCAAGGTGAAGGGGTATACGACAGGCATTAAAACCATATTCCTGAGACACAGTATTGGTTAAAGACAACGCTCCTTCGTTCACTCTTAACCAGTCTGGGGGCAGTTTGTGTTTAGAAAAACGTGCTTTGTAAATAAGCGCAGTGCCACTGCGGTGTAATGCTTTCCAGCGTAGTGCCCGAGACGAAACCTCAGTAATCGCATCAATGGCGGGAAACACCCAATAAGACAAATTAAGTTGTATGCCCTCATCATTACTCTCTTCACTCTTAAAACCGAACTCTCCTGGCAACAGCACTAGGAACGCTTCGGTTTCAATAAACAACTTTTCTTCGATAGCCGTTATGATGACTTGGGCATCATGCCGATAGCTTTTGTCTCCCCACTTATCAGCAGCACGCAGAAGTGCCCAAGCAATAAGTAGGTCGCCATCTGAGGCGTTATTTGGGTCGTCTATACATTGCTTATTTTTACTTTCACAGGGGCGGTAGCGCCAATGAAATAGCTTATCGTCCCGCTGAAGTACAGTGTGAGTCCACATCCATATACTATCAAAAGCGGTTCTGTCGTTAGCAGCAACCGCGAACAATAGACCGTACCCTTGCCCCTCACTATGAGATACATCGCCGCTACCCGTATCGATGATACGACCATTGTCGATAAACAAGGCTTTATAGGCTTGAAACGCTTCTTGTATTTCACGCTCTTCAGGGTTGCTACATGACGCCAATATACCTAGCAGCCCAAACAGACCGACGAGTCGAATGAACCGCCAGCCCCTACCGCCGTCTACCATGAATCTTGTGCTCTTTTGTTTCGGCGTCGCAGCAACAAGTAAATCAATAAGCTTACGAAGAATACTAATACCATGAAGGTGACTAACCAATACCAAGGGTTGTTAGACAACCACAAGCGAAGAGTGAGTAAAACATCATCCGGTTCACCCATTTCATATTTATCGTTAACCTGCATAACCAACAAGGGTGATTCGTTGTCATTCCAAACAAAGAAGTCGCCTGCCATTTGTCCCCATAGAGATAAACTAATCAGGTCATCCACTCTCGCGGCCAATTTTTCAGGTGTTTGTGCAACCAATAAAAATAGGGTGTCGGAATTCGTGCCATTGGGGTGGCGCTGCGCGACAAACACCGCATTATCGCCCAAATCACTTTCCTGTACTGTAGTGCCTTCGGTAAGCATTTGGCGGTAAGATTTATCGTTGCTGAAATCTCTCACACGGTTGTACAACATATTTTGTGCGCGGTAGGGCCAACGCTTGGTATTCCCAATGGCAGTAACAAAACTATCTTGTTCAAGATTATTTAGTGTTTCAGGGCTTCCTAATACAATTAATGATCCCTTATCTTCATTTGCATCTTTAGTGATTGATAGATTCAGCAGAGGAATTTTTGCAACTTGAGCAAGCTTGCCAGCAAGGGTCAATGCACTGTTTAAATAGTCGTTAGACGGTATAAATATTTGGCTTTTAGGCGCTGAATTAAAACGTGCTAACGGATAGCCAGTATCACCAAATAAACCTAGATCAGGCTGAACGGCTACATGGCCTGCTTGAGGAAGGTGTATGCTAGAACTGTTGTTAAATTGGAACAATAGATGAGAGCTTTGCACATCGTTACACGCAAGCCCTGCAACAGGCGGGCGCATAGTAATGATAAAGCTAACACTGTTCGTTCCACCTTTAAAAAATCGTGCTGGGATCTTCAGCTGATAATCCCTAAAAGATTCACCATTCACATCGCCAAGATACAAGCCGTGAACGAGTTCACCGTTCACATTTACGTTCATTGAAGAGCCCGGCCCAATGCCCGCCCCATAGCCAAAATCGAGAAGGAATTCTACGCTGGCATTTTCAGGTACAAAGAAATCAGCGGGTAGCGTTAATGATACATTTTTCTCAAAGCGCCCTTCATCCACAAATTGATCGCTAGATACCCCAATATCGCTAAAGGTGTAACTTTCACCGGGTTGCAATGCAGCAGTCTGTTGCAACGCTACTGCATCCATTTGCGTTTGAGAGCGCACGATAGTACGAGCACCTGGGTTAAGCATATCGTCCATTACCGACAAGGCTTTTGCTGCATCAAAAACCTCATCGTTATTATTTCCGCTAACAATAAGTCGGTATGATGCTGGCACCCAAGTTTTATCGACAGCGACAAATGCTTCGGTGCGTTGCACTTTTAAGAAGGGGCCGTTAATTTCATTGACAACCGCATCAGATAATACCGGAGACAATGCCTGCTTATTCCCAACCAGAACATGAACCTCTCGCGTTTTGTCTTCAGCTAAATACCATGCCGTTTTTTCATACGCGCCTATTCTATTTTCACTCCAAAACTCCTCATCTTGTTGAGTAACTTTAGGTAAAACATACCCCTGTGGAATGGGCGTATGCATGATGCTAAGAGGTTGATATTGGTTTCTAAGGGCCAGCGCCTGTGCCACTAACGGCAACGTTTTTTCGATAATCTCGCTATCGGCATCCTCAGCAGTAAGTAATTGAACACTGCGTTGCCCGCCTATACCTGCACTAAAAAATCCCGATAAATCTTTAATACCAAAATTATCCACGTCAATATCAGCATCTACTGTAAGCGAAGAAGTATAAAGGTTCACCTCGCTCCATAATTCCGGAGCGCTACCGTTTACGCATTGCATGGCGTAGTGCTGGCTAACTGCCAAGGTTAAATTATTAAATCCTTCGCGCCAAAGCTGAGAAGGAATATCAATGGTTGAGATAATAGTGGGTTGGTTTGGGGAGTAAGCTATTTGCCCAATGGTGGCATTGTTAAATCGCACATACATTTGTGAACGTTTCTCAACGAGCGCCTGTGAACTCACAATTTCTATTCTAAGAGAGGCTTTCGATATATCACTAATAGCACTTAGCGGTATTGCGATATCCACGCTACTAGATTTCCCTTCTAATCGCGCAATACTGTCACCAGCATAAAAATCACTAAGTCGAAAAGTTTGAGTTTCAGCCATGATGCTTACAGAGAAAAACAAGCTAAACATCAGTAAGAAGTAAGGTTTTATCATTATTATTCCTTCAATACCCCAGAACGCATTTTAATTCGTAGAAGCAGCTTTTTTAGTAAAAAAAACAAATGAGCAAATATAGGGCCTAGTCCTACATTTAGAACATGTCGCATACCAAACCAATATGAAATCGGGCGAGTTCGGCGTCGTTGAAACGATTGCCAGCGTCTACTGTCACATAAACAATAGGCCACAACGTTATTTCGTTCCACATCACTTTGTGGATTGAAGGTTGCACGTAACGTCTTCTTATCGCTATCAAATTCGACGACTTTCATATTTAAATCTACATTAGATTTTAGCGCTTCTGCCCAAGAAGTTAATACCACATTAGATGGAATTATCGATAAATCCCCCCTAATTTGTACCTTTACCCCGCTAGAAGACAAGTCGTTTAGCTCTCCTACCCAAGCTTGCCCTTCGTGCGTTCTAATCACCACGTTATCGGTGGCGGGTAGTCGTGATTGGCTTCTCAGTTGTTTACGCTCAAGCAATACACTCATAGCGCTGAACAAAAGTAATAAATTGAAACCATTCCATAGCAGCACAACGAGCGTGAGCTCTCGGGTAAGCGGTTCATTAATGAATTTATAAATGCCGATGATCATGGCAAACGAAAGCAATGCGGTTATCCAGTAGAACACGTTAGAAAGTGGCGAAACAAAGTTCTTATCTAAACTCTCCCCTTTCGGGGTAACCACAAATGAGGGCGCGCGAGGTTTTAAAAATACTTTGATGAGCGCCATCAGTGTGAATGCGCACTGTAAAATTTCGTATAACTCAGAAACCAGCGGCCATCGGGTTCGCCCAAATAGCATGGTAGAAATCATGTAGGTTGCAATAACATGGGGCATGGTGAACGCCAGAATTTCCATCATTGAGGCATGGTAAACCTGTAGCCCAAACACCAAATAACCAAGCGGCATTAGCAGAAAGACAACCCGTGCGAAGGGAAACAGCCAAAACATTATAGAGCTCATGTAGCCAACGCGTTGATACCAAGACAATCCCTTTGCGTTATAGGGTTTTTTCAGCAATAGAATTTGGGTCATTCCCTGTGCCCAGCGCATCCGTTGCTGTATAAAAGCATCAAAGGTTTCTGGCGCTAATCCGCTTACCATCGGGCGGTCAACATACACTGACTCATAGCCCATTTTATGTAAGTCTAAGGCGGTCTCTGCATCCTCGGTAATAGACTCTCCCGAGATCCCCCCGACTAACTCTAAATGTGCCCTACGCATTAACGCAGCCGACCCACAAAAAAACGAACTAGACCAGTAATCTAAGCCTTTTTGAATAGTGCCGTAAAACATGTCGTTTTCAGAAGGCATACGGGTAAAAGCCGAGAAATAGTTTCGTTCAACGGGGTCTGGGTTCGCCATAAAGTGAGGGGTTTGTACCAAAAACACTTTTTCTTTCTTAACCATCCAAGGCACAGTTCGGCTTAAAAAGTCGCTAGTGGGCACGTGGTCTGCATCTAAAATAACAATGAGCTCACCCGAAGTATTATTAATGGCGCTGTTAACGTTACCTGCTTTTGCGTAAAGGTTCTGCGCTCGTGTATGGTAGGTTACACCCAGCCTTTCACAAAGTGCCTTTAGCTCTGCGCGGCGCTCCACGGCTAGTTGCGCTTTCTTTGCGTCTGCTTGATTTATTTTTTCGTCGGTGCCGCCGTCATCCAGCAGGTGAATACTGACTTTGTCAGCAGGATAATCCATCACTTTGGCTGCTCGAATAGTGATTTCTAAAATATCTTGTGATTCGTTGTACGTGGGGATCATGACATCGACAGTGGGTAACTGCGTTCTATCTATATCATCAAGAGAAAGCTGGGGGCGACTAAGTGGGAACACATTGACAATACATCCCAGAATTGAGGTAATTCCAGCATAAATTTCGGCTAAAAAAAGAAGCCATATGGCAATAAAAGAAAATACATCAGTGGCAGAAAGAGTATATAAGCCCCGCCAGAATAAATAGCGCAAGGTTATAGCGACGCCGAGTACCAGTGCGAGTGTTCTAAAGAAATATTGAAACCGTTGTGCGAAATTGGCTTCACGGCTACATATTGAGATGATAACCAAAATAATGGAAGAAGAGACCAGTTGACCTGCTGCGTCCATAGGGGCTAGAAGCAATAATCCTAGGAGCGTGGATGCAATAAGCAGGGCAATTAAAAGATAACGAGTGTGGTGCTTGTTAGTTAACGAATTGCCCAAGGTTACTATCCATAATATTAACGTGAGTCACGTTAGCATAGCTCGCTCTATTGATTAACGTAACCTTACCGTCTGCAATTTCGAGCTCGTGGTTACTCTGGTAAAACATTCGAGAAATGCTGTCGCGCGTTTTCTGGCTACTACGACCCAATAAGAACCAAGCAGGGTACGTTGCCACGCCCAAAGCCATTACCACTACCATACTGAAAAACACGAAAGGGGTAAGAATAGGAGCCATGTACAAAGAGAAAAATAATGCTCCCATACAGGCTAAGGTAATAACCCCTGTCACTTTACGCAGTCGTTTAATTTTTAACAACTTTTTTTCTGCGCTAACATATAAGTTAAGACGCTTTTTCCACAGCTGTTCAGTCTCTTCTTTAGACTGACCACCAATCAGCTTCGCACAGGGCTCGGCTGCTTCATCAATATGACTATCGGCAAGCGATGTCACTCGATGAGCGTGCAAGTTCACTACATTCATAAAATACACCACTTCTCAGACTACGGAAGAGTTTACAAATACTCTTGCAAGGTAAAAATCTGAGGCCTGATACCCTCAGATGATTCTTTATACCCATTGAAGTGGTGTGATTAAATTCAACTTTGGCTTATTAGCATAAAGTAGAAAGCATAAAGCAATGTTTTAAAAGGCTTTTTAAAAACCTCGCTCAGCCACTTTAGACTAATGGTTTACCTTCTTTTTATCACTAATCATCTTTGTCACAATACTAAATAAGTTACTGATATTAAAAACGGTACCAAAAATACTACCTACTGAGAGGGCGTACATAAGCCCTAGTGTTTCTGCGAGCAAAAAATATCGTCTTATTTTGTCTGTTTCCTTTAAGACAATTGAGCCTATCGTAAAAATGAGGGATGACGCATAGGCGATAGAAATGTTCCAGTCATGGTGCAGAATAAACCACTCATACAGCATGAATAGGATATTGGCGGCCACGAAAATAAACAGAACCCATCGACTACGATTTTTAATAGCAATGAAATTACGTAACCCCGCTAAGCATGTACCCACGCCGGCAGCCATGGCATCAAGCATAAAGAAGTGCACGCTTAAGCTCAGCAAAGCAAAGGCAGAGATAAACAAATAGCGCTCAACTCTATTTTGTCTATAACCTATAAAATTGAGTACGACGGCAATAGCACCGAACGCTTCAGCTACAATCAACATGTCTTGCTACCTGCGTTAAAAACGTAAATAAAAATCGCGGCAAAGCGCTTTGAAAGGGCTTGAGTAATCTCCGGTTTCATCTCTAACTACCAGATTCTCAATGACCCTCTTTTTGTGTTGTTTACTCATACAAAATACCGTCACGTAAGGGGGGCGTTGGTCATTGTGCTGCACTCTTAATATACGATTTGTGACTAAACCTATTCCAGCAGCTAAGTCTGTAATTTCGCTCTCCCGAGTAAAAGGATAAAGGCAATAGAACTCACCCGTACTGGTAAGGTGCTCAATAACAAATGAAAATAGATGCGCTGGAGCAAGTGAAACCGTTTGCCTAGCCTGTTCTCTAGTGTCACTTTGCGAATTGTAGGCATGGCTATCGCCTTTTACCTGCTCGAAATAGGGCGGATTAGACACGATAAAATCGAAAGTGTTATCCGCTGCTAAGTCGGACAACTTGGTGTGCTGCACCGCTATTTTTGTTGGCCAGGGCGAAGCCTCTACGTTTGCGCTTGCTTGCAGTGCTGCGCCTTCGTCAATATCGATAGCGGTGATTTTTGCCGATGCTAAAGACTGTTGCGCCATCATTAGCGCGAGAATACCCGTGCCAGTGCCTATATCAAGAATATGCGCACTTTGATTAGGCTTAGCCCAACTACCTAAAATCATACTGTCGGTATTTACCTTCATGGCACAATTGGTTTGATTAACAACAAATTGCTTGCAGCGAAACATGGTGGTTCTCTTTGTGTTTTTGTTTGTGTTTTATAGGGCGTAGTGCTCTGGCGCTACCACTTTTGCCTTGTCATCATGTTTCTTGCTACATCGACAGCATGCACTGGGCGGTATTTTTTTAACGGCCCTTGCATCAGTATTTTCCAAGCAGGTGCAGTTTTTTGTGCTACATCTTCAAGAGTGCGAGATTCGCTTCGCGCACCTAATAAAAGTGAAGGACGTACTGCTGCCGCATGTGGAAGCTGAGGCATGCGCATTATCGCGTTTTCTAACTCGCCTTTCACCCGTAAATAAAAGTTACTACTTTTTGCATCTGCCCCAACCGACGAGATCCATACAAAACTGCCGGTTCGCTGTGCTCGGGTCAGTTGAGCGGCAATATGCACGTATTCAAAATCAACCCGTCTAAACGCCGATTTCGAGCCGGCTTGCTTAAGTGTGGTACCTAAACAGCAATACACGTGATCGACACCAAAATACCCTTGGTAGTCTTGTAGGTTATCAAAATCGATAACCACGGGTTTCAACCTTTTATACGGATCGCCGAATTGATTAGACTGCAGCGGCTTTCTTACCAAACAGGTCACTTCGCTATAGCGACGGTCCTGTAAAAGTATATTTACCAACGTTCGTCCCACTAATCCGGTCGCTCCTAGCACCATTGCGGTTTTCATACTTAGTACCTTGTATCCTAAGACAGTTTCTCTACAATCAACTATTCGACAGTTAAAAATATGCAGATAAAAATGAAAAAAGCCCTTTTAATAGGAGCCGCTATGCTCTCTACCGCTGTACAGGCCGAACCGCTCGATATTGAGCGTATTTTCGCTTCTCCTTCCCTTGATGGCAATGCGCCTCGTGCACTTAAAGTTTCTCCTGATGGAGAAAGAGTTACGTTTCTAAAAGGAAAACAGACCGATTATGAACGTCTCGATTTATGGGAATACCATATAGACAGTGGCGAAACCCGCCTTCTATTCGACTCTAATGACCTTCAAAGTGGCGAAGAAGTGTTAAGCGACGAAGAAAAAGCCCGTCGCGAACGTATGCGTTTATCTGGCTCGGGCATTGTAAGCTATCAGTGGTCTGCAGACGGAAAAGCGCTTCTTTTCCCGCTAGGTGGCGACGTGTATTACCACAAGCTGGGTGAAAAAGGGGCAAAACAACTTCTTGATACCGACGTATTCGAGACTGATATTAAGCTTTCTCCTAAAGGAAATTACATTTCTTTCATTCGCGACCAAAACTTGTTTGTAAAACATATTGAGTCGGGCAAAGAAACCGCCATCACAAAAGAAGGCGGCGGTAACATTAAATTTGGTATGGCCGAATTCGTTGCTCAAGAAGAAATGGGCAGAATGACTGGTTACTGGTGGTCACCAGATGAAAGCTTTATTGCATTTACCAAAGTAGATGAGAGCCCTGTAGATGTGATTTCTCGGTCAGAAATTTATGCCGACGACATTAAAACCATAGAACAAAAATACCCAAAAGCAGGCACCAACAATGTACTTGTTGAGCTTGCTATCCAGAACATCAATAACGGTGCACGTAGATGGGTAGACTTAGGCGAAGATAAAGACATATACCTTGCCCGCGGCAAATGGATGCCCAACAGTGAAACTTTCACCTATCAGTGGCAAACTCGCGACCAACAGACTCTTGAGCTGCGAGCGTATAACGTTCCAACAGAAAAGCAGGAAGTGTTGTTAAGCGAAACCAGTAATACATGGGTTAACTTACATAACGATTTATACTTTTTGTCTGACTCAGACCAGTTTATTTGGGCTTCTGAGCGAGATGGCTTCAAGCACCTTTACCTTTACGAGAACAACGGCAAGTTAGTGCGTCAGTTAACTCAAGGCGATTGGGTAGTTGATAACATTGAAGCGGTTGATGCCAAGAGCAATCGAATTTACTTCGCGGGTCGTAAAGATACACCGCTTGAAAGCCACGCCTATTCGGTATCTTTAAACGGTGGCGATATTTCACGTATTACCAACGAAGGCGCTTATCACAGTGTGTCATTCAGTAAAGATGCCTCCATCTTTATCGACCGTTTCTCTACCATTAACTCACCTGCCCAAGTGAGTTTAAATGATGCTTCTGGCAAGCGTATTACATGGCTTGAAGAAAATAAGGTTGAAGAAGGCCACCCGCTATACCCCTACATGGACACGTGGACTAAACCTGAGTTTGGCGACATCACTACCAAAGACGGCGCCACCTTAAAGTACCGTATTTATAAACCTGAAAACCTTGAGAAGAAACACCCTGTTATTGTGTATCTTTACGGTGGTCCACATGCGCAAGTTGTGACGAATAGCTGGGCAGGTAATCGCGGGTTACTGATGCAGCATTGGGTAGATAAAGGCTATGTGGTGTTTACCCTTGATAACAGAGGCTCTAACTACCGTGGAAAGGCATTTGAAGATCCTATCTACAAGAAAATGGGCTTTGTAGAAGTTGACGATCAAGTGGCTGGTGTTGAGTTCTTGCGAACCCTACCGTATGTAGATGCTAAACGTATTGGTGTTCATGGCCACAGTTATGGCGGTTACATGACGCTAATGACCATGTTTAAAGCGGGCGACTACTTCCAAGCAGGTGTGTCTGGTGCTCCCGTTACCGACTGGCGCTTGTACGATACGCATTACACCGAACGCTATATGGGCAACCCTAAAACCGATGACGATGCATACACAGCCTCTTCCGTATTCCCTTACGCGAAAGACTTAAAAGGTGACTTGCTTATTTATCATGGAATGGCTGATGATAACGTGTTGTTTACCCACTCTACGATGCTATACAAGCATCTTCAAGATTTGGCAATTCCATTTGAAACCATGGATTACCCAGGTAAGAAGCACAGCATTCGTGGTAAGCAAACGGGTATTCACTTGTACAAAACCATTACTAACTTCTTCGACAGAAATTTAACGCCTGATCAATAAGGTGTTTAATTTTAGGCGTTGAGAAAAACGGTAAATAAAAAAACGGCGGGGCTTTTAAAAGCACCGCCGTTTTTATTTATACTTCACTTTCACTATTTCAAACCGCCGTGAAACACCAGCCGTTCATAAATATAGAATTAAGCAAACATCTGATTGGCAAGATTCTTTTGTACATCTTGCGCAGATGCTTTACTTAACTCAATTTCAATAGCGTCACTTTTACCTGATAACCATATTTTTAGTTCTGCATCGGTATCGAAGTGACCTGCCGTTTCTACCACAAACTGGGTAATCGACTTATAAGGAATAGAATGGTAATTAACCTTTCTGCCCGTTAGTCCTTGCTTATCAATAAGAATTAAACGCTTATTAGTAAATACGCTTAAATCTCTTACTAGTTTAAATGCTGCGGTGACGGTTTCATTTTCAGCCAATATGGGGGAAAGTTCTTCATTTACCGCTTCAGCACTGGTTTCACTAGCGTTACCTAGCAAGGTGTCAAATAAGCCCATTTTATTCTCCTAAACAGACACGAGTTTTGTAAGCCACAGTACGCGATTAGCAAGGGGCTTGGGCTTGTCTAAGGCAAAACCTTGACCATAGTCTACCTGTAATGCCTTTAGTACATTTGCCGTTGCGGTATCTACCACAAACTCCGCCACCGTTTGCTTACCCATACTGTGAGCAATGTTAATTATCGCGGTAACTGTAGCATGATCAATCGGATCGTGAACAATATTTCGAACGAAGGACCCGTCAATCTTGACGTAATCAACATCCAAGTTTTTAAGGTAAGTGAACGACGACATACCCGCACCAAAATCGTCAAGCGCAAAGCTACATCCTATTTCCCGAAGAGTAGAAATAAAGTGTTTAGCCGCACTTAAGTTAGTCACTGCTGTGGTTTCTGTGATTTCAAAGCAAATTTTTTCTAACGGTACTGAGGTGCCTTGAAGCCGCTGGGTAATTTTCATTAAGGTGATTTCATCACCAAGGGTAATTCCTGACAAATTTATCGCCACTTTAGCCACATTGTCTACATGCAGCGGATTAGCCTCTAATGTCTTTAATGTATTGTCTACTACCCAGTAGTCTACTTTGTTCATCAAGCCATGACGCTCGGCAAGGGGAATAAATAAACCTGGGCTAATAAGTGTGCCATCACTTCCGGTTAACCGTAGCAAAATTTCATAGTGTTCAAGGCCGCGGTTATCGTCTTCAGTTATGCCATTAAGAGGCATAATGGCTTGGCTATATAATTCAAATCCATCGAACTGCAGCGCTTTGTGCAGGGTGTGTAATACGTCATTTTCGCTGCTATCCATGCCTAGCTGAGCATCTTGAGCGTGATAAACAAAGTATCTATTTCTTCCTAAATGCTTGGCCTTATAGCACGCATTATCAGCAGCCTTTATAAGTTCTGCCGCATTATGCTCTTGAGGATTTATTTCAATGACACCAATACTCGCTCCAACGAAAAATAACTTATCTTCATACATAAACCGGTATGTAGAGATAGCCTTTAACAGCTTATCGAGCTTAATCTTTACCTTATCGAGAGGCTGTTCGTGATAAATAATACAAAACTCATCGCCCCCTATTCGGGCAAGTAAATCTTTGTCGCTAATGTGCTGCCGAAATATAGTAGACACTTCTTGAAGTAACTTATCACCAGCGGGGTGACCACAGCTGTCGTTCACCAACTTAAACCTGTCCATGTCAATAAAGCACATTACGCCAGGATTAGTAGTATCAGCCGAGATGAGTGAAGGGTATATGGCAGTGACGTTATCTCGGTCTATTTCTGCGTTAATAGCAGGTATATTAGCCGCATTGGCCTCTAAAATTTTGCGTAGTTGCTTATCGAAAGCATAGCGGTTGAGTAGACCCGTTAATTGGTCATGGTTAGCTTGATACGCCACTTCAGCTTGTAACTCTTGCTCTTTTGTCACATCTCTAGCTATACCTTCTACCGCAATAAGCGCTCCAGATTCATCTAATATAGGGGTATCTGAAAACTCTAGCACCACCTCTGTACTATCAGAACTGCAGTAGTGAACCAGATAAGGCGCTGGTTTTACCCCCTGCCCCGATTTCATTCGTATATCGAAAGTCTCATCAGGTATTTTCCTTACCAGTCGAGACTCTTTTTCGATGAAATAATCTGGGGTAAACCCTAAAATAGTGCTAATTCCAGCACTCACATAAATAAACTTATGCTCAGCGGTTTTGGTATAAACGAAGTGTCTATGCATGCCATCGACAAGCCTACGATAGCGCTCTTCACTCTGCTTGAGCGCTTGCTGAGCTTTGAATCTTTCTGTGACATCTCTTGCGGTTAAAGCAATGTTATCCCCTGCTTTAACCACTTGTACCTTCAGCCATTCAGGCGCAACCTTGCTTCCCTCGATAGAGATATACTCTTCAAAGGGCGTGTTGTTTGTTGCCACCTCATTGATACAATGGAACAGATCGGCTTTACCTAAAAACGCCAACTGCTCTTTGAGTGTTTTAATACTTAACTCTGAACATGCTCCACGAAATAGAAAACGGCTGTAGCGATTCGCTTCCACTAGCTCGTAATCGCTGCCGGTAGGCCGATAAATAACTAATGCATCTAACGAGGCCTCACTTGCCGTAAGGTAGCGCTTTTGACTGACCGATAGACGCACCGCTCCTTTCATTTGCTTATGAAAAATCCAGCTGGCCAACGCCGACATGAAAAGCCCTATTACCGCAACTAATACACCAGCACTATAACGCCCCACTTCGGTCTGCATAGACAGCGAAAACTGACGACCTATAAATGAGAAAGGCTCAGTAGTAATAACGGTTCCATCATTAACCAACTCCCCATTGCTAAACAGGGTGTGCCCCGAGTCTCGAAGCGCAAAATTAAACTGAGGACCTTCTAGCTCGCCTAGCATAACGCCCAAAATAGTTTGCGCATCAAAGCCCGCCAATAAGTACCCGTGATTAAGTTCTTGAGGGCTAATAGAGCGTCCAACAACAATATGGTAGTGACCCGTTGCTGACGAATGTACCAATGTGCTCGCCAACGATTCAGCCAGAGCGGGAATAGTTAGCCCTACCGACGCGAGTGGCTGACCGATAAGTTCGTTCGATAAGCGGGTTTTCATTCCATGGGAGGGCGTAGCAACCCATTGAATAACGCCGTTCTGATCAGCAAATGTTAGCGAACTATAGCCGCGCTGCATCCCCATCAACGACATTGCTTGCGCATTAAACCAATCTACCTGGTTGGGCGCAAAGGTTGGCCAGTTACGCATTAAATTGTGAACGGCTTGGATGCGTTCGGTAGAGAATACTTCCAAGCTAATTTTTACCTGCTCTGCCACTGACTGGGCTTTTGAAACTCTTACGCGCTTATCTTCTTTATCCAGATAAACACCAGCAGAAATAAAAAGTAAGGAAAGAAAAATGAACAACACTAGCGGAAGCCCGTAAATACGGTGGGTAGATCTTGAGCGCATTTCGATTACCTCTCATTCGAGAGAAAAGGACTTTAAACTGCTATTGTGAACATTTTATGAAATGGCCTTTTAATATTTAAGTGGTAGGGTATAACTTTACACATAAATGATTACGTTTAGATAAACGTGTTTCCCATGCAGATACAAGGCGTTACTCATGCACTCAAGCGAAACCCAACTCTCCTACTCCGACGTTGTACAAGCGTATGGCAGAATAAAAGACCACGTAAAGCGTACGCCCATTATGGAATCGAGCTTGTTAAATAAGTGGATGGGACACCGTATTTTATTCAAAGCTGAGTGCCTTCAAACCATAGGCGCGTTTAAGCTTCGCGGCGCACTAAATTTCTTGGCCCACTTAGATGAAGGTGGTGAACTACCTAAAAAGGTGGTGGCAAATAGTTCAGGTAATCATGCTCAAGCCGTGGCATACGCCGCCTCAAAATATGGCATTCCTGCGACTATTTTCGCTAGCGAAACCATTTCTCCTATTAAAGCAGCGGCCACTGAAAGTTATGGGGCAACACTTAAGTTGTTCCCCACTCGCCAAGAAGCAGATATCGCCGTGGCCAATGCAGCCGAAGAAGAAGGGACTGTGTGGATCCCACCTTTTAACCATCCAGACATAGTGGCAGGTCAAGGCACCGCGGCCATGGAAGCGTTAGAAGATACAGGAAAGGTAGATGCTATCTTTGCCCCTTGTGGCGGTGGTGGCCTGTTATCGGGCACGTTGCTTGCGGCCCGTGCCTTACAACCCGATGCGTTAGTGATTGGAGCTGAACCACTGGCTGCCAACGATGCATCTCAGTCATTACAGCAAGGCGAAATAGTCGCCCTTGATGCTCCGCCAGTAACCCTTGCCGACGGCGCAGCAACGCCCTCGGTTGGCAATATAACCTTTCCGCTATTACAAGCGCTTGATGATTTTTACGAAGTGGACGAATTACAAATAGCCTATTGGACGCAATGGCTACAGCACCTATTAAAACTCCATATAGAGCCCACTTGTGCCATGAGTATGGCAGCGGTTGCTGCTTGGGCTGCTAACACGCCACCAGGGCAAACGGCATTGGTTATGCTATCAGGCGGCAATATAAGCCAAGCCTCTATGGCCGAAATTTGGCAGCGCGACTTTTTACTACAACCCCCTATTATTAACATGGAAGAATAAGCATGCTAAAAATGCACGTTAATACAACAGAAAGAGTAAGTGGAATTACCCCTAATCAAAGTAACAGATACGGCATTAAACGCTTCATTCTTAAATTCGGTGGTGCGCTTGCTATAGCCACACTATCGGGTGTCGCGTGTGCAGCAACACTTTTTACCAACGTAAAAGGTTACACGCTGAATGAAGATGCTGAGCTAGTATCGTTCACATCGATTCTTATAGACGAAGGCAAAGTGCTTTCTCTCGATATAAAAGCAGATGAGACCACTGCTCAAACGTTAAATATTACCAACACCATTGATGGTAAAGGCCGCGTAATGTTGCCGGGGCTTATTGATGCGCACGGGCATTTATTGGGCTTAGGTGCCAACCTACTTGAAGTTAATTTACGTGAAAGTACCAGTGCTGCCAACGCCGCTGATAGCGTAGCGGAATATGCACTGGCGAATAGCACGCAACCATGGATTACTGGCCGAGGCTGGAACCAAGAATTATGGTCTGATAGAGCCTTTCCCACCAGTGCTGATTTGGACAAAAAAGTGTCCGACCGGCCGGTATGGCTAACTCGTGTAGATGGCCATGCGGGTTGGGCTAATACCAAAACCCTCACCTTGGCGGGTATTACCAAAGACACCCCCACGCCGGTTGGCGGTGAGATAGTTAAAGATGCTAACGGCGAGCCGACTGGGGTATTAATTGACAATGCCATGGCATTAGTCGAACCCTATTTACCAACACAGAGCAATGCGGTTTACAAACGCCAACTCGATGCTGCAGGTAAGCACTTACTATCAAATGGTATTACGTCGATGCATGATGCGGGCGTCGGCCGTGGTGTGTACGACTTCTATATTAAACAAGCAGTTCAAGCTGAATTACCCATTCGAATATACGCCATGATAAGCGCCACTGACCCTGACTTAAGTAAACTACTTGGAAAAGGGCCAATACGGGACGCTAACGATTATTTGTACATTCGTTCAGTCAAAGCTTACGGTGACGGTGCCCTTGGCAGTAGAGGCGCAGCCTTATTAGCTCCCTACTCTGACGCTCCCCACCAGCATGGTTTATTACTCACTCAGCCTGAGGACATGACGCCGTTATTTACATCGGTCATCGGTGCCGGGTTTCAATTGAATTACCACGCTATTGGCGACAAAGCGAATCATGTTGCGCTTAATGAATTTGAAAAAACATTTGCTGCTATTGGCGGTAGTGAATTACGTAACCGAATAGAACATGCGCAAGTTATCGCGCCTGAAGATCTCGCTCGTTTTGCCGAATTAGATGTATTGCCATCCATGCAACCAACACATGCCACCAGCGATAAAAATATGGCTGAAGATCGTATTGGAAAAGACAGAATGGAAGGTGCTTATGCGTGGCAAACTTTACTTGAATCAGGCATTCCTTTGCCATTAGGCTCAGATTTTCCTGTCGAACTGGCAAACCCATTTTATGGTTTGCACGCTGCGGTAACCCGTCAAGACAGAGACAATCAACCGGTGAAAGGCTGGTATGCACACGAAGCGCTTACTATTGAGCAAGCCTTTAAAGGCTTTACATTAGATGCCGCTTACGCGGGACATATGGAAGATACACTTGGCACCCTTACACCGGGAAAATGGGCTGATTTTATACTGGTTGATCAAGATATCTTCACCATTGATAAAAAAGATATTTGGAAAACCCAAGTGCATGCTACCTACATAGCAGGCAAACAAGTGTTTTCGAAATAGCCGTTGTTGGGAGGCAGCACATTGGAAATTGTTATTATACCGGTTACGCCATTTGCTCAAAACTGTTCGCTTATTTGGGACGCAGGTAGTAAACAGGGGGCATTTGTTGACCCTGGCGGAGATATACAGAAACTTATCGGCGCGGCGTCGGATAATCAGGTCACTATTGAAAAAATCATTCTTACCCACGGTCATTTAGACCATGTAGGTGGCACCGTCGAACTGGCTAAGCATTACGATGTGCCGATAATAGGGCCACATCTGGGGGACAAGTTTTGGCTAGATACCCTTATGCAGCAAAGCCAAATGTTTGGCTTTCCACCTGCCACGCCCTTTGTGCCTAACCAATGGTTAAATGACAAAGATACCATTTCAGTTGGCGAGCTAACGCTTGAGGTATTGCACTGTCCGGGACATACCCCTGGCCATGTGGTTCTGGTGGAGCGAACGAGTAACAAGGTTATTGTAGGTGATGTGATTTTTGCAGGTTCGATTGGGCGCACTGATTTCCCTCAGGGAAATCATCAACAGCTACTCGATTCAATAAACGCGAATATTTTAACGCTGCCTGACGATATGGTGATTTACCCTGGTCATGGCCCTACTACCACGGTAGCAAAAGAAAAAGCCAGCAACCCTTATGTTGCGGGGCAATGGGGTTAAGTGCTTATAGAAGTGCCAATAGGGTAGCTTTCCCGCCCATTAAAAAAGGCGAGTAATCCACTCGCCTCTTACTATTATCAATGTCTAACGTTATAGACATTGATGCCTGCTTCCTTTCCCATTGCCTTTACCTATTGCCCTTTCCTATTACTCTTTACCTATTGGTAGGCACCGCTGGCGTAATGAAGTTCATAGCTGTGGCTATAGATTTCTAGAATGTTGCCAAACGGGTCTTCCATGTAAATCATGCGGTAAGGCTTTTCGCCTGGGTAGTAGTAACGCGGGGCTTTCATGCGTTTCTTACCACCAGCTTCTACAATTTTCTCTGCCAAGCCTTCAACATCAGGATCTTGAACACAGAAATGGAACACGCCAGTTTTCCAGTATTCGAAGTTATTTTCAGGGTTTTCCTGATTTTTAAATTCGAAGATTTCTACACCCACACGGTCGCCCGTTGAAAGGTGCGCAATACGGAACTTATCCCAACCTGCACCAAATACGTCGGTACACATCTCGCCAATTGCTGAATCATCTTCAACAATCTCAGTGGGCTTCATAATTAAGTACCAGCCTAGTACTTCAGTATAAAATTTAACTGCGGCATCAAGGTCTGGAACCGAAATACCAATGTGTGAAAACGTACGTGGATAAGGGGTGTTAACTGCTTCAGTCATCTTTATCTCCTCGATGTAAAGTATGCACGTATATTAACTAGACAAAGCAAACACTAGAAATTATGATTAATTCTTAAATCCATAATTTAAATTTATACCATGCTAAATCCACAGTGGCTTGATACGTTCAAAGTGCTAGTAGAAACGGGGAATTTTACCCGTACCGCAGAACAACGATTTATGACGCAGCCCGGTGTGAGCCAACACATAAAAAAGTTGGAAGAAGCCTGTGGCTGTGAGTTACTCATTCGCCTAGGTAAAGGTGTAGAGCTAACTGAACAAGGGCAACGAGTTTACGACTATGCGCAAAGCTTGAGTAAGCATGAACAGGCACTCATAGAAAGCTTAAAGTTTGATGCGCCCTACGAAGGACAGTGTGTAATTGGTTGCTCGGGTGCGTTGGCTCAGCGTTTGTACCCTGTACTTGTTGAGCTACAGGTTGCCCATCCGAGTTTGAGTATACATTTAGAAGTTGCGCCCAACCGAACCATCCTCAATAGCATTCACGCGTCTACTCTAGAATTAGGCATCGTCACGCAACAACCTGATGAAGAGATGTTTTCGTCTGAAAAAATCGGTAGCGAATCTTTGGGGCTTATATTGCCCAAAGGTGCTCTTGGTAATTTAAGTACGAATAGTGCTGATAATACTGCAAGTAGCCAAGAAAAAGACATTGCCGATATCTTGCTATCGCTTGGGTTAATTAACCACCCCGACGCCATGCACTATCTAAAACTTTACTTTAGCCACTCGGGCGAGCAGGCCCTAATGCAATTAGATCCTAGTCGGTTGCCAAAGCGTGGTTACATTAATCAGCTGTCTCAAATTTTATTACCCGTAAGCAAAGGGCTGGGCTTTACCGTACTGCCCATTAAAGTACTTGATAGCTTTACCAACGCCACTGAAAGTTTAACGATATACCCCGCCACAAACGATGTTGCCGAACCTCTTTACTTTGTGAAAACGCCCCACCGTTCGTTGCCATTACGTTATCAAAAAATTCAGTCGTTGATTGTAGAAACCCTCAACGCATAGTCGCTCTACGTTTAAACAATCGCAGTAAGGTTTCTTTGGCTAAAATTGATAGCTCAATTGCACATAACCGAAGCGGGTGGTGGAGGTAGGCAGACCCTCTTGCTCTCGTATCGACTCAAGGTAATTGCCCGCGAACAATAGCGAGAAACCTGCATCAAACATCCATGTTTTATCGTCTGTCCAAAAACGGATACGGGAATCGACTGTGTGGCCAATATCATCACCGCTTTGCCCTGACGGATCCTGATATTTACCAATAACAAAGCTATCTGTGTTTGACGACAAGGTAGCGGCAGAATAATGAACCCTTCCATCCCAGTTTGCATTTGGGCGAAACTCAACGCGAAACCCTGTCGCAGTTAAGTTTGCAGGTGTTAACGGCCCATGAATAGAAGTATTGTTTAAGTCGGTACGCCTGCCGCCAAATAACCGTTCAAACTGATCATAGCGGTTGTCATTGGGGTTATCATCACCACTGGTGTAATAGTGCTGAAAGGCTAGGTTTGGGTTTAGCCAGTGATTAATTGAACCATCATAGAACTGCGGAGCATTAACGTATGCTTCGGCAAGTCACATATGAAATTTGTAATATATGGATATTCAGATATGTAAGGGTGGAAGTCAATTACAGTACGGTGACAATTACGTGACAGTTGTGACTTTCTAAGGATTGAGCTTGAGTGAGTTAGCGCTAGGATCAGGGCTCGGACTTGTCATGGCCGCTTCAGATTTGTGCACAGGAACATCCACTTTACCGCTGGCAATCACCTCGCCTTGCTGCCATAGTTTCCATTCACCACGCTCGTAAATATCCCATTGTTCGTCATGAGTTAGTGGCGCAGTGGCAATGATACTCACCACATCGTTGGGTGTGGTTTCTGCAGCAAAATCAATCTCTACCTCCACGTCGCTGAGGCAAGCTGGGCCAAACGGGGCACGGCGGGTAATGCTCGCCATTTTGGTGCTACAAAATGAAAACAACCAGTCGCCATTGCTTAATAAACAATTGAATACGCCCTGCTCTGCGTAGCCTTTTGCGATATCCACCAGTGTATCGGCCAATTGTTGCGGCATCGCATCACGAGGCAAGTTCTCGCGCACCTGATTCATTAAGTCGCAGAACATGGCTTCGCTGTCGGTATCCCCAACGGCTTCATACATGCCTTCACGAGGTACAAAGTTAGGCAGCTGCCCATTGTGGGCAAACACCCAATACTTACCCCACATTTCACGGGTGAAAGGGTGGGTGTTAGCAAGGTTTATATTGCCTACATTAGCTTGGCGAATATGACAAATAGCCGTTTCGCTTTTAATCGGCAGGTGAGATACAAACTCTGCAATTTGAGAGGTAGCACAGGGCTCTGGATCGTGAAAAAGGCGAATGCCCTTGCCTTCATAAAATGCCATGCCCCAGCCATCTTTGTGCGGGCCTGTCTCGCCACCACGTCGGGTGAGGCCAGTAAAGCTAAAACACAAATCAGTTGGCGTATTGGCACTCATGCCAAGCAGTTCACACACGATGTACCCTTTTTTTGAACGTTAATAATAACAGGCTTGAGCATAAACAAGCTTGGCGCGCTAAGCAACGCGCAATACGTCTAATTTACACCTATTTATTGTGTCTGTTTTGCAAGCTAGCTGGGCGATAAGGCGCATCTACACCAACATACGCTGGACCAAAGGTAGCTAAGCCCTTTGGGGTTAAAAATGCATCAGGCGCAGGCAAAATAATAACCGCTAACGATTGGTCAATTTCATAATGCGGATTGGTCACTGGCTCACCAGTATTCTCATCAATTACACAAATGAGATCTGGAATAGTCACATCCACTTCACCATCGTAGTAGCTGATTAGGTTTTCGTTCTTAACTCCTAACTTGTAGGTATGTCCTGCGTCATTCCCTTCATCATCGTCTGCGCCAGCTAAATCAACGGTTCCGACAGAAAAGCCACCTATGGTATCAAATTCAAAGGCTGTCACTTTGCCTCTAAAGGCAACAAAGCCATTGCCAACATCTGCAATCACTTTGGCAATATCCGCACCTTCCTCTTTGGCTGCCGATACCGCTTTACCTAGCGCCCACGCTTTTGAAATAGTTCCACCAATAAGGGCATGCCGAATGTCTTTTACTGGCATAGCGTGGTCGATAGCCGCTATGTCGTTGGCGCTAACTTGGCAAAGTGCACGCATAACATGCTCGGCTCTTTGGTCATCATGCAACCCTTCACACACGAAGGTTTCGCAAAAGCTGTTGGCGGCAATAACAGGCGCGGCATCCAGTCCGTTTAGATAATAGGTTGAGTGGGTTATTTCAGGTACAGCCCGCCCAGCGGGATCACCGTCAATCACCACGCCACCATTTAACGCTGCGGTATAAAATGCCACAGCTGTATTAGAACCGCCCATTTCACAGCATACCGTGCCATAAAACTTTCTATCAAAATAAGACTCTATGCGGCTATACGCGGCGCATATAGCTGGCTCAGCATTTCTGGGTAAGGCTTTGTATTCGTCGGCCTCTTTGGCCGTTAAATCGAGTGCGCCGAGCAAATAAGGCGTGCAAATCCATTCATCGTCGGGGGCTTCATCTAGCCCTACAAGCCGAAGTGGTAATCCCTTCTCTATCACTTCGTTAATTAATGCTAGGCCTTCACTCATTTCACCACCGCCCCCGGTGCCTAGCACAGTACAGCCTAGCAAAATGTCTTTCATATCTTGAAAGCTTAGTTCTTTCATAGGTTTTCTCTTTCGGTGGTGTCTTTGGTTGCGGTTGCGGGTGCAGTGCTATCGGTACTGTTCTTTACGGCGCTCTTATTAGTAAGAACTCGCATTGCGCGGGTTAAAATAAGGTAGCTGGCTAACGAAATAATTAAGGCCTCTATGGCTTCAATAGGGGTGATAAAAAGCCCTGTTTCAGCGCTGGTAAAGCTAAACAGGATACCGGTTATCCACGCGGCTATGGCGCAAATGTTAAACGCAGGAATAAAGTCACCCGCCCGGTACACAGCTTGTCGTCGAAGAATAAAAAAATCAGCGCAGTAGATAGCCGCAACAGGGGTAAACATGATAGACAAAGAGAAAAGGAATTCAGAAAAACTATCAAGCAAATTAAGTGATGACGCCACGGCTCCCATCACACCCATCGCAATAATCAGTAATTTTTGTTTGCCACCATTAATGACTGCCGCAGCCCCCAATGAGGCACTGTATAAATTCAGTACATTGGTGAGCCAGCTGGAACAAATAAGCAATACAAAGGCGGCTAGCCCCAGCCCAACCTTTACCATCAGGGCAAGAATATCGTCACTACCGAATACATTTGCGGCTAACGAAGCAGCAATGTAGACAAACGTGCTTAATAGAAAAAAGGGAATGAAAGACGCCGACCATGCATCTCGTTTTGTTCGACAAAAGCGGGCTAAGTCGGGCAGCAACACGATAGACACAATAAAGCTTCCTACCACCGCCGACACCGCCGTACCAAACCCCATCGTGGGCTCGACGGACGCCAAGCCACCTGAGGTCTCTATCGCCATCGCGCTTTTTATTAATAGGAATAGCGTAACCATTCCCATAATAGGTACCAGCCAAGTGGATAATTTTTCCATGCGCTGAAAGCCGTACAAGGTAGTAACAACAATGACAGCACTAACGCCCCACTCGATAGCACTGGTGTTAAAAGTAATACCCAAGTAATCGACCAGTAAACCGTTGGTGGCTAGCGCGAATAAGTCAAGATTAACGCCGTACCAGCCTAATAATGATAGTACGAAACAAAAAGACACAAGCTTTGCGCCCCATACCCCAAACACATGGCGTATGGTTAAAAACGATGTTAGCCGGTTAGCATGCCCTACCAGCGCGGTAACCGTCCCAAAGAAAGCTAAAATTAAGCCACCTACCAGAAAAGCAGCAAGACTTTCCCAAAAGCCCAACGCTTCGCCTATTTCTATCCCTGTGATCAGCCCAGGAACCGCAAAGGCCAATGCCCCGTTTATCATACCTACCGCTACGCCACTCGTTTGCGCACTTTCAGGCACAGGCTCTAGGGCATAGTCATTGGTATCTGTTGTATTTTCAGACGTCATATTTTTGTTATCCCTTTTAAGGTCGACAAATTGCGAAATGGCTTAAGCATTCCAGCATTTATCGTTTGAGTTTATCCGCCAACGTAAAAATAACGCATACGTTTAGCGCGATAAAAGTCGCTATACACGCCTAATTTCAATTACTAACACTATTGTGCAAACTTTCTGCAAAATAATATTTTGTTAATTAATCAATTTTGATAATGTGACTAGTGAATTTAACGCTTATTACGAACTTATTACTATTTATAAAAATATTATTTCACGCAAGTAAGATAATTTACCTTCTACCTGTTTCCTATGAAGACCTTAGTAGGAAAGCTTTTCAGCGCAAAATACAGTTCTAAATGTAGCAACTCGTGTTTTTAAGCCAACAGAAACCACCATATGAAAAAGATTATTCATTTAGACAGTTACAATCAAAAAATATTGGCCATATTGCATTTGCAAGCAGACCTCACCAACGTGGAATTAGCGGGCCGAGTTAACCTTTCCCCTAGCGCCTGCTTTCAGCGAGTAAAAGCATTAAAAGAAGCTGGCTACTTTCGCACCTTTCACGCTGACGTGAATATTGAAGCCATGTGCGAACATGTTTTCGCTTATGTTGAATTTACCTTGCATGACAATAGTGCCCCTTTTAAACGGCGCTTCATTGCTGCTATTCGAGAAATACCAGAGTTCATGGATTGCATGCAGATTACAGGAAAAGTGGATTATGTGTCGTTCAGTTGTTTTGCGAATATCGCCAAACTAAATGATGCCTGTACATCGCTGAGCGACAGAGAAGACCTTGGTATTAAGCGCATTGAAAATCGAATTATTCTATCAAGAGAAAAATTCTTTTTGGGCTATCCGCTGGCGCAATTAAAATGGTTGGATAAAGCAGAAATTTCTATGGGTGAATCTGCATCAGACAGGTAGCAAAGACGTATTATCGTTAAGCCACTCAGACATTGCAGCCTCATCAACGATCTCTACTTTTCCATACTGCTTACGAATTAGTGAAAGCGATACTAATTTATTCAGGGCCTTATGCGCGGTTAGCACAGTTACGCCTAATCGCTCAGCATAATCGCTTTGCCTAAGCCTTACAGCAGTAGTGTGCTGAGCCGCACTGGTTTGATAAATTAATTTCGCCAACTGTACATGAGTAGGTAAGCGTAAAATATCATCTAACCGCTCTAGGGTAGCGTGAAGCTTTATGGCAAGATTCCGCGTTAAAAATACGCCAACTTCAGGATGCGCAACCTCAAGTTTCCGAAAGCGGCTTTCATTAATTTGCAGAACAGTGCAGTCGGACATTGCTTGCGCATGATGGGTTCTGGCCAACGAAGCATATAGGGTGAATTCGCCAAAGGTGTCGCCCCGCTCCAATACTGTGGTGAGTTGATAGTTACCGTCCACGCCATAATTGCCCACCTTCACTTGCCCAGCCAATACGACGGACAGCCCAGGTTTTAAATCCCCGCGATTGTGGATCATAGCGCCATTTTCGTATTCAGTTGGCGTACCAAATTGATTGCATAACGTAAGTAGTGACTCTTCCATTACAACCTGATTGAGTGCTTTTACATACGACACTTTTTCACCAAATCTATAGTTCTATATATTTACCATGTTAATGGAGTGTTAACTTTACTGCAATAAGTGGAGGTAATTATGAACTATCAAATTGCGATCATCGGAATTTTTCTATTATTTGCGTTACTGGAAGCAAAGCAAGGTAAGCTTTTTAAGAAAAGCGCAGAAGTAAGCGATGATGGAAAAGTCGAACTCATTGGCACTCTAGTACTATTTGTCATTACGCAGCCATTAGTGCTGTTTAGCGCAGGTGCATTGATGCTGTTAGTTGTACCTCAGTATCAAGGAGCATTAAGCAACTCATCTATTTTTCTTCATATTGCACTGCTACTAATATTTGATGACATGATGCAGTATTGGTGGCACCGCCTGTCTCACTCCACACGTTTCCTGTACAACTTGCACCGTGCACATCACAACGGAAAGTACATGAGCGTGCGCATTATCTATCGCAATAATGTGTTCTATTACCTGTTGATGCCATCGCTGTGGTTTTCAGGCGCGCTCATCTATTTAGGGTTAGGCTGGACCTATGCGTTCTATCTTGTGGTTAAGCTAGGTGTGATTACCGGTGCGCATGCCGAATGGAAATGGGACAGATTTTTGTACCAAACGCCGTTTTTTAACAAGCTTGCTTGGGTTCTTGAAAGGACAATATCCACGCCATCTACTCACAGTGCCCATCATGGCTTAAAAGCGGATGATGGCGTAACTAACTATAAAGGTAATTACGGAAATCTATTATTTTTCTGGGACGTGTTGTTTGGAACTGCCAAAATTACGCGAAAATACCCAGCTCAATATGGTATTGAAGGGATGTTTTACGCTAATTGGGTAGAGCAACTTGTATGGCCGCTATACAAAACCCCGCGAAAACCTAAATTGGCTAACAACTCAGCTGAGGAAACGACTATCAAACCGTCATCTAGCCCTAGTGGCAAAGCAGATTCCGAGGGAGAATTGATATCAGAACCTACGGTGAATAAACCTGACCCAGCCATATGAAAAGGGGCTGATGTAGGAGCAGTATTACAACTGCTCCTTACGGTTTTTATTTGTGCTTCCTCGGGAGCTTTGGGTAGATGCTCACTTACAGGCTTACTTAAGCTTCTTCGTAAAGTGTTGCAATCCATTTCTCTTCAGAAATGAAGCTCCATGCCCACTTGTCCCATTTACTATCGAGCCCTGTTTCAGTAATTGCTTCAAGGCTCATGCCTTTTGCTTTCTGCGCTTTTACAAAGGCAAAAGTTTCTTCAATCATGGCAAGAAAGGTCGTGTACTCAGCTTTGTTGCTAAGTTCACCATGACCAGGAATGAGCACAGTATCGTCATCTATTTTCGCCAACACTTGCTTTACTGAATCAATGTAACCTTCAACACTACCGCCAGAATTTAAGTCGATGAATGGGAATAACCCATTAAAAAATAAATCCCCCGTGTGCATGATATCCGGCTGTTCAAACCATACTATGCTATCGCCATCGGTGTGCCCTGATTCAAGATGCATAATGTGAATGGTTTCACCGTTAAAATGTAACTTAATGCCGTTTTCATAAGTGATAGCGGGCAGCGCATCTGGCGATACTTTTTCATCGTTGGCTAATCGAACGCGCACGTTATCGTGGGCGAGAATAGTCGCGCCTTTGTGGCTGTGGAAGAACGCGTTCGAGCCTGTATGGTCGCCGTGGTAATGAGTGTTAATTACATACTTTGGTTTATCGCTACCAAGCTCGCCGAGTGCCGTCGCAATTTTTTCAGCTAAAGGGGCGAATTGATCGTCAATAATTAGAATGCCATCGTCACCGGCAGAAACGCCGATATTACCGCCCATCCCCGTTAACATATGCACCGAGCCTTTAAGTGCTGTTGCCTCTATTTCAACCTTTTCGAAGCGGTCTTGCGAAAAAGCGGCTGGAATGAAGGTAGTCGAGACTAAACTTGCAGCAAGTAGAAAAGTTCGGGTAAATTTGTGCGTCATCAGGGTTCCCTAAAAGAGTGCTTATTATTGAATAGATTTAAATACACTATGACCTAGTTTGCGGTTCAGATCATTTTTTCGCCGTTTGGGATCTCACCAATATAAGCAAATCGAGGGACAGACTTACCTTCTACCAGCACCTCTTCTTCAAACATACTCAATGGGCGCACCCACAGGGCTTTTTCGCCATAACATGGGCGATATACCACTAAGGAAGACTCGTCTTCTGAATGTGTCGCTACTTCATAAACGTCGTAATCACTGCCTTTATAATGGCGGTAGCGACCTGGGGTTTTGAGCTCTTGGTTTTTAGGTTTTGGGGTAGTCATGATGGCTCCTGCTTTTTACTTTTTGTTAATTTGAATACGGTAGAAGTCGGACTCTGTTCATAAAGCGTCTGATAAGGTTGCTCAATTTTGAAGTTATTCACTAATCTACTCGGCTATCTACTCATCTAGGTACTCACCTATCTCGCACTTTACTACTCACCCTTCTACTCACCCTCTAGGGGTAAAGGGAGTTGATGTATGGTTTGTGCCTCACCAAGACCAATGTGCAGACCAACTAAGCGTATACCACGGCCTTTAGCACGCTCGTAAGCTTCTTGTAGTAGGGTATCAAAGTAATGCGCATTTAACGAAGGGCATCGATGCTCAACCGTGGTTAGCTGGAAGTCTTGAAATTTAAGTTTCACCCCTTGAGTACGAATACGAATAGGCTTGCCTGTGCGCTTTTCATGCGCCTGTATGCGTTCCTGAAGCTTTTCTAGTAAATGAGGCATAAAGTCGCGACATTCTTCCAATGAGTGAATATCGTTGCTTAGCGTGCGCTCTACGCCTATAGACTTACGTTCTCTCGATACTGACAGTTCTCGATCATCAATACCGTGAGCACGCTCCCATAATACCGCACCAAATTTACCTAATTCTTTTTGTATGCGCTCAAACGGGTAACTGCGCACATCGTTACAGGTAGCTAAGCCTAATCGTTGTAGCTTTTGCATTGTCACCTTACCGACCCCGGGAATTTTTTTAAGAGGCATAGCCCTTACAAAACTATCTAATTTATCCGGGGTAATGACACAAATACCATTAGGCTTATTCTCATCACTGGCCACTTTTGCTACGAACTTACAGGGTGCAACGCCCGCCGAGGCGGTTAACCCCAGCTCTGACTCAATTCGACTTCTAATTTCTTCAGCTATTAACGTGGCACTGCCACCGCAATATTGGCTATTGGTCACATCGAGGTAGGCTTCGTCTAACGAAAGTGGTTCGATTAAATCGGTATAGTCGGCAAATATTTCGCGAATTCGTTGGGACTCTTTTACATACGCCTCCATACGCCCTTTCACTAAGGTAAGATTTGGGCAAAGCTTGAATGCGTAAGCGGTAGCCATGGCGGAACGAACACCATATTTACGGGCAGGATAATTACAGGTAGAGATAACCCCTCGATGCTGTGAGCTTCCACCAATGGCAATAGGGATATTACGTAACGCAGGGTTGTCACGCATTTCAACCGCAGCATAAAAGCAGTCCATATCTACATGGATGATTTTTCGCATGGTGTATGCTCCCAAACTGCCCCTAAGCCGCCCCTAAGTAGCTAGCTCTAGTATACAAGCCTTTAAAAAAAGCTGTATGTAAAAACAGTATTCTAGAACATATCAGTAACGCTTACCACTATATACGATGATAGTAAGTAACTACTTAGCGCTAACTATGAATGAACGGGCAAAATGGGCGTATCGTTTTAGATAAAAAAGCGCGGTAAGCTTACCGCCTATCGCGCTTTTATCTATGAACGGTTATTGCAGTGTAGTGGATTTCAATATCTTGCAAGTCCGTGGTATGAAAGGCTCTATTTATTAGCGCCTACTGACATCACCAGGTTAACTACACCATCAGATTAAAGGATCTGATTCTGTTTCCATTCATTCAATTTCTTTTCTCTCGCTTCTTCTTTTTCCATACGAGACTTTTTGCGGTCGCAAGGCTCTGGGCAATCACATGCTTTCGCGATACCTAATGCGCCTAATCCACCGCAACTACCTGAGATAGTTTTGCGCTGCACCACGTAGCCAACAGCCATGGCGAGTACCATAGTGAGGAAGAAACCGAATGCTAAAATAAACGTAGACATAGCCTACTCCTTAATTATTTACTTCTACCAGTTTATCAAATTCTGGCGTGGCATACTCTTCAAATCCGTCTGCCGTGCGACGAATGAGGAATACAGCAAGTTGTTCTTGCTCTGCAAGGTCGATTGCTCGTTGCCACCCCATTACATTGAACGCTGTGGCTAAGCCATCAGCAATCATTGAAGATGGGTTTACCACCGTAACCGATACCAAATCATGGGTTATCGGCGAGCCGGTATTCGGATCAATCAAATGAGAGTAGCGTTTACCGTCTTCTTCGTAATAGTTACGGTAATCGCCCGAAGTCGCTATAGCATTAGTACCAATAGACACCACTTTTTGGACCGCGCGTTCTGTCGTGACCGGCTTTTCAATCGCAATTAGCCATTCACTGCCATCGCCGCGTTCGCCTTTAACCCGCATTTCACCGCCAATCTCTACAAGGTAATGTTGTAAGTGATGAGCATCTAAAATCGCTGCCACTTCATCAACACCATAACCTTTAGCAATCGTTGATAAATCAACGTAAAGCATAGGATTTGCCTTCATAAGACCGGTTGGCGTTGTAGATAATTTCTCATAGCCTACATAATCTCGTACTGCATCGATATCGGCTTGGGTTGGCACTTTTTCAGGGCGTTTATTCGGACCGAACCCCCACAAATTGACCAAGGGGCCTACCGTAACATCTAGCACGCCGTCACTCAAACGAGCCAACCGGAGTGCTTCGTTAACTACCGTTAGTGTCTCTTTAGACACCTCGAAGTTATCAGAATAACGATATTGGTTAAATCGAGATAACTCAGATGTTGTGTCGTAGGTAGACATCAATTTATTAATATTAACTAGCTTTGCATCAATCTCTTCCTGCAAGCCTTCAACTTCTTTTTCACCTTCCGCAAGCACATACTTAACATTATAAGTCGTGCCCATGGTTTGGCCTTGCAGATGCGCTACTGCAAGCGGTTTGTCGCTGCAACTTGCTATCATTAGAATACTGATAGCGATAATAGCTAACGCTATACGTGCAAAAAATCGAATCACGTTTATGGTCCTTTAACTAAACAAAAAGGGGGCTCTCGCCCCCTTTCTTACCTAATGGATTTCGGATTAACCACCGAAGTCATCAAGCATTATATTTTCGTCTTCAACACCTAGTTCTTTCAACATGTTGATAACGGCTGCGTTCATCATAGGTGGTCCACACATGTAGAACTCACAATCTTCTGGCGCAGGGTGGTCTTTCAAATAGTTCTCAAGAAGAACTTGGTGAATGAACCCAGTATAACCTTCCCAGTTGTCCTCAGGCTGAGGATCTGAAAGGGCTACATGCCATTTGAAGTTATCGTTTTCTGCAGCTAACTCATCGAAGTCTTCTGTATAGAACATTTCACGAAGTGAACGTGCACCGTACCAGAAGCTCATCTTACGATCTGTTTTTAAGCGACGAAGTTGGTCGAAGATATGAGAACGCATTGGCGCCATACCAGCTCCACCACCGACGAATACCATTTCGTTTTCAGTTTCTTTTGCAAAGAATTCACCGAATGGACCAGAAATAGTGGCTTTGTCGCCTTCTTTAAGGCTCCAGATGTACGATGACATTTTACCAGCAGGTAGACTTAGGTTATTAGGTGGCGGCGTAGCAATACGCACGTTCAACATAATAATGCCTTCTTCTTCTGGGTAGTTAGCCATTGAGTAAGCACGAATAGTTTCTTCATCTACCTTAGATTCGATATCGAAGAAACCAAAGCGTTCCCAATCACCACGATACTCATCAGGGATTTCAAACTCTTTGTACTTAACATGATGCGCAGGGGCTTCAATTTGAATGTAACCACCAGCACGGAAAGGTACGCTTTCACCGTTAGGAATTTGAAGCTTAAGTTCTTTGATGAAGGTGGCTTTGTTGTCGTTAGAAATAACTTCACAATCCCACTTTTTAACACCAAATACTGACTCTTCAAGTTCGATTTCCATGTCTTGCTTAATCGCAACCTGACATGACAAACGACAGCCTTCACGGGCTTCACCTTTAGTGATGTGATCAAGTTCAGTTGGAAGAATTTCACCACCACCTGAATGCACGTCTACACGGCACTGACCACATGAACCACCGCCACCACATGCTGAAGATACGAAGTATCCTGCATCTGCTAGTGCGCCAAGAAGCTTGCCGCCTGGCTCAGTTTTAATTGCTTTGTCTGGGTCGCCATTAATGGTGATAGTTACATCACCGCTAGGTACCAGCTTCGACTTAGCAAACATGATGATAAATACTAGCGCCAATACAATGGCAATAAACATGCCGACGCCTAGGAAAATTTCTACTTGATTCATTTATATGCTCCCGAGCTCGATTACAGCTGAATACCAGTGAATGACTGGAAGCCAAGTGCCATAAGACCCGCAATCATGAACACAGAGCCCAGACCACGAATACCATCAGGCATATCGGCATATTTAAGCTTTTCACGTACAGCGGCCAAAAGCACAATTGCGATTGCCCAACCCATACCACTTCCTACGCCGTAAACGACACTTTCGGTCAAGTTGTATTCACGTTGTACCGCGAATGCCACACCACCGAAGATAGCGCAGTTAACCGTAATTAGCGGAAGGAAAATACCAAGCGCGTTATAAAGCGCAGGGAAAAACTTATCTAAGCTCATTTCCAAAATTTGAACCAATGCCGCGATAACGCCGATAAAGGTTAAGAAATTCAGGAAGCTTAAATCTGCATCAGGGAAACCAGCCCAAGCTAGTGCACCTGGTGCAAGGATGTTCACATAAATGATTTGGTTAACCGGTACAGAAATACCCAGTACTACGATTACCGCAACACCAAGACCCATAGCAGTTTTAACTTTCTTCGATACCGCCAAGAAGGTACACATACCTAAGAAAAGTGATAACGCCATGTTCTCAACAAAAATTGAGCGAACAAATAACGACAAATAATGTTCCATGACTTACTCCTTAGGCTCTACTTGCTCGGGACGAAGGGTACGGATAACCCAAATCATACCGCCGATTAAGAAGAATGAGCTAAATGGTAGGATTAACAAACCATTACCCTGATACCAACCACCGTTTTGAACTAGTGGAAGAATTTCGAAGTTCAGAATAGTACCGAAACCGAATAGCTCTTTAATTGTACCAATAACAATAAGTACAAATGAGTAACCTAAACCGTTACCAATACCATCTAAAAAGCTCATCAGAGGTGGGCTCTTCATTGCATAGGCTTCAGCACGACCCATTACGATACAGTTAGTAATAATCAAACCAACGAATACCGACAGCTGCTTCGAAATTTCGTACGAATAAGCCTTCAATATTTGGTCAACTACGATTACCAACGACGCGATGATAGTCATTTGGATGATAATACGAACGCTTGATGGTATCTGGTTACGAATCATTGAAATAAACAAGTTCGAAAACGCTACAACCGTGGTTAGCGCTAAAGACATTACCAAGGCTGTTTCTAGCTTAGTGGTAATAGCCAGTGCTGAACAAATACCCAGAACCTGTAAGGCGATAGGGTTGTTGTCCATAATTGGCCCAAAGAGGGCCTTTTTCATTTCTTTAGTATCTGCCATGAGACTCCCCTTATGAACGCCATGCCTGAGTCTTCAGGAACTGGCCGAAGCCTTGCTCGCCTACCCAGTATTGAATCGTGTTTTCAACACCTTTACTGGTTAGGGTTGCACCTGAAAGCGCATCAATAGTGTGTGGATTGCTTGGGTTTGCATTTTTAACTACGCGGATAGCCACTTCGCCATCTTCAAATAGTTTCTTTCCATCCCATTTGTCCTGCCACGCTGGGTTTTGCACTTCGCCACCAAGTCCTGGTGTTTCTTTTTGTTGATAGTAAATCAACTCACGAACTGTTTCGCCATCGGCGTCAAGGGCAAGAAAACCGTACATAAGATCCCACAAACCACTACCGTGAACGGGTAAGATAATGCGAGATACATCGCCAGCTTCATCACGTACCAAATAAACACTGGCAACATTAGGGCGACGTTGGAAGCCAACGTTGCTGCTAGTCACTTTTGTGCTGTACTCAGTTTGCTTAGCGGCTTTATACATATCGTAATCTGGTTCTGGTGCTTCTACAAACTCACCGCTTTCCAAATCAACATAGCGAGATTCAATCTTTTCGCTATATGTACTTTCGATTGTTTTACCCGTCATGCCTGCTTCGTAAAGCCCTGCTGCGTTCAAAATGTTGCTCTTTTTATCAAGCGACGCATTAGTTTGTTGTAATGAGCGCAAGCCTACAGCTGCGCCAGATACAACAATTGAACACACAAGACAAACGGCAACTACAACGCCAATCGTTTTTCCTAAAGATTCTTTTTTAGCCGACACGAGCTACCCTCCGCTTGATATTACTTTGTGCGACGAAATAGTCGAACAGTGGCGCCCAAAGGTTGGCAAAAAGAATGGCCAACATTACACCTTCTGGGAAGGCTGGGTTTAGCACACGTACAAGTACTGTCATAAAGCCGATGAAAATACCGTATGCCCACTTACCTTGGTTGGTAAACGATGCAGACACAGGATCTGTGGCCATAAAGAACATACCAAAGGCAAGACCACCAATAACAAAGTGCCAATGTGCAGGCATAGCGAACATGTAGTTGGTATCGCTACCAATCATATTCAGCAAGGTGGCAAACACGGCTACCCCAATTGCTACACCAGCAACAATTCGCCAGCTTGCAATACGCATGTACATAATGAACAAGCCACCAATTAAGATAGCTAATGCAGAAACTTCACCCGCAGAACCTGCGATAGTTCCGAAGAAGCTGTCAAACCAAAGGTCCATATTAGCGTAATCAAGTGCGCCTGAAGCCGCTTGGCTTAATGATGTTGCACCTGAGTACCCATCAGCAGCAACCCAAACTTGGTCACCAGAGATTTGTGCAGGATAGGCGAAGTATAAGAACGCACGACCAGACAATGCAGGGTTAAGGAAGTTACGGCCAGTTCCGCCGAAGACTTCTTTAGCGATAACCACACCAAAGGTAATACCTAATGCAACCTGCCAAAGCGGGATAGTTGCTGGTAACGTTAATGCGAAAAGTACCGAGGTTACGAAGAAACCTTCGTTAACTTCGTGCTTACGTACAGAAGCAAATAGTACTTCCCAGAAGCCACCAACAATAAAGGTAACTGCATAGATAGGTAACCAGAAGCAGGCACCATAGAAGAATAGCCCTAACAAACCTGAGTTTGCTAAGTCTCCACCTAAGGCAGTGAATAACCCTGCTTGCCATGTGTCAGGCAGTGTACCGGCACCAGCGGCAATAGCTTCTTGCGCTTGGAAACCAATGTTATACATACCGAAGAACATTGCTGGGAATGTTGCTAACCACACCAAAATCATGATGCGTTTAAGGTCGATGCTGTCACGCACGTGCGTGTTAGCTTTATTTACTTTACCAGGAGTGTAGAAAATTGTTGCCGCTGCTTCATACAGTGCATACCATTTTTCGTGCTTTCCACCTGGCTCAAAATTTGGTTCAATCTTTTCTAAATACGCTTTTAAACCCATGACTAACCCTCTTTCTCAATCGTGGTCAAACAGTCGCGTAAAATCGGGCCGTAGTTGTATTTGCCAGGGCATACATAGGTACACAATGCCAAATCTTCTTCGTCCAACTCTAAACAACCCAATGTCTGAGCACTGTCACAATCACCAGAAATCAGATCTCTAAGCAAAAGCGTAGGGATGATATCTAGGGGCATAACGCGTTCGTAATTACCAATTGGCACCATAGAGCGCTCAGAGCCATTGGTTGTTGTTGTCATATCAAACTTCTTGCTGCCACCTAAGTGACCAAGATAAGCGCGCGTGACGGAATGCTTGTCTGAACCAGGCGTGATCCAACCAAGGAATTTCTTCTCGCGACCTTCTTTAAGCAGTGATACTTGGGTGTGGAAACGACCTAGGAAGCCGTGAACACCTTGTGCGGTTACGCCGTTTAATACAGAACCTGAAACCACACGTACGTCACCGTCTTGTTGTTCGTTTGCTAGCAACTCTTCTAAATCAGCACCGATAGTGGTACGAACTAGACGAGGATTTTTAGCAGATGGACCACCAATAGCAATAACACGACGGGCATCTAGCTCACCCGTAGTAAGCAACGCGCCAAAGGCCATTACATCTTGGTAGCTAATGTGCCAAACCGTTTTATTCAAACCAGCAGAATCCAAATAATGGATATGTGTACCTGCTAAGCCGGCTGGGTGTGGTCCTCCGAATTCTTCTACGTCTACTGCGGCATCGCCAGTGGCTACTGATGAGCCTGGAGCTTTACAAACGTAAACTTTGCCGCCACTTAACTGCGTTAACGCTTTTAAGCCGTTTACGAAGTCATCGTTGCGCTCAGCAATAATCACCGCTGGGTCCGCGGCTAGCGGATTGGTGTCCATTGCTGTAACAAAGATTGAATTTGGTACCGAGTCAAGGGCTGGAGATTTGCTAAATGGACGCGTACGTAACGCTGTCCACATACCTGACTCAACTAGGATTGATTGGAGTTGCTCCCGCTCAGTACTCGCGATTTTGTCTGCAGCAATTTTATCAAAGCTAACAGCATCACTGCCATTAACCTTAACCACTACTGATTGCAATACACGCCTTGCACCACGGTTTACCTCTACCACTTCACCCGCAGCTGGAGCAGTGAACTTAACGCCAGGATTCTTTTTGTCTTCAAAAAGCATCTGGCCTTTTTTCACTACATCGCCAACTTGGACGTGCATGGTAGGACGCATACCCACATATTCTTCTCCCAGAATGGCAACGCGTGAAACAGCAGACCCTTCAGCGATCTCCTGCTTCGGCGCTCCCTCTATTGGGAGGTCGAGACCTTTCTTGATTTTTATCATATGTAATCGCACTACTCTAATAGAAATACTCTTTTGCATGACCGCAGACAATCCTGCTTATCAGCATGCAAAAGCGTACTATTGTTAAGGTGTAGAACACCTTTAATATTTAGATTGACGGAATTTACTTACTGTTACGGTCAGCCTGTTATGAAGCCGTAACTTACATTCCAAATGTATAAGCGACGTTATACGCCTTTTCTTTTATAGACCAACAGTGAAAATTTACACTTATTTTTGTTGTTGTATTACTGCAATTAACGCTGTTGTTGAGTAGAAGTAGAATAGACCCCTACTTAATTTCGGGATTTTAGCATTAACCGAGCGGTTTGTGCCACGCAAATCATAGATAAAGAGCAACTTTTCTATAATTTAATGTAAACCCCATTTACGTTTAAGTGGTAAGTAAACAACGAAAAAGCCGTCTATTCGACGGCTCTACTCAATATTAGGCTTATTTAAGTATAGTAAACCTCTACCATTTCACGAGCGGGTCAATATCCTGTTCGTAATCAACACCTTCAACATCAAAACCAAACAGTTTTAAGAATTCGTGGTGATAACCAGCGTAATCGCTTAGTTCATGAAAGTTCTCTTGGGTCACTTTGTCCCACAAGGCTTGAATTTTAGCTTGCGTAACGTCATTGGTTTCAATGCCGTCCATGCGATAGCGGTTTGCCTCATCTAATGTGGGTGTATCACCAAATAGGCAAGTTGAGAACAACCCATGTATTTGTTCAATACAGCCCTCATGGGTCCCGTCGCGCTTCATCACTTCCTGCATTAACGAGATATAAAGCGGCATAACCGGAATGGCAGAACTGGCTTGTGTGACCAAGGCTTTCAACGAACTTACATTCGCTTCAACGAGTAATTCGGTATTTTTGCCAATGATAGCCGCGGCAGCTCTGTCTAAGTCTTCTTTTGCTTTTCCGATGGTCGCTTGACCATAGATGGGCCACGTTAGTGCTTTGCCGATATAGGTGTACGCCGTGGTCTTGCAACCTTCAGCAAGTACGCCAGCCTCTGCTAGATGATCCATCCAGCGCTCCCAATCTTCTCCGCCCATGACTTTAATGGTGTTTAAGATTTCGTCGTCATTTGCCGCCTCTAGCGTAACATCATGCACTTTATCTTTGTCGGTATCGTACGTTTTGGTGGTGTACTCACGCCCCACAGGTTTAAGCGTAGATTTATAGACCACGCCCGTATCTGGATCGGTTCTGCGCGGTGATGCCAAGCTATAAATCACAAGGTCGACCTTGCCCATATTGGCTTTAATCTTATCGATTGTTTGCGCTTTAATTTCATCTGAAAACGCATCACCGTTAATAGTTTCAGCATAAAGCCCTTTTTTAGCTGCCTGCTGATGGAAGGCTGCAGTATTGTACCAACCTGCTGTGCCAGTTTTACGTTCTGAAGGCGCTTTTTCGAAGCAAACGCCAAGGGTTTTTGCACCATAACCAAATGCAGAAGTAATACGCGATGCCAATCCGTAACCGGTTGAGCTACCAATCACTAGCACGTTTTTAGGGCCATCACCTAAGTTGCCTTTCTCTTCAATATAGGCAATTTGTTGTTCTACTGACTTTGCACAACCCACAGGATGTGCGTTTGTGCAGATAAAGCCTCTCACTTTAGGCTTGATAACCATAATCATTTTCCTTTTTTATGCGTGCGCCTATTGTAAACGTGCAAGGGCTTATAACAACTCGGAGCAGATGACACTAACTAAGCACCGAACACCCTATTCATCAAAAAGATACACATGTACAAACGGGTAGCGAAGTTCGAAAGCGGTTTTTAAAGTCTATATCGAAAGAATATCTTGGAACGCTATGTAATGTATACGAAAACAAAAATGATGAGCGACTATTGCGCTAGAAGCAAATGAAAAAGCGAGAGTTCAAACTATATTACGAACTGAAAATAAGTAAGGCAGAGACAGGAAAGTGAAGTATGAAATGTGGCGTTAAATATAAAGTGGAATGAATCATGACTACACATGAATAAAAAGGTGAGCCCCCACAAGAGCTCACCTTTTTGAGTGAATTAACCTAAGATATCAAGCAATTCAACATCAAAAATTAACGTGCTGTATGGTGCGATTGCTGCACCAGCACCTTGCTCACCGTACGCAAGGTCGTGTGGTACGTATAGACGCAGCTTAGCACCAACTTTCATAAGCTGTAATGCTTCAGTCCAGCCTCTGATCACGCCGCCAACTGGGAATTCAGCCGGTTGACCACGATCGTAAGAACTGTCAAAAACGTCACCTGAAGTAAGTGTACCGTGGTAATGAACGCGAACCGTGCTATCTGCAGTTGGCGTTTCGCCATCGCCTTCAGCCAATACTTCGTATTGTAGGCCAGATTCAGTCACTTGAACTTCTTCACGCTTTGCGTTTTCTTCAAGGAACTTAACGCCTTCTTCGATAACCGCTTTGCTTGCTTCTTCTTTCTCAGCTTGCATACGCTTATGGATTTCGCCGAATGCATCACGTAGTGCGTCGTTATCAACCTGCGGAGCTTGACCCGCGAAAGCATCTTTTAACCCTGTCACTACTGCATCAATCGCTAAACCTTCGAAAGGGTTAGATTGCAATTGTTGACCCATTTGAAAACCAATGCCGTAACTTGCTTGGGTTTCTACTGTGTTGAATGTATCAGTCACAAGAACTCCTGAAATTAAATTACAAATGCAGTACAAATTTCAAACAAACCGCGTTTCACGAATATGTTTCTGCATTTTCCGGTGCAAGAGTGTAGCACACCAGAATTTATCTTGCTTTGAGCATTAAATAGATGGGTGCAAATGGAACAAAATATTGTAAATTATAACGCAAAGTGGTTTTACAACTTGTTAAGTACTTAGTATGGTGAAGGCCATATAATTGGGAGGATAGCATGCACACTCATTACGATGCTGAACTAAAAGATACAGTTAGATACCTTGGCAAAACGCTAGGTGAAACCATCAAAAACCAATTAGGCCAAGAGTGGCTTGATCGCATTGAGAAGATTCGAAAAGACGGCCGAGCGTCTTATCAGGGAGACACGAGTTGCAGTGACGAACTGAAAGAAACTTTCAAAACGATGACCGACACCGACTTGCTGACGGTAGGTCGTGCTTTCGCACAGTTTCTAAATCTAGGAAATATTGCAGAGCAAGAATATAACAGCGCAATGAACGTTGACGCGTCTATTGATGCACTGTTTAAGCATCTAGATAAAGCCGAACTCACGGCTGATAAAGTGCAAGAAGCTGTGGGCAAGTTAAACATCGATTTAGTGTTAACGGCCCACCCGACTGAAGTAACCCGTCGTACTCTTATTCATAAACACAAAGAACTAGCTGACTGCTTACAAGAGGTTCATCAAGAATCGCTAACTGGCGCAGACAGAAGTAAAGTTGAAACCCGCGTTGCTGATTTAATTAGTCAGGCTTGGCATACAGAAGAAATTCGCTCTGTACGCCCAACCCCGGTAGATGAAGCTCGCTGGGGATTTTCAGTTATTGAAAACTCACTGTGGGAAGCTGTTCCTGATTTCTTGCGCGAGCTAGATGGCCGCTTACAGGAAGATTACAGTGTGTCGCTTCCTCTAGATGCTTCACCGGTACAATTTAGTTCTTGGATGGGCGGTGACCGCGACGGTAACCCGTTCGTAACCTCAAAAGTTACCGAGCAAGTACTATTGTTAGCGCGCAAACGTGCCGCGAAACTTTTCGCATTAGATTTAGACCGCTTGCAAGTTGAGTTGTCTATGTACGACTGCAATGACGCATTGCGCGAAAAAGTAGGGGATGCGAACGAACCTTACCGCGCTCTACTTCGCCCTTTGCTTGACCGTTTTATCGCTACCCGAGATGGCATTGCTAATTATTTAGCAGGTAAAAACCCAGATACGTCTAATTGGATTGAAAGCAACGATGAACTGTTAGAAGCACTACTGCTTTGCCACCAGTCACTTATCGATTGCGGCATGGACGTAGTCGCTAAAGGCTTACTGCTAGATACCATTCGCCGTGCCCGCGTTTTTGGAATTCACCTACTTCGTTTAGATGTGCGCCAAGATTCAGAACGTCACGCCGATGTATTTAGCGAACTGACCCGCTACCTTGGCTTGGGTGATTACTCACAATGGAGCGAAGAAGACAAGCAAGCCTTCTTGCTTCGTGAACTTGGCTCAAAGCGCCCTCTCTTCCCTGCACAATGGGGCGCATCTGACGATGTGAAGGAAGTACTTGAGACATGCAAAGTCATTGCTAAACATAGTAAACACGGCTTTGGTATTTACATTATCTCGATGGCAAGTGAGCCATCAGACGTACTTGCGGTTCAATTGCTGCTTAAAGAAAGCGGTGTTGATTGGCCGATGCCTGTAGCACCTTTGTTTGAAACGCTAGACGATTTAAACAACTCGCCAAGTGTTATGCGCAAATTGCTTTCTATCGACTGGTATCGTGGCTATGTGAAAGGCCGTCAGTTCGTGATGATTGGTTATTCAGATTCAGCCAAAGATGCCGGCGCATTAGCGGCAGGTTGGGCTCAGTATCAATCTCAAGAAGCATTGGTGGCTATTGCTGAAGAATTTAATTGTTCGCTAACTTTATTCCACGGTCGTGGCGGTACTATTGGCCGAGGTGGTTTACCTGCACACGCAGCGATTTACTCGCAGCCTCCTGGTTCATTGGAAGGTGGATTCCGCGTTACTGAACAAGGCGAAACTATTCGTTATAAGTTTGGAATGCCTAAACTGGCCAAACGTAGCTTAGGTATTTATGCCAGCGCGATAATTGAAGCTATGTTGTTCCCACCCCCGGCACCAAAGGAAGAGTGGCGTGAGTTGATCTCTACTATGGCGGGTCAAGGGCGTGACAACTACCGTGCTACTGTGCGTCATGACGAAGATTTTGTACCCTACTTCCGCGTGGCGACACCTGAACAAGAGCTTGGTAAGTTACCGCTAGGCAGCCGACCTTCTAAGCGTAAACCACAAGGTGGTATTGAAAGTCTTCGTGCAATCCCTTGGATATTTGCATGGGCGCAAACGCGCTTAGTCTTGCCGTCATGGTTGGGTGTAATGCGCGCTATCGATAGCGTGAAGAATGCCGAAAATGAAAAAGTCGTGAACGAAATGTTCGCTGAATGGCCTTTCTATCGTTCACGCCTTTCGATGCTGGACATGGTATTCCATAAAGCGGACCCGCGTATCAGTGAAGCCTACGATGAGCGCTTGGTACCAGAAGAGCTTAAGCATTTTGGAGCAGCTCTTCGAGAGGAACTCAAAGAGAGTATTGCTTCATTGCTTGAACTCACTGGCGAAAACGACATCATGAAAGCTGACCCGTTAGGGAAAGAATCGATGGAAATTCGTGCTGCGTATTTGCAGCCGCTTCATTATTTGCAAATCGAGTTGTTAGATCGAATTCGTAAAGCGGGTGATGATGTACATAATCCTGATTTGGAGCGCGCCATGATGGTAACTATTACTGGTATCGCGACCGGCATGCGTAATACAGGTTAATACTTATCTTAATAGGTACATAATCATGCTATTTGATTAAATAGCACAAATAAAAAAGCCCGCTTAAAGCGGGCTTTTTAGTGAGATTACATTACAAACTAATTATTAAGCCTGTAATTCAAAGCGATCGGCATTCATCACTTTAGTCCAAGCACTAACAAAGTCTTTAACGAACTTCTCTTTATTATCGTCTTGCGCATAAACCTCAGCGTAAGAACGTAATATAGAGTTCGAACCGAAGACCAAGTCAACACGAGTTGCCGAAAACGCTTGTTCGCCAGAAGCTCTGTCTACGATACCGTAAGTACTTCTACTCGTCGGTTTCCATGTGTACTTCATATCGGTGATATTCACAAAGAAATCGTTTGTAAGTGAGCCTATACTATCGGTGAAAACACCGTGACTTGTACCTTCGTAGTTAGTGCCTATGACACGCATACCACCTATCAGCACTGTCATTTCTGCCGCCGTCAACCCTAAAAGCTGGGCCTTATCTAACAGCAACTCTTCAGGCTTAACCACATAATCTTTAGGCAAGTAGTTTCTAAAACCATCTGCCTTAGGCTCTAGTGGTTCAAATGAATCAGCATCGGTCATTTCGTCGGTAGCGTCTCCGCGTCCAGCAGTGAACGGAACATCTACACTGAAACCAACTGCTTCAATCGCTTTTTCTACACCTACATTACCGGCCAATACGATGGTATCAGCTAGACTAGCACCGGCAGACTCTGCAAGGGGTTTTAATACCGACAACGCCTTAGCTAGTTTTTCCGGTTCGTTCGCTTCCCAGTCTTTCTGAGGCGCTAACTGAATGCGAGCACCATTTGCACCACCACGTAAATCTGAACCACGGAAGGTTCTAGCACTGTCCCATGCAGTCGATACCATTTCGCTTACGGTAAGGTCCGACGCAGCGATACTGGCTTTCAATGCATCCACATCGTAGGACGTACTACCTGCAGGTACAGGATCTTGCCAAATTAACGTTTCTTCAGGTACTTCCGGCCCGATGTAACGAACTTTAGGCCCTAAATCTCTGTGGGTTAACTTAAACCACGCTTTAGCAAATACTTCACTGAAGTAGTCTGGGTTGTTGTAAAACTTCTCAGAAATCTCACGGTAGATTGGGTCCATTTTCATGGCCATATCTGCATCAGTCATAATAGGGTTATAACGTTTTGATGGGTCTTCAACATCAACAGGCTTGTGTTCCTCTTTAATGTCGATAGGTTCCCATTGCTCTGCGCCCGCTGGTGATTTTTTCAATTCCCAGTCGTAGTTAAGTAGCAATTCGAAGTAACCGTTATCCCATTGTGTTGGATGAGTTGTCCACGCTCCTTCAATGCCGCTTGAAACTGTATCACGGCCGATACTACGAGTTTCGTGGTTCATCCAGCCTAGACCTTGCTCAACAATATCAGCACCTTCAGGATCTGGCCCTAAACGCTCTGCGCTGCCGTTACCATGGCACTTTCCGACAGTGTGTCCACCAGCAGCTAGCGCAACGGTTTCTTCGTCGTTCATGGCCATACGGGCAAAAGTTTCTCTTACATGAAGCGCTGTTTTAAGCGGATCAGGTTTACCATTCACCCCTTCAGGGTTAACGTATATAAGCCCCATTTGCACTGCCGCTAATGGATTTTCCATTGTGTCTGGGGTTTCAACGTCGTCGTAACGCTCATCGCTAGGAGCTAGCCATTCTTTCTCAGCGCCCCAGTAAGTGTCCTTTTCAGGATGCCAAATGTCTTCCCGACCAAACGCAAAGCCGTAAGTCTTAAGCCCCATGCTTTCATAAGCAACGGTACCAGCAAATACTAGAAGATCAGCCCAGCTAAGCTTGTTGCCATATTTCTTCTTGATTGGCCACAATAAGCGGCGCGCTTTATCAAGGTTAACGTTATCCGGCCATGAATTTAGCGGCGCAAAACGTTGGTTACCCGTAGATGCTCCACCACGACCATCTGCAATACGATAAGAACCTGCGGCGTGCCACGACATTCTGATCATTAGGCCACCATAGTGTCCCCAATCGGCCGGCCACCAAGACTGAGAGTCAGTCATCAGCGCTATCATGTCTTTTTTCAATTCATCGAAATCAAGTGACTTTACGGCTTCGCGATAATCAAAGTCGTCGCCCATCGGATTTGTTTTGGTATCGTGCTGATGCAAAATATCTAGATTTAGTGCTTCAGGCCACCAATCCATATTAGTGCTGCCGGTCGCTGTAAGGCCACCGTGCATAACGGGACACTTTCTTTCTGAATCATTTACATCGCCTAGCTTTGCATTACTCATTTACTGTACCTCTTCGGTGTTCGACAAAGGATTTCATCAATTAAAACTATTAATTGGTATAGCTTTATTCTAATTATTCGGTTGTAGTTAAGACAGTCAGTTTTTTAGATGTGGACGAATAGGTTTAACGATTAGAAAAAATTAAACCTTACGTCGAGAAAACAAGGCCTTATAAATCTATCCGTCAACTCGCTCATGCAGAATTAACTAAAGAAAGCGTAGACAATGATTATGAATTTTCTAGGACTTTTGTCTCTTTTTTTTGTAAAACTTTCCTGACATATCGTAGGATAAACAATCGAATTTAGAGTTAATCCCTAAGAAAGGAAGTCTCACTTGTACAGACTATTTGTAAGCTTGCTCCTTGCCTTTTACTTTGCGCTAATGCCCGTAACAGCGCAATCAGAGCCGCTTACTTTGCCCCCAGGGCTGTGGGAAGGCGTGAGTGAGTCTAACTATAATTATAAATTACTCCAGATAAATGAAAACGGGGAACACTTCCTGTTTGAAGCAGGTATAGGCAATGCGTTTCGCCATATCCGACGCCTACCCTTTGATAATGACCATATTGAATGCAATACGCTAAATTGCGAAATAACACTTCCTTCTTATGAAGATGGATATGTTAAACATTTAATTTTATCTCCCTACATAGACACCGGTTACCAAGTATTAGAATCGACTACCAATAAAAACAATAAGCCTATCTTAAGTAGTACCTATCAGTTGGATAAGCAGAAGAAACAATCTTCCGTGCGCAACTTTATCGATATGTACCGAGGTTCAATAGAAGCGTTAGCTAACACAGCTACTGACGATATATTTGGCTTGTGGGTAGGCATTATGCGTATTAGTGGTAAAAATGAACTCATAAGTATTGAGATTTACCCGAACAAAGAAGGCCGCTTAGTGCGATTTATAAATGGTAGCAGCTATACCAATCAGACTAGCTTTAACCCTGAAGATATTCTCAAAGAGGGAAGCGTTTATACCGTTAAAACATCACATCCCACTTTTGCCAACTCACTGTTATTTACCATTCGGTCGTCGAATGTATTAAACGGCTATGCTTATTCAGTTTATAAAAACAGACCACTAGAAAGTATGACGTTTACCCTCTATAGAATTCACAACTAAGCGCCATACTGCGCCCCAAGTAGAATAGCGGCGTACACATGGGTATGAAATCAGTGTCGATTTCGTTTCGAAATTAGATTGTAGCCCATCCCTTGCCAAGGATGCAGTAGCGGAGCCTACAGGGAAGTATTTACGGCTGGTTGTTATCCGGCATGGCTATTATAGGAAGTAGCTATTTATTAGGCCGAGCTGTTCTGCAGAGGCCACAAACAAAAAGGCAGGATTAGTAAGGTCGTAACAAACTGTCAGCAGCATGGATGCTGTCTTACAAAAAGAATTTATTACTGAGTGCGATGAGTAGGTGTTGGTAGGTATACGGTTTGGAATTAAATAGTAGCCCCTCCCGTGCCAAGGATGCAGTAGCGGAGCCTACAAACAAAAAGGCAGGATTAGTAAGGTCGTAACAAACTGTCAGCAGCATGGATGCTGTCTTACAAAAAGAATTTTTTACTGAGTGCGATGAGTAGGTGTTGGTAGGTATACGGTTTGAAATTAAATAGTAGCCCCTCCACCGCATGGATGCGGTGGCGGAGCCTACATGGATGTATTTACGGCGTGGCTACGATTTGATTTCAAATCGGATGCCGAGCCTAATACATCCTTAGCCAGTTACGAAATCTACGCCTAGCTTGATGTCGCCACGAAGGCCTTCAAGCATGTCGTTTTTCGCTTTTTCTTCAAATTCGCTTAGCTCGCCGTATGGCAAGATTTCTTCAACACCGTTTGCGCCAAGGCGAACAGGGTGAGCGAAGAATGCAGCATCGTCGCTGTCGTCAGTTTGAACGTAAGTGTATTCAACCACGTTCTCACCTTGCATTGCTGCAACCAATGATAAGCAGAAACGTGCAGCTGCTTGACCCATAGATAGGGTTGCAGAACCGCCGCCAGCTTTAGCTTCAACAACTTCAGTACCTGCATTTTGGATACGAGTCGTTAGGCTTGAAACTTCATCATCAGAGAACTCAACACCTTCAACTTGCGAAAGCAAAGGAAGGATAGTTGTGCCTGAGTGACCACCGATTACCGGTACGTGTACAGAAGCAACGTCTACGTCTTTAAGCTCAGCAACGAAAGTCTCAGCGCGAATTACGTCAAGGGTAGTAACACCGAACAATTTGTTCTTGTTATAAACACCTTTCGCTTTAAGCGTTTCAGCAGCAATTGCCACTGTTGTGTTAACTGGGTTAGTAATAATACCAACACAAGCATCTGGACAATTGTCAGCAACACCTTCAATAAGGTTCTTAACAATACCAGCATTAATGTTGAACAAGTCTGAACGATCCATGCCCGGCTTACGCGGAACACCAGCAGGAATAAGAACAACGTCTGTACCTGTTAATGCACCAGCTAGGTCATCTTTACCGTGACCGGTTACTTTTACTGCAGTTGGGATGTGGCTCAAATCAACAGCTACACCAGGAACAACTGGCGCTACATCGTAAAGCGCTAGCTCAGAACCAGCTGGCAATTGTGTTTTTAACAACAAAGACAGCGCTTGGCCAATACCACCGGCAGCACCTAACACGGCTACTTTCATACCATTTCTCCTATGGGATTACTCACGTATTTAAACGGAACGTCACACTAATGCAACGCGGGGGAAAACTCAATCATCTGATGGTCTTAATACGGCCATTTAAGGCATTTTTACGTTGATATTCACTATCATGCATGATTATGCAATTAAATTGCGCAAAGGTCACCTGTAAGGCACAATATATGATAAATCGTTAATGACCATTTAACTTATTACCGCTAACTACTGTGCAGGACGCTATGGCCAACGCAAAACAAGAGCAACTGATTAAAGCCTTTAAAGAAATTTTAAAAGCGGAAAGCTATGGATCCCAGGGTGAAATAGTGGATGCCCTTAAAACTCAAGGTCATGACAATATTAGTCAATCTAAAATTTCCCGCATGCTAAGTAAGTTTGGCGCGGTACGTACCCGCAATGCCCGTGGCGATATGGTGTACTGCCTGCCGCCTGAACTGGGTATGCCTACCGCTAAAAGCCCGTTAAAGCAACTTGTTCTCGACATTGTGCATAATAATGTGATGGTGATTATTCGCACCAGCCCAGGTGCAGCGCAACTCATTGCACGCTTGCTTGACTCATTAAGCAAAAAAGATGGTGTACTTGGCACCATAGCCGGCGACGACACTATTTTTATCGCCCCTGCCGACGTGACACTTATTGAAGAGTTACGACAACGTGTGGAAGACCTATTCGAGAATGTCTAAGGCACAGCCTTAATTTTTGAGCAAAAAAAACCGCCATCACAAGATGGCGGTAAAGAATTTGTACCAGGGAGATACAAAACAACTTGGTAGCTGTGTATTTAAATTATCACAGACTTAGAAAAGAGTAAGAAAAGAAAAGTAAAGAATTCGAAAACTAGAAATTAATTATAAAATCCACCCTTAGATAAGAACAGCAACATTTAAACTCAACCTTTAAAATCAAATAATATCACCACCACTAAAAACATCCTATTATTCACCAACGTATAAATTCTAAAACCCACAAAAATACCATTGTCATTAATTGTAATTACAGTAACTTTCTTCCACTTTTTAATCTGTACTGAAACGCCCTCACCCACTTTTACTTCAAGCCAGATTTAACTATACTGAATTTGCGTAAAACCTGCGCCGTTTCTGCGCTAAACCCACAAAATTCATACACAATATCTGCACACTATTTACCCCCTCACATTACTTCTTCATTTCTATTTTAATTAATATACAGCGTTACCTTTAAATAAATATTAAGAGAGAAAAAAGTAATATTTATTTTACCAATGTATAGAACCGTAAAGGTTTCATCGCTCTGCGTATAAATAAAGTAAATTAGGTCTAAATAGAACAAATTATACACTTTGTAAATTGCCAAATAGCACGACGAAGTCCTTAATTCTCCCGACAGAAAACATCTGCTCAAAATAAAAACTAATAAACGTCTATGTAATTACAAATTGTAATCACCTTCGACAAGGGGAATTAAAATGTTTGACACAAATAAACTCAGCACTGCGGTGAAGCGCGGACTATTACTGGCGGGTTCCGCTAGCCTGTTTGCCGCACCAATGGCCCTCGCACAATCAGATGACGAAAATTCAGCTGAACCTGTAGAAAAAATCCAAGTTACTGGCTCTCGTATTAAACGAGTGGATTTAGAGTCAGTATCTCCCGTTACGGTTATTACTGCTGAATCTATCGCGTTATCTGGTGATACATCGGTTGCCCAAGTATTACGTAACTCTTCGATTAACACTTTCGGTTCATTTCGCGGACAATCTGGCTACGGCAGCGGCGCATCTGCGTCAAGTGAAGTAAATTTACGTGGTCTGGGGGCTGGCGCTACTTTGGTACTAATGGACGGTCGTCGCCTACCAGGTTTAGGATACGATGGTGGTTCATCTTCTGATATGTCGATGATCCCGATGTCGATTGTTGAGCGCATTGAAATTCTTCGCGATGGCGCATCGGCCATTTACGGGTCAGATGCCGTTGCAGGCGTAATTAATATTATTACCAAGAAACAGTTCGATGGCGTTAATGTAGGCTACAGCTTTGAAGATCCAGGAGCAGATGGCGGGAACTCAAGCAAATATAACTTTTCAGCCGGCGTAACCAATGACAAAGGTAGTATCGTTTTCATTGCGGAGCATGAAAACACTCAAGAAGTCAGCGATGTAGCGGTTTCAGGCGAAAATGCACTAGATAGCTATTCAACCTACAGCCCTGTTGCCAATTTCTATGATACAGATACTAGTTCGTATCTTTATAACGAAGATTTGTGTGGCGATGTGGCTGACACATCGATTGAATCTGATCGTTGTGGTTATTACTACGGTAATACCACTTGGCTTTATGGCGCGTCTGAGAAAAACTCTTTAATGACTAAAATCGAGTACGAGTTAGCAGAGAACTTGCAACTTATTACTCGTTTCTCTGCACTACAGACATCTACAGACACTCGTTATGCTGCTACCCCAGTATCTACATCTTCGCTGACCATCGATGCGGATAACGCAATGAACCCTTATGGTCAAGATGGCTCTGTTTACTTCCGAACGTCTAGTTTGGGAACACGAGACACCACCACAGAAAAAACCACCTTTGAAATGGTGACAGGCCTTGAAGGCTATACCGACATTGGTGGCAATGAGTGGGATTGGCAAGTTTATTACCAACGCACGTCTGCAAAAGAAGAGGTATTCAATTACAACTTAGTTAACGACACAGTTGTACAAGATTTAATTGATACTGAACAGTTGGATTTATTTAATGTTCAAGGTTTAAGTACCGACGACTGGTCTGCTTATAACGCTGAGCTATTGGCTAGCGCTGATCACACTGGCACCTACCAGTCTACACAGATGCGTGACATTATTGACGGCAGCATTTCTGGCGAAGTTTTCTCGAATAACTTCATGACAGTGAGTGCTGTTTTCGGCGCTGAGTACTCTTACCTTGATTTTGAGCAGATATCTGACCCTGAATCGGGCTTGGGTATTATTTCAGGCGGTTCGGGCGGTGACGACGTGTATGCGACTCGTGAGCGACAGTCTTACTATACTGAGTTTGCTATCGAACTACCCCATGAAGTGGAAGTATCTGCTGCACTTCGTTACGACGGGTACGAGCTTGAAGGGGATACAGGCGAAAGTATTTCAACCTCTGAGTTCTCAGATACCGTACCTAAGCTAGGTATCAGCTGGCGCCCAACTGAGTCACTTTTACTTCGTGCTAGCTGGGGAGAAGCTTTCCGTACACCAACAATGAGTGAAATGTTCGCGACCATCTCTTACGGCTTCCCAAGCGCATACGATACCTATTACTGCGATACACTAGATAACCCTGGTAGCGACGATAGTTACTGCTCATCAGGTCAGCAACACCTAACCTATTACGGCGGTAACCCAGACCTTAGCCCAGAAAACTCTGAGTCGCTTACGCTTGGTGTGGTTTACGATGTCACTGATGATTTATCACTCGAAGTGTCTTACTACCAATATGATTACGAAAATAAAATCGAAGATATCGACGTAGATGACCTAATTGCTGCTGACTTAGATGGTACGTCTAGCAGTATCGTTCGTGATAGCGATGGTAAAATTACATCGATTACCTCTGGTTACACAAACTACTCAGAAGTGAAGACCAACGGTTTTGATATTACCGCGAACTACGATCTGGCCACTGAAATTGGTGATTTTGGTGTCAACCTTGAATACTCCCACGTATTTAGTTACGAAGAAGAAGGTACTGAGTGGGCAGGTGAATTGTTCTATCCTGATAATCGCGCTAACTTGACGGTAGATTGGACCGACGGCGATAAATGGACGGCATCTTGGAGAACGCTATTCATCGGTGCCAACGGTGAAACCTATTACGATTACTATGATTATGCCGACAATTATTTTAAGCATAATGTGACGGTTTCATATCATGTGAACGATAATGTGAAGGTTTCTGCCGGAATTGCGAATATTACCGATGAACTTGAAGAGTACGCACCTGGGGAATGGCGCGGATATGATGACTCTTTGTATGATCCACTAGGACGTACAATGAGTTTTAATGTTCAAGCTAGCTTCTAACATTTAACTTATAAAAAACGCCGCATTTCCTGTGTTCTATCTCTAATCTGTTTGAGATAGAACACAGTCAGCGGCGTTTTCTTATTTTCGTAATCATTAACGCTTTATAAACCCGTTATACCAGCTGTCAATTAGACAACACGGGCTAAGTGATTAGTGTAAGTGCTTGAAGTACCCTACGAAAGTACCTTAATAAGCGCTTCTGCCGCGGGTCCTGATGATGCTGGGTTCTGTCCGGTTACCAACAGACCGTCAACACACACTTTAACGCCAAAGTCGTCGGTACTTTCATACTTACCGCCTTTACTGATAAGCGCGTCTTCCACTAAATAAGGCACTACGTCGGTTAACCCCATTGCGTCTTCTTCACTATTTGAAAAGCCAGTAACGGTTTTGCCGTTAATAAAAAATTCACCATCGGCGCGTTTTACTTCTTTAAGTACGATAGGAGCATGGCAAACAGCGCCTACAGGCTTCTGAGCTTTCACCATATCTTCAATTAGCATTGTGGAGTGAGTATTGTCAGATAAGTCCCATAACGGACCGTGGCCGCCCGGATAGAACACGGCATCAAATTCATCTGCACGAACATCTTCCAACACAATAGTTGAAGACATTGCGCTTCTTGCAACCTCATCTTTTGTGTAACGGATAGCATCGTCGGTCATAGCATCATCTGCCAAGCTATTTGGGTCGATTGGCACTTGGCCGCCCATAGGTGAAGCTAAGGTGATGGTATACCCCGCATCTTTGAACGCATAGTAGGGTGAAGCGAACTCTTCCAGCCACATTCCTGTTTTCTTGCCTGTATCACCTAACAATTCATGTGAGGTCATTACCATTAATATATGTTTAGACATAAGTTCTCCATGTGAACAATTCATTTAGTTATTCGTTCGTATGGCGGCAATAGTTAGATCAGAAAAAGAAAATCGATGCGATGAGAAACATAAAGAGAAGTTGATTTGCAAGATAAAAAAAATGCCACTTCCAAAATTGGAAAGTGGCATTTAACACTACAACTGGTTTTTAAACTGTTGCTTAGAAGCGGTAGTCAATACCTACACGCATTTCCCAAAGTGATGCATCACCCTGACGACTTTCAGGAGATGATGTACCTAGCGCAGCAGTATTGAAGTTAACTTCTTCCAAAATACCCCATTCATCGTTGATGAAGTTGGTGAAGTTATTCATAACGAAGTAAACCTGAGCAGAGTGATCTTCACGGAACGCAGGAATATTTTGTCTAACTGCGATATCCATTTTGAACCACCAAGGGCTAGTTTCATCGTTACGCTCTGCGCCAATCGGTAATACGTTGTTACCTTCAAGATACGGCGTGTAGCCATATACAGAGTTACCACTGATGGTGTAACTAAACGGACGACCAGACTGCGCTACTGCATAAGCAGAGAAGATAGTGCTGTAACCGTCGATAAGTTCAGTTGTGTAACGAAGGTCAGCAGTAAAGCGGTGTTCAATGTTCCAATCAGACAGTGAAGATACTTCTTCGTTGATGTCAGTAAATGCTCTGTACTGGAAGTTAGAGAACGCTACTGAACTCGTCATTGGTTGTACATCTTCAGCGTGGCTGTAGTTATAACCACCGGTGAAAGTAATACCATTGTCCCAAGACTTGTTCATGGTCGCTGTTAGTGAGTAAGACACTGAATCTTCATCAGAGTTAGTCAGTTCAAGTGAACCGTAACCTACTGAATCATAATCAGGGTAACCTTCATCAGTTGTGCCTACACGCTCAAGACCCACATATTTAATCATGGCTTGTTTCTGCGTCACGCTTAGAAGGAAATCTAAGTTGAATACGTAGTCTTCATCATTGATATGAGTCATACCCGCAGAGATTTTCCATTCGCGAGGCATTACGAAGCCTGGATCTAGGTTGTTACTTTCAAAGTTACTACCTGCTCCAGAAGACATTTCTTCGTCTAAATCAGAAGGTACTGAGTAACCAGGGCCAGCTGTTACGCCGTCTTCTGTGTTAACCCATGTAATGCTGCCGTCGAATAAGTCAGCGTATTCACCATCAACTTCACCACCAATAACGTTAGTATTTTGATAGTTGTTTGTCATCCATACGTTCGGGTTACCACCTGAGAATAAACCAACACCACCACGTAATTCAGTTGAGTCACTTACCGTGTAGTTAAGGCCAACACGTGGTTGTAGTAAGCTAAGACCGTCTAGGTTAGCTGTGTTGTCATAACCGTTTCCAGCTACGAAATCAGCGTTTCCAACAGGCTCGTCTGACGTTGTGATCCAGTCATAACGTAAACCAGCAACCACTTTCAAATCATCAGTAAGGTAGAACTCATCTTGTGCGTAAGTAGAGTGTGACGTGTAACCCCACTCTGCAGCACGGTCTAACAATTCACCAGAATAAGCGTAACCGTATTCGATTTCTGCATTTGTTCCGTTAGTGAAATCTTCCAAGCTTTCAAAAGTAATAGAGGTTTCAGAATGCTGAACGAAAAGGTTGTAGATATCTAGTTTGTCACTCTCATAACCGAAAGTTAACGCGTGGCCGTTGTCGAAGTAATAGTTACCACGGAACATTAGGCTAAGCGCTTCCCAATCTAGGTCGTTTGCTTGACGGCTGTCATCAGAACCTAGGAAAACGGTTAGGTCGTCATCAGAAGTATCTGTGTCATTACCTAGCTCAATTTTGATTTCACCAAAGTCGTTGCCGCCTGGAGTGCCGTCACCGTACATAGAACGCTGTAGGTTATCTAACTCGGTGCGAGAAACACGAATTTCAGTCGAGAATTTGTCTGTCCAGTCTGAGTAAAGTACACCAACAAACGATTGAAGCTCTGCGCCACGCTCGTAAATGTGGCTAGATAGTTCAAACTCATCTGCGTCGCCGTCAGATTCTGAGAAGTTGTTACCATCGTTGTAGTTGTACGTAAACGCAAAACGGTGATTTTCGTTGATGTTCCAGTCTAACTTAACAAGAAGCTTTTCATCTTCATTAGGCATGCTTAGAGGAGTTGTGCCGGCATCAAAGTTATATAGTGACTGAGATACAGACTGAATTTGTTCAAGCTGGGCTTGTGTAAGCGCTACTTCATTAATTGCGCCAGAACCGATAGCACCACGGTCAAATGTATTTGCGCCTTCTAGTTTTTCGTAAGCAGCAAAAACAAACAACTTATCTTTGATTAGTGGGGCACCCACTGTGAAGCCGTAACGTTTTTCAGTGTAACTACCAAGGTTGATATCATCACCTTCAAGAGAGTCACCACGTAGGCTGTCGCTACCATAGTCGTAGAACGCTGAACCGTGAACTTCGTTTGTACCTGTTTTACTTACCGCACTGATGTTACACGCAGAGAAACCGCCGTAGATTACATCAAAAGGAGCAATTTCTACTGATACGCCTTCGATAGCGTCAAAAGAGAAAGGCATTCTTTCTGTAGGGTAACCGTTCGAGTTAAGACCGAAAAGGTCATTCATGCGAACGCCATCAACAGTTAAACTGTTAAAACGCGGGCTTTTACCAACACACTGGATACCACCGCTACCGCCTTCATCTACGTAGATACGAGGGTCAATACGAACGATATCAGTGATATCACGGTTAATCGCTGGCGCTTGTTGAAGTGTTGCCAAATCAAAGTTTGCTGAAGGGCCAGTTTGACCGAATGCCAAGCTACCTACTTGAGAAGCCGTTACTACGATATTTTCGTAATCAGCTGCAGATTCAAGTGTTCTTTGGATAGTTGCCGCTTCACCAAGCTCTAGGTAAATATCGCTGATCGTTTGATCTGCAAATTCATCTGAGTCGATTTCAACAGTGTAAGGACCACCTACACGTAAACCACGAAGGTTAAATGTACCAGCACTATTTACTGTGACTGATTTAACCGCACCAGTTGGTACGTGAGTTACTTTAACTACGGTTCCAACAGCAGGGTTGCCGTTTGGACCGACGATTTGGCCATTCATATCTGAAGACGTTACTTGAGCCATTGCAGTCGTGGTTAGACCCACTGTTAGTGCAACTGCTGCAGCAACGCGGCTGAGCTTAGCTGATGAGTACATGTGTGTTTCCCTTTTTGTTTAAAATTCTTTTTTTTTAGCGCAGAGGGAATTTATTCCCCTCTACGACCTCTGATATTGACTAAAAGACTTCTTTGAGTGGATGAAATTGTTATAGACCTTCGTGTCATATTTATTACAGTTTTGTATATTTCGTCAATTCCGTGACGTGATTTCATCGCAATTTTTGCACCACACACCTGACCATTTGGTCAAGTTATTTTACTTATCAAAACCAAGGTCGTCTGACTTGTTCTTGTGGTTTATATTGATGACATATCATGGACTAATAAACAGCGTTTAACAAAATTCAGTCTGATTTGTAAAAAACGCTTATTTTTCATAGCCATAACCAATTAAAATAAATTTACCTATTGCAATAAATAACCTTAGCTGATGAAATCAGTACATAAATCACTAACTCATTTGGTTATTTTTTTGCCAATAGTCAGAATTATTGCTACCGGAAGGTGGATCATACTCCTTATTGCCGCACTTGTTTGCGGTAGTGCCGGCTATTTTTCAAAGAAAATAGAATTTATTCCGGTACCTCCTCAAACTGGTCGAACTTTAACCTGCCAAACCGAGTTACAAAATAATTTAGATACCTTTTCAGTGTATGTCACAGATGGGTCTATCGCGAATATGGCGTTAGAACGTTTATGCGACAATAAAATCATTAAAAGACAATTTGGCCAAGTCAGGGTCATCGTCGGGCAAAGCGACTATGATACCTTTCGATATATAAACCATGGAGTGGTCGATTTAGCGCTAATTAAACGTAATGTAGTCGATGCTTTCGGTGCAGATCAAATTTATGGTTTAACCCTAATAGCCTCGCACCCCAATTACAGCGCTTTCTTTATATCTCAGCGTGAAAAGCCCCTGCTTGAAAAAGAGTACTTGCTTGGCAAACGAATTGGCCTGCTCGATTACCCTTCCAGCCGCTCAGGACATATAGTTCCAAAAACCATACTTCAAAACCTTGGGCTAACTGAGAATAACGTGGACATTGTGTACTTCAATTCCCACAAAGATCTGCGCAGAGCATTGCTTGCTGGTGAAGTCGATATTATTTCATCGTACTGGGCCGAAGAAGATGCGCAAATTTTGTCTAAGAACTACGCAACGCCTCTACTAAAAAGTGTTAGCGGCATGCAATGGTTTTTGAAGATGCAAATGCAAAACACCGATTTACTCTGCGCCATGCAGTCTGTAGTGAAAGACATAGCCGACTCTCACGCACGTCCCTATTACAAAACCCTAGTTCTCGTGAATGGATGTAGTGAAGATGAGTAATATGATGTCAACTGTTCGCCCGTTTACCCTAATCTGTGCACTTATACTCTTTGCGGCACTTCAAATCATCAGTACGTTTGGCCAGATTATAGGTATTCAGTTTGCTCGTCATCATGCGAAAGACAACGTAGAAAGAAGAATAATATTGGACAGTGCGTTCCTTGATGTTGGGAATGCAACACTAAATACCCCCGTAAATACTTACGCGGTGGGTCGCTATATCGACACTATTAACGAAGATTTAGCCGCTGACAACTATCCGATTAGAGTCGCCTCAATTCAAGGGGTGAATGCTGATGTAACCTATCCTGAATATAGCTTATCCCATACTTTTGTATTCGAAAACGCAGAGCAAAAAATTACGCTAATCATGCAATCGCTCCCTATGTATCAAAACCTTAAGTTTAGTTGGTGGGCTTTAGTAATATCAGTATTGCTTGCGCCTGCGTTTGCTATCCCTAGACAGCGAAAAGCTAAGCACGTTGTCAGTGAAGAATTAGTTGTCCCACCTAAGCCCAAACTTGTTATTAATTTACGCGATAAGACGTTGGGCAATAGCGTAAATGACACCGTTGTTATATTGCAAAACAAGCCTCTTTGCTTTTATACAGCGCTCGTTAAATATTGCACAGAGAACCCAGAACACCCTCTTCCCCCACATAAAGATGTTCCTATTGAACTTATTGCGCTTGCGAATAAAGCCTTTGCACGATTGATTGAATTAGGGCACACAAAACGTAAAAGGCCAGACTTTAACGCTAACTTAGATAAAACGTTAAGCGAAATCAGAGCATCACTTGATGAGGTATTTACCTTGTACCCTGAGGAAAAAGAACGCTATTACCCTCCACGTGCCCAGGGTGAAGGTTCTCGTTCAAAACAGCATTCTTATGCGCTTACCCATTTATCCCCTGACGATGTAGAAATTATCGGAAACTAGCTACTTTTTAATCAATTATGACAGTGACATGAAAATAAATTTAGGAATGAAAACGCACTCAAATTAAGCGAATGTTATTGATTCGGCTAGCAAATAGCGATCCATTTGACCAATTGGTATGAATATAACATTGATTCGTAGAGGCTAAACGCGTATCTTTGCTCCAATAAAATCAGCTTTCTAGAATTATGCAATCGCCTTTAATTATTGCCATTTCTGGAGCTTCAGGCTCTGGAAAGTCACTGTTTACCGAAAATTTGTTTAACGGCTTCTCTGCTCAAGGAAGGCCTGTGCAAGTGCTTCGCGAAGATCACTATTATCGCGCTCAAGACCACTTGCCCATGGAAGCACGAGAAAAAAACAACTACGACCACCCCAATGCATTTGAGCATGAATTGCTTAAAGCGCATTTGCAGGCACTGCGAGAAGGTCAGCCTATTGACTATCCTCATTACTGCTTTAAAACGCATACTCGCCTGCCTGACACAGAACGTTTGAACCCGGCGCCAGTCATTATTCTTGAAGGAATTATGCTGCTTGCTCGTGCAGATCTTCTGCCACTTTATGACGTTAAAACCTTTGTCGATACCCCACTCGATATTTGTCTTATGCGCCGCATGATACGAGATATTAAAGAGCGTGGGCGCACTATCGAGTCAGTAGCCAAACAGTACGAAGAGACTGTAAAACCGATGTATCACCAATTTATCGAGCCAAGCCGGTTCACTGCTGATGTAGTAGTTACACAAGGTGGTAAAAACCAAATTGCTCTAGATGTGATCAAATCTCACATACAGCAAGCGCTTCTATAAAGGATTGATATTATGGTGGGTTTACTGGGCATTGCAGTCCTTTTAGGTATTGCATTCGCGCTTTCGTCGGCAAAACGCAGCATTAGTTTTCGTACTGTCGGTGGCGCCTTTGCTATGCAAGCTTTAATCGGCGCATTTGTTCTGTATTCTGAGCTAGGCAAAGAAGTTCTGTTAGCAGCAACAGGGTTTGTTGCTAACATCATTGCCTACAGTCAAGATGGAATTGACTTTCTCTTTGGTCCTATTGGCGATAAATCCATTGCATTTATATTCGCCTTTAATGTGTTGCCCGTTATCGTTTTCTTTTCATCACTTATTGCTGTGCTATATCACTTAAAAGTGATGGGCTTAATTATTAAAGTGATTGGTGGCTTCCTTCAAAAGGTATTGAGAACTAGTCGTCCTGAATCTATGTCAGCGGCAGCAAACATATTTGTAGGGCAGACCGAAGCCCCATTAGTCGTTCGCCCTTTCATACCTCATATGACGCGTTCTGAGCTATTTGCCGTGATGGTAGGTGGCCTAGCCTCTATTGCAGGTTCAGTCATGGCGGGTTATGCGGGTATGGGCGTAGATTTAAAATACTTACTCGCAGCAAGCTTTATGGCAGCGCCTGGCGGTATGTTGATGGCAAAAATCATCTTGCCAGAAACCGAAGAACCTAAAGACGGCTTAAGCGAAATAGATTCGGAAGACACTGGCTACGCCAACGTCTTTGATGCGGCTGCTAGCGGTGCAGCATCTGGGATGACACTCGCATTAAATGTGGGCGCTATGCTACTTGCCTTCATCGCCCTAATTGCCATGTTCAACGGCTTAGTGGGTTGGACAGGTGGGTTGTTAGGGTATGAAAATGTTACCTTTGAAGGGATCATGGGTTACATACTTCAACCCTTAGCATGGGCAATTGGTGTTCCGTGGGAAGAAGCGCAGATAGCAGGAAGCTTTATCGGTCAGAAAATGGTAGTTAACGAATTTGTGGCTTACCTTAACTACCTTGAGCACCAACCCAACCTGTCTGAATCAACGCAAGCTATTGTCACTTTTGCACTTTGCGGTTTTGCGAACTTGTCCTCTATTGCTATTTTGATGGGTGGTATTGGTGCTATGGCACCTACTCGCCGAAAAGAAATTGCTCAGTTGGGCCTTAAAGCAGTTATTGCAGCAACGTTATCAAACTTGATGAGCGCAGCGCTCGCAGGCATTTACTTAACACTTGGCTAAACGACAAGGTTAATTACTAGATTAATTTTTAGGCTAAGATTTCGCCCAAATGTAGACTAAATGGTCTACATTGATTACATTAGGCATCTTAGATGAGGTTGATTGATTTAAGTCAACTACCACAGCTTTTTTGGCGGCCCGTCTACCTTTATAATGCCGCAATCAAAATAAACGGGATAATGTTATGCAATTAGTTGCTGTTGATTACACGGCGGAAAACGCCCAAGAAGAATTCGTTAAGTCACTACGAGAGACGGGCTTTGGGGTATTGAAAAACCACCCAATTCAACAGTCACTCGTGCAAGGCATATACGATAGCTGGCAAGGATTTTTCGATAGCGAAGAAAAAAATGACTACCTTTACAACAAAGGTAAGCAAGATGGATTCTTCCCTCAAAGTGTTTCAGAGGTAGCTAAAGGCTTCACGAAAAAAGATATTAAAGAGTACTTCCATTACTACCCATGGGGACAATGTCCTGACGAACTTCGTCCGTTGCTGTCGCAGTACTATTCAGAAGCTAACACGCTTGCTTCTGAACTATTAGGCTGGATTGAGAAACATTCTCCAGAAGAAGTCAGCAATAAGTACAGCCAACCGTTAGGCGACATGATCAAAGATTCAGATCAGACGCTACTACGTGTACTTCACTATCCACCATTAAGTGGCGAAGAAGAAGTAGATGCTATTCGCGCAGCGGCTCACGAAGATATTAATCTTATTACTATTCTTCCTGCTTCTAACGAGCCAGGGTTACAAGTAAAAGCGCAAGATGGCAGTTGGTTAGACGTACCTTGCGATTTTGGTAGCCTGATTGTGAATATCGGCGATATGCTTCAAGAAGCTTCAGGTCACTACTTCCCATCAACGACACACCGTGTTGTGAATCCAGATGGCGCAGACATGACCAAGTCGCGTATTTCATTGCCACTATTCTTACACCCTCGTCCGGATGTAAAGCTTTCAGAACGTCATACTGCAGGCACATATCTGCAAGAGCGTTTGAGAGAGCTAGGTGTTATCTAAAGAGCGCTATCCTATTAAAAAAGCCACGTTTTAACGTGGCTTTTTTGTTGGTGTAATTTATTGATACCCTCGCCGCATTTACGTGGTCACTACTCATTTTGTAAGTAGTTAGTCGTTATTAATTAGTAGTTCAGAGCAATCGTGGAAAGCTTACTCATGTACCGGTTCTCATCTTGTGAATTGGGTGCAAGTTGAATTGCGCGTTTGATGTAACGCTCAGCGTTACTGATATCTCCTATCTCGTAATACACTTTAGCCAACCCAAAAAACACTTCGTGTCTGGTATTATCTAAGCGAAGCGCGCGTTGGAAATGTTCCAATGCATCTGCTAACTCCCCTTCGTCCAAAGCTTGCTCCCCAAGAATGAAATGATAAAAAGGATTTTCTTTTCGTTGCGCTTCTACCTTTGCTTTAATTTGTGCTGATTTATCAAATAACCCTTGGTGGTAATACAAAATAGACAAGTTGTCCCACGCGGTCAGATTGTTCTCATCTAGATTTAACGCAAACTGATAACTTTGCTCTGCGGCTTCAAATGCGTCGACCATACGGTAAAGCACACCTAAATTGACCCAACTTTGTTGTAACTCTGGCGATAATACTGCAGCAGCCCTAAAGTAGCTGTATGCCCGCGTATAACTGTTGGCAATTAGCGCATCGGCGCCTTTGTTGTTATAGAACATAGACAGCACGAGGCGCTTGGTAACCGGCACCCGTGGAAAGTGCGTTCTGATCATTTGTGGGTCAAAATCAACATCTGCACTACTTGGTCCGATGTTGGTCACTAATGGATCTTTCGGGACATTGATAGTTAAGTTTACGTGACCATTTAAAAAGCTGAAGCCGTCACGCCTTGTCCAATACTCGGGTATATCTACTTCATAGAATGTGGCATCGTAGCCTGCGTGCTGAGCCATAGCGTAAGTCATGATAGACAAAGAAAGGCAGTTGGCAGAACGATTATAAAACGTCTCACTGGCAACCGAGTTCGCATTGCTGCGGTACAATAGTCCCATTTCAGAATGGTCAAAGATTGACGAGATCAGACCTTTTACGTTGGTTGTTTTTCCTCCCGACTCAAAAACAGCCTCATCGACAAATAACTGAGCATCTTCTTCTAGTGCAAATACCTCCTCTTCCGTTTCAATTGGAAAAGACGCATAACTTGGAAATAGATGGTCGTGTAATGCAGGATAAGGATTCTTGGCAACAACGGGCGTAGTGCTAGCACAACCTAGCATAGCTGAACCGATAAAAACGAGTAGTGCAGTAATAAGATGTCGAAGTAACATAATGCAGCCCTCCCCTATTAACACCTTGGCGAAGTATAGCGCAGCACCCAATAATTTAACATTATTTTTACATATTCATATCTTCCTACTTTTCCCATTACGTAAACTTAATCATCCAAATTGAGGTGGTAGCGTAACAACCTGCGCAACATCATTTAATTTTCTATCTCAATTTAAGGAAAAATTTTATGCGTAAGTTAATCCCATTGGTAATGATGAGTTTGATGAGTCTTTCTGCTTTTGCTGGCCATCATATGGAGTCCGAGAAAACTGATATTGTTGATACTGCTGCTAGTCAAGAAACATTCTCAACATTGGTGACTGCTGTAAAAGCCGCCGACCTAGTAGACACACTAAAAGGTGACGGTCCTTTCACTGTATTCGCTCCTACCAACAAAGCCTTCTCTAAATTACCTGAAGGTACCGTAGAGATGTTATTGAAGCCTGAAAATAAGGCGCTATTAACACAAGTACTTACTTACCATGTAGTATCCGGCAAAGTCATGGCGGAAGATGTTATGTCACTGACCAGTGCAACTACTGTTGAAGGCAGTGATGTGAAGGTGGTTACCGCCATGGGCAAAGTGATGATTGACGATGCAACAGTAACGAAAGCTGATGTAAAAACATCAAATGGTGTGATTCACGTTATCGACACTGTACTGCTTCCTGCTGAAGTTAAAAAAGCGTTATAGTCCATTCATAGTAAGTAGCGGGTTTCCGCTACTTCCCCCCTTCCATGTAAGACACTCCGTGCAAACTCATTAGCACTGATATTTTTTGTAATCCAGAACCTTCTTCTAGCCCGTATACCAATTAACTAGCTTACAAGGATGAAGTCATGTTCATTATTTACACTTACACTATCGCAGGGCTTGCGGTAATCATTTTAACGGTATTAGTTCAAAATATCGTTGCTGCAGTAGCGCATCGCAAACAGTCGTCTTATGTACCAGGAAAAGTCGCAGAAGACTTAAGTCATGACAGTTTTGTATTTAGAAGCCATAGAACGTTTCACAACTCACTTGAGAACGTAAACCAGTTTATTATTCCAGCCATACTTTGCATGTTTGTTGGTGTTACCCCTCTCTATCTGGCTATCTTAGTTTGGGTGTATGGCTTATGTAGAATTGTTCATATGGCATTATATTATGCGATGGCGACTGAGCGTAATCCAAGTCCGAGAACCTATTTTTATATGATAGGGCTGGTAACTAACCTAATACTGTACGTGCTTCTTTTTATATCGTTAATCTAAATGAGTGAAAATGTTAATTATTAAACTTATGTTTAATGCATTTTTTTCACTCGCCGCGTTACTCTGAGTATAAGGTTTACAAATAGTTGGAAACAGCTGCATTGTAGGTAAAGGACTAACATGTTTATTGAGCAAGTAAATAAACGAACATTATCAGACTGCCATTTATTAATTGTAGATGATCAAGCAAGCTCTCGAATAATTTTAGAAGGGCTTCTTGATGAGTTTGTTAGTTGTACATCTGTTTCTTCCGGTGCAGCAGCGCTTGCTTACTGTGAAGAAAATACGCCTGATCTTATCTTGATGGATGTTTATATGCCAGACATGGATGGCCATCAAGTTGCAAAAGCCTTGCGTGAAAACCCGAGCAAGTCTGATATTCCAATTATCTTCGTTACCGCAACAACATCTGACGAAGCCCAATCAAAATGCTGGAATTCTGGCTGTGTTGATTTTGTGACCAAACCTATTAATGCATGCACGTTACAAAATCGCGTGAAAGCGCACCTCAATCATAAGCTCAAAAATGATCTGTTAGAAAATCTCATTTATATCGATAGGCTAACAGGCGCCTATAATAGACATTATTTAGAAGACTACCTTCCGCGCTTGATGAAAGATGGCAAGCGGAGTCATAACCCCCTTTCTCTTGTACTTTTCGACGTTGATTATTTTAAACGCTATAACGACCGATATGGGCATATGGAAGGTGATAGCTGCTTATGGAGGCTTAGCAAGGCAATTAACGATAGCTTGTTGCGTCCCATGGACAAATTGGTCCGTGTGGGCGGTGAAGAGTTTTTAGTTATTCTACCTAGCACTAATGAAAAAGGCGCAAAATTAGTCGCCAATCGACTTTTGGAAACCGTGTTTAATTTAAACATTCCCCACGCTGATTCAAACCTTGCAAGAGTGACAATTAGCGCTGGGGTAGCAACTAAAAATCCAGACGACAACAAAACCATCGACTTCACTATGCTGCAAGCTGATAAAAGCCTCTATGCTGCAAAAGGGCAAGGTAGAAACTGTGTCGTAAGTAGCGTGGAAAAGGCTCACAATGTTATGGAGCCGGAAATTTAAGTGGTATGGTAATGCTTAGTTTAGGGTAATTTATTAAGGCTTAACCACCCCAAGTGTTTTCTTACCAAGCGCTTTAGTATGTGATAAGTCTGCCAAGCAACTTTGTTGTGTTAGCCCTAATGACGCTAACTGTGCATAACATAGGAGTAGCGCTGCCATGGCATCTTCTAAGGCATTATGTTGAGGCACCGCCGGTAAACCAGCTCGTAGTAAGCATGCACCTAGGGATGCACTATTTGAGGGAACGACTTCGTGCTCTTTTTTCAATTCATACAAAGCAAGTTGTAAAGTGTCGATGTAATAAACCTCTTGTGCCGGTAAATTTAATCGCCTAAATACCGCATCTAGCACCGCCAAATCTAAATTCGCATTATGGATAACTAAAACCTTCGAGGGTAACTGTGCGGTAAATTTAGTCAGCACATCTTCTATTTTCTCGCCCTTTGCAATATTATCCTGAATAAGTCCATGGATAACGGGGCTTTGCCCTAAAGACGCCTTGGTTTTCACAACGCTATAAGCGCTAGTTTCTAGAGCAATGCTACTATTACGCCCACATACCCAGCCAAAAGAGGTAATTTCTGACTCATTGGCGTTTAAGGAGGTCAGCTCTAAATCAATCGACATAAGGGTAGTGTCTTGTAAGGTCGCGTTTTTGAACCTATCGAATGATGATGGACCGCGCCCAGATAACCAGTTACTTAGCCATTGCAACATACCTATGCCATGCCACCGGAAAAATTTATGATAATTGCTTTTTGGGCTCTTTCGATAGCTTGAAACGATGCCTTTAGTTGATGCTTTTCTATAGAAGATAAAGACGACACTGACACACTATTATCTGCCACGTTATGCTGAAGTTGGTGCCGCCAGCGTAATCGATTTAAAAATATCCAAATATCCCGCAAATTCGCTGCATCTTTGGTAGAAAGCTCAGAATTTTCGGGCAACAGAGATAGCCTTGCGAGAGTGCCAGGTACTGATATCCCTCCTGCTAGGGCATAAATACGCGCAATATTGTTGATCAGTGCCACCGCACGTACTTTTAAATCGATCGTATCTTTCAGCTTCCCTCCCTTCTCATAAGTAAATTTTTGAAACATAGAAAGAGGTACAGAGACTTCATTTGCATGACGGGACAATGCCGCAAGAAATAAACTTTGTTTAAGCAGGGGCATTCTTTGACGTTGTAGCGTTTTAAACAAGCCCACATCACCCGCGGCGCAGCGTGCATCAAGAAAGATATTAAAGTGCATAATGGCATCTTTGGTAGGCGCATTTACCCATTTCCGCGCTTGTTCAACCGCTTGCTCTAACGTTAACCTCAGCTCGGGATTACTCGCCATAATATTGCCACTGCATAGCTTAATACCACATTTTGCTAATCCCTTGCAGACATAGTCAGCCATGGCGGCAAAGTAATCGGCTTGTGCTTGCGTGGGCAATTTAGCTAATAGCAACGCGTTGTCTTGATCCGATCCCATTGTCTGATCTTCTCTCGCTTGTGAGCCATAGACTAGCCACGAAAACATCATGCCGGCTTTACCATGTTCTTGCTGAAAGAAGCCAATGAGTTTTCGCGTCATAATATCAGTGGCCTGAGATAGCACTTTACCTGCAATATCATAATCGCCTGCGTGTTTAGCATGTGCAGAAAAGTAGTGTGGAAGCTGCCACGCTAAACGCGTTAATTCGTACAAATTGCTCGCTTTCGACAGTTCGCCAATAATAAATAGAACGCTGCCTCGTTGATGGCGAACAATATCACTGGCCGTCACCATACCCACGGGTTCATGACTGTCTTTATCTAAAATAGGCAGATGATGAATGTTTTTTTCGGTCATTAACGCCATGGCGTCAAATAACGTTAGGTTACTGGCAACATTCGCTGGCGACGAGGTCATAACACTGCTAACAGGGTTCGTCAGCGCAACACCGGCGGCAACCACTCGGGAACGTAAATCTCTATCGGTAACGATACCCACTAGCTGCCCTGCTTCAGTAATGAGAAGAGACGACACACGGTTATCGGTCATCAGTTGAGCCGCTTGTTGAATGGGCGTATTTACATCGGTGCCAATGGGTGCTTTTTCTGTTAAATCACAAAGTGGTTTGTACAACCACATAGATTTTGACTCTGTTATAGCCTGATTTTGTAGTGCATCATGTCGCAATCCATTAAAAAAAGTATTAATGCTATCGAAACGAAGAAGCGCTTTAAATGGTGCTTCATCAAAGCTGTACACTAGACCTGGGCTCTCTACCGTCACCGACATTGGATAGTCTCTACCATCCAAAACACGCTGGAAGCCAAAGTAGTCCCCTTCACTAACATAACGGGGGGCGTCTTGCTCGGTACTTACCGAAAACTGGCCGCTTTGAATGAGATAAATTCGGCGAGATTGTCCAACTAAGGTCTTTAGGTTTTCTTTTGTTACGTAAAGCAATTCTGCCGAGGTAAGTAAATCAGTTAATGAATCCACATCAAGCGTATCAAAGGGCGCAGATGCAGCAACAAAATCTGCGACTTGCTGGGCAATAGCTGTCATACACAATGCTCCTGAAACGATAAAAACCAACCCGCTTTTAGAGTTTCCTCTTTGAACGGGTTGGCTTAATAAAGGCTCAGTTAATTACTGAGCGTCAGCTTCTTGTTTTAACAATTAACTTCTAGCCGTTAGTGTGCAGATGCCTCGCCCGCCCCTTTCGGATAGCGAATGCTTTCTACTAACTCTTGAATTTCTTCCGGCGCCTCATCGGTAAACTTAAACACGATAAAAGCAACAAGGAAGTTAACTATCATACCTAACGTACCTATGCCCTCTGGCGAAATACCAAACCACCAGTTTTCAGGTACATTTGCCGCAGGATTAACAAACTTGAAGTAAATGATATAGGCAGCAGTGAACGCAATACCTGCAATCATGCCTGCAATAGCGCCTTTATCATTCATACGTTTGCTAAAGATACCCATAATAATGGCAGGGAAGAAACTGGATGCCGCCAGACCGAACGCGAAGGCGACCACCTGCGCCACAAAGCCCGGTGGATTAATCCCAAAGTAACCTGCAATAACAATGGCTACCCCTGCGGCCAGTCGCGCATAAAAGAGCTCAGACTTATCGGTTATATTGGGCGCAAAGTTACGCTTCAACAAATCATGAGACACCGATGTAGAGATAACAAGCAGTAAGCCTGCGGAAGTAGACAGTGCTGCAGCTACGCCACCAGCGGCCACTAATGCAATGACCCATGCTGGTAAATTTGCTATCTCAGGGTTAGCTAATACCATGATGTCACGGTCAACTTTCATTTCGTTGCGCTCATCACCAGAGTAAAACATCACCCCATCACCGTTCTTATCGTTGAACTCGATAAGCCCAGTTTGCTCCCAGTTTTTAATCCACGACGGTGCTTGCTCGTAACTTGTACCAGTTAGTTCAGGCCCGTTAATGGTTTCAATCATATTTACGCGAGCAAAAGCTGCAAGAGACGGTGCCGTAGTGTAAAGAATAGCAATAAATGCTAATGCATAACCTGCCGACTTACGCGCATCATGTACTTTCGGTACAGTGAAGAAGCGAACGATAACGTGAGGCAATCCAGCTGTACCTACCATCAATGCAAAAGTAATAAAGAACACATCGATGGTACTCTTCGAGCCGGAGGTATATTCATGAAATCCGAGCTCCACCGACAGACTGTCGAGTTTCTGCAGTATATGCATCCCCGACCCATCTGCGAGCGTGGCGCCGAACCCCGTTTGTGGAAGAATGTGGCCAGTTACCATGATAGAGATAAATACCGCAGGCACAATATAAGCAAAAATCATTACGCAAAACTGCGCAACTTGAGTATAGGTAATGCCTTTCATGCCACCAAGTACCGTGTAGAAAAACACGATAACCATGCCAATAACTACACCCGTCACGATATCGACTTCTAAGAAACGACTAAATACTACGCCTACGCCTCGCATTTGCCCTGCCACATAGGTAAAGCAAACAAAGATCGCACAGAAAACTGCAACGGTTCTCGCGGTTTGGGAGTAGTAGCGGTCGCCAATAAAATCCGGTACAGTAAATTTACCGAATTTACGTAGGTAGGGTGCTAGACACAAGGCAAGCAATACATAGCCTCCAGTCCATCCCATTAGGTAAACTGCGCCGTCGTATCCCATAAAGGAAATAAGGCCGGCCATTGAAATAAATGATGCTGCCGACATCCAGTCTGCAGCGGTAGCCATACCGTTTAGCACGGGAGGCACACCGCCACCAGCAACGTAGAAGTCGTTAGTAGAACCCGCTCTAGCCCATACAGCTATGGCGATATATAGCGCAAATGTTGCGCCTACAATAATAAATGTTAGTAGTTGAACGTCCATGGTATTACTCCTCGTTTACGCCATAACGTTTATCCATCGCCTTCATCTTTGACATATAAACAAAAATTAGAGCGACGAATACATAAATGGAACCTTGTTGCGCAAACCAGAAACCCAGTTTAAATCCAAAAAAGTGGATATTGTCTAGCACATCGACAAACAAAATGCCGGCGCCAAACGACACCGCAAACCAAACGATTAAAAGCTTGGCAAGGAGAGACAAGTTCTCCTTCCAATATGCTTTTTTGTCGTCATCATTTCTAAATGCCATTGTTCCGTCCTCATGTCAGGTTAATAAATTGTTTTATTTTTACATTTTCCTAACGCCCAGCTTTGCTAACATTATTGCCAAGCTTTTTCATTTAGACCGAACAGGCCTCAGAGCGGCAAAAGTCAAGCACTTAGGAGCACGATGTATACTCTAGACCTCACTATTCAAATTCAAAATGAGACCATGGTCGTAGGTAGACCATGGTCGAAATGATTATAATGCACACAGACTTGTTAACTTTACGTTAAAGGGAATTCATGACGTTCGGTTGGGTTACGCTTGCGGTACTGTATCTATTTTTGCTTTTTTCTTTGGCGAGTTGGGGCGATAAGAACTCGCCCCGTGCCCGCGCGTTAACCTCGCATCCAGCCATCTACTCGCTGGCACTGGCCATATATTGCACGGCGTGGACATTTTTCGGCATGGTGGGACAAGCCAGTCGCGACACATGGATTTACCTACCCATTATGTTAGGGCCAATATTGGTCTATGTGCTTGGGTATCGATTTATTTATAAGCTAACTCTGGTGAGTAAAAAGCAACATATCACCACAATTTCTGACTTTATCGCGTCGCGTTATGGGAAGCGTCAAACCGTCGCTCTGCTAGTGACCGTTATCGCACTGTTGGCTACCATTCCCTATATTGCGTTGCAGTTAAAAGCGATTGGCTCTACTTTTCAGTTGTTAACCCAGCAGCCTAATAGTAATTTTATCGTGATTGCTGCCACCACGTTTATTGCTGTATTTGCGATCTATTTTGGCACTAAACATGCCGATGTAACTGAGTACCGCCGAGGGTTAATGCTCGCTATCGCCTTTGAATCTACGATTAAGTTACTGGCGTTGGTGTTAGTGGCTTTTGTGGGCTACAGCGCGTGGCGACAAACCGAAACAGGCCCTTTTCTTGAAACCTTTGTGAATACAGCCGCACTCTCTCAATTTAGCTCGTTCAACTTTATCGCTCAAACCATCATGGCCGCGGCTGCCATTGTATGTCTACCTCGCCAATTTCATGTGGCGGTCATTGATAACCTGAGCCTTTCACACTTAAAAACGGCCCGTTGGTTGTTCCCACTTTATCTCGCGATAATTTCTGCGGTTATTCCCATTATAGCTATTGCGGGTAAAGCTATTTTTGCCGGCGCCAGCGTTGAGCCAGACTCCTATGTATTGTCACTCGCCATGTTCTCGGGCTCGGCCTTGCTACAAGTTATTGTATTTGTGGGCGGATTATCTGCTGCTACTGCAATGATAATTGTGGCAACCCTAACCTTAAGCACCATGCTAACCAATGACGTGATATTGCCCCGCTATTTAGCATTTCGAGGAAATTCTGCGCAAAAAAGAGATTTCTCTGCGCAGATACGCCTTATCCGACGCGTTGTTATTGCTTTCATTTTACTTATGGCATTTTTATATCATCAACAAATGACCAGTAGCCGCTCGCTACACTCAATTGGGCTTATTGCGTTTTCATTAGTCATCCAGTTGATGCCGGCGATCCTCGGTGGATTATATTGGAAACGTGCCCATGCCCATGGTGTTTACGCAGGCTTGTTAGTGGGAATAATACTTTGGGTACTGTGGTTGGTATTTCCGCTCGTAGGAAAACAAACCTCGCAATTTGCCAACAACGAACTTATCAGCCAAGGCGCGATGATAAGCCTTGGCGCTAATACCGTGATGTATATTATTTTCTCTTGGTTCGCCCCGCACCGGCTCATCGACAGAATTCAAGCCGAGGCCTTTGTGTCTCCTGCTGTGGTTAAAAATAGTGTGATTAAAGGTCCTAATAGCAATGTGACGGTATCTGACCTCACCACGCTACTATCAACCTTCATGGGTACAGGTCGATGCGAACAGCTTATTGAGCAATATCAGCATCACAATAGTTGCACGCTGAACCACCAAGCTTCTCCCGATGAAGACTTTCTTGCGTTTTGTGAGCGTGCGCTAGGCGGTGTTATAGGTGCATCCAGCGCCAAAGTGTTATTAGACAGCGCACTGCGTGGCAAGAAAATGGACTTCACGGAAGTGATTAACTTTTTCGATGACACCACGCAAGCTATGCAATTTAATATGACTGCGCTTTTGACCTCGCTGGAGAACATGGATCAAGGCATTAGCGTAGTCGATAAACATTTAAATTTAGTGGCTTGGAATAAGCGATACGCAGCGCTATACACCTACCCTGAAGATTTTCTTGCTGTAGGCATACCCATAGAGAAACTTATCCGCTTCAATGCTTCACAAGGAGAATTTGGCAAACTGGACGTAGAAGCGGAAGTAGAAAAGCGCCTAGAACACTTGCGCTCTGGTACCCCGCACCGATTTAAACGGCAGCGAAAAGATGGCCGCGTAATAGAAATGGTAGGCAATCCCCTACCTGGCGGAGGCTTTGTAACCAGTTTTAATGACATCACCGATCATATTGAGATTCAACAAGCCCTTGAAGAATCAAACATCGACTTAGAAGCCAGAATTAAGCGGCGAACCGAAGAGGTGCATACTATTAACGCCGAGCTACGCCTTGAAATAGAGCGGCGCTCTGGTGCAGAAACTGAACTTATACGGGCTAGAAAGGCGGCTGAAGATGCGAATGCCAGTAAAACTCGCTTCCTGGCACTTGCCAGCCATGATGTACTTCAGCCTCTTAATGCCGCCAAGTTATATATCTCGGCACTAGAGGAACAAGAATTATCGAATGGTGTGCATGAAATCATTCAAAAGCTGCATCACTCCGTGACCTCAAGTGAAGCCCTTATTGGTACGCTTTTAGATATTTCACGCCTTGACCAAGGTGAAATGAAACCAGACATTGAGCCCGTGGATGTGCAGGCTCTTCTCAGCCCGCTTATTGACGATATAAGAATGCGGGCACGGGAAAAAGGCCTTTCACTGCGGGTATGGGTTAAACCACTTTGGGTAATGGCCGACAAGACTTACTTATATCGAATTATGCAAAACCTGCTGTCAAATGCAGTGAAATACACCCAAAGCGGCAAAGTTGTATTGGTTATAAAACCCGTAGGATCAGTCGTTTCTTTTCGTGTTTACGACACGGGTATCGGCATTTCGGAAGATAAAAAAGATAACATCTTTAGTGATTTCTATCGCATTAATCAAAGTGCAGAGCACGGTATTGGTCTAGGGCTAGGCGTTGTGCGTAGGTTGAGCCAGCAGTTGGGTAGCGATATAACCGTATCGTCAACACTGCAAAAAGGGAGCTGCTTTACCTTCACCCTGCCAAAAGCCCAGCCAGGTTCTTCGATAAGTACGACAACTAAGCATAAAAACACCACCTTTACTGGTTTACAGGTACTTTGCGTAGATGATCAAAGGGAGAACTTAGATGCCATGCAAACGCTGCTAGCTCGCTGGGGCGTTAAGGTGATGTTGGCGGGGTCTTGGGATGAAGCGCTTGCCCTGATTGAGCAAACATCACCTCAGATATTATTGATGGACTATCAATTAAGCCACGATGAAACGCAAAACGGCTTAGCCTTAATAGATAAAATTAGATTCCAGCTTGATGCCATATTACCCGCTGCGCTTATCACAGCCACGCCGGATGAAGATTTAGTGGTTAAGTGTAAGGATCAAGGGGTTAACTATTTATCTAAGCCGCTAAAACCCGCAAAACTTAGGGCGCTATTACAAAGCATGACTCGCCATATTCGCGAGTCACACTATACCGATAGCGACTAAATTTGGGGGTCGCTTTTCACCTGGCTCTTTTTCGTCGGTTTATCGGATTGTTCTTCCGTTTTAGTCGCTGCCGTTGTTGGGGTTACTTTACCCATGGTGCCCCACGCTGATTTAGGATTTATAAGCACAGGACGAGTTAAAATTAGGTTATTGGGGTACATGAGGGTTTCGCGCTCAGAAGTAACCAGCCGAGTACTAAATGGCCCTAAGTCGGCAATATAGCCCTCTATAAAATTATCGCCATCGAGGATACGAATAAAATTTCCTCGGCGATACGCAACGTTCGTCAACAGTATGAAATAAGCGGTAATATTGCTTATCAATGACCAACTGGCGAAAAGCGCTACCCCTGTTACCGTGATAATAGAGGTTGATAATACCAATAGGCCTGAGAAGTCGATTCCCCACGCTAGAAGCAGCAAGGCTAACGATACGGTCGCCACAATAACTCGTGCGGCAAATAACCCCTTAATTGCGCTGGTAGACTTTAATTTGGTTTTCTCAATATTGGTTTCAAGTTTGGGAAGAATTTTTCGTGAAGCCGCCAAATAAAACAGTAAAACCAACCCACTCCAAATAAGGTTTGATTGGTAGCTCGTAAGCCAAACCAATACCTCTTGCCACCACTGCACCATAGTAAAAAACTCATTATATCCTCATGTTACCCCATGCTATCGCGTAACGTTTTTGAGTTCATCCAGATATTACTGTCGCCACCACAATAATAATTCGTAAGACCATTAATAAAAGGTGCTTTATGATGCGCGCCAATTCGCTGCAGTCCGACTAAACTGGCTATGCACCCAAAAAGGTGCTAATGATTAAGCAGCACTTTTTTGAAAATTTATAACAACAGGCAATTTACAATGCGCATAGCGATTTTATCTCGGAATTCTCGTCTCTATTCAACCTCTCGTTTAGTAGAAGCAGGTCGTGCTCGCGGTCATGAAGTAGATGTTATTGATACCATGCATTGCTATATGGACATCACCAGTTCTCGTCCATCGGTGCGCTACAAAGGTAAAAGACTTCCTTATTACGATGCGGTTATTCCTCGCATTGGCGCTTCTGTTACCTTTTACGGTACTTCGGTTGTACGCCAATTCGAAATGATGGGCACTTACAGTGTTAATGAGTCTGTGGCGATAAGCCGCTCTAGAGACAAGTTACGTTCTCTACAACTGTTATCACGTAAAGGCATTGGCATGCCGCGAACTGGCTTTGCTCACCACCCTGATAAGATAGAAGACGTGATAAAAACTGTGGGCGGCGCGCCAGTGGTCATTAAACTACTTGAAGGTACTCAAGGTATTGGTGTGGTATTAGCCGACACCCATAAAGCGGCTGAATCAATTATTGAAGCCTTCATGGGGTTAAATGCCAGTATCCTAGTGCAAGAGTTTATTAAAGAGGCCGGTGGCTCTGATATTCGGTGCTTCGTAGTAGGCGGTAAAGTGGTTGCCGCAATGAAACGACAAGCGGCACCGGGTGAGTTTCGCTCTAACCTTCATAGAGGCGGTCAAGCCAGCTTGGTAAGACTAAGCCCAGCTGAACGCAAAACTGCCGTAGACGCTGCTAAAACGATGGGTTTGAACTGCTGTGGCGTAGATATTTTGCGTTCAAATAATGGGCCTGTAGTGATGGAAGTAAACTCTTCACCAGGCTTAGAAGGCATTGAAAAAGCCACTAATAAAGATGTGGCCGGTATGATCATTGAATTTATTGAAAAAAGTGCAGAGCCGCACAAAACCAAAACACGAGGTAAAGGCTAAGTGGCAGTGGATAATTTAGTCATTGGTGGGCAGAGTATCGCGCCAGGCGAATCAGTGAAAATTGAGCTGGAGATGCCCCCGTTATACACCGCGACAAACATGAGCATTCCCGTGTATGTTACCCGTGGTAAACGCCCTGGCCCTACCATGTTTGTTAGCGCCGCTATCCATGGTGATGAACTCAATGGTATCGAAATTGTAGGCAGACTCATTCGCTCACGGGCCATTGAACGGTTAAGAGGTACCCTAATCGCGGTGCCTATGGTGAACGTGTACGGGGTGTTAAACCAGTCTCGCTATTTGCCTGACCGTCGCGATCTCAACCGCAGCTTTCCTGGCAGTAAAAAAGGCTCGTTGGCCGGTCGACTCGCCAACTTGTTCTTAAAGGAAATTGTGCAAAAGTGCGATGTAGGCATAGACCTGCATACCGGTGCAATCCATCGCAGTAATTTACCGCAAATTCGCGCTGACTTAGACGACCCTGAAGTACTAGAGATGGCAAAGGCGTTTGGCGTTCCCGTATTATTAAACGCTGAGCTGCGGGAAGGTTCGTTACGTGAAACCGCCAGCGAGAGTGGTGTTAAAATTTTGCTTTACGAAGCAGGTCAGGCCTTAAGGTACGATGAATTCTCCATTCGCGCAGGGCTTCGCGGTATCATTAATACTATGCGCCATTTGGGCATGTTGAATAAGAGTCGTAGTAAGGGGCACAGTATTGAGCGATTTATTGCCCGTCAGAGTGGCTGGATACGCGCTACAGAAAGTGGCTTTGTTACTCATTTAGCCCAGTTGGGCGATCACGTGAACAAAGGGGATAAACTGGCGACCATAGCTGATCCGTTCGGTGGATATTTGGCCAGTATTGAAAGCCCCGCTGAGGGGGTAGTGGTAGGTAAACAAAACATACCACTGACTCAAGAAGGAGAAGCGGTATATCACATTGCCTATTTCTCACAACCCGATACAGTGGCAGAACACGTTGAGTTATTGCAAGACAACCTGCTACCAGGTGAAACGGAATATACTTGATTGAAGGCGAATACATGAAAAATAAGAAAGTAGTGGGTGCGGTTGAGTTATGCGACCTTCCTGCATTTACCATCACAGATTTAAATGTTCGGGTTGATACCGGCGCAGCAACCTCCTCTTTGCATGTAGATAACATTGAAGAGTTTGATGTAGATGATGAATTGTGGATACGCTTCGATATTCACCCCGATATTCATAATGTGGATAGAGTGGTAAGAAGAGAAGTAAAAGTTGAAGGAAAAAAACGGGTAAAAAGCTCAACGGCCACAAGAGAGAAGCGTTATGTGATAGTAACGCCTATAATCATGGATAGTGTGCAATGGGATATTCAGTTAACCCTAACAGACCGCTCTGAAATGACGTATCTTATGTTGCTTGGCAGAGAAGCCATGAGTGGCCATTTTTTGGTTGATCCCGAGCATGACTTTTTACTTACAGGGAAGGATTAACCGTCGATACAATGATAGGAAATACGATCAGCCGAACATTGCTCTCGTCAGCTTTTATACTACTAAGTGGCTTATTCACTTCACTAGGTTTAGCTGGCGAGGTCACTGACTCACCTAGCCTAGAAAAGAACACTAAAGCAGCATTGCCTCATAGAATACTGCGCCTTCCTAATGTTCATCCTGGTCGAGATCCCGTTTACGCATACGCCAAAACCCTACTTTCAAAAGCACTGGAAGTGACAGAAGATAAGTATGGCACCTTTGAGTTGCACGTCAGTAAACAGGAAATTGCGCAAGAGCGCCAATTAAGAAGTTTAGAACACGACATGTTAGATGTAACGTGGAGCGTGTCTTCTATCGACAGAGAAAAACTACATCGCGCAATACGCATTCCTATCATGGGCGGATTTTTTGGCAAGCGTATTATGCTTATTCGCGCCGATGATAGTCGCTTCGATGCACCGCTATCGCTTGAAAGTCTAAAATCAATGCGCGCGGTACAGGGTTATGACTGGCCTGACACTCGTATTTTTCGCCACAATGAAATTCCCGTGCTTGAAACTACTTATCAAGCCTCTTTTCGAATTGTGTCTGAAGGTTTTGCCGATATGTTTCCGCGCAGTGTAATGGAAATACAACATGAATTGGACAAGCAACCTGACAGCACATTGAAAATTGAGCCACACCTGCTGGTGTCTTATGACAGCCCTTTATTTTACTTCGTTGCATCAGATCAGGAGGCCTTGGCTAACCGAATCAATGAAGGGCTTACTGTCTTGCTGGAATCTGGAGAATTTCAGGCATTCTTAAAAGCGCAGCCTGTTTACCAAGACAGCATGACGCTGATGCGTGGACGCACTGAGATTGAAATTGAGAACCCTTTGTTAAGCGAACAAAGTAAGGCAGCGCTTAAGCATTACCTTACTTATTATGAATCCGATTTGCTTATTGAACCGATTGACGTACCGCTGGAAAAGACTAATGATCACTTGTAGCGGGCGGCTCTAGCTCTAGTTGAGATGCAATTAATACCGCTTGAGTACGATTATTTATGCCAAGCTTTTTGAAAATCGCAGTAACGTGGGCTTTTACCGTAGCTTCGGCAATATCCAAATTATAACCAATTTGCTTGTTAAGTAACCCATCTCGCATAAAGCACAGTACTTTGTATTGAGACGGTGTTAGTGAGGCTACATTATCTGCAAGCTCAGAAAACTCCTCATCAATCTCATCGACACTATCGCTTAAATTAGGTGGTAGCCATACATCCCCATCTAAAATAGCTTGTACCGCATTAGCAATATCACCAGAGCTGGCAGTTTTAGGGATAAATCCCAGCGCCCCAGCACTCATGATTTTTGATATAAGTTGGGTATCTTCCGTACCAGACACTACTGCTACAGGTACGTCAGGAAACAGTTTACGAATGTGAATTAACCCGAAAAGGTCGTTGCTGCCCGGCATATGTAAATCAAGCAGCAACAGGTCGATATCCTCGCGATTGAGAATATCGACTGTCGATGTTAAATCACCAGCTTCTGATAGCGTCAGCGCTGGTAAAGACAATGACAAAGCGCCTCTTAAGGCATCCCGATACAACGGATGATCATCGGCAATTAACAGGGTTGTCATTGCATTATCCTTTATGATTTATTTAATCGCTCCTCAATGAGTGTATCAACAACTGACGGATCCGCCAATGTAGATATATCACCAAGTTGCTCATGTTCGTTCGCAGCAATTTTACGCAAAATACGACGCATAATTTTACCTGAACGGGTTTTAGGTAAGCCAGCCGACCACTGTATTTTATCAGGTGTCGCAATGGGGCTAAGCTCTTGTCTCACCCAGTTTTTAAGCTCTGTGGTTAGCGCATCATCAACGGCAACACCGTCAATTGGGGTAACATAGACGTAAATGCCCTGCCCTTTAATATCATGAGGGAAGCCCACTACAGCCGCTTCAGCCACTTTTGGATGCGCCACTAGTGCGCTCTCAATTTCAGCAGTACCTAAACGGTGACCGGATACATTTAACACATCATCGACGCGCCCTGTAATCCAGTAATAACCATCTTCATCACGTCTTGCGCCATCACCGGTAAAGTATACACCTTTGTAAGCACTAAAGTAGGTACTGATAAAGCGTTGATGGTCGCCATATACAGTTCTAGCTTGGCTTGGCCAGCTATCCTTAATCACAAGGTTACCTTCGGCTGCGCCTTCAAGTTCGTTGCCTTCAGCATCGAAAAGCGCAGGCTGAATACCAAAGAATGGCCTCGTGGCAGAACCAGGCTTAAGTGCTGTGGCACCAGGTAATGGCGTTATCATATGGCCACCAGTTTCAGTCTGCCACCATGTATCCATGATAGGACAACGGCTTTGGCCAATTACACGGTAATACCATTCCCACGCTTCAGGGTTAATTGGTTCACCAACTGTACCGAGTAAACGTAACGATGATAGATCGCAGCCTTCTGCTGGCTTGTCACCGTGAGCCATTAATGCACGAATAGCCGTTGGTGCCGTATAGAGGCTATTCACTTTGTATTTTTCTACTACTTGCGCGATACGACGCACATCAGGATAAGTAGGAACCCCTTCAAAAAACACCTGAGAAGCGCCGTTGATCATAGGGCCATACACCATGTAGCTGTGTCCTGTGATCCAACCGACATCCGCAGTACACCAGTAAACATCATTTTCTTGATAATCAAAGGCATATTTGAACGTCATGGCAGTATAAAGCAAATAGCCACCAGTAGTATGCACTACGCCTTTAGGCGTGCCAGTTGAACCCGATGTATACAGGATAAACAGTGGGTCTTCCGCGTTCATCACTTCAGGCTCACACGTTGTGGCGCACTCAGCCACCAGCTCATCCCACCATACATCGTGACTTTCGTTCCACGCTACATCTTCACCTGTTACTTTCTTAACGATGACATGAGTAATGGATGGGCAAGCACCTTTTGACAAGGCCTTATCTACATTGGCTTTTAGAGGTACAGAGCGACCCGCTCGGCGGCCTTCATCTGCCGTAATAACCACTTTGGCATCGCTATCATTAATACGATCGGCAATCGCGTTCGGCGAGAACCCCCCAAAAATAACAGAGTGAATAGCACCAATTCGGGCGCACGCCAACATAGCGTAAGCAGCGTCGGGCACCATTGGCATATAAATAGCGACTCTGTCGCCTTTAGTCACACCTAGAGATTTAAGAGCGTTAGCTAATTTACAAACTTCATCGTGCACTTCTTGAAAAGTAATATCTTGGCTGTCTTCAGGGGAGTCACCTTCCCAGTGAATAGCCACTTTATCAGCGCTGTCTGCTAGGTGACGGTCGATACAGTTGTAACTGGCATTTAATTCACCGTCTTCAAACCATTTAATAGAAACATCATTGTCACCAAAATGGGTGTTTTTCACTTTGGTCGGCTTTTTAAACCATTCAAGTAAGTTTGCATGTTCAGCCCAAAATGCTTCAGGGTGTGCTACAGAATTAGCATACATCTCAGCGTACTGAGCATCCGTTAAATGGGTGTTACTTTTAATCGCGTCAGGAACAGAAAAAATCTTACTGGCAGTCATAAAAAATTGCCTCCAATATCAATAATGTGAAATGCTTTCATATACTAAACACTGTAATGATTAGACTATAAAGTAAAAATGCGACTTTGGTCTTACGGTTTATGGACTTTAGTCCTAGGAATTCGACTACTCACCAATTACGACTATAGTCGTATGCGACCATTAGCTTATTTCAATTTGAACCAAGGTCGGCAAATCTATAGAAGTTAACTTTGAATTTACATTTATTTAACCACACTTTAGGGCAAATATAATGAAAGCCATAATAAAAAACTCAGTGCTAGCCGTATCGTTAGCACTTGCAGCGTCTAACGCAACACTCGTTAGCGCCGCTGACTTAGGCGATACCAGCGTTAAATTCACCGGCTACATAAAAGCCGACGCGATGGTGAGCAACTACTCTGAAGGCACGCTAGGTTCCGGTAGTATTGGTCGAGATTTTTACATTCCCTCGCTTACGCCGGTTTCCGGTGGCGATGAAGGCACCCAATTTGATGCACATATTCGTCAATCTCGTTTTAGATTTAGCACCAACACGCCAACAGCGGAAGGTGACGAAATCAAAGGAGTATTAGAATTAGATTTTATCCTCACTAGCGGTGGTGATGAACGCATTAGTAACTCTTACACCCCCCGTGTTCGCCACGCCTACATTCAATACAAAGAATGGTTAGTGGGTCAAACATGGACTACATTTATGGATGTAGGTTCCCTACCAGAATCTCTTGATTTCATTGGTACGACAGACGGCATTACATTCGGTAGACAAGTCATGGTGCGATACACCAACGGCGGTTTACAATTGGCGTTAGAGAATCCTGAAACTACGGTAACACCCAACGGTGGTGGTAGCCGAATTGTGGCTGACGATAACGCCGTTCCTGATTTCGTCGCCGCCTACACCGCTAAACAAGACTGGGGCTACGTGAAAATAGCAGGTCTGGTACGTCAACTTTCATATGATGATGGCAGTGGAATTGACGCCGATGAAACCAGTTATGGTGTCGCCTTGTCAGGAAAATACAAGTTGTCGAGCGGCGATGATATTCGCTTTATGGTGAATACAGGCCAAGGGATGGGTAGATATTCCGCATTGAATGCCGCAAATGGCGCAGTCATCACCGCCGATGGCGATTTGGAGGCTATCGATTCAACGGGTTACGCTATTGCCTATCGTCACCTTTGGAACGACAGAATGCGAAGCAGCTTCATGTTTTCAGCGTTAGATATTGATAACGACACTACTCTTACCGGCCTTAGCGTGACAGAAAGCAGCTACAGCGCGCGTGCTAACTTACTGTATTCGCCTACCAAAGCCCTTACCTTTGGTGCAGAGTACGCGTTTGCACATCGCGAAATTGAAGAAGGGTTAGAAGGTGATATGAACCGTTTACAGGTTTCTGCAAAATACGCCTTTTAATTCGTAAAGAACACCCCGTGTTAAAAGAAAACCGCGCTAAGCAATAGCGCGGTTTTTTTATAGGTTTGGTTTCGCTTTAGAACGTGACTAGCACGCAATATCAGATAGAAACAGAGGTCAATAAAATCAAACTGACATAAAAATGATACCTAGCGGCATGCAGAAAAATAGCCCACCAATATACGCTACCCCGTAAAATTTCTTCTCGGCGACAATAACCGACAGTTTATAAGACAAATCCAACGGAATATTGCGTAACATTGGCGTACCGTAAATCAACACCACGCTAAAAACGTTATATAACAGATGCACAAGGGCAATTTGTAATGCAAACGCGGCATTCACACCCACCACACCAAGCGCTGCAATTAATGCGGTAATACAGGTGCCAATATTAGCGCCAAGGGTAAACGGATAGATATCTTTTGCCTTTAAAATTCCACTACCTACTAAAGGAACCACCAGCGAGGTGGTGGTAGAGGAAGACTGCACTAACACTGTCATTAGCGCACCTGATGAAATTCCCGAAATAGGGCCCTTCCCGATACTTTTGTGCAAAATATCTTTTGCCTTACCCACCATGAGAGATTTCATAATTTTCCCCATGTAAGTAATTGAAGTAACAATAAGTCCAATACCAAGGATGATTTTGGCGATACCCGGATATACCGAAGGTAAACCGCTTACCATGCCTGTTACGATATTAAGCGCAGGTTGGGTTAGCGCCTTAATAGGGTTAAAACCATCAACCCCCATTGTGCCCCCCGTATTGAGCATAGACACTACAAAGGCGCTAGAGTGCTCCAAAATCCCAAAGGCCATTTCTAGAGGCAAGAATATAATCACCGACATCACATTGAAGAAATCGTGAATAGTCGCGGCGTTAAATGCTCGTTGGAATTCATCTTTTTTAGCGACATGCCCAAGGCTAACAAGGGTGTTGGTGATGCTGGTGCCAATATTAGCCCCCATCATCATAGGCACGGCAATGGTGATAGGTAATCCACCTGCCACCATACCAACAATAATAGAGGTTACCGTACTTGAAGATTGAATGAGCGCGGTAGCTACCATGCCGATAATCAGCCCCATGATGGGATTACTAGCAAAAGTGAATAGCGTTTTTGCGTGATCGCCGGCAGCAAGTTTGAAGCCGCTTCCTATCATGCTAACGGCCAACAGCATTAAATACACTAGTGCAATAAGCAATAGCCAACGGCGCCAGTTGCCATGCTGGGTTTCGGTTTCACAAACAAGGGGCGAATCTGATAGAGACATAAAAGGTGACAGTCAATAAATAACAGTGAATTTATACTATGACGAAGTTGTGACAGATAAATGACCATCTTCAACAGTAAAAAATCCACTGAAATTTATAACGTTACGGCAATGCAGTGTGGCGGCCTCTTGCTATCTAATAACCACCGGCTTACCACTGGTATCCACACTGAACTCGCCCTGTTAGCACTTGGTATCCTAACGCTATGCTTAATACCCTAAAGGATAGCGGCGAACCACCTCGCCTATTTGTTTCAGTGTGCTTTCATCAAGGTTAAGTGAAAACGCAGACAAGTTTTCAGCTAACTGGGCGGTGGTCGTCGCGCCAATAATCGTAGAAGTGACACCCGGTACTTGCTTACACCATGCTAAAGCCAATTGCGACGGGGTAATCTTTGCTCGCTTGGCAATTTCAACATAACGAGCGGTGGCTTCACGGGCGGGCTCTTTATCTCTGAATAATCCTTGGCGCTGAACCAGTGTCCACCTTGAACCTTTGGGTCTATCACCATTCATGTACTTACCACTTAGCATACCTGTAGCCAGTGGCGACCAAGGTAAATAGGCAATATCTTCAAGTACACAGGTTTCAATCAAATACGGCCAATCTTTCAAATGCAGCAAACTAAATTCGTTTTGAATTGAAACTGGAAAAGGAATATTCATTTCTTTGCACAGCGTTAAAAACGTATGAATACCCCAAGGTGTATCATCAGATAATCCCCAATGACGAATTTTCCCAGCATCGAGTGCTTTTTTAATGCCGGATAAAATATCTCGCATACCCTCAATTTCTTGCTGCTTATTGATTTTTGTAGGGTTAGCACGGTCAGGCCAATGCTTTCCAAAATGCGGGGTAACGCGATTAGGCCAGTGTAATTGGTAGACATCTACATAATCGGTATTTAACCGGCTTAACGAATTATCCAGCGCCACCTCAACCGCATGAGATGTAATGGGGCCACCGTCACGGATGTAACTTAAGCCACTGCCGGCAACCTTTGTCATAATTATTAGAGAATCACGGGCGGCAGGATTTCTTGCTAACCAGTTACCCAAGATGCGCTCGGTATCACCGTAGGTTTTATCGTTCGGTGGAACAGGGTACATTTCGGCGGTATCGATGAAGTTCACACCATGATCAATTGCCATTGCTAATTGCTCATCGGCGTCTTGCTGCGTGTTTTGAATGCCCCATGTCATGGTGCCAAGGCAAATATCCGATACCGATAAGTCGCTACCGCCTAATTTGTTAAATTGCATATTTACGTTCACCTACCTTCAACTTGTCTCTGATTTTCTCTGCTTTTGTGCTAATTCAGCTTCCACAACAGCGAGTCGTTCTTCAATTGCTTGACGAGACTCTACCATCTCATTGGCAAGTTCAGCCAACGATTTGAACTCAGCAAAACCGAGTTTCCTCGGATCCATCCGCTGATATTGGCGCTTACACCGATAGAAGAACATAACGAAATTAGAGAATGCCCGGTGAAACGTGGCAAAGCTCTTCACAAGGATTAAAATTAAAAGCACTGAGGTGAGCACCGCAATACTAATACTGTAGATTTTTACTTTTTGCTCTTGGTTTTCAATAATAGGTTGTAAAGCTTTGTCAATTAACGTGAGCTGTTGCTCCACACTGTGAGCTTGTCGCCGAAAGCGCCCGATCAAACCCTCATTATACGTAAGACCTAGTGTTTGATGGGCTATAGCAAGCGCCCCCACGGCTTCTTTATACACGCTAAGTAGTTCGTCTACCCGTTCAGATTTACCCGCGTTCCGCGCTTGTGCCAGTAGCTCTATACTTTGAACCGCAAGAGTGGCGAAATAGTTATTGTGGGTTAGTTGAAAATCGCGAATGGCCAGCCTTGCGCCGTCAAGTTGAATGAGCGTATTAGACCCAACATCAAAATACGACTGACTGAGCAATTCCCCCTCAGTATTAATCATTTGCCCTAGCAAGCCAGATGTTGGGGTAAGCCCTATCTTGGTTTGTAGCGCAACGACTTGCTGGAAAAGTTGTTGGTATTCATCCAAGCCTTCGGCTAAATTCCCTAACTGCGACATGGGCATATCATAATCGCTAATTAAAGGCGTAAGCTGATTAAGCCGAGTGCTAAAACTCTCAGAACGCTCGATAAATAACTGAAAGTACTCCTGCTGATGGCGCATCAAAAAGTCTTTCTCGTGGCGCCGCATTTGCAATAAATCTTGCCCCATGCGAAGCAACAAATTCCTTTGCTGATTCAATTCAATGAGCCGCTGCGTAAAATAATGCTGACTGACCACCAGCATGCCCATTCCAACAACACAAATCAGTGTCATTAGTACAAGCCTAGATTTTATAGAGTCAAACTTCATTCATGAGATCCCCTTAGGTATTTCATTTACACTGCGCGCTGGGAACTAGACATACTACTTGAAGATAGACCAATTCACTCTATCTAGCTCAATAGGCATAAGAGTAATTAAATAAAATGACAATCTATAGTGGAGACTCAATATTTTAGCTAAACGTTTTTGAGGTGTTAATGGAAAAAGGGGCGAGCGCCCCATTTCTATCATTGATAATGTAAACCGAGAGGTATCACCGATTAACGTTTGACTCGTTCAGCGTTTTCGCCAAATTATAATTGCCTTGCGATAAGGCAATATCGGCCACTGAGTTACCTGCCAAGTCTTTGTGCTGCGGGTTAGCGCCTTGCTCAATTAACTCATTCACTAAAGACTGCCTATCGAACAAACTAGCGAACATGAGTGCCGTTTGACCTTGAGAGTTGGTTTCATCAATATTGCATTGTGCAAACATCAGTTTTCTAGCCACACTCAAATGCCCTTTGAAGATAGCCCCCATTAGTGCGGTGTTACCTTTGTTATCTTCCTGGCAGGCATTGATATTTTCCTTGCCAAGTAAATAACTTACCGCATCGTTATGACCATGGTAAGCGGCAAGAATAAGTGCAGTGTAACCTTTTTCATCAGCTACGTTTCCATCAAGACCGGCCTGATAAAAGGCTTGAAGCAATTCAACATTGCCCTCACGCGCAGCATCAAAATAGTGCGCTTTGAGGTCATCAATACTGGATTGCGCATGACATAGACTCACGCTAAGCATTAAAGTAAAAACCAAAAGTATGCGTTTAACGATGTGCATTGTGGGTCTCCTATGTCGTCGTTAGTAATGATAAATATGAGTAGTTGATATGAAAAAAGGCTACTAGGTAAACTAGGTGATTCAAACGAAATATGTGGTAACGATAACTGCCCTACCTAAATAGGTAGGGCGAGTTGATAGTGTTGTTACTTATTGCATAAGGGCAGTTAAGCTTTCCGCTACTTTCTTAGCTTTAGCTGCGCGGGCTGCTTGCTCGTCCATTAGTGCTTTTGCTTCTGCACGTACTTGCGAGATAGAAACCTTAGCTAGCTTAGCAACGCCGGTACCGTATTCTTTATCAGCGTTGTACATGAATGCACTGATGATAACGCGAATCTCTTCTTCAGGTACCGATGCCAATGCACCACCCATGTTGTTGATTAAGTTCTTACGACCTTGTTTATCAAGGTTGCGGTAGAACTCACCCGCTTGTTTGAAGTTCTGTTCCTTGTAGAAAGGAATTTGTTGTGTCATACCTGCAAGCGGCTTGCTTGAGTAACGGTATGCTGGATCTTCATTCAAGTCTAAGCGACGGCTAGGCTGATAGTTAACATCACGGTTAGTTGATGTAGTACGAAGCTGGCCATGTTGTTCGTGGTTGTTAATCTCAACATTTTTAGGCGCGTTTACCGGAATACGGTAAGCGTTAACACCTAAACGGTAGCGCTGGGTATCAGCATAAGAGAACAAACGACCTTGTAGCATTCTATCTTCTGACGGCTCGATACCTGGAATTAGATTACTTGGTGCAAATGCAGCTTGCTCAGTTTCTTCAAAGAAGTTGTCAGGTACACGGTTTAACACCATGCGACCAATTTTACGTGAAGAAACTAACTTCTCAGGCCAGATTTTTGTGGTATCTAACGGGTTGAAGTCAAAATCATCTAACTGCTCTGGCTCAAGTTCTTGTAAGTACAAATCCCATGAAGCGGTTTCGCCTTTCTCACCGATGCGAGTGTAAACGTCAGTAGTGTGTGGCTGGAAATCCATACCTTGCTGTTTCATAGCTTCTTCAGCAGTGAAGTTTTTAATAGGTTGGTTCGCTTTCCACGTAAATTTCACGTATTTAACATTGCCTTCATCATCAACAAATTTGAAAGCGTGAACACCTGAACCATCCATATTTAGGTAGCTTGCTGGCGTACCATAGTCAGAAAACAGCATGGTTAGTGTGTGCGTAGACTCTGGAACATGCGAGAAGAAGTCGAATACACGCTTAGCATCTTGCTTGTTAGTTACCGGAGACGGTTTAAATGCGTGAACCATATCTGGGAATTTAATTGCATCACGGATAAAGAACACAGGGAAGTTGTTACCGACTAAATCCCAGTTTCCTTGTTCTGTGTAGAATTTAACCGCGAAACCACGAGGATCACGAAGTGTTTCAGGCGAAAGGTGGCCGTGTACTACCGATGAAAAGCGCACGAATACTTCGGTCTTTTTACCTTCACCTTGGAAAGGTGCAGCAACTGTATCGTCAGATAAATCTTCGTAGTTTTCATAGTAACCATGAATACCAACACCACGGGCGTGAACTACACGCTCTGGAATACGCTCACGATCAAACGCCGCAAGCTTTTCAATTAGGTGAGAGTCTTGTAGAAGCACAGGGCCCCAAGGACCAGCAGTTTGCGAGTTTTGGTTGTCTCCAACTGGTGCGCCATTTTGACGAGTAAGGGTATCCGCTTGAGCACTTAAGCCCATGCTTAACATACCTACGGTTACACAACTTATAATACTACGGGTAAACGATCGCTTCATTTATGCTGCTCCTGAAATACGAGTTTGAGTGGTCGGGTTTTTCTGAGCGACACAAACTTGGTCGCCATAATAGTTATTTGCATAGTTGCAAACCGATTGTGCAGGTTTAGCAACGAATTTGTGCGGTGTAAGTTTTTTTAAAATTGTGCTCACAGCAGCTCTCCTTGTTAGATGCGACGATTATTACTGTTCTGCGAAAACTATTAAAACGACATAAACTGATTAAGTTAATTGAATTTATAGATGTGACTAAAGAATAGAAAACTGATTGAGGTTTTCGATTGGCATTTCAGCCTAGGTGAGGTGGGGGTGATTGGCGTTTAATTTGAAAGTTTAGTTCACCAGTCAATTTTTAACTTAAAACCATGAGGTTAGTATCTGTGATATTTATTTCAGAGTGTAACAATGGGAGGTAAGAGAAGGTAGAAGGTAGAAAGGTAGAAAGGTAGAAAGGTAGAAAGGTAATGTACTTCACATCAACACAAAGCACATTACCGAATAACCAGTGACTTGAACAATGTGCTAGTTAAAGCGCCATCCAAGGGCCTGTAATGGCCAAGGTTTTACTGGGAGAGTACATATTCACGAACAACACACTACCGTCATTAGTGAAGCACGCGCCAGCAAGTTCGGTTTGCGCGTGTAGTTTGGCAACGTTATAAATATCACCCTCTAGTGTAACCCCGCGAAGGTGATTATCTACAATTTCAGTGTACTGATCTTCACATACAATCAAATGGCCATTAGGGCTTACAGTTAGATTATCACCGAAGTTAAATAAGTTAGCGTCATCACTTTCAACGAATAATTGTAATCTGCCACCTGAAGTCTCAGAATTTGAAGCAGAATCAGCTGTAGCGCCTTGTTGCTGAGAGCCTTGTGGTTGAGAACTTTGTGGCTGGTAACGCATTATCTGGCCTAGTTGCTTCGCCCCACCATTGGTGCAACAAAAATACAGCTCGTTGTTGCCCCAATGCAGCCCTTCACCTCGAGCAAACAACGTTGCGCCCGCCTTATAACCTTGAGCTCGCAAGTCATCATTAGGGCTTTCTGGCGTATGTAAATCGATCCAATCTACATTTAACCATTCTCCCAAGTTCATACGTGCCTTATCCCAGTTACGAGAGTCGAACTGAGGCACCCCTTTTATGCGCAAAGCCTGTAACTTACCGCCTTTATCTAGCTGGCCTTTAACATTAGGAATAAAGCGGTAAAACAAGCTATCGCCTCTGTCTTCCGTTAAATAAACAATGCCCGTTTCTGGGTCGACACAAGCCGCTTCATGATTGAACCGCCCCATAGCCTTAAGCGGTTTAGCCTGTACTAACGTCTCTGCATCAGCAGGTACTTCAAAGATATAGCCATGCTCTTTAGAAATAACACCGTTAGGTTTATTAACCGATTCTTCGCATGTTAACCACGTTCCCCAAGGCGTAATACCGCCAGAACAGTTACGAATAGTACCGACTAAGCTAACAAACTCTTTTTCAACAACCTTGGTATCAAGATTATAAACCAGCGTGGTGGTGCCCCCTGGCAGCGCGACACCATTTTCAAAATGATCATAAGCAAGCTCAGTAGTATGAGTTTGAATAGATTCAGGCTGGATAGATAGGTGAGCGGCCTGTAACTCGTGATTTCGTACTAAAGCAACTTTATTGTTACCTAGCGAGAAACACCCCATACCGTCAGCTCTATCGGGCACATTTAATCCATCACTCATGGCATCACCCAGTTCAGAGATAACCTGGTAACTAAAACCCTGAGGTAAATCGAGAAGTTTCTTAGGATCAGGCACAAGCGGCCCATAGCCTTTGGTGGTTGGCGTTAACACACCCGCATTCGCTTTACCCAACGCACTTGATGCCAACCCAGCAAATGCCAAGGTACCCGCCCCTTTAAAAAACTGCCTTCTATTAATCATTATTATCACTCTTTGTACTAATACTTACGCACCTGATTTACGTGTACCCGATTAAACCAAATACTGCCTGCATCTATCATCACACACTATTGTTACACTATAACATTTATAGGCTTTTCTCTATTGCAAATAACCGATGTTTTTATAGAAGACACCTCCCCTAGTAAACCAATGGAGTTAAACCAATCGATGAAATTAGAAGAAAGGCACAACAAAATTTATTTTTGTTGGTGAAATCACATGGCGATAGACCGAGAGATAAGGGTTGGGTTCAGAGTGATATAACTAAAATGAGTCAGCTTTTGACTACACCTTAGGCTTCATATCAAACTTCTCATTGTGAAATAGAGTTTGAGAGCTTTGAGCGCTTTGGAAACTCTCTACAGCATGGATGATGTAGCGAAAGCCCCATGGGTGGGTTTACACCGTTATCTTTATCCTACCATCAACAGTCTACTGTGTTGATAGAGGCGGCAGTAGAAGCCCATATGAAACCCTCAGCAGCATGGATGGATTCACGCCGCGTTTCTGATGAGGTTAATCACTATTTGAGTACCATGGCTTGTTTCGAAGGAAGGGCTTTGCGCGCCTCGGAAACTCTCTACAGCATGGATGCTGCTGCGGAGGCTCCATGCATGGGTTTACGCCGGGTTTACGAGGCGCGCAAAGCCCTTCCCCACCAGGTACAACAAATTCCACGCACAAAAAAGGCGCTCAAATGAGCGCCTTCTTTTAACACTTTGGTTTGCTTAGATTAAAGAATCTTAGCTACAACACCAGCACCTACAGTACGGCCACCTTCACGGATAGCGAAGCG
>Ga0207902_1000035_pt1 | contig 121565 bp, 132 predicted proteins | sample LinPmetageLP45_FD_184056 | JGI IMG/M metagenome (GOLD analysis project Ga0207902, IMG submission 184056) | Marine viral communities from the Pacific Ocean - LP-45 (SPAdes) | ecosystem: Environmental > Aquatic > Marine > Oceanic | place: Pacific Ocean | collected 2011-06-12
GTGAAGGCTTCGATATACATGGTTTTACTCCCCAAAAAGAGAGTATAAGATCACGACTAAACCGGATCGTCAAACTGATCGTTTAGTTTCCGCCAACTGGTCAATAAATATTCACGATCTCACCCTGCAAAGCTACCTCGCAATACCCAACGCGCTTATATCAGTGACTTTAACGACTTCGCCATTTTCTGCCAGTCAGAACGTATCGACAGTTTTAGTGATGATTTCTCTCATAACGAATACGCAATTAAACGCTATGTAGAAGAACTGTGTAAGTCTCCCCTCGCCTACAGAACTATCAAACGCCGCCTATCAGCGCTGAGTAAATTTTTAGGCATTGCGAAACTTCCGAATCCTATCATCCAATCGGTGTATCTGCGGGACTTCGTTCGTTTGTCACTTATTGAAAATTGTAAGTTCCAACTTAGTCATAACCAAGCCGTTCCGCTTACTATCGATTTATTGGACGAAATAAACAATAAAATTATTCCAGACACATTGTTAGAAATGCGAGATTTAACGATTATGAACTTAATGTTCGATGCACTCTTACGCGCTGATGAGCTAGTACGTGTATGTGCTGAGCATATTAGTAGACGCAATAATGCATTGCTAGTTGTTACATCAAAGTCTGATCAAAGCGGCAAGGGTTCACATCGATTTATCTCTACTAGTACTATCAACATGGTTGATGAATATATTGCAGAGGCTAACTTTGATGCTAAGACGCAGAGCGAAAGACTAATTGATGATCCTCGCCGTTTAAACAAAGGTATTCTTTTTCGCCGTGTTTCAAACCGCGGGCATGCGCTGCTGCCTTATAACGAACAGCCAAATACACATCAACATTCACCATTATATGAATCTTCAATTCTCGATTATTCGAGTGTTTATCGAATATGGAAACGAGTTGCTGCCCGTGCAGGAATAAAAGAAAACATTACGCCTCATAGTGGCAGAGTTGGTGGCGCAGTTTCACTTGCAGAAAATGGTGCTACCTTGCCCGAACTCCAATTGGCCGGCGGCTGGCAGTCCCCTGAAATGCCTGGTCACTATACTCAACAAGCTAATGTGAAACGAGGCGGTATGGCTAAGTTATCAGAAAAATTTAAACGTTAATTTTAGGTTTTATTCAACTGCCCGTGCTCGATATTGGATTTACCTCGTTATTTGTCCTAATTGTGTAATTCTTTGGGATAGAACACTAATCGCATATCTTATTGATATTACTAGTGTTAACCCATTCACAAAGTTACGCGTAACTATTTATGCTGATCGTTCCCGTCTTTCCCCTTCTCTTTTCCAAATCTTTCACTTCTTTTCCCGTGTTTGCTATCAAATTTGAACCCAATTATGGAATGGGTTCGTATCAACTAGCATAGGTATTAAAAAAGGAAATGTTATGTCTAATGGTATTAACCCGTCACACGGTAAAACAATTGCAGAGCTCGTCATTCCATCTAAAACGTGGTCACTTCATCCGGAAAAGAAACCAGCATTTACTTCAATTGATGAAGCCATTGACTACTTTGCTGACAACAATGAGCCGCTTTATATCAAAGTGCCATTTGTCGATGAGGAAGATAATGTACTCGTTCATGTGAATTCTAGCGGCGAGGATGTGGTGTTCACTATTTCCGATTTAAATCACGGCGGTGAAAGTCGTGTTGATGCATCACATCTAAAGAATTTAAGTAGTACTGTGGTGGAGTTAATCGAGCAATGTTACGACGAAAAGAAAAGCCCAGAAACCATGTGAAAATCTATGTAGTATAATAATCATTTGGTGGGGATTTGTTTCTAACTCTGTGAACGTTGCTTTCACGGTTTGCTACAGTAAGATAATCCCCCATGTTACCAACACGAGTATCAAACTGATAAATACCGCCGCCGATCCAATATCTTTGGCCTTCCCTATCAGTTCGTGCATATCAGTACTCACGTGGTCTGATAGTTTTTCTACGGCAGTGTTAAGTAGTTCGGTGATTAGTACGACAAACAGTGAGAAGAGTAACAACACTCTTTCGCTGTTTGTTACTTCAAGCATGAACACAATGGGAAGTAATACTGCCATTGCTACAACTTCTTGCCTAACCGCGGCTTCGCTGGAAAATGCCGCTTTTATTCCTCTATAAGAGTAGATAGTAGCAAAATATAAACGAGTAAAACCTGAGCGCTTTGGTGGCATAACGTTACAGTGTTTAGTCATAATTCCTAGACACTAACTTATTTAAATGACAGATATGTTATCAGTCGTTCAGCACTGGTATCAATGTCATTCACGATGCCAGTGTTTAGATTTTTACCGCTAACACATCTCTTTTCACACCGTGCAGTACAGCATTCGCCGTAGATCCTAGAAGAAGCCGAAGCCCACTTTGTCCGTGTGTGCCTATCACAATCAGATCGGCGTTTAACTTTTCAGCTAAGTGATGTATTTCATCCGCAGGTGAACCAATTTCTACGTTTACGTTACTATCTGGAATATTGTTGATTGCTGCAATGTCTTTCAATTTTGTCATTGCTTGTTCTTGCACGTCTTGTGAATAGTCACGTTCCAAAAACAGTCCGTATGGCTCAACGTTAGTCTGTGGAAATGCCACATAAAGTAAATGAACGTTTTTTGGCTCTGATGCTACCCGCATGGCTTTCGCTAAAATTTGCGAATAGTCTGAAAACACATCTATAGGTACTAAAACAGTATTGTAATCGTCCATTAGTTCATTCCATTAACGGGAGTGGATAATCACAATATAGTTAACTTCTCTTCACATTTCTTTGATTGAAATCAATTCGCCGTTCTAGATTTTCACCATAATGAAATTTCAGAATAATAAAGTTGGAGTCGTGAACATGGCAAAACTTACTACTGCATTACCATTAATCGCGTTGTTATTGGCGGGATGCGATTTAGGACCAGACTCGCCTCGGGGGTTTAGCTTACCTGAGGGAAATGCAGACGCTGGTAAAGTGGCATTCCAGAAGTATCACTGTACAGACTGTCACCAAATAGAAGGCATAACGATGCCACAAGATCATGCTTATCTAGTGCCTAAACCAATCCCTCTAGGGGGAAGCAGCGGCAGGATCACAACCTACGGAGAACTGGTCACCAGCGTGATAAATCCCTCACATAAGTTAACGCGTAGGCAGCCTGTTAGTATGACTTCCGTAGATGGAGAGTCTCGCATGCGTAATATGAACAATGTACTTACTGTTCAGGAACTCATTGATTTAGTTGCTTATTTACAACCTAAATATAAAGTCGTCCCCTATCGAACTTCTGAGTATCGTTTGTATCAATTACGCATGCCAGAACAAGATGCTCAAAGTGGAAATTAAGACACTGATTTCGTTTCTTCTTCTATTTCAGCCAATAAGCTGCACGGCATAAAGCTATCAGAATTAGCTTCTTTGACGTGCAGCTTGAATCGCTCTGGAATATCATCACCTAACAGTGTACCGGTTTTCACTAGTGGAAAAATCTCGTCGTAACGTGCGATACTTGCTTGGTCTACCCGTCTAAATATATGCGTGCGGTTTAATTCTGTTGTACTTACATGGCCGGTTGAAGACAGCATATCCATTAACGCATGCAGCGTCTTTTTGTGAAAGCGATACACTCGCTCAGATTTGTCCGTTACATCTAGCCCTTTCGCCAGCTTTGGATCTTGCGTTGCAACGCCGGTTGGACATTTATTAGTGTTACACGAAAGCGACTGCACACAACCAAGCGCTAGCATCATACCTCGTGCACTATTACAAATATCTGCGCCCAAACTTAAGTTTTTAACAAGTTGAAATGCTGAAATAATTTTACCTGAGGCAATAATTTTAACTTGTTTTCTTAAGTCGAAACCAATCAAACAATCGTCTACAAATGCCAGTGCTTCTCTAAGCGGGAATCCAATTGAGTTTGTGTATTCCAACGGGGCGGCGCCTGTACCACCCTCACCGCCATCTACGGTAATAAAATCGGGTGTAATACCGGTTTCTACCATGGCTTTACACATGGCAATAAATTCACTTTTTCTACCTAACGCGAGTTTAATCCCAATAGGCTTGCCGCCACTTAGATCGCGTAGCTTTTGTATATAATCAATCATCTCTAACGGCGTAGAAAAAGCGCTATGACGAGGCGGTGAATCTACTTGAGTACCTGGCTCTACGCCTCTAATTTTCGCTATTTCGGGTGTATTTTTATAAGCCGGTAATATACCGCCATGGCCGGGTTTAGCGCCTTGGCTTAACTTTATTTCAATCATTTTAACTTGCGGCAAACATGCTTTTTCTTTAAACAGGTCGGCATCAAACTTCCCGTCTTTGGTTCGGCACCCAAAATAGCCAGTACCAATTTGCCAAACAATGTCACCACCGTTTTCTTCGTGATAAGGCGTTAACCCACCTTCCCCAGTGTTATGGAAAAAGTTCCCCTTCTTTGCGCCCTTGTTAAGCGCCAGAATGGCATTTTTAGACAAGCTACCAAAGCTCATCGCACTGATATTTAGAATACTTGCAAGATAAGGTTGCTTACAGTCTTTTCCACCAATTGTTACCCTTGGATCGTGGTTCATTTCATCAATATCACGGGCCGATAATGAATGCCCTATCCATTCATAACCATCGTCGTAAGTATTTAATTGGGTGCCAAAAGGAATTGTTTCTCTGCTGTTTTTAGCTCGTTGGTACACAATAGAGCGAAACATACGTGAAATAGGTGCGCCGCCAGTATCTGATTCTAAAACATACTGCTGTATAAAGGGCCGCAGTGTTTCAACGGTCCAGCGAGTTCTTCCAATTAATGGGAAGTTTTTTAGAATCGAATGTTTGTTCTGGACTGTGTCGACGATTGCTAAAACGAGTAACATCACGGTTAATAATAGAAACCACCACGCTGGATGCCAGTAAAAACCTACCAGTAGGTTAAAAATAAATAATGCCGTTAAGGCTCCTAAGATTTGATTTCGCATAGCTACTCCATGTGTGATTATCAGTTTTTACTGTTCCAACACAATTTTGGGTTTTATTAAGCGGCATGTTTACGTATTACTATATCTTTAATTGCTAAAACCTACAGTGATATAAACGCAACATAATGGTATCTATCTTTTCCCATTCGCTCGTGTTTCATTACATGCTAATCTAAACACTTCTATATACATCAGCGTGTTGAGCATTTTGTGTGATCGCCGCGCTAACTAATGTAAGAATGTGAGGTAGAAATGTCATGGCTTAAACGGACTACAGACATTTCTATTGGTACTAATTAATCGAAATGGTGAAAGGTAATTCATGGAGTATGCATTTCTTCTGTTCGCATTTGTTTGCGGTTTAACGGTTAAACTTATTGGGATCCCCCCGTTAGTAGGTTACTTAGTCGCGGGCTTTTTACTCAACTTTTCAGGCTACACGCTCACTGATGATCTTACCAAGATAGCCAACTTAGGTATTACCATCATGTTGTTCACTATTGGTTTAAAGTTAAACATTCGCGACTTAAGTAAACGCGAAGTATGGGCCGGTAGTATTACCCACACCCTCATCTGGGTGGGCATCGTGACTTGCGGTGTATATGGCATTGCTGCTGTAGCCAGCCAGTATATAGAAGGGCTAACGTGGCAAAGCGCTACGCTGATTGCTTTTGCGTTAAGCTTCAGCAGTACGGTTTGTGTTATTAAGGTGCTAGAAGAAAGCGGTGAAAGTAAAACCCGTCATGGCCGACTTGCCATTGGTATTTTGGTTATGCAGGATGTGTTTGCTGTTATATTTTTAGTGGCTGCCACAGGCAAACTCCCTTCGGTGTGGGCACTTGGGTTGTTGGCACTTATTCCCGCGATGCCGCTTATTAACCGTGTTATCAATAAGTCAGGTCACGGAGAGTTACTCCCTCTTACTGGGTTCATTCTTGCCTTAGGCGGCTATCACCTATTCGAGCTGGTGAATATCAAAGGCGATCTAGGTGCTCTGATATTTGGCATTATGTTAGCGCAACATGAAAAGGCCAGTGAGCTTGCTAAATCGTTGCTTAGTTTCAAAGACTTATTCTTGATAGGCTTCTTCCTTACCATCGGGCTGACCGCGCTTCCTGATTTCAATATGATTATTATCGCGTTGGTATTCTGTTTGTTTATCCCTATAAAGGCCACCCTATTCTTTGGCTTATTTACGTCACTTCGATTACGAGGCCGAACGTCTTACTTAAGCAGCCTAGTGCTGTCTAATTTTAGTGAGTTTGGACTTATTGTAGGCGCGCTTGCGGTATCTCTGGGTTTATTGGCTGAAAGCTGGTTAGTAGTGATTGCACTTTCATTGTCAGTCTCTTTCGTTATTACTAGTGTGCTGTATCGCACCTCGCATTCTCAATATCATAAATATAAAGACACGATTAAACGTTTCGAAAAAAACCGCCGGCTTAAAGAAGACATTTACCCTGCTTTGCACAAAGCTGAGTTTTTAGTATTGGGAATGGGACGGGTTGGGCAAGGTGCGTTTAATGCGCTGTCTAAACTTGCCGAGGTGAGTGTATGGGGTATGGACGCCGATAGAGTGAAAGTAAAGCAGATGGCCAGCGAAGGCTTAAACGTTATTTGCGGTGATGGTGAAGATGTAGACTTGTGGGACAACCTAGAACTTAAAAATGTTCACTTAATTTTATTAGCGCTGCCTTCTATACAAGATGCAATCAATATCACCCGTCAGCTTAGAAACGCGGGTTATACCGGTAAAGTAGCAGCGATCGCACGGTATGAAGATGAAGTTAATCATTTGCTAGAACAAGGCGTTGATAAAGTATTTAACTTTTTCACCGAGGCGGGTTTAGGTTTTGCCGAAGAAAGTTTAGCCTATGCAAATACGCAACAAAAATAGTCGACTATTCTTAATGCAAACAAAGGATGAAGTGATAACCATTTCTATTTGTATGCCATTGTTTTTACAGTAATTTTTTGACATTTACGTATTTTCACTCTACACTAGCGTCATATTGATAATTAAGGTTTTTATTATGCAAGGTGACAAACAAGTCGTCGCGAAGCTGAATGATGTACTCACCAGTGAGTTAACGTCTATAAATCAGTACTTTCTGCATGCACGTATGTTCAAGAATTGGGGCTTACAAGAGCTCAATGAAAAGAACTACAAAAAGTCGATTAAAGACATGAAGCAAGCAGATGAGTTGATTGAGCGCATTCTATTTTTAGAAGGGTTACCTAATCTTCAAGCGTTGGGCAAACTTTACATTGGTGAAGATACTGAGGAAATGCTGAGCTGCGATGCCAGGTTCCAAAAAGAGCAGCTACCACTGTTACGTGAAACTATCGCGCTGTGCGAAGAGAAGCAGGATTACGTTACGCGCGACATCCTAGAATCAATTTTAGAGTACGAAGAAGATCATTTAGATTGGATTGAAACTCAAGAATATCAAATTGGCGCTATGGGTATTGAAAACTACCTTCAGGCTCAAGTAATGGGAGATGACTAATGAAAGGTAATCAAACCATCATTAAAGGTCTAAACGAGCTACTTTCTTACGAATTGGCCGCTATGGATCAATACTTCATTCATTCTCAAATGTATTTAGATTGGGGGCTCACTAAACTTTATGAGCGTATCGATCACGAATTTGACGATGAGCGTGGCCACGCCACTAAACTTATCGAGCGTATGCTGTTTTTAGAAGGCGTACCAGACATGGTCACGCGAACTGGCTTTAAAGTAGGTTCAGATGTACCTGAAATGCTTGAGAGCGACCTTCGTGTTGAATATGAAGTAGATGCAAAACTTAAAGAAGTCATCGCGCTATGTGAATCTGAAAAAGACTACGTAACACGTGACATCTTAGTTGTACTGCTTGACGATACCGAGCGCGATCACGCCCATTGGTTAGAGCAACAACTTGGCTTAGTGAAACGCCTTGGCTTGTCTAACTACTTGCAGTCTCAAATGTAATTAATACTACATTGTCGTTTCGAAGTTCAGGTAGCTTGGTGCTGCCTGACCTTCTATATTTAACCGCAATTGCCATTTCATTTTTTCTTCGTTACAGCTTCCCAACATAAACCAACCTGACCATTCGCCATTGTGTTTATTTTCAAGCAGCACGGGCACTTTACCCATGTACATGTTCACGCCCTCTATCCAAGCACTTTCTATCTTTGTGCCTACAGGTAAATCGAGTACTAAGGTAATAGAGGTTTCAGGTTCTACTTTCTCTGAAAATTCCGCGTAAGCATGCCTGCCATGTATTAAAAATTCACAGTGCTCGTTGACAAATGTACAGCTCTCTCCTATTTCCTTTATGGAGCCCGAAGAAGGCGTAGCGGACATTTGGTATTGATGCACTGCAAATACACATACTGCAACGAGAAAAATGCAAAGCGGGGTAAGCCACCTTTGTGAATAAAATGATCTCTTTTTGTTACTGTTATTTAGCATTTCTTAAATTTTGTATATTTCTTCATTGATGGAGATCAAGCTCAGGTAGTTTATGGTATCTTTTTGTAATTAAAAACCTTATCATCCGCGTACCAACTGGCTTGGAGACTATAATTATTACTCTTTCCGAGCTCGGTGTGAAGCGTTATTCCGTTGCTTTCGCATGTCTAGACCGTACTTGAACGGCTGTTGGAGACCATAGTTCATTTGAAGTGGAAGATTCATTAAAATGAGTGAAATAAGCCAAGCACAACCTGACTACAATTATAAAGTAGTTAGGCAATTTACCATTATGACCATAGTCTGGGGTATCATTGGTATGGGCCTAGGGGTATTTATTGCCGCGCAATTATTTGCACCTATGCTTAACTTTGACACACCATGGCTAACGTTTTCGCGTCTGCGTCCTTTGCACACCAATGCCGTTATTTTTGCCTTCGGCGGCTGTGCGTTGTTCGCAACGTCATACTACATCGTTCAGCGTACCTCTCAGGTTAGACTGTTCAGTGACAAACTTGCTGCATTTACGTTTTGGGGCTGGCAAGCCGTTATCGTATTGGCAGTAGTTTCTCTACCTTTAGGTTTAACCAGCTCGAAAGAATACGCTGAACTAGAATGGCCAATCGATATATTGATTACGCTAGTCTGGCTCGCTTATATCATTAACTTCTTCGGAACCCTAGTTATCCGAAAAGTGTCGCATATTTATGTTGCGAACTGGTTCTTAGGGGCGTTCATGCTTACCGTTGCTGTATTGCACATTGGTAATAGCATGGCCATTCCGGTGTCTTTCACTAAGTCTTATTCATTGTATGCAGGCGCAGTAGACGCCATGATGCAGTGGTGGTACGGCCATAACGCAGTAGGTTTCTTCCTAACTGCTGGCTTCTTGGGCATGATGTATTACTTCGTTCCTAAGCAAGCAGGTCGCCCAGTTTACTCGTACAGATTATCTATTGTTCACTTTTGGGCATTGATTTCATTGTACATTTGGGCTGGTCCTCACCACTTACATTATACTGCCCTACCCGATTGGACACAGTCGCTAGGTATGGTGATGTCTATCATTCTATTCGTTCCTTCTTGGGGCGGAATGATAAACGGTATAATGACGCTATCTGGTGCATGGCATAAATTGCGTACTGACCCTGTATTACGTTTCTTAATTGTTTCATTGTCTTTCTACGGTATGTCTACCTTCGAAGGCCCAATGATGGCAATTAAAACAGTTAACGCACTGTCTCACTACACAGACTGGACTATCGGCCACGTACACTCAGGTGCACTAGGTTGGGTAGCCATGGTATCAATTGGTTCTATTTACCACTTAATACCTATCCTGTTTGGTCAGCCAGCGATGTACAGCACACGTCTTGTTAATGTTCACTTCTGGTTAGCAACAATTGGTGTGGTGCTATATATCGTAGCAATGTGGATGTCAGGTGTTCTTCAAGGGCTAATGTGGCGTGCAGTAAATGCTGACGGTACATTAACGTATAGCTTTGTCGAATCGCTTGAAGCGTCTAAACCTTTCTATGTGGTTCGTTTCATTGGTGGTTGTTTCGTGGTTACTGGCATGCTTATTATGGCCTACAACACATGGAAAACCGTTCGTGCCCCTAAAGGTAGTATCGCTGCTGATGTTACAACTCAGCCAGCGTAATAAGGAGACGACATAATGAAAAATCCACATGAGTTAATTGAAAAAAATGTCGGCCTGTTAACCGTGCTAATCCTTGTTGCGATTAGCTTCGGTGCCATGGTTCAAATTACGCCGCTGATGTTTCAGCAGCAAACAATGGAACCGGTAACAGGCTTACGTCCTTATACAGCATTAGAATTAGAAGGCCGTGACATCTATATCCGTGAAGGATGTGTTGGTTGTCACAGTCAGATGATTCGTCCGTTCCGTGCCGAAACAGAACGTTACGGTCACTACAGTGTTGCTGGTGAGTCAGTATGGGAACACCCTTTCCTTTGGGGTTCTAAGCGTACTGGTCCTGACCTAGCACGTGTTGGTGGGCGTTACAGTGATGAATGGCATCGTGTTCACCTGCTTAATCCGCGTAACGTGGTACCTGAGTCGAATATGCCTGGTTTCCCATGGCTTGCAGAAAACAAACTTGACGGTAAGTTAACCGCCAAGAAGATGGAAGTTTTCCAAGGCTTTGGCGTACCGTATACCGACGAAGATGTCGCGGGAGCACAAGCGGCAGTACAGGGTAAATCTGAAATGGAAGCCCTTATTGCATACCTACAATCTCTTGGCACACATTTGAAATAATATGGATCAAGGAATAGTAGGTAGCATTTTTACTGTCATCGTCTTTGTTAGTTTCATTGGCATAGTTTGGTGGGCTTTTAGTAGCCGCAACAAGCAAAAGTTTGATGAAGCGGCGAATTTGCCTTTCGCAGACGAAGACAAAGAAAAATCAAAAGAAGATTAGCAGGAGTCTCGAACTTATGAGTATGTTTTGGACAATATGGATTTCAGTGATAACCCTAGGGTTAATCATTGGTTGCTATTTCCTTCTGCGCTGGTGTTTGTCTAACCAAACAGGCGTGCCAGAAGGAGAATCAATGGGGCATGAATTTGACGGCATCGAGGAGTTGAATAACCAACTTCCTCGTTGGTGGACAATCATGTTCTACATGACAATCATTTGGGGTTTTATCTATCTTGCCCTTTATCCTGGATTGGGTTCATACGAAGGCTTATTTGGCTGGAAGAGCTCAAACCAAGGCATATTGACGCTTGAAGAATCGGCGCAAGCGCGTATCGATGCAAAAGAGCAAGGCAAGTTTGTAGAGTACGATCGTGAGTTGGATTATGCAGCTGAAAAGTTCGACCCAATTTTCGAAGCGTATGCGCAAATTCCTGTTGAGGAGCTAGCGAACGACCCTGAAGCGAATAAAGTAGGACAGCGTTTGTTTATGCAAAACTGTTCTCAGTGTCACGGTTCTGATGCTCGCGGGCAAAACGGTGGTTTCCCTAACCTTACTGATAACGATTGGTTATATGGTGGTTCGGGTGCAAAAATTGTTGAAACCCTAACGTTAGGCCGTAAAGCCGCTATGCCAGCATGGATAGATGTTATGGGTGAGCAAGGCATCGAAGAAGTGGTTGAATATGCATTAAGCCTAAGCGGCCGTGATGTTGACCAGCAACTTGCTGATGCAGGTAAAGTTCGCTTTGCTGCATGTGCTGCCTGTCATGGTATGGACGGTAAAGGTAACCAAGCACTTGGTGCGCCTAACCTGACTGACAACATTTGGTTATATGGCGGAAGCCATCGTGCGGTTACTGAAACACTAACCTACGGCCGAAATGGTGTTATGCCTTCATTCAAGAAAACCTTGGGTGATGACAAAATCCACGTTGTTGCATCGTACGTTTATAGTCTTTCTAACGACTAAATTCGTATAACCAACAATAATGCTAAAAAGCCTCGTTATCACGGGGCTTTTTTTATGAGAAAATACACATCTTCAACTGGATGCCTTATTTTTCCTATCGCGCCGGTTTTCCTGTAGTAAACGAGTTGATGTAATTAATGAATACACCCTGGTATAAACAATTTTGGCCCTGGTTCCTTATTGCTGTTCCCCTAATTACATTAGTAATGGGTGGCGTGTTATTGAAATTGGCTATTTCAACCGAAGACAGCTTAGTAGTAGACGATTATTACAAAGAAGGTAAAGCCATTAATGCCCGGCTAGATAAAGAAGCCATCGCGAAACGCAAAAACATAACAACAGAGTTAACCATTACTGATGGCAGTATTGCAGTAAAATTCCATTCAGGTATTCCTCAAGAAGGAAACGCCCTTAAATTGAATTTTTATCATGTGACCATCGAAGAGCGTGATGCAAGTGTATTATTAAGTCGTGATGCTAATGGTATTTACCGTGGTTTTGTCGAAAAGGACTTAACCGGTAAATGGCAAGTCTCGCTTTCTCCTGTAGACGACAGTTGGAAAGTACAAAATACGTTGCAACTTCCCTACTCTGGCGCCATCAAGTTTAATCCGTAATGAGCGAAAACCTTTGTTACCATTGCGCGTTACCTAACGATGCAACACACAAATATGAAGCAGTAATATTAGGGGAAACCAGGCAGCTCTGCTGCCCTGGTTGCCAAGCTGTTGCTCAAGCCATCGTTGATAATGGCTTAGAAGATTATTATCAGTTTCGTACTGAGCCAGCCCAAAAGTCAGACGATGGTATCTTAGAAAGCCTTTCTGCGCTTAACGTTTATGACGACCCAGCCCTTCAAGAAGAGTTTGTTTTTGACGAAGGACAGCACAAGCAAATACAGCTAACCCTTGAAGGCATAACGTGTGCAGCGTGCGGTTGGCTGATTGAAAAGCAGCTTTCAAAAGTATCAGGTATTGCGCAAGTCGCCGTAAACGTTCAAGAGCGTCGCGCACTAATAACCTGGGAACCCGATGTTATTAAACTTAGCCAGATACTCACCACACTAAAACGCATAGGGTATGTTGGCTCACCGTTTCACCCAGATGAACATGAAGCGAGTTATAAACGCGAGCAAAAATCGTTTATTAAAAAGTTAGGCTTGGCAGGCATCATGACCATGCAGGTGATGATGCTAATGGCTGGGCTTTACTTCGATTGGTTTGGTGCCATTGAACAAGAAACCCGTCAATACTTTTATTGGGTTGCACTCACCCTTACCACCCCCGTAGTACTTTATTCAGGAAGCGCGTTCTATTTAGGTGCTTTGAAGGCAATAAGCGCAAAAACCGTGAATATGGATGTGCCTGTCACCCTCGCGGTATTTGGCACCTACTTTGCGGGTTTACGTTCCACTTTGCTTGAGCAAGGTGAAGTGTATTTTGAATCCATATGCATGTTTATCTTTCTACTGCTGTTGAGCCGATTCCTTGAACATAGAAGCAGGCACCGTGCGGCGCAAATTTCAGCCAATATGATGCAATATATTCCGGTTTCAGCGGCTAAAATTGAAGGTGATGGCAGTATCGTTCAGATCCTTGCAAAGCAATTAGCGCCCAATGATGTAGTACTAGTGAAGCCCGGTGAGACCATCCCTGTCGATGGTATTGTGCTAGACGGTACCGCTGCGGTTGATGAGTCTATGTTAACGGGAGAATTTAACCCCGTCAGTAAATCGGCCAGCCATGTAGTTTACGGCGGTACAGTAAACCAAGATGGCACACTAACGGTTAAAGTGACCCAAAGCTTAAAGCATGCCTTGGTCAATCAAATCGTGCGTTTACAAGCTAGCGCCATGGCAAGCAAGCCAAAAGCTGCGCAGATTGCCGATAACTTTTCCCGTTACTTTGTGTTCTCGGTATTGCTGATATCGGCTTTAACGTACAGTTATTGGTCGTTTGTGGGCAGTGAAGATGCTTTTTGGATCACCATCTCTGTATTAGTGGCAACCTGCCCTTGTGCGCTAGGCTTAGCCACACCTTCAGCGTTAACCTGCGCTATGGCGAAGCTGAATCGTCAGGGCATTTTGTTAAAGCGCGCTGACGCCTTAGAGCAACTTAACGATATTGATACCATTGCCCTTGATAAAACCGGCACACTGACCGAAGGTAAGTTCTCATTGCAACAGCGCTGGTTTGCTAAAGGGGTAGATCCAGTGCAGGTAATGGCGCTAACTACATTGTTAGAGTCTCGTTCTGAGCACCCTATTGCCCGTGCCTTCGACAACGATAATGTTAAGTCAAAACATAGAACCCTGCCTAATACCATGAACGGATTTACCGTTACACCAGGTGGCGGCATTAGTGGTGAGATAGACAACGTCGTTTTTACTATGGGTTCAGCCGTATTTTGTAATTTATCAACCACCTCAAAGGTAGATATACCGGCAAATGTGTTTTTGTGTGCCGACGGTGTATTAATGGCCGCGTTCTGCGTAAATGATAGCTTGCGGCAAGATGCCTTAGCGACACTCACCGCACTGAATGAACATCAATTAGTGGTGCTAAGTGGCGACACACAGAAAAACGTTGATGCACTTACTGCTAGTTTACCAATCAACTTAGCAAAGGGTGGCTTATCACCGGAGCAAAAATATTCACAGGTGCATACTTTGCAAAAGCAAGGTCGCAAAGTCATGATGATGGGCGACGGTATAAACGATGCCCCTGTTCTTGCTAGCGCAGATGTGGCGGTTGCGGTAGGAAACGCCACAGATGTGGCCAAAACAGCCGCCGATGTTATTTTGCTAGGAGACAGCTTGCTATCGGTGCCAACCTTATTTTCTGTGGCGAAACAGGCAAAACGTAAAATTCAGCAAAATATTGCATGGTCAGTAGGTTACAATATTATCATTCTACCCTTTGCAGTGTCGGGGTTACTCTCTCCCTGGATGGCCGTGGTTGGCATGTCACTGAGTAGTATTATTGTGGTCACCAATTCAACGAGGTTATTAAGTAAATAATATGAGTATCATTTACGTCTTAATTCCCATCGCTATTATTATTGTTGCGCTGGCACTGGTTATCTTTTTCTGGGCGGTAAAAACCAATCAGTTTGAAGATCTTGATAGACAGGGCTACAGCATTTTGTTTGATGATGATTTATCAGGTGATGAAAAGAAGCTAGCCGAGCAGCGAAAGCAGTTACAACAACGCAAAGAAACAGATGACAGAGATTAATATATTCTCTGCTTTTTTCATTGGAATTGCTGGCGGCGTGCATTGTGTGGGTATGTGCGGTGGTATTGTTGCCGCACTACGCACAGTAACGCCAAGTAATGAACCGGCATTACCCTACACCCTTGCCTATAATTTTGGCCGTATCCTCAGCTACACATTAGCCGGCGCTATTACAGGCGCTGTCGGCCAAATGGCCACCGAGTTTGTGCCTATTGCTAAACCCGTTTTATCTTTGATTAGTGGCGTTATGCTGCTGCTATTAGCGTGTTATTTGGGAAAGTGGTGGCAAGGCTTGAATTATATTGAAGCTATGGGACGCGGCTTATTTAAAGCTATTCAGCCAATATCTAAACGATTTCTTCCATTCAAAAGCCCGGTTTATGCACTACCCTATGGTTTTATATGGGGCTGGCTACCCTGCGGGTTGGTCTATTCCACGTTAACGTGGTCATTAGCATCGGGGTCGGCCGTTGACGGCGCTGCCATCATGTTATTTTTTGGGTTAGGTACTCTGCCCACTTTGTTAGCTGCAAGCGCAGGTAGCCAGTACCTAATAGCTGGTTTTAGGCACCCCGTGGTAAGACAATGCTTTTCCGTAATAGTGGCTATTTACGCTCTCTTTTTAATTTATGCAGCAATTTCATAAACAAAAGAGTAAGATTAATATTAAGTCGACCCTATTTATAGTTTGAACCTATGAGCAAAGGAAGCCAATTCTCAATTCATTGTCAAAATTGCAGTTTCAGCCACTTGTGTTTGCCCGTTGCGCTAAACAAGACTGAGATTGAATCTTTAGATGATATTATTGAGCGAAAGAAACCCCTTCACAAGAGTGATTTGCTGGTAAAGTCGGGAGATAAATTCAACTCTCTTTACGCAGTACGCACGGGCTCTTTTAAGTCTTTCGTCACCAATTCAGATGGTGAAGAGCAGATTACAGGTTTTCACTTCCCTGGCGATATTATCGGCTTCGATGCCTTACGGGAAAATAAGCACCAAAGTTATGCTCAGGCATTAGAAACCGCCATGGTGTGCGAATTACCGTATGAAACGCTTGATGAAATGTCGGTTCAATTTCCTAAGTTAAGACATCAAATAATGAGTTTTATGAGTGCGGAAATTAAACAAGATCATGATCTCATGATGTTGCTTAATAAACGCTCAGCGGAAGAACGTCTATTGTATTTCCTCTCTCAGCTTTCTCAACGTTTCGAAGAACGTGGATTTTCAAATAAAGAATTTCACCTAACCATGACTCGAAATGAAATTGGGAACTATCTTGGTCTAACTATTGAGACCATTAGCCGCCTGTTAAGCCGTTTTCAAAAAGAAAATATTATCCAAGTGGACGGTAAACTCATCACTATTTTAGATTTTGATGAGATGTCACAACGTTTAACGTCTGTGGTTGCACCTAATATCGCCTGTAATAGCTAATCTTCAAAGCTTTTGATCTAAAACAAGTTACGTAATAGCAAATAGGTATTACACTTAAATTGTAGCAACCAAAATTCTGACTATGTTTGGAGGGGTTATGATTAAGTATGAGCGTATTTTAGCGGTTATTGAAGCCGATAGAGAAACCCAACCTGCGCTTAGCCGTGCATATGAACTTGCCAAAAAGACAGGTGCCTCTGTCACCGCCATGCTGGTGGTTTACGACTTATCTTACGATATGACAACCATGCTTAGCCCTGATGATCGTGAAGCCATGCGTGATGCGGTCACTAAAGAACATGCTGGATGGTTGAAAAAAACTTTAGACGACTTAGGTTTTTCTAAAACAGATATAGTTGTGGAATGGAACAACCGTGCCTTTGAAGCTGTGGTGCATTATGTCATCGACAACAGTATAGATTTAGTGGTAAAAGCAACTAAGCGCCATGACGATTTAGCTTCTGTTATTTTTACTCCTACAGACTGGCATCTACTTAGAAAATGTCCCTCCCCCGTATTATTGGTTAAAGATCATGAATGGCCTGAAAATGGTGAAATTATTGCCGCGGTAAATGTAGGCAGTGAAGACGACGAGCATGCCTTACTTAACGACAAAATCACGGTGATTGCTAACGATTATGCCGCGCTGCTCAGCGGTAACGTAAATTTGGTAAACAGCTACCCAGCTACGCCGCTAAATATTGCTATTGAAGTTCCTGAGTTTGACCCAGACACATACAACAACGCGGTAAAGCATCATCACGAACTTGAGATGAACACACACAGCGAGAAGTATGCTATCGATAGTAAGCGCTGTTATGTGAAGGAAGGCCTTCCTGAAAAAGTCATTCCAAAGATAGCCAAAGATATAGACGCTGAACTTGTTATCATAGGTACGGTTGGCAGAATAGGTATTTCTGCGGCTCTCATAGGTAACACCGCAGAACATGTTATTGATGAACTTGTGTGTGATGTACTGGCAATAAAACCAGACGGCTTTATTTCGCCCCTTTCACGGTAATTCAGACAGGTTCATAAACAGCCTGTCGGCACTGTTTGCTAGCAAACGTTATATAGCCTTAAGCGCTATCGGACTATAGCCTTAAGCGCTATTGGCATTTGTTAGCAGTCAGTGCTAACACGATACAAAAAATCTTCACCTCGCACATTCAATTTTACTTGATTACTGTATAATGGTTTTTTTCGCAGTAACCAAGCTATTGATATGACCAGTGCAGGCACAAACCGTGCGGACGCTCCGTTAACCGCGTCTCAAAATAAACAAAAATACAGCTTTAATAAGCTACAAAAGCGACTTCGTCGAAATGTAGGCAAAGCGATTGCTGATTTCGGCATGATTGAACATAACGATAAAGTGATGGTGTGCTTGTCTGGTGGTAAAGACAGTTACGCTATGCTTGATATTCTTATGTTTTTAAAACGCATTGCGCCAATTCATTTTGACATTATAGCGGTTAACCTTGATCAAAAGCAGCCTGGATTTCCAGAGCACGTACTTCCTGAATACCTCGAGAGTGTAGGTGTCGAATACAAAATTGTAGAAGAAGACACTTATTCTATTGTTATGGACAAAGTACCTGAAGGTAAAACCACGTGTTCGCTTTGTTCACGATTACGTCGCGGTATTTTATACAGCACGGCTAAAAAGCTAGGCGCCACTAAAATTGCCCTCGGCCATCACCGTGACGACATGCTAGAAACCTTCTTTTTAAACATGTTCCATGGCGGTAAGCTTAAATCAATGCCACCAAAGCTGGTTAGCGATAATGGTGAGCACATTGTCATAAGGCCCCTTGCTTATTGTACTGAAAAAGACATTCAGCGTTATTCTGATGCCGTAGAATTTCCTATTATTCCTTGCAACTTGTGCGGGTCTCAAGAAAATTTGCAGCGTCAGAACGTAAAGGCCATGCTACAAGATTGGGATCGCCGTTTCCCTGGGCGTATTGAGTCAATGTTTAGTGCGCTTCAAAATGTAGCGCCGTCACATTTGGTCGACAAGAATTTGCACGACTTTAAAGGCATCTCTACACAGAACGGGCCGGTTGAAGATGGTGATATTGGTTTCGATCCCCCCAGCTTTGCGTCGCCCAATGAGCCTACTGACGACACGGTTCACGTTATCAATTTGATGGAATCAAACTAAATGAAAATTGGTCTAGCATTAGGTGCGGGTGCCGCAAGAGGTTGGACCCACATTGGTATTATTCAAGCATTAGAAAAGCTGGGTATTAAAATTGACGTGGTGGCAGGTTGCTCTATTGGTGCCTATGTTGGTGCCGCTTACGCTAGTGGTAAGTTAGAAGGCCTTAAAGAGTGGTCTTGTTCTTTGTCAGATTGGCAGGTACTTGCTTTGATGGGCGTTGGTTTACGTAGGGGCGGTATTGCTAGCGGGCGAAAAGTGTTTGATAAACTTGCCAGCGAATTTTGTGCCCCAACCTACGAAGCAATGGAAAAACCGTTCGCCTCCGTGGCTACCGATTTGTACACAGGTCGTGAGGTAGTGTTTAGTTCCGGCGAGATTGGCAATACCATTCAAGCTTCGTGTGCTATTCCTGCCCTATTTGCCCCAGTCGCCCATGGCGATCGTTGGTTAGTAGATGGCGCGGTGGTTAATCCAGTGCCTGTTAACCTGTGTCGTCAGCTTGGTGCAGACTTTGTTATTGCCGTGAACCTTAATGCTGACTTCAGGCCCCTTAGGCTTGAAAAATTACGACTCGATCACGAAGAAAACCAAAGAAAAACCGAAGACTTTTTCACTAAAAGCCAAAACGTGCTTAAGCAGTGGTTCTCACCTGATGGTAAAGAAAAAGCAGAAACGGAAACTGAAAGTGAAACCGATAGTAAACATAGCGAGCAAAACGAAGGCGTTGCTAGCGACGCTATTGAGGCCATAGAAGAAACAATTTCGCCGCCACCAAATAAAGTCCCTAAAGGTAACCCTCCAGGGATTTTAAGTGTAATGAGTAGTTCGTTAGAAATACTTCAAGCAAGGGTGACACGTTCTCGTTTAGCGGGCGATCCGCCGGATATTCTGATAGAGCCCCAACTAACCGACGTGGGTATTATGGAATTTCACCGCGCACAAGAGCTATGTGAAAAGGGTGAAGAAACCATCACCCGTATTGCTGAGCAAATTAAGTATCAGCTATTAGCTTGATGCCATAGCGGTAACACGAAGTGGGGCTTTCGGTAGTGTGAGCCCTTTATTTTCGTTAATTTCACTTTGTTCTAAGTGAAGTATGCCGTTATTAATATGCAGGCCTTCTGGGGTAATATAATCCAGATTTTTATCATCAAATTGCAACATCAACCCTTTCACCGTTGGCATTAAGAACGATAAAAAGCTACCCATTTCATTGAAGAACGCTTCATATTGGCCATAGATAAAATTCAGCTCTTCTTTTGTATAACTGGCGGTTAAGTATTCACTTTTTGTTTCTAGCTGCACAGACATATCACATACATTAGCCGCTTCAGTTAAATCGATACTGATATAGGCATTTGCCAATTTTAGCGCTTTTTCCGTTGGTACAGTGAATCGGTACTCATCACTAACCTCTAATGGCATAGTTTGTTTGTCAGTGACTATCTCAGCGTTATTAATTTCACATAACCGCCCTTCACCAACACGCAGAAAACCAAAAGCGAATTGCAAAGCTTGAGTGTCTTCATTATCCAGTTTTTTTACGTGACTATAAAAACGGCTGTATTCCACATTCACCGTTTCAGCGGCAACACTTGAGGTGAGTAATGCGCCTATAAGCGCGCATGCTATACGTTTCATTCGGTTAAGAACTCCTGGTTAAACCGGATCATGGTTTGTAATTCGTCTACATAGGCCGCGCCGCGCTCAGAGTAATTCATTAATCCCTCTGCCAAGGCTACGCCAGTAATGGGGATTTGATTTGCTCTTAACCGCTCTCTGATTTCTCGCAAATCGGTATAGGCATCGTGTCTATTCAGGTTACGCATATAAGTATAAGTCGCCCGAGATAGGCTTGGGAACTTCGCGACTTCGTGCGTTGCGCCGGCATTTCGTTTACCGGGAACAAAACCACATCCTTTCACAAAGCACCAAATACCAAAGAAGTTATAACCTTTTCTAGCAAAACGACTGGTGCCCCATGCCGACTCGTTTGCCGCTTGCACGAGCACGAGTTCAGCAGGCAAAATATCAATTTTGTGAAGTAACGCAAGCAGACGAGATGTGAGCGGTTGTTCCGCCTTTACGCGGTACTCAGTTTGCAACCACTCAAGACGGCTAATGTCATCGTCGGTTAGCGGCTCTTCGTTCAAAGCCTTACGATACAACGTTTGTATGTAGTGTCTAAGGGTAAGTAAATACGCATTCTGTTTTTCAACTTCGGGGCGTAAGTAATCGAAAAAGGCACTTTTCTTTTCTTTAACGTCGGTATACGCAGAAAAGTCGGGAACAGGTTTTGTGGCTTCAGGTGTTTCTGGAATATCTAAAATATCGGGCTCGCGCTTAGTTAATATAAGCGCGTTAATGACTATTACTGCCAATACAGCAATAGTAATTAAAACAATTTTTAGCGTTTCCCGTTTATGCATCGAAGCTCGACTCATTCGTTTTACTTTGAACAGTTTGGCTGGGTGTATATTCACCCTCTTCACCAATCATCTCTTCATACAACAACCCTAGCATACTAAAATACAGGGGTAGAACCCACACAAGGGACAAGCCTAATGTAAACGGAACGGAAATAAACAATATAATAAAAATGGCAAACACACCGGCTAACTGTGCCCAATAAGCATTGAAAACCCGGCAAGATAAAATAATGGCACGAAGCGGCGTTAACGATTTATCAGCAACCAGCATGAGTGAAAAAGAGGTCGCCATCCAAAAATACACACCAGGTACCACTAACAATACCAAGCCAATTTGTACCACTATGCCATTCACCAATTGAGTAAGGGCTAATGCGAATATCAAAGAGACGTAGCTGAAAATAGAGAAAACCGTGGTTTTTTGACCTCTGGCATGGCTCACCCCCATCATATACAACCCGCCAATTAGTGGTGCAACAATGAAAATAGCCACAATTTCAATTAACGATTGGTGTTCAAAAATGAAGGTGCCGTCTTCATTGAAAGTAATGAACTTCTGAGCAACAAAACCGAGTACGACAAACGTAAGAAATAGGACTAATGAAGCTTGGAATAAGCTTAAAAAATTTGCTTTAGCCAAACCATTAGCGCGAGAAAACAACGATTTAATATCGAAATCATATTGCTTTGAAAGTGTTCTTTCTAGCTTGCTTGTTGGCTGGTTATCTTTAAAAGGCATTTTATTATCTGCCACACGATCCTCTACTGCTGCTATCGAATTTAACCGCCGCATTATACATAAATATGGCGATTAACCCCAATTACCACGTGTTAGTTGATTAAATGTAATAACCAGCGTTTTGCCTCAAAGCATAAATCTATGAGTGAAACGTTAGCCCAAGACTAATTTTGCGGCCAAGCCAACCAGTAAAACGCCCATTGCACGGTCGAGCCAGTACCCTTTTTTCCCAATAAGTTGAGCAATTTTACTGGTACTAAGTAGGTAGGATAGAAAACAAAACCAAAGTCCTGTTGCTATGGCTAAGTAAATTCCATAACCAAGCTTGATTGAAAAAGGCGTGTCGATATCAATAATAGCGGTGAACAACGATAAGAAGAATAAGGTTGCTTTGGGGTTTAAGCCATTTGTTAAAAAGCCAATCCAAAGTGCTTTTTGTGCAGATATTTGCGAGTTAGCTTTTTTATTATTGGCCGCCTTGTTATTAGCTAGCTTAGTTTCATCCAGATTATCTACGCTGTTGCTTACCCCTGCCTCGCCGCCTGCTGGCGGTTGGCTAGGCCCGCTTTTTAGTGCGCCATACGCAATATACAATAGATAACCCGCAGCAAGATAACTAAAGGTTTTGAAAAGCCATGGCGTAGTGGCAATAACTACACTTAAACCCACCAGTGAATACCCAACGTGTAGCAAAATCGCCAGTCCAATGCCAACGCTTGTATAAATAGCAATACGGCGACCGTACGCGAGGCTATTGCGAACCACTACCGCAAAATCAGGGCCTGGGCTAGCTACTGCAACAAGGTGCACTAGGGCAATGGTCAAAAATTCATTCAGGTAAGGCATATATTTTTAATATTACTCTATATTTTAGGCGCTCAGTGTCAGTGAGCTTTCATGCTAGTAAAGCGTCTTTAGCCATGAATTTTTTCAAATCATAACTTTATTTAAAGATCATATTCTTTAATTAACCGCGTTACAAACGCTGGGACTATTTCAGTGGCATTGCCGCTAATAGATTCATCGAATAACCAATTATTCGCACTGGGTTCTAAATTTAATTCTATGCATTGTGCGCCCGAGTCTTTCGCATTAATCACAAACCCCGCGGCAGGATAAACATTTCCTGAGGTTCCAATGGCTAAGAAGATATCTGCGTTCGCAATATCTTGTGAAATTTCTTCCATATAAAGGGGCATTTCACCAAACCATACAATGTCGGGTCGTAAAGTGGCGGTATTACAACAGGCACAAACAGTTTGGCCGTCGAACGCAGTTTTGCATTCAAAAGTCTTATTTGTTGTTACGCAACGGCTAGACAGTAATTTTCCGTGCATATGCAAAATACGTTCGCTGCCCGCGCGTTCGTGCAAATCGTCGACATTTTGCGTGATTAATGTGAATCGGTCTTTCAATGCGCGTTCAAGTGTCACTAGCGCTTCATGAGCAGCATTGGGATTGACGCAATCCGTAGTCAATTGCATTCTACGTTCATTATAAAACCGATATACAAGTTCAGGGTTACGGGCAAAAGCTTCGGGCGTAGCCACGTCTTCCACACTGTGCTCTTCCCATAATCCGTTGTTATCTCGAAACGTCTTTAATCCAGATTCTGCTGAAATTCCTGCACCAGTTAACACGACAACGCGAGGTGGTGTATTCATAAGCTCAATTCCTTTGAAATATATACACGTAACACGACTACCCTAAATTAAACGAAGGTTAATCTTTCACTACTGGAAAAGTGGCGTTTGCTCCCCACTCAGACCAAGAACCATCGTAAATAGCAACATCATTTGCACCGCACATGAGTGCAGCAACGCCAATAATACACGCCGTAACCCCTGAGCCGCAGGTACAGATAATGGGCTTCGATAAATCAATATTGGCTTTGGCAAAAACATCTTTTAATTTTTCAACGCTTAAGAAAAAACCATTCTCTAACAGCGCTGTGAATGGAAGATTGTAAGCACCTGGCATGTGCCCCGAACGAATCCCAGGGCGAGGCTCTTCTACTTGCCCGTAAAATCGCGCTTCACTTCTGGCATCGACTAGTTGAGCATCGGTATTAATCGCTTGAATAACCGCTGAACTATTTACAAACCATTTGCTCTGCGCATTACTTTCATACTTAAAATGTGAGGGAATACGTTGTTCTGATACTGGTAAGTTTTTTTCTTCCCACGCTACTTGGCCGCCATTTAACAATTTTACGTTCTCATGCCCCATGGCTTTAAGCATCCACCAAACACGAGGGGCGCTGTACATACCTCGGGTATCGTAAACCACTACAGACGAACGTTCGGTTAAACCTTGTCGGCCTAAGTACAAAGCAAAGTCAGATTCGGTTGGCATACTATGAGGAAAACCCGTAGTGTGAGCACTGCCCTCGCCGTCTAAGTCTATATCCACAGAGTTTGGCAACACCATGGCATCACGAGAATCAGGCGTTTTGGTAACCGGGTCGTCCATAACCGCACGCACTAAAATGATGGGTTCATCTTGCAGTTGCGTGGCAAGCTGTTGAACATTAACTAACATCGACATATCACCCTCTCCATTGAAATGCCCACGTAACGCTGTGGGCATTACTGGTTTGAGCTATTTACGCTTTATATTCTTAATTACAAAGCAGCCATTGCTGAATCGTAGTTTGGTTCTTCCGTGGTTTCAGCCACTTGCTCGGTATAAAGTACCTTACCGTCGGTATCAATCACAACGACTGTTCGTGATAGCAGACCAGTTAGCGGCATAGAAGTGAACGCCACACCATAGTCGTCACCAAAACTTGTACGGAAAGTAGAACCGGTAATCACATTTTCAATGCCTTCTGCACCACAAAAGCGGCCAGCTGCAAACGGTAAGTCAGCAGATACGCAAATAACTTGTGTATTGTCTAGACCAGCTGCTTGTTCATTGAATTTACGCACTGACGTTGCACACGTGCCTGTATCGATAGAAGGGAAAATGTTAAGAATAACGCGTTTACCCTTAAGATCAGCGAGGGTTACTTCACCTAAATCCGCTTTTACTAATGTGAAGTCTGGGGCTTGCTGCCCAACTTCTGGAAGCGAACCTACAGTTGAAACTGAATTACCTTGAAACGTAACTGTTGCCATGTTTTTCTCCTTGGGTTTTGATTGCTTAACCTTATAGTTAAGCGCGAATGCACGCAAGATAAGGGTTACTTAACTTGCGCCTTTGCAAATTCAATTTTGTGACTTAAATGGGGCTTCCCTTTTAAGTATTGGTGTCGAAAAATACTGAAGTATTTAGCTAGCGCCGTAGCCGCTTCAACTTCACCTGCCAAATCTAACACGTTTATTCCCACCTCTGCAGTGCAATGCTGGAATTCTCGTGTAGATTCTCGCAACAAGTAATTCGATGATATTTCAGGGGATACGCCCAGCACCGGAAACTTATCTAGGTACGGGCTTTTACCAAACATTTTTCGCGCCTCACGCCACGTGCCGTCTAAAAATATAAACAATGGAATTTTGTCTAATTTATCTTCCGGCTTGGGGATGCAACGCGCTGGCTCAGCATACTCGTGAGGAAATATAATGATGGGTTGGTATTTAGGGTTGCTTAGTAACGTCAGTAAATCTGCATCGGGTTCGGTTCTGTGCCACACAAACGCGTAATTTTCAGCTACCACATCCGCAATTAATCGGCCTGTGTTGGTTGGCTTGTAGTATTCGCCCTTGTACATGATGAAAAGTACCGCACAGGATGCTTGTGGTTCAGGCTTATCGGCACAAATACACGCGTTTACAGGCAGTAAACAAATATCGCAACGGATAACTTTACTACCCCGCGCATTGAAAGCTCGCTTTGCTCGTTTGAGCTCAGACGTTCTAAGCGCCAGAATGGAATTAATATGTGGAAGCACGCAGTAAACTCAATAAGATTAGAGTGATATGGTAGCACAGAGCGTGAGTTAGCCGTAAAGCAAAATACTGAAATTAATTAGCGAATTATAAGCTTTAAGAATATATATTGGATGTATTTAGATATGTAGAAAATGGTGCCCGGGGCCGGACTTGAACCGGCACGTCATTACTGACGAGGGATTTTAAATCACACTATAAAAAATAACACTATCAATAAGATATAATTAAACTTCAAAATATAATGCAGCCCTGCAGGCCGCATTATACCGTTAAAAAAACACTGATATTATGAAGCTAAAGTGTGACGTATGACATCGGTTTATTGCCACTAGAACCCTTCGAAGATACAACGACGCCTTTAGTATCACCCTCGACAAAAACGACAATCGAGAAATAAATATTACCGTTTTTCGAAGCCTCTAGATCGCCTAATCTCACGAGCATTTCAGAGCCTTCGAGATTGATTGAATCAGTTTTGGAGGATATTGAGCTGCCTTCAGCAATCACTTTTACTTCTTCTATCGTGTTACTGTCGAGCATCATGAAGCCGTCAGCGTCAAGCGCCAATCCAGTAGGGTCCGATGGCTTTAACTTCATAACTTCTCTGTTTGCACGTCCAAAATATGCATTAACATCGCCCTGCGTTACCAAATCAAAATCTAGTCTTTCTATGACTTTCAAAATCTCAGATAAAACCACAGCAGCAACATTTACATTCACAGTGCCAGGTGTACTCTCCTCTCCATCATCATCAACTGTTATTAGCTGAAAGGTAAGCGTTTGTGCTGATGTCCTGCTAGGTGAAATCGCTTTTGGCTGTGATGGTGTCGAAGTATTAAGAATGACAGGATCACCAGCGGTTTGCGTCCAGCGCCATTCGACTATAGTGCCGTCAGTATCTTGCGAACCAGAACCATCAAGTATAAATTCAACACCTGCTGCAACTGATTGGTCGGGGCCAGCGTTTGCTACTGGTGGTTGGTTTTGTGCTTCTTCCGGTGCCGTAAATGCAGCAAACCGAATTAACGCAGCTTCATTTACTTGTGAGCTTGAGTTTAGGTGCGTGCCATCACTATTTACAGAAAGGTCTACTACAGAAGTGTCACCCCCAAACAAACAGTAAGGGTTATTGGCTATTACATAGTCGAACTCACCCCTTAACGTATCTCCTGCCCCATTCTCATAACTTCTAGGAACGTAAGTTAGATAATGATTTGTGCCAAACTCAGCATGGAGTGCGTTAATCATTTCCTCTAACCAAGCCCTTAATGTGGGTCCGTCGGTGCCAACATTCGACTCGCCGCCCAATGAAGTGGTAAAGCTTATGCCGCCGCAATCGGCCTCAGTTACTTCTTGCATGATTCGGGTATCCCACAAATCATTGCTTGAGGGCAACCAACGCTCAATACTTGTTCCTCCCACTGCTACGTTAATAAGCCCAATAGGGATTCCGATTTTCGCAAACTCAACAGCAATACGAACCCATGTAGAGCCACCAGTGCTATCTTCGCTCGTAGGGTCGGCTAACCTCTGCCAAACCCCATTTTTAAACATAGTGGGTCGAGGGTCGCTATCCGTTAACTCATTCCTTATAGTGTTCTGCGTACTTGAACCACGCCCTGACTCGTTTGATTGCCACCACGCAAGCCATGTATTTGCCGCAGTAACATAACTGACGGTATCTGCAATTAAGGGGTGCGTACTAACTCTAACCGTTATATTCTGCTGCTTTGTAATAACAACATCAGTTGAGAAATTTCCATTCCCATCTGTTGGCGCCTGAATCCAACTCCCATCATCAACTTGGTATTCAGCGAACGCACCTGCTGGCAAATCAGTGATTGTTCCGGATAGGGTGAATATAGCCTCAAACAGGGCGTCCGCCTTTCTTGTCTGGTAGGCGTAAGGTGAAGTTATTGTTATTGTTGGGTCTGTAGCGACCACGCCATCTTCCAACACAAAGAAGCTTACATCATCCGTATCGGTTGAGGAATCTGTTCCTGTAGTGGTTAGCCTGAAAATTATTTCAGTTAAACTAGTAAAGCTTGGCGCTGTAAATGTGGGGCTTACTGCTGTGCTGTCACTAAGCACAACCCCCGTACTTGTAACTTCAGACCATGAGCGACTAACTGCGCCGGTTGATGCTGATGAGTCTAGCGTTACCGTATCGCCTGCATTGATGTTGCTCTGGTCTGCGCCTGCGTTTGCTATGCTTGGGCTGGGAGATGAAGGGGTGTCATAGCCACCAGTCGTAAACCCGATAAGGGTGCCGTGGTCGTAATCACCTGACGTATTTGTAAGCTCTGTATCGCCTTGTACGCCGCCATCAAAATCGTGAGTAATTGTGCCCGAGCTGTCACCTACTATTGTGGCAACACCCGACATTTCGCCTGTAAAGTAAGACGTACCCGCCGACCTTCGCCCCCATTCCCTAATATCTAGGGCACCACTTGAGGTACCCGTCACGGTATTACCACCAAATGTAAACGTTACGGTGGTCCCCACTCGGGTAATACGCCCATCACTAATCGTTGACGGAATACTTATAGGGGGCGCATCAATCGTGGTTCCCCCGTTCCCCATCCTCAATCTAACTTCAGTTTCACGTACCTGAAGAAAAGTATCGGTATTACCTTTACTGAAAATACACCCAAATAAGCTATCTACCGTGATAGTCGGGAGTATTACATCAAAATCACCTGTCAAATTTGCTATGAACCCACCAACGTGCCCACTACCATCAAATATGATTGCCATCTCTATCTCTCTATACTGTAATTGAAATTGTGTTAGACCATGCGCCTACTAGCGCACCGTTTAGACAACGGCATCTGATCTGGTATGTGCCTGAAGGAAAGTTAATTGAACGCTTAAAACACCCTACAACCCCTGGCAGTCCAACGTTCGGAACGGATAAAGGTGACCAACTAGAACCCCCGTTGCTAGATACTTCAAACTGCATATCGGTCATAGCTGCACGGTTTAAATCATCTAGCGTGGGATAGGTTTTAAGCACTTCGATTGATTTGTGATTACCACCCAACAGGCCTCGTCCTTCAAAGTGATAATTACTGTCTTTTTTCTGGCCGCTCATTTGGGGAACGGTAACGCAGCGAACACCATCAACGGTGCAATTCCAAATCTCAAAATATGCTGCGCTATCGCTTACTGAAAATACTTCGCGTGTACCGTAGCCTTGAACGTATTCGTTATTAGCTAGTGTTACACAGCCATGTTTGTGAGTACGGGTAATTTTGCAAGCACCTTCTAAGCGGCTGTAAGTCATTTCAGAACGCTTTTTAAGGTCCGTCACAGAGTCTGAGCCGTTCTTGCCATCTAGGTTGTAAATGTGAGCGCTGTATAAGAAGCTATCTTCATCCCAGTTAGAGCTATTAATAACTATGATGTCTGAGTTACCAAACCGAGAAGTGTAATCACCGTAGTTTGAATCTAAGTACAAATCAGCGGTTATATTGCATAGCTGCTGGTTTTGAACGAATGGGCCGTACAAATCAGCTACAACCGCAACTTGCCAAGTATCGTACTGACCTGTGTAACCACCAGTAAAAGTCATCCCATCGATTTCTAACGAGATAGCGCCACGAAGGTTTACACCGTTCCTTCTATTTTGAACCCATACGTTCTCAAACAAGTAACTCCTATCAGCATTGGCTGAGCGATAACCGTCTTGTGTGTTTTGAGCAAGTTCTTGGTTTTGTATATGAACATCAGCGGTAAAATCATCACGCAGTCTACGGACAGGATTAATACGCCAGCTTAAATCTACGTTTGAACCATTTACTGCCCCTTCTAGCGTTGGTACTGCAGGGGTTTCGGCTCTTAGTAGTTTGCGTACATAAATATTTTGAACGTTACCTTTGTAACCACTGGCTGTGATTTGTACTTGTGTTGCGTTAGCTGGCGCACGAATAAGCCACACTTCTGTACCTTCGATAGAATGGCTATACTGGCCCAACTCACTACCAATTTTAGGCGTGACTGAACCACTTAGCTTATCTACCAGTTTTAGCGATATTTGATAGACCTCGTTTTCTTCAAAGTTGTAGCTAGCACTTAACGGATTGCTTGTTCCTGCAGCGTAATAGTTGCCACCACTCTTAGTCCAACCAGAGCCGCTAAAACTATCCGGCTGCACGACCTTCGCGCCCACTTCCGGTGACGGATAGACAGTAAACTGGTGCATGTAGATGAGCGCTTCGGTTGAGTACCTAAAGTAATCAATCGCGGTTTCGCCGGGATCAAGATGCAACCACGCCTCTGCAGGCATGTAACGAACCGAACCGTTTACTGTAGGCAAAACCCTTGCGCCACTAGGTAAAGTAATAACGCTTTGAAAAGGTCTTTCTGCGCCTTGCACCGCAATGGCATCGTTAAGTTGTGGAATGTGCATATAAGGCAAGTAAAGCGTTTTGTTCGCGTATACTGGCAGCGAGTCCATTGTTACTGTGGCTTTTTCACCACGCCATGATTCGCCTTCAAGCAATTCAATTGTTTCGTTGTAAAGTATGCCATTTACCGTGACGTTGTTTAAAACTACGGTGCAAGCGCCTTGCGCTGATAGGAATGGTAGCGGTAGGTGTGCTCGGTAGTCACCGCCGTTGATAGTAACTGTAGCGTTAGGACCAATAACAACTACGCCCAAGCCTCCCACTTCATCGAGGTTACAACCGCAGTTATTTAATTCACCGTCCTTGTGGAAGTAATAAGCAAAGCTGTCACCTGATAGCTGGCGAGTCCAATTCACCATACAGTCACGAGCGGTAGATATTTCTAAGAACTCAATCCCTGCGCCATCACGAGTAGAATGCAAGCCCTTCACATCAACTTCGCAGCCAAACTTAAAACCGTTACCACTAAAACCTACGGTGTGTACTTCACGCACAATTGCCTTTGCGCCCTGCTCTATTTCTAATCCATATAACAGTGTTTCGTTTTCACTAAACTCATGGTTTTCATTAGTGATTGTGCCGCCTATAACTTCCATATCGGTGTGACCGGCACGGATCACCATGCCAATGTCACCCGTACCAGATATATCGAAATCCTGTGTTGATACATTGCTCGAACCGATAGGAATATCTAGCACTTTAAAAATGGTGTTGATAAACGTGAGTTTACGTAAAATCCAATCAAACATAGCGTAGCCTTGTGTGTCTATGAGGCCAGCGTTACTTAATAAAGCGCCGTGAACTTCTCCACCTCTGTTGTCGGATGCCAGTTTTATAAACGGGTCTGAATCTTTGGCTTTAATGCCGAAAAAGCGGTGATAGTTAACGCTAAGGACAATTAAGTCACCGCTTACTTTTTGAATCCACGGACTGTGGTTATCGAGGTTCGTATCAATATCACGTTCCCCGACTTGCAGGCCAAAATAGAAAGACAGTGGGTTACCATCACGGCCTTTATCAACATTGAAATTCCACGGTAGGGTTCTAGGGGTCCAGTCTCTTACGTTGTCAGGGTGAGCCCCTATAAAGAAATTATCACCAGGGTCAACACGGTATTCGGGATTGTCTTCTTCACTGGTCGAAAATACGCGGCTGTATATTGTTTCAAGTTCTTGAGCTGGGTTGCACTCGGCCCATTCTTGACCATCCGTCCAGTTTGGGGCGGCAGATAAATTGATATCGAATAATCTATCCATAGTGCGGGATTCTCATTTTAATTGACTCTACCGTTAAAGCGCCTGTGACCGTTGTACCGGCCCGTTTGAAAAAGATGCGCTCATTAGTGATATATCTGCCAGAACCGGCATAGTAGATTTTGTTAGGGCTGCTGTTTGAAATGGTCAAAGCGAGCGTATGGCTTAGGTATTCAGTAACTACGACTAACTCAAACTCGAAATCGTCGAAGCTATCACTAAAGAAACGTAAGCCATCATTTCCGTCTTCGGCATCGGTTACCGTGAATACTCTTGGGTTCAGTGAGTCTTGCGCCCAGCTAGAGCCAATACTGTGCAGGTTCTCAGGGAACATATCTCCGCTGTACCAATAGCCATCAGCCTTTTGATAGAACGTTCTGAACGGTGATCTGAAGGTGCCAAATGCGGTATCAAATTTAGCATTAAGCGAACTGACATCAGACTGGTTTACATCGAACTGATGCCAACCATTGTCTAGTTCTATGTACTCAATTATTCCTTCGAAGTACTCGCTGTTAAACTCACCAATCTTATAAAGGTTCGTTACGCTGGTTTCGTACTCATGCCATTGGTGATTAGCCAGCGCGGGGTTGTTGGGCAAACCTAAACCGCCCGTTCCCATCGGGTAGACACGCATTTTGATATTGCCAGTGTACGAACTGTTGTTATTGAATCGAAGAATGAGTCCACGATAGAAAATTGGAAATGCACGACTAGCGATGGTGGTAGGAATAGTGAACCATCTATCGGTTAACGCTATGTGCACTTCCCCACGCACGTCATCAAACTGGATAAGTCGCTTGTTGTTTGGCGACTCTGTTGGGCGAATTTCTGTTTTCTTTAGTGTTGGGTAGTCACTTAACCGCTGATTTAGGCTTGCTTCGCGTTTTATAGGCGGGCTCATCGCCTGAGTTTTTTTGTTGTCTGTGTCAATATCGTCTGGCAATTGCTCTTTCGATATCTTGCCAGCCAGTTCAGAAAAGTTTGGCCATCTAAGCGCAGTTTGTGGAGGGTTGTTTATATTCTCCCATTCAACTTCACCACTCCCCGCGTTTTCTAAAAATGCGGTATAAGCAGCTCTGTTATTTTCTAACGCTTGAAGAAGTACACCCACCGCCCCTATTGGCACTACTTGAGCTGCCACGTTGCTTAAATCACCTTGTTGCCAGTTATATTTAAGCGTTAGCGTGTTGGCGGTAGTGTCATGATCAATAATTGTTGCTGGTAATTTGCCAGCAATGAATAACTGGCTCCCCTCAATCAGCCCAAAGAACGAATCTGAGTTATTTACAGACACTACTGGGCTACCGTCTTCAACACTAATGTCGTTGAGACTAAAAACGTAGGTACTCATTGTTTTTCCGATATGTGATAGGAAACGGCTTTATAAAAGCCGCTTTAGATAGGCTGGCCTTGCTGAAGCTGTTGTATGCCAAATGCCTGTTTGAATACTTGAACGAAAACATCACCGTCGATGATGCATGTTCCGTTGTTGCTGTTACCTTGAATTTTGACATCAACAACGACATCGGTGTTGGCCGGAACTCTAACAACCACGCCAGAAACACTATCGCCTTTGAATGTATCGCCTGGCGTTGAGATAACATGCACAGAACTACCATTCACGTCTGCAGTGATAAATAAGCTGTCCAAGCTTCCCCACTGAATTGGAATGGGGTGAACGTAAGCGACACGCTCGAATGGTTGCTTTTGGATAAGAAAATTAACAAGTACGTGCTCTTGAGTTGGCGTGCCAGAACCATCAAAAGTAATAGGCCGCATATCTAGCACAGCACCGTCTGTTATATCCCCTTCGATATTTTCGGCGTATATAGTGGCATAGGACTTAATGGTCCCTGATAAACTGTCCCATTCTTGCCAGACAGCACCATCCTGACTGGTGATCTTAACGTTTTCAGCAGCCAGAATAATTGAACTAGCGCTTTCACTGCCTTCAATGAACATACCAGTTAAGCGGCCATTCACATCGATAGCGAATTGAATCTGACCCCTTACTTCGCCGATTGCATTTTCCAGCGCTTCGAAGTATGAAAAAACGCTAACCTGATCACCATCCAAGTTATTTATTTTTATCTCTTGGAAAGCCTGCGCGAACGCGGCCCCTTCTATCCATTCGCCGTTTTCATCTTCATAGCCTATCTGAGCATTTTTGAAGTCTGCAATTTGAGCTTGAACGCTCTTATCACCTATCTTTTGTTTAACGCCAAGCACATCTAAGCTAATAACTTGGTTTTCTTGTGCTACTTGAGTCACGCTGTAGAGTAGCGTCGAGTACTCTTCGCCTAGCTCGTTCGTTTGCTGTGACCAGTTGGCCATATCACTGACCACACTGTTTATAGTGTCACCAAGGTTTTCAGGTAAGCCTGGTAACATTACCGTTCTAACGATATTGCCCCAGAATTCATCTACTGCAGAGGTTCGTGCAACTACGAATGTCCATTGCGACTCGCCCAGAGCATTGGATGAGCAAACCCATATTTTGAAATCACGTTCTGGTGCTAAGCCGGGGAACGTGTAAGCATGAGCTGGCCCACGATACGGTAAAGGCGGCTCTTCATCCGCTAAGTCATGGCTAATGGAATACAAAAATGCGGTTGAACTATCAGAACCGGCTAAGTATGGAATAACTTCCAACTCTGTAGCCGTGGGGTTTATTGTAATGTCAGTTGGCACGCCAGGCTTTTGCATTATCAACGGTATTTCAGCCCATCCGCTTCGCGCAGAAAGACCACCTAACGCCATCACTCTAAAACGGTAGGTACCAAGCGCGTAACCTGAAAGGTTTACGTGATAACGCGCAATTGAGTCAGTTTCTATTAGCAAGCCTTGTTCATCTAACACCTGATATAGAAAACGTGATGCTTCAGAATACCAAGAGATTTTAACTTGTACGAACGCAGAATATACGTGTTCAATCGTCAAGTCGCTTGGCTCATCGGGGTTAGTAAGGCTATATGTGGTATCAGGTATTTCTGGTTTGTTGCCTTCCCCAAAAAAATCGTAGATATAGGGCTGGTGTTCGCGAACCGTTAATGTCACACGTTGTTTATTAGAGGAAATCTGTTCTATTCGAAATAGCTTTCCTTCCCAACCCAAAAACGAATCGTAAACAGGCACAATGTCACCCACATCATATATAAGCGCCCACTTAGGCAAATGTATGCGGGTTTTCGTTTGCTCACGTGAAATTTCAAGCCACGTTTTGGCGAACTCAAGGGCTTCGTAATAGTTGTTACAAGTGACAAGATCTACAGAACCTTCATTAATGAAACCGTTATCTTCTTCTAATAATTGAGCCTCTAACGCACTGCCTTTAGGTGGGTAGACGGCTTCCTGCGCAGTACCGTCTGCTGCAGGCTCACGGTACGTTACCGCAACACGGTTATACCGTTTATTTTTACTTCCTTCAGAAACACCATCCATCTCGGTGATATCTTTCTCAAGGATTGGTATGCTAACTGGGTCATCATCTTGCTCAATAACTAAAGTTAATTGACCATCGATAATAGGCAGCCAGCCACGCATTGGCTTTAACAGTACATTGACGTTTTCCAATATATCTTTACTGGTATCAAGCTTACAGTTGCAGCTAAAAAGCGGCCTCTGCTCTGGCAGTCCAGCAACCTCATCGACAAGAGAGTCACAAAGATCTCTTCCTCTGTAAAACGAATTTGTGTTAATCAGCCCAGTAGAAAGGCCTTTTCCATACAACGGATCTTTGAGGTAGTCGAGTAAAGCTAGTGCTGGGTTTGAGTGAGTGGTACCCGTTAAATCAGCGGTAATTTTAGGCTCTGATGAGATAGCAAACTCACCGCCATGATATTCAAGACGAATGTAGCTACATGCTTTCCCTGAAGCTTTGTCTGATGATCGCCACCCTGCTGAAGTAAGAAATGGATCCTCATAGTTGTCCATGCCATTAGGAAAATTACGCATGTGCACCACGCGCCCACCATCATCATGGAAGAACGCAGGGTTATCAGAAGAAACGGGGATATCGTCCACATACACTTCATCAATTGACTGTACCTTTTCAGCCCACACAACGATGATATGAAGCAAGTCATTTTTAATATCGTCAGAGTCACCATCATTGGTCTCTTTGAATATAATGTTACCCGTTATTTTATGTTCTTTGCCTATGACGACACCAATATGTGCATCCGTCTGCGCTGATGTTAGCTCAGTGCCAGGCGGCATTGGCTCGGGTGCTTCAGGCGCTAACCACCCAAAAAAGAACCCCCCAATATCTTCTAAAAAGCTCATTTTTAAACCTGATGTGTTGTGCCTGGCGGATTGAAGCGACCACTTCCAGAGGAGCCGCCATTGCTTGATGCAACAGGCGCGTTTTTTCCCCAATAAATTTTTCTTTTGGCTCTGGCCACATGATCAAAAGCCGTATCGTCTGGGTAGTATTTTTGGTGCGAACCTGAGTTGGTTTTGGTACCAGCTTGTTTTTCGAAGTCTGCCCATACAGAGGCTAGTACTACGTCAATTTTCATCGTCTTTTTTATTATGTCGCGAGAGTCGATAAATCCCTCAAAGACATTAAGCGTAATGATCACGCCTATTTCATCACCATGTTGCTCAAAGATTGTAACTTCTGAGTTATTCCAACCTTTATTTAAAAAGTAAGGAATGAAAGCACCGTCTCTTACGTCTAACGTAAGCGTAAATTCATTTGTAGAAGGCTCTGAAGTCACTTCAATGTCATCGATACTGTCAGACGTTATATAACCCGGTTGATAATAAACACCGCCGTAGAAAACAGGGGCATCCCTATCTGTCAGATAAAGCATATTCCCGTTGATGTTCATTTTTATTAGGTAGGTTTGGTAACGAGTGGGGTTGTAACCTTTTAAGCGCTCAATTTCTGATGCAGTCAAATTCTTCACAGCTGCTCCATTAACTCTAAATCGAAGATGGTTTTTCCCGCATCTTTAACCCCGAACTCACCACCATTACGGTTCTTAACGCACACCTGAAAGTTGACGTCATCGCCGTAGCGAATCTGTGTACCAGCTGGAATATTGTGTAGAAGTGGCTGAGTAAGCGTAATTGTGGCGCGGCCTGTTGGGTCTGAGTTGGCACTAAAAGCAATTCGATAGCCTTTGGTGTTTATATCGGGTTGTAAAAAATCCCCACCCCATACCGCCTTTTCACGCGATGGCGGTAATCCTGCAACCTTCAATTCTTGACTACCGACGAACCCGCCTGTTGTCAGATAAAGACCGCTAAGTTTTCTCACCGACTTTAACGGGTTTGGAAGAAGAAAGTTTCTAATCGAATCGTTGTACCAGTCCAGGATTCCGCTAATTTCCATAGCGTCATCATGACTAACAGGTGTAGAGGTAAGCGCAAAGAGATAATAAGGATCTTCACTCCCCAATGACTTGTTTTCGTACAGTCGCTCTTCTGGCTTGATGATGTCTAGGATTAACGTAACTTCGACTTGTCTAAAAAACTGAATAGGAAAAGCAGACATTTATACTGGCCTCTCAAGACGTGCTTTGAACAAGCGAATGAAACGCTTGTCGCGCAATGCTATCTCTCGCCAATCGCGATTTGATGCATCACCGTGGATATGCGTTTCGTTTTTAAAGCTCATACTCTGAGAATTATTGGTTTCTGATGAACTTAAGAAGCGTGTGAGATCACGGTTTTGTTCTGGTTGAACAACCCGTTCTCCGCCGTCTAATAGATAGGTACCTTCTGAAGGAATATTTGTCATACCGCTATGCGCCATACCGGTTAACTTTGCCGCTGCAGCTGCACCAGTTACGACCACGCCTGCATAAGCAGCACCACCTAACACTGGCCCGATATAGGGAATACTGGCCAGTGCGTTATAAGCCCCCATCGCAGCATCCATGGTATTAGTCCATATAGACTGCAGGCTTTTTCGCTTTTTCTCGTTAAGTAACGTTTCGCCGATAGATAAAGCCATTCGTGCATAACCAGCTTCACGACCTTCCATACCATCAAAGAAGCTATTCGCCACATCAAACATGGCACTGTAGCCTTCTTGTTGACGCGCTTTTTTCTCTTCTTCCTTTTTAAGTTCTTCTTCTCTCGCTTCATCGCGAATTTCAGCAAGCTTTCCTTGGTGAGTGGCTTCCAGGTCTTCCATTGCCTGCTTATGCGCTGCTTCAATTTCCTGTGTTGCTAAACCTTTTTCGCGTAGCATGTCGAGCTCAGCTTCAATTTCCTCTACACGCTTGTCATGCCTAAACTGGGCTAATTCTTCATCTTTTCCGCCAGCTTCAAGCGCAGCTTCACGTATTGCAGCATACTTCTCCGTTGCCGCATCTATTTCGCGCTGGTTCAGTTCTGCAACCTTCTCCTCTTTCGTTAGTAGAAGATTATTCAGTGCTTCTTGATGTTCCTTTTCGAGCTCCTGGGTCAGCAGTCCCTTTTCACGCATAAGCTCAAGCTCTGCGTTCATCTCTTCAACCTTGCGCTCGTAGCGCAAGTTGGTTAACTCTACCTCTCTACCGTCAGCTGCCAGCGCCTCGTCGTAAATTCGCTGATACTGTGCACGAAGACTTGTAGCCATTTTCTCGGTTTCTTCTTCGCGCTTAACTTGTGCAGTCTGATCTGCTTCTTCTTTGATAGCTGCTTGCGTTTCTACGTGTGCCTGGTTAGCTGCTTCAAGTTGTTTTTTTTGCCGCTTAAACTCTTGAAGTTCTGCTGCAGCTTTCCTTTGCTGCTTCTGCAACTCTTCTTTTTCTGACTCACCACTTCCGAACCAGCCGGTACCTTCCGAACTCGCATTTGGTAGGCGCTGGCGTAAATTGCCAAGTTCACTGGTTCGTTGTTCTATCAGCTGATCTAACGCCTGCAGGTCGCCCTGTTCTGCTTTCATCTGCAGAATTTGGTCTCTGAGCTCATCGGCTTCCGCTGAACGAATAGCATTAGCTGCTTTTGCCGCGTTGGCACCGCGTTTAGTCGCTGATTTCTGCTGGGTGTTTTCGAGGTACTGAAGCTCTATTTGTAACTCTTCAATAGTTGGCGCAATTTTGCCGCGCAACTTATCAAGTGAATACGAGATACCATCTAGCCACTTCTTAACGCCACCGCCTAAAGATGAGCTTTCAGAAAAACTGAGTAATAATTCATCCCAACGCTGGCCAAGCGTGTCTACTGAACCTGCTAACCCGCCAGCTTCGGCAGAACCAGCCCCGCCTACTTGCCCCGCTAGCTGTTCAAGAATGACCTTTTGAGCGCCTGCAGTATCGCCCATTTCTACCATTGAACGAATCATGTCTTTCTGCGCAGAAGTGAAGCTAACACCACTGCGCTTAAGTGCATTAATACCGGCTACAGGATCTTCTAATGCTTTACCCAATTGCAGGGCTTTATCTTTAGCGGTACCGCCAAAAACAGCGGCCATATCCTGAGAAAGTTCCACGGCCTGGGTGAAGGTTTCTCCGCTTACAGACTTAAACGTCTGAAGAACGTTCTGCGCTTCGGTTATTCCCTGCACACTCGCCAGCGTGCTTAACGCAACTTGGTTTGCTTGTTGTTGTAGTTGCTCAGCAGTGAAACCAGCCGCATTACCAGTAGCCCTAACTAGTGCTTCGGTTCTTAATTGGCTTTTTTCGTATTCATTGAATACCTGCAGCGACTTATAGCCAACCGCAACTAGGCCAGCTAATGCCGCAGCTAATCCGCTAGTGACGGCAGCACCAGAAGAAAACAATGAATTAACGACAGATACCCTACTGGCAACGCCGCCCATAGGGCCCTGAATAGCTTGTGCGCCCTGTGATAATCCACGCATTGAGTTGTTAAAGCGCTCATTACTGGTGATTGCGCGCCCTAACTCGCTGCGATAAGACCGGGTATTGCCTCGCAGTTCAACTTCGTAGTTCTTTTTGTTCATTATCTTCTCGTAAAGCGCTTATAAAGCTCTTCTACAGACATAGGTTTGATTTGCATTTTGGGGCGATATCCAACGATAAAATCGCTAGATTCAAAGGGTTTATCACCCTTTTTGCTTAAGTAATTTGCCACTTGAGCACGTAAACCAGCCACTTGGAACTGGTCAATTTTGCCACCGTAGGGCTCGATTTCACCGAATCGCAACCATTCGAGAAGCTTTGACGCACTGAGTCTATCTAGGAGAGAGTCTGCATCTTCGCAGCCTAGCTTTAAGGCCAGCCTAAGTGTGGCTGTTCGATAGGGCTGGCCTACGAGGGGTTTCTTGCTAAATCCTCGTCACTTAGTGGTTCGGGCTCTTCTGATTGAGAGTCATTTTCACTTTTTGGAGGCTGATAAAGAGGGTCTATCCAAGGCATATCAGAAACACTGGCAATTTCTGCAAGCACTAAGGAAATTTTCGACTGTGGGAATGATGCAAGAAACAAAAGGTCAGTTTCACTATCCCACTTTAAAGGTATGCGCCCAGACTTTGTACGTAACGACATTGCAATAGCCTGGTATCTTAGCGCCATTACATTACGCCCTTTCTCTTCTAAGTCAGCATGGGAACGCTGAATAAGATTGAGTTGGTCCATGATCACTACAGCATCTGCTGCAGAAAGCTCAACTATAAGCCAGCGCCCTAATTTAGCTACAGCACTTTGCGCGCGATGCGCGAAGGTTTTATCCTTCGGCATCTTACGCTCAGCGATAAAACGCTTAAAGAAGCCAAGCATTAAACTAGATCTTCTTCAAGAATTGGACCGTCGACTTTTAGCGTTAAGCTTCTGTCTACTTGCCCCTCTTTTGGGATTGCATAACCAACTTTTGTAGTTAAGCATCGGAATGACAACGTTTTAGCAATTGGCGCGGGGAATTGCACCTGTACATGGTTTTTCGTGCCGTTATGGAAAGCATCAATAATACTTTCAATATCAGTCTGCGTTTCGCGATAACGAACAGTGATATTCCATTCACCGCCATCACGTAAACCGTAATCTGACTCTTTCCAGTCATGTTCGGTACCATACTGGGTTGCATCAACCACTTCACTGGTCATTTCACCAGGCTCCATGGTCATAATATTTGCTATTGAATCACCGTAAGAAGTGCCAGCATCCGGCGATAAGTGCAATGAGACTAATTTACCCTTCATGATTAATCCTCGTCTAGGTATTGTATTGTGTAAGTAAGCTGCAATTCACCGATAGTCGTTTCACTGTCACGGTCGTATGCAAAGTTGGTTCTATTCATGCCTTCAATCAGGCCGTCTAACTGGGGGTTTTCGCGCAGCAGCTGCTGCACTGCAGTGGCTTTTTGGTCTAATGCATCATCAATATTGCCCGGATCACGAAGCATGATTTCAACAATGACTTGTGCCTCTGTAATTCCGGTATCATCGAAGTCATATTCAGTTTCACCAGAATTAAAGAACACCTTCAACGCAGGTAGTTCATCTTCGAATATCTGCGCTGGAGAGTAATTAAATGTAGTAGAGAAGCCAGCAGGCTCCGCTATCGCGCGGATTGCTTCTCGTATCTGCGAACGTGTGGCCATTACTTAATTCCTAGCGCTTTATCTAATCGCCAGGTCAACTGACGAAATAGCTCTAAAGGAAAATCTTTAGCAAGCGAAGCTTCTGTCTCTTCGTTCACTGCATTCTTAAGTGTTTGCTCTGTAAACTTTGCTCCAAAGCCAGCGACTTCAATATTTCCTCTTCCCTGACCTTTTCGAACATAAATATTGCGTAAGCCTTTATTGGTAAATGTGTTTGGCCACTCGTAAGGACCAACCGCATGACCATCACCTCTCGGCTTAGCGCCTGCCGTTCTTGCAGACAGCCTATTGGTACCGGCCCACACTTTTCCGTGAAGACTAGTCGCTTTAGCTCGTGTAATTTTCACACGTTGTCTTATAGGTGCTTGCTTAACTTGCATGGCCTTAGAAGCACGGCGAACAATTTTCGTCCGTGACTTTTTAAGGCTATCGTTGATGGTTGCCGCCATTGCACGGTTAACCTCACCTTTTCTATGAGTATCTAGCGCACGACTCATTCGCTTCATTTCAGCTAAGGCTTGTTTTGAGTTAACCGATACAATTTTTGACATTACTAAACACGCTCAAGGATCAAGCTGGTGACTTCGCCTGACTCTTGCTTTGTCACGAAAAGGTATTTAACGCCATTTACCGTGATAGGTTCCCTGCGTTTTATGGCTGGTAGCGATGTTTTCGGCGTGTCGAACTGAACCTGATTAGTGTCCAGTTCACCGAACTCATGCGCTCTGGTGTACAGGTATCCATTCACCTCTACACCAGAGATAACCGCCACATGTTTAAAGTCAGCAAAGAAAACTGACTCCATATCTGCGGCAAGATCATCTTGAAAGCTCATAGCTATTCGCTTTCACCATCGGTTTCTGGCCCAAATGCCGCGTCTAAACCGTCATCGATTTTTGGAACTTCGATTTCAGTATTAGCTTTTGCGTCGACAATTTTACCTTTCGACGCTGCTTGCAGTTCTTTTGCCATCGAAGCATCAATCGAGATGATTGTTTTTTTTCCTTTAGTTTTGTTAGGGAAGTAGCTTTTACCCATAAGCCGCACACCGCGTGTAAGCTCGAAGCTTACTTTTTTACTATCTCTAGCCATTTTCTTTTACCTTAAAAAAAAGCACCCGAAGGTGCTTTGCTAGTTAAAAATTATGTAAATTACTCACCCAAGCAGAATGCTTGAGGGTGACGAACCGCAACGTCTGCGTCTTGGAATAAACGCATAACAAGACCACCGCTTGCAACTTTGGTAGCACGATCAGGAACTACATCAAGCGCGCCCCACAAGCCAATTAGCGCTTGCGAGAAGTCACCAAACAACATCTGGCCAGCGTTCATTTGGGTTGTTACTGCAGCGTTGTAGTCGTTAACGCGGCCATTCTGCCAAATAAACTGACCTGTACCTGAAGCTTTCTCAGTTGTTTTAAGCTTTCCACGTAAAGACGGGCGCATTAGATAAGCCATGGTGTTAGCATCTGCATTGGCTTCCGCCACGTCAGTTTCAAATGCAACTGTTTCAGCCCATGTAGGACTATTTGGTGCAGCGAACGCAATTGCACCGATACCGCTGGTGTTAACGATACCTGTAGGCTCATTGCCAATACCCGAACCGTAAAGCGCGCCCTGATCTAAACCTAAGCTTTGACCACGCATGATGTCAGCCATAACCAGCGCTTCAATATCTGGCGTAGACTGGTTCATGATACGGCGAGTGATAGGAACTGCAGTAGCTAGCGTTTTAGGTCGTAGCTGTACAGTAGTGAAAGACAGGTCGCTATCTGTAGCCGCACCATCTTCTTCTACCCAGTAGAAGGTTGCCGAACCATTCTGTTTAGGAATATCAACATCACCCACAAGGCCAGAAACCATGCGTGCACCTAATTGCCCCACCACTGCTTGTGCGCGAAGTGCTTCAATGTACATTTCAGCATGAAGTTCGGTAGCTACAAGCTCAGCACCTTTACCCGCAGTGCCAGCTGATTGCATACGTGCAAGTTGCATTTGGCGCAAACCGTAGCCCATGGCCTCATAGCTAAGATAAATACCGTCAGCATCACGGCCAACACGTTTAGCGATAGCTTCTGACACTTCACGTTCAAGGCCAGCTTTCTTAAAGTTACCAGTAGCAACCGCGCGAAGCGCATTAATAACGCTGTACTTGCGAAGCTCGTTTTCACCGATATCCAAATTAATCATTGTTGACTCGGCTTCAGGATCTTTGCGTTTGCCGTGAAGCTCACGAATAAGCGCACTGTTAAACTCTTCGTAGCTGCGGCCTTTAGCAATAAAGTTATTGCCTAAATCAGTGGCACCGTACTGACGTGCAGTTTCAGCAATACGTTGTGCATCGCTTGCTTCAGGTGCGGTTTTCACTTTGCGTGGCTCTGCGAATTCACGCTTAGTTTGGTTAGTCGTTTCCGGTGATACCGAACGTTCGGCAGTTTCATCCGGGGCGTTGTTGTCTTGGATTTCGATATCATCCATTTTACGTACCTCAGTGGTGGTTATTTTTACGGGGTTGTCGTTTGTTTCAGCGTTTCGACCAACACCTACGGTAGGGTCTGCCGGTACTGATACAGAAGATATTTCTAGCGGTTCCCAGTGGGTAACGCGGTAGTAATCTAAATCGTTTTCTTCGCGGGTTAATTTCGCGGCGTGGATGCGGTAGCCAACAGATACATTCACGCGAATCTCATCTTGCATATCGATAAGAAGTTGCTGGCCAAGCGGATTGCGGCTCATCTTTATTTCAGCGTAACCACGACCTTTCTCAATCCATGCTTTTTGAATAACACCGCGCTGGTCGTTCCAGTTGTGATCGCTAAGGAACGGACCTTTGTTGTTAATGCGTGACAGGTCACATTCACCTTCTTCGTGACCAAGGGTTTCTACCCATCCCCAGCGCTCAACTTCATATTCACTGGAAAAGCTAAGGGTGACAATACGGCTTTCTTCGTCTACCTTTTCAATTTGCGCTTCCATGTCGCGCTGCATGACAGGGCATTGCCCTTTGCGCAACATGGCTGCAGTAACTTTATTTACGTTCACTGTTCGCCCTCTTCTTCGTCATTTTTAGGGGCGTTCTTATTGGCTGCAGCTGCAACTTTTGCCCCTTTGCCAATACCAAAACCTTTAGCTAACTCCATCGCTGGACCTAAAATCTGAAGATATTGCTGCCAACCTTCAGCCATTTCGTTTACGTCAATGCCCTTTTCGTTAAGAACATCCATCGGATTAACAGTGAAGTTATCCATCCCTGCCCCGACAGCTTGCTCATCTTTTAAAGGGTCAACCCATTGCCATCTGCGACCTTTAAACGAAAAAGCATCAATACTACGTTCTAAGTCGTAACCTCTCAGGTTATCTATGGCGCCATTCAAAAGCGCATGTTTAAGCCAGCGTTGGTATATCGCACCAACCACCTGACTTATTAACCAACCTTGAAGTCGCTTCCAGTGCTCTCTATCTTCGAGTACTGCTTGACGAAGGCTTGACCATGAGACACCTTCATAATCGTTCGCGCCTGTGTTGTAGTTCACATCAACGCCAGCAAACGCGCCTTTAAGCGAGGCCTTCTGAAATCCTTCAACTGAATCGCCGTGGTGCTGAAAGTTTGTTTCTTTTGCGCGGTAACCTTCTGGGGTGATTGCTGCACCACCTGGCTCAAGTTCGAAAATGAAATCTCCTTCATCCTCTTCTTCAGGGGCTTCTTGCTCTGGATCGCGTTCGTAAATAACCATGTTGCTAGCTGCAACCCTACTACCCACTAGCGCTGATTCGCGGTAACCACCTATATCGTGAAAATCTAAGAGTGATGCGTGAGCCCATGGAACACCGCGTGTTTGACCAGGGCGGAACATTGGAAAAGGAAGAATGATTTCATCTGCAGGAATACGAACGTAGCGCTTGCCAGTATTATCATGGCGCCACGTATGTTCACCAGGGTGGTTAGTCAACAAGTGATAAGCAACATGTCTGCCCCACTTATCTATTTCAACGCCCATTTTAATGCGAACGCCGTTCCCTAAATCTTTGTTTAAAGTGGCGTCCAACAGGTCAGCTTCAATAAGCTGAATGGCATACCCGAACTTATTGGGCGCGCCGTGAATGTGACGAATGATAATGTCACCGTCTTGGCATACGGTTTTTGCAATAAGCTGCATTGCGCTAACAAAATCCATGCGGCCACTGATTTCGCAAATACCAATCTTGCTCCACTTAGCGAACGCTTTTTCAATGGACTGGTTAGCAACGCGGTCTAATTCCCCATCAGCACTACGAACCTCAGCGTGTAAGCGTGGCCCCTTATCTCCAATGACATGAGTTTGCACCATGGAGAAGAAGCGCTTCATATAACCAACGTCTTCACCGGCTTTGCGACTAGCAGCCTTTATCCTTGATAAATCGCGTCTTAACGTTTCATCAATGCTAAGACCAGAACCAAAGAAATTATTTGAACTGATACGTGGGCTTTTTGCTGCAGCAAAGCGTTCCTGCGCATGCAATTTATGACGCTGACGATCACGGCTAGAACCAGCGCCTTTCCCAAGAACTGGTTCAACTCGCTCAGTTTCGCCTTTCGACTTTTTAAAGAGATTAAACATACACTACCTGTAGTAAGCTCGACGTGGAGGTTTAGTTAAGCCCTTCTTCTGCTTAACTGTGCGAACGCGCCAGCTGTACTTGCGCTTCAACTTTTCAAGCTGCTCAATGGGTATGCGAGTTAAGCTGCGGCCATCAACTGTGTAGTTTTCATGATCTGAGAGAATGCGGCCTTCGATTCGCTTTTCTATGGCTTTCAAAACGCGTTCGGCATGACTGGTAGTGTCGCAATACTCTAAATCATGCGGGTTCGCGTCGATAATGATGTAACCATGGGCTACTGTTCTACGGCCTGTGCCATCATCGCTAAAAAGATGCCAGCGGTATTCGCCAGACTGGTACCCTTTCGTTTCTTCAGAACCAAGGTCAACATGAAGCGCCCCATCAACCACAGTTGTGTCGATGGTAAATTTGCTTTCGGGGCCAACCAGAATGTACTGATAAGTGTGTGATGAGTTCGCCACTTTGCGTGACCACTTGGCGTAGTCACCTTTTATTAAACGTTTTGGTTCATTCATTATCTAACCTGAGTACTAAAGCCACGCTTTCGCCGTGGGCGAGTGGCAGATGATTGGCGTTTTCGCTTGGTAGCTTTCTGTTCGACTTCGCTTTCTAATTCAGCGCTGAACATGTCTTTCTGGCTTAAGCTGCTCTCTAATGCATCCCATTGGGCGCTAGTTTTGGCGTGAACCTTTTGAGACATTGCAGCGTGAAGCGCATAAACTTCGCAGTCGGTACCTTCGTTTCGTCTACCGCTTCGACACTGCCAAGTCATTTGGCCGCGAAGCTTTTTACTTGGCGCTTTGACCTCAGCAGTGACTTGTTCCCAGTAGTCAGCTCGCGCATCTTTGTAGCTATGCATGAAAGCCCCGGTACCTTGAAGGCGCTTTGATAGAAGATCTTTAGCCTTGTGAGTACCGACGAGGTAAACAAGAACGCCGTGTTTATCTGCTTTTGTTGAACGTTTGGCGTTGTTGTGGTCAAGTTTTGCAGAAGGTAAGCGGAAAATTTCACGCTTACCGTTGTCGTTACTGTCACCTTTTATAGCCATAAGGTGAACGCGTCTATGTTTCTTACTTCGTGTTCTAACGTAGTGATAAACCGCGTGGTTGGTACCACCATCTGAACTATCAATACTGGCCGCTGACAAGTAAATTCGACCTAGCGTTTCGTGCTCAAAACCGTTGAAAAGTAGCTGGTCTAACTCATCCCATACTGGATCAGCTTTATCAACACAGTCACCGGCTATCTCTTTCCAGAGAACCAGCCAGCTTTCTTCGTTTCTACCGTATGCCCGAATGATGATAGCCAGCCTATCGTGCTGAACATCAACGCCAGCGGTAACAATTAAGCCGCCTTTAGGTACCGTTAGCTCTGGGTAGTCATCAGCAAGCGCCTGCAGCTGCTCGTGATTCAGGTTATCTTTACTGCGGTATGCGTAAGGCTTACCCAGTTTAGAGTTCTGAAAAATTATCCTACCGGCTTCATCACCAGCTGCTGCTTCATGCTCTGCTTCAAGAAAGTCCTTAACCAAGCTTGAAAGCGAGGTGCCAGGAATACAAACGTAAAGTTCAGACAGCCCTTTGAAGGTTTCAATTACGCCATCAGTGTTAACCGTTGGTACCCAACCGCAGAACTTATCACCTTCTTCCTCTGCAACTCTGCAGGTATTGAAGATGTTTTGCTGACGCTGCCAGTCATTCCACGCGCTGCCACAGTGAGGGCAGGCATAAACCGCCGTTTCAGGTAAATTTCTACCGTAAACAGGGTGAACGGGACCTTCATCTTGCTCTACCCAACTGACATTTTCCCAGTCTAAAACGTGCTTTTCGCCACAATCGTGGCAGGCCACTGGCAAAGTTCGCTGGGTACCGAGGTTGATGTAATGCTCAACTTCGCTTAAATCCTCAACAGAAGGGGTACCACCAAGAACAAACTTACGTTTTCGAAAGCGTTTAATGCGTTCACGCGCTAAGCGTATCGCATCACCCTGATCACCAACGTTACCGTTTGTGTCGTCGGGCTCTTCAACCAGTACCACTGGCGATGGCGTTGACTTAACGTTACTGACTGAGTTAGATCCGAAAACTTTAAGAGAGCCCCCAGGGAAATTCTTTTTGTTGCTTCGGTTACCCGCCTTTCTACTGCTGCTTACATCAACTTTTTTAGCAAGTTCTGGCGTAGCCCTAATAACAGGTTCAAACTTCTCTTCAATGAAGTCGCGCGCTTTGTCATCCTTAGGAAACAAGCCAAGAATACGACTGGGCTCACAGCAAATACGCTTTGCTATCCAGCCAGTTTCTAGCAGTGTCCAGCCGATTTGGGCAGCTTTCATCAAGCCGACCATTTCAACAAAGTCGTCATCTAGGGCATGCATTACACCCCAGAAGTACGGCACGTAATCCGCGTTGTACAAACCAGCAAAGTCTGCATCTTCAGCGGGTAGTCGAAAGTATTTTTCAAGCCATTCGCGCGTTGGAATGTTTTCAGGTGGTAACCACCCAGCGCGGCATTCGTCAATCAGAGTCTGTAGATTGGAACTGGAAGTCTGCAATAACTCGCATGGCAGCAGCTGTGGTTCCATCAATTGATTCTCTGTCTATGGTGATCCCATGCTGGCTTTCCAGCATGGCTAAGATTTTTTCTATCGAGTTTGTGTACTCAGATTTCGCCAGGGCAATCCAGCCGTCGATAGCCTCACGAACTTGTGCTTTGTCGAGAATTAGCTTTTCCTCTTTGAATAGCATGAGCTCTTTCATTCTCGCGTTGGCAGAAGCTTCGCGCGTTCGCGCTTCGTCTAACTTCAAGCGCTGGTCACTTGCGGTTCTTCCGCTGGCTTCGTCGCGTAGTTTTTCGCAGTAAGCACGTAACCACTGGCGGTAGGTACCGCCACGAACTAAGGTTCCGTTATCGAGATGTTTGTGAATGGCCGGTTGTGAAGCACCAACCAAAGAAGCGAATTCTGTTTGTTTAGCTTTATCATCTAAATCAAACAAAATATAACCCCCCTATGGGATTTTATAGCTGTTAAAAAAACGCGGGTTTATGCGCCGTGTGAGGGGGTGCCTCCAAAAGGACCCGCGAAAATATTTTTATGAAAGTTATTTAGGAATGCATTCGTTGTTAGGTGATGCTTCCATAAGTTTGGCATGAAGTTCTTCTTGTCGTCTGTCTTCTTTCCGCTTGAAGTAGACGTTAACGCCGAAGGTGGCTATGGCTATGATAATACCTATCACTGCTACTAGATGGTCGATGTTTACCATTCCCCATAAAGCCGTAAGGCCACTGGCTGTGTAGTTAGTAGCTGTGGTCTTATCACTCATTTTAAATCTGTCGCTATATGCTGACATGCTATGCACTCCTGTAGGGCCCATAACATGATTATTCAAATGTTGTTCCATTGTGTATTAGACGAAAGGATATTATTTACCACGCCATACCTTTAGGCCAATAGCAGATAACACCACAGCCTTGAACAGAAAGTCTAAATCAACACCGGCTTTCTCAAGATTACTGATGGCCAGTACTGCTGCATCCAACATGCGAGGGTCATTGAATACAGATAACGATATCGCACCTAATACCAACAAAGCGTAAGGTGAGGTAATGAGAACGGTAACGTACTCATCTTTCCAGCTGCTCTCTAAGCCCTGGGCTAATAGCGCTTCTCCCTCTGCGTCAGTAAGTGTAACCTCATGCTCACCTTGTAATTTAGTTTGCTTAAGCTTTGCCTTAGCCTGTTCAGCGTTTGCCTTTTGCTCTTGCTTACTCTTGAAGATACCAACAACACCATCAATAGCGCTGCTTAGAGGTTTTAACCAATTCATTATTTCACCTTATGGCTTATATAACTCAAAGTGTGGTAAGTCGCGGAAACGCTCATCACGGCTTCTACCGTCCATATCCCAATCACCACCCCAGCGAAGCAAGTGGGTTGTTTTACCCTCAGCGTATAACTGACGGGCAATACACATGACATGACCTGCGAATACAGCGAAAGCCAATTCGTCTTTCCAGTCTGTGTTACTTAATTCTACGAAGTAAGGGCCAGCATCAATGGCCATGGAAGGAAAAGTGTTGTGCTTTGAGTTAGGCCACTCCAATTGACTCAAACCATCGGCAAAGGCTTTGTTCTGCTCATCTTTACCGCGATAGCCGCAAAAGATCGAAGCGTTAATGAACTTCTTCACCTCGTTGAATATCGTTTGAGTATCAACATGGCACGTATCAAGACGGGCTTGTGAAGTTTTGCCGTAGGGAAACATAATCTTCATCCATAAAAAAGCCCCACCAAAGGTGAGGCAAGGTTGGGATAAACAAGACACAACAAGCAGAGAAAAGCAGGCACAAAAAAAGGCCACTCAATGAGTGACCTTTGTGTCGAGTGCAGCTTCGCTTAGCTTACGTGAAGTAAAGTAGATGATCCGCGCGCGCAGATCAACAAGTTTTTTCAAATTATGCCAATTTAACGTCTAGAGTGAACCCAATCAAAGCCCCATCAACCCAACAAATAGCTGATTTATGGAGACTTCTTGCTTTTGTCTCACCAATATTTAACGCGTTAGAAATCATTGGATAATTGTAATCGCTTCGATAGTACATGATGACTATGTTGGCTAACAAAGGTCGTTCTCGCTTCAGTTCTGCAACAAGACGGTCTACCAATAGCGCCATATCGTCATTGATGAAATACACGTTGTTGTTATCGCTTTTACCGATATTGAGCCCTAATCCCATTCGGCTCCATTTACCCCACTCATTGAGCAAAGTTTCGGTTTCGCTTGTATCGTGCTGAACGTCTGTCACTACTACGCTACCTTATCGTCTGGTGTACTTATGTGCGCCTGGCGTTTTTTAGAAACTAGCATGCCAAGCTCTTTGATCTTCTGACTAACCAGGTCATCCCCAAGCATAGGCTTGCCGTGCTTAGCCACGTAACTGTCGATAACCGGCTTTTTCGGTGTTGAGTATTCAAGTGCTTTTTTCGCAGCAGGCAAATCACCTGTCATCGCCCTGCTCACCCAGTACTCATATTCGCCTTTGAACAGTTCCATGAAGTCTGCGTCTCGCATTTGATAAACACGATGACCAACACGTTCGTCTACCAGCTCAACCGCGCGATGGCTAAATTCAAAGTCTTTACCTTTGAATCTTCCGCGTCTGGCGATCACTTCATCGTACGCTTCACGCAGTGAGGGTATGCCAAGTTCCTCAGGTGTAGGCTTACAAAGCTTTGCAAACTCTGTAGGCCGTGGGCGATATTGCTGCTTACACGCCTTTGCAATGCCCGATTGAATTTGTCGGCTACTGGAAACACCCTCGTCAACCATCTGCTTAGCGTATTCGCGAATGGCCCATTGCTGCATATCCAGTTCTGGGTACTTGTTCACGAATTCAGGCCAGTACTCCATCAACACTGGTTTCAAGTTCGTTAGGCAAAACTGGTAGACAGTATCAAGTCTGCTCGGTAGAGAAGTCGAACGCTTCGACCCCTTCGCCTCGTTGCGCTCGTTCATAACAGTCTCGCCATGCGGTTGCGGTTGCATTGCGATACCCACTTTGTTGACTAGATTGCTGCTTGAGTGCATGACTGCCCCCTTTGACTTGGTTGTGCTTGATGGTTGCGCAGTAACGCATCCAGTACTTTCGATGTGTGGCTATGTGGCGATAGGTGTTACCTGTATCGCTAAACTTCCACTTGTTGAAAATCGCTTGTAGTTCATCCGTACTGACTGAAAGACCAACTTGCTTGGTCAACCCTACCCAATCGTTACAGAAGTTCAGATTTTCGCGCGCGCACGCGCTATCTTCTTCTTCTATAGGTTCCTCAGGTATGGGTTGTTCCTCGGATTTTTTGAATTTTAATACATTTCCGCTGTATCGCTTGCTATCAGTGGGCTGTAGCGGTTTTTGTGGGTTGGTTGTTCCTTGGTTGCTCTGTGGTTGTTCCTCATTCGGACGTGAAAGTGCTGTATGAGCAAGAGAGCAATAGAATAAGGCTGCTTTTTGTTCTTTTAAGTCGCCTTTTTGAACCAGTTCAATAAGCCCTGCCTTTTGCAATTGTCTAATTGCAGTACGCACAGTTTCTCGCGATGGAGACCCTTGGCATTTGTTTGAACCTCGTGGTGGAGTGTGCTCCATAGCTTCTCGCATAGAACGAGCGCTTACGTGCACTAAGCCATCACTATACCCCATATTCTTTCGAAAGCAACGTATGTATAGCGTAACTGCGAATGGAGGCAAGCAGTTATCGCTTAGCGCTTCATACTCGGCCTGATTCACTGCATGCCCTCGCCTAGCTTGGTTATAGCTTCCAGCTGCAGCAGGTCGTCTGCTATTTCAACTAGCTTGCTAGATATGGTTGGGTCCATGAATCTGGCTAACGCATTTAGTGTTTCGCGCTTAATGCTAAGGTCTTGCGGTTTACGCCTAATTGCGATGAACAATGCTTCCAGGCTTTTAATGGATGTGTGAACCGGGTCTTCCTGCTTTTGGTCTTTAGCAGTTCGTGCTGCGCTGATATCTTTCACTTTGTCGTTAAGTGAAGCCACAGTACCGCCAATCGGCTCGAAATAAGTAGCTGCTTTACCTTTGGCCGTGAGCGTCCATGTCTTCTCAGAAAGATCTTTTACGATAAAGCCCTGCCCGCTTAGCCTGCCCAATGCTGCAGAAAGTGGTGGCAATTCAACAGCACCAATTGCTTCAGCGAGAGCGTCGCGGCTATATGTGCAGTTAGGCTTAAAACAATTCAGTAAATCAGTATCAGTAAACATTACTGTTCCCCAGCGGCAGTGATCAGAATTAAGTCTTCAGGCGCTAAATGAATGCGCCCGTTCAAGTCGTCATCAACGTGTATGATGCGTTCAAAAACAATGGCTACTTTTCCGTAGCTTTTACCATCAAGAATGGTGGGTTCAGTTAATGTGCGTGCGCCTGGCATGGGTCGAACTGCATCACCAACCTTGAAAATTTTCTTTCGGGTTGGTGGTAAGCCCATGTACTTCATCATTCGACCTTGCGTGCTCATAAGGTCACCAAAGCGTAAGCGGCAATAGCGAACGGCATAGCGACTACAAAAAGCGAAATGGTGAGCAAAACTGCTCTAACCAAGCGCACAGAAAGTGGTGGCTGGTGCCACATGTGGTGGTGACCTTTAACTGCTTTATTTTTTGTAGACATAACCATTACCTATTAAAAGTCATTCCAAAGGCTGCTAAGCTGCAAATCGGACAAAAAACAACCCGCAACCAAAGGAATGAAAGTGAGTAAAAATTCTGAACCAAAAAAACCTTTACCAGAATTGTTAATATCAAAAGGGGTATTGATTGAAAACGGGGCGAAAATGGCCAAAGAGCAGAGTGACAGAACCATTGATTTACTAAAGCTTACTGTGACTATTGGTCTTGGCGGGTTAGTCGCTTCGTTAGCTGCACTTAGCAAACTCAATATGCCAGCCCTTCCGCTAAGGTGTTTGGTGTTGCTTTTTTGTATTTCTATTGTTTCTGGTGTTTTGTCACTCAAGCGCTCTATAGACATAATGTCGGCCTCTTGGAATAAGTACTACAAATCGAATTCAGAGCTTTTGGAGCAACATGAAAGCGTTCCGGTCTCCCCTCCAGGCTGGAAGGAGTATTATATTTGGTTTGATAAATCAGCCTTGAACCTATGGCGTGTTCACTTCGGTGCATTGCTAGCCTCATTTTTGATCCTTGTGGCGCTGGCGTTTATCGTCTAAGCCATCACTTTCAAAAACTTCTTTTTGGTTAAGGCTTTCCTCGCGACTTCTCGACGCTTCTATTTCCATTTTTATGTATAAGCTAATCACACCTACCAGTAGCAATATAAGTAACAGAGCACTCATGATTTCCGCTCCTTAGTACAGTTATAGGTTTGCAGCGCTTCAGTTATGCTTTCGAGTGAAACACTGTTTAAAAGGTATTGTGATGAAACAACAAAAAAACCTAGAAGCGGCTTTTGCTCTGTTAAAAGAAGCTGTTGAAGTGTTGCGGCCACTGTCGCTGAATGGCTGTGACGACGATTTAGCGCTATTCGTGCAATGCTTGAAGTGCGAGTTAAGCATTCATAAAGCGCTTGTTGGTGCTGACCGTTCAAATTCATGAAAAACTAACCACTGTATATAAAAACATAAACTTTACTCGACTATGCAAAAGGTTTAGGGAGGATATACTTTGATAATCAAGTAACGAGAAACCTCAAGGTTCAACCAAATGCTAAGCTGCTACATCGTTGTTATAGACATCGGGTCTTACTACCGAGCGACATACACCAATAGTGCTTTCGATTTGAATTGCGCGCATAACAGGTATTTTCTTATCTTTCCATTTACCTACAGCTTGTTCAGTTATCCCAAGCTTCTGAGCAAGGAGTTTTTGAGTTCCTCCTGCAGCTTCAACACATATCTTAAATTCTGGCGTCATATAAACCTCCTATTTATTAAATAGTAAACCAATGCTTTATTCAAAGTAAACCAGAAAAGAATTAAAATAATAAACCTTATGTTTATGGTGCTGATATGAAAGAAAATTCTACAACAGCTAGGCTGAAAAAAGTCATGCTTGAGAAAGGTGTTAAAAATGCTCATTTAGCTAAGGCGGTTGGCGTTACCCCTCAGGCTGTGGGTGCTTGGTTTAAAAAGAATAGTATTGGTCAGCAGTCGATCGTTGATTGTGCTAACTATCTGAATATTTCTCTAGATTGGTTAATGAATGGTGAGCGAAAAGACAACGTAGTCGAATTTGAAAGCAATAAAGTAAGGGAGTCTGGCGCAGAGTACATGGGAACGATTGAACCATGGGATAGCACTACTCCACTTAATGAAGATGATGTAGAGGTACCGTTTTACATGGAAGTTGAATTATCTGCAGGTGCAGGTTTAGAAGTACAATTAGAAACTGCTGGGCCTAAATTGCGTTTTTCTCGTTCTACGTTAAAAAGGCAGGGAGTTGACGTTGCAAATGCCGCATGTGTAAGAGTTACCGGAAACTCAATGGAGCCAGTTATTCCTGATGGAGCAGCTGTTGGCATAGACACTAGTCGGACAACGGTTAAAGACGGTGATATGTATGCTATCGACTGGGCTGGAGCCTTGTTTGTGAAAATACTTACAAGGAGGCCTGGCGGAGGTTTACGGATAAAGAGCTTCAATCACGAAGAGTACCCAGAAGAGATACTCGACGAAGAAGAGGCAAAAAACATTAGAGTGATTGGCCGTGTTTTTTGGTACTCTGTTTTACTTTAGGTTCTAGCTAAGCCTTTCTAATTCGGGCTTTAATTCTATAAGCTTGTCAATGATCAGTTCAACATTGCCTGCGGCCTCTTCAATGTTTACACTTTCATTGTTCAACTCAGCAATGGCTTTCTTTATCATAGAAATAGGCACTTTTTTAATATTGTACGAATCTCTAAACTCCACATCGTCAAACTCTTCAACAATTTCTTCAAAATAGCTCCATTCTTCCAATAGCGACTGATTCCTTCTGATATTATCAGAGAGCTGCTTGGCCTCTTTCTCATCAATACCTTCCAAATGATAGTCCATATCACCTTCATTACTACTTTCAAACTCTTCAATGAAAGCTTTAGCGTCGGAATAAGTCAGTGATGCAGGTACCTTAAAGTCGAAGTATCTATAAAATTCTTTTTGTAATTGGCTGGCAGGTCTATGCTCCCACTTTTTAACATTGTCAGCATTTTCAAAAAGCTCTTTGATTTCATGCCTAGCTTTAGTCTGATTAAGTCCAGTCAGCGGTATTTTAAAAAACTTGAGGACTACCTTATCTTCGTCAGAAGCGGGATGAAATAAACCAATAATGTCAGAGGCTTCACCCTTATTGAGTTCACCTTTACTAATTTCGACGCCTATAGAGCTTAGATGGTCATATTGCCTTTCGGTGGCGCTATCAAAGTACCAAGAAGGTAGGAAAGATACATCCTCATCTGCATCTCTTTTATCCTGTGCAACTTCCCATTTCGCGGATAGCCAATCCAAATTATTTATAAGTTTCTTCTCTACAGACTTTGTGGAGCAGCTGATCTTTAGCTTTTTACTCCTTTTGTTTTTACCGGGAACGTTAGGTGTCGGGTCCCTATCGCTTATTGATTTCATTTCTACAATATTCTGAAGTTCTTGGTTTTTCCTTTTTCTCCTAAGAAGTACAAAAATAACAGCTATCAAAAAAGCGATTGTAACGGCGACCATGCTTATTCCCTCATTTTTCAAATCCTAAAAGCTAAGTTTGCAAACTTTGAACTCCAATTGCAAAAAATTTAAGCACACTCAAAATAAACCATTGATTTACTTTTATTGAAAATATTCTTGCATTAAATCTTTTTTTTGTGCTTTACTATAAACCAATGGTTTATATTGAGGTTTATGAAATGCAAATTTTAAGGACAGAAACAGGCTATCAGCTTGATGCATTACACGTATCTTCGAAGCCACATTCTAAGCTGCCGACCCAGCAAGCTAGAACACTGCTTTATGTAGCTCAAGGTTTATCTCAGCAAAGTATCGCGACTGAAATGGGCGTGAAGCCGTCAACAGTAAAGAAGGCTTGTAGCGAACTCAGTTACAGATTTCATTCTCATTCAATGCGCGAGACAGTTTTTATCGCACTGAAGGAAGGCGTTTTGCGATACGCAATGTGCATATTTCTGTGCGTCAGTGGTTCATTAAATACAGATATTCATTGTTTGGCTCGGATATCTAGGACACCTAGGACCTCCAGAAGCTCGCGAATTAGAGAGTCACATACCAATTTTTCTATCTTATAAAAAACATCAAGGTATCAAAATGCAAACAAATTCAATACTTAAAGAATCAATCGCAGCTGGCAAAGATGAAATGCTGCTTCTTACAAATGCTATTGCTGAGGACGCACGCTTCAGTGTTCAGCACCAAATAGCACTAGATAAAGGCTATTTCTTTATCGACGTTTGGAAAGACGGACTTAACCACTGCTATTTAAGTAATGCTAATTCGTGGCCTGGTGAAAATTATCTGTTTGAGAAGGTCCAAGAGACAGTAAGCAAGCTTCGCGAAATCTGTAAAGAGTTCGACATCACAGTTACCAGCACCCCGGAAAAGCCGAATAATGTGGTACCTCTATCAAACGCTCAAGTTCCTCCGAAGGTTCAGTTGCGCTCCGGTACCATGTTTGATTACAGCAATATCAAGCACATGCTTTTTGATATTGAAGACATTGCACACGCGCTTTCTAATATGTGTCGCTTCAATGGTCACACCAATAAGTTCTATTCAGTCGCGCAACATTCCGTTCTTGTTAGTGAGTTGGTACCGGAAGAGCATGCGCTAGCCGCCCTACTACATGATGCTGCTGAAGCTTATTGCGGTGACATGGTTTCCCCGTTAAAGCAGCTGCTACCTGTCTATCAAAGTATTCACACCACTATCGAACAGAACCTTTACAGAAGTGTTGGTGTTCAGTGGCCAGTGCATGCATGCGTAAAAGACGCAGACGTAAAAATGTTAGCTACCGAGGTGCGCGACCTAATGACACCTCACCCTGCTCACTGGGCGTTTATTAGTGACCAAGTGCCTTGTGAAGAAATTATCCACCCCTTACCGCCAATGGGCGCCAAAGAACTATTCCTAGACCGCTACTTCAGTTTGCAAGCTAAAGCTGCAGCGCTAGCTGCTAATGCTTAATGAAGCGCGAAGACGAGTTAAACATTGACCTTGGCTTGGCAGTGCTAAGTGTGCTTATCGAGCCAGGGCAAATAATTACTCGTGACGCTATTGCAGAGGTATGTGGTTGTAACGTTTACCACATTGACAAACTAGAAAAAACCGCGCTTGAAAAGTTCAAGCGAAGAGCACAGCAACGCGGTTTAGACGATTTTATTGAATAGCTGCTAGCAGCTTAACCAAAGGAAAAACAATGAGTGAACAAGGCCCATTAAATGAATTTCTCGCTGAAGTAGATAGCGGTGCATTTGAGCGTCAGCTAACAGCCTTTCTTACAGAGGTGAGCAAATCAATCTTTCGATTCAATAAGGGTGGCAAGTTAGACGTTACCTTCAAAATTGAACCGGCTGCAACGTCTGCCCAAAACGGCGCAGGCATCAAGGTGAAGGTAGTTTCTACTGCCAAATATTCACGTCCTACCCCAACGGGCAAGATTAACGAAGAGACCACCACTGAAACCCCAATGTGGGTGAACAAGGATGGTTCTATCAGTTTGCTTGCTAAAAGCCACGACGACCTGTTCGCGGGTCAAGCCAATGTAACTAAGATGACTAAGGAATAATTATGTTCGATCGCGACACACTTCTAGAACTTCAAAAAAGTGAACTTAACAAGCAATTAAACGCGCAGCTGGCTGACACTGCCTGCTTGATTCAGGAAAAAGAAGTTCCGGCCCTGATGGTGCCAGATAATTTTGCTCTTCTTAACTTCGAAAGCCAGCTACAAAACCGAACACGTTTTCGTGGTTCCTTTACTACGGAAGATATCAAAAGCTTTGTTGCGTATGTGAGTGAGTACGTTGGCGAAGAAACCCCGCTTTACCCTAACGCGCAAGTGTTTATCGATGGTGAAGAAATGAAGGCAGCGGCCATTTTAAATGTGGGGGATTTGGTTGTGCCTGGTCATTGCGACCACAAAGCTACACTTAGCATACCAAAAACAGCTGCTTATAAGGCGTTGATTGCGGCTTGCGGTAGACGTTCTGGTCAGCAAGACCTTAGTGATTTTATTGAAGACTGGAAAGACCGTATCACAGTAGATGGCATTTCAGGCGAACAAATGAATTTAGCTGTGGCCATTAACGCAGTTAGAACGGTAACCGTTGAGCGAGTACGAGAAATTGAAAGCTCAATAGACCAGTTCGAGAACAGCGCTAGCGTTACAGAACGTGAAGCGGCTAAGAACAAAAAAGACCTGCCAGCCTACATTAATTTCACCTGCGTGCCCTATGCAGGCCTATCGGAAGTCACGTTCAAAATTCGCGTTTCAATGCTTACTGGGGATGCGCGCATTGCCTTCACGCTTCGCATAGTGGGTGAAGAAGAACATAACGAACAAATCTCTGAAGAGTTCAAAGAGAAGATTTCAGACAACTTAAATGAGTTGCCAGTTGAAGTCTTTATCGGCGGCTTTCGCGCTTAACCATCAATAAGGTGTGGGGCGCTGCCCCACTCAGTAACTATGAAACACATATTTCAATTGAACGGTACCGGAGTAAGCGCGTTGGCCAAGGTGATTGGTTCCAACCTGCCGGTTCAGTTTAGCGTTGATGAGGTTCGCCAGCTAGAGAGCCTTGCCATTCAGCTAGAACGCGCAGAAGCGCTAGAAGAAACAAGTAAAAAGGACTAGACAGATGAAGTTTAAAAAAGCGGTAAAGAAAATTAAGAAATTGGTTAGAGAGTCGGAAAATCCATTCGTAGAAGAGTGCGTTTCTGTATTTGAATCGCGCGGACTTGATGGGGGTATGTCAATAAAAGTCAATTTTTCAGGAGTTTGCAGTTATGGGTCAATTGTTGACTATCAAGTTCATATTGAGAATGAGTGGTATGAGAACTTTCCCAGCATTATTGGATACGTATATGAGCAATTAGAAGATATCTTGGACTTGGACTCCATAGACCAGTTAATAGATATAGCAGTCCCTATTTTGAGTTCAGTTTCAATTGGAAGGATTGCTCATGTCCTTTCTATAGACGTCGAACAAGAATGCATTTGGTGGGTAAATGGTTACAGTTCAGGGCAAATAAAAAATATATCTGCAATGCAAATTGCAAAGCTAGCGAACCGAGATGCAAATGCTGCTCGCGAATACGATTGCCATCTTCGGAAAGAGCGGCAGTTGGTCAGTGACAAGATAGCTAGAGCCTGTTACAGAGATGGCTTTGGTAGCGGTTTTGAATTCGCTCTTCAAAATGAAGACCCAGGGCGTAAAAAGATTGAGGAATTTTCACGCCAATCACTAAAAGATATAAAAGCCGCTGAAGGTGGCCAGTAATGAAAAACGTCATCTTTCAAAAAGGCATTAAGGTAAAGGTCGCTTCCTCAAATCCATTTGCAGTGATGTACAAAGGCAAAGAGTACTTCGTAGCTACCGAACCTACTTATTCACCCAAGCATAACGAAATGGTTGTCGATTTACTTAACGTAGATGGTTCAGTTTTCAACAATCAGTACCCCGTTTCTAAGCTCGAAATAACAGACCCTAATGTTAGAGAGCTGCCAATTTTCAACGAAGAAAAGGATTCCGACGATGAGACCGCATAACGATGTATTTCAACAATTCACAGACTCATGCTTTCGCGGAAAAGGAACTACTGAAAAGCGCCGCACCAAGCAAGAATCACTCGAAGCCTGTCGCGTTCGTCGTCGCATAGAAGCACTGGAAATGGCGAAGGAACTGGGCGTAACACTTGAAGATTTGGGGATGCAGTAATGATTAAACTTGATTTTAAGATCTTGGGTCACTGTTACGTTAACGGACCACTAATTTCGTTACATCATGTTCAGAATGCATTCGCCCCAATCGTTGAAGCTGCCTTACGCAATGAGCAAAGCCTTGAAAAATTGCTTGAGCATTGCGTTGTTAACAACCTGGTTAGCGAAGGTGAATGTGCAGTTGATGCGATTATTCAGGAGCTGGCGCGCGTTAATACAGAAAATGAGCGCTTAAAGCGTTTGGCCATGTCTGAACTGCAGCAGCATGCAGAAACCATTAATGACGGTAACGTCGAATGTGGCCTATTACAAAAACAGTGTGAGCAGCTGCAGGAACAAATCAATCAGGTCACTCGTGAACGTGATCAATGGAAAGAGGTGGCCAGCGTATGAGTGATGTAAACACAAATAAATTTGGGGGCGCTCTTCTTTTTATCCTTGGTGAGTTCGCTGCTGCTGAAGAGGAAATGATTGAAGATGGGGGGATGGAGGTCTTTGGTGAAGACGACCAAGGCCGCGAAGGTTCGTGTGAAGTTAGTATTAATGAACTGGCACAAGCTGCGTCTGATGAAATTAAGCACCTTAAAGAACAGTTGGCGAAAGCTAATGAGCGTGTGAAACAGCTAGAAAAGCGCAACAATAATCAATCGAAAACGATTGAGGCTATGGAAGGTTGCATAGCGCGCGAGATAGCTAAGGCGTTTGAAAAAGCTGAAATCCCTCGACGTGCAAAGGCTGGTTGTATTGGTGAATTTAATTTCACCATAGAAAACGCCAATTGCTGTCCTGAGTGCTATCACCAGAAGAGGGATGATTGTGAGCTTTGCGAAGGCGATACGGATGAGAACGGGTTGTCTGATTTAAAAGCCACAGTTCCTTGGGATTTGTGTAAACAAATTTGGTTGCGTATGAATAAGATCTATGCCGAACAACTGCACGAGGAGCAAAACCAATGATTTATCAAATAATGTTCAATATTAGTTGGGTTGTGCTGGTTGTCACTTCTCTTTTTATCGGTGTAGGTATCTACCTGCTTTTCACATACTACAACACATGGGAAAACCCAGAGCCGCCAGTTTTTTCAAAGGTGATGGAAATAATATGTGAAGTATGGATGTTTGCTTTAGTCTTCACCATCGCAATGGGGATTTTTACTTTATTCGGAGCTCCATGGTAATGCAGATGACGCTACCTAAAGCATGCATAGCCTGTAATCACTTTTCAGTTGAAGGGTATAAGCAGGATAAACACTGCCCTTACGTTGAAAAGTATACAGGCCGTGCGAAAGACAGAACCCAGTTCGGCACCTGTGAAGCGCATGGTAAAAAAGTGTTTTGCACTGAAATCTGCAGCAGCTTCGTTCATGACTCATTAATTAAAGTATTTGATGTTACTAACAGGCCAGAGCCGCTAGAGCCGCACCAGGCTAAAATGTTTGAGGTACTATAATATGCAAATTGTAATAGGCTCAGATATAACGACAATGACCGGGTACGAGAAGCGAAGCTCTCAGGTACGCTGGTTTGAAGAGAACGGTATTACCTACCGTGTAAATGCTAAAGGAGAAGTGTGGACAACCGACGACTGGCTAAATGGCCGCGATAAAGCACCAGCTGCAGCAAATGATGACGGTTTCAACCCTAACTTTTTGAAATAGACTATGCCACGTAAACGTAAAGTAGAAGATCAATGGATGCCTCAGCGAGTGTACAAGGGGCGCAGCGCTTACGAGTTTAAACCCGTAGGTGGTGGAACTGTGCGCCTTTGTGATGTCGACGCCAAACAATCGGAAGTATGGGCTGCTTACGAAAAGTATATGGCCATAGCCAACAACAAGCACACTGTTCAACACTTAGTTGAAACGTTCTTCGATAGTGCTGATTTCCGCGAGTTATCATTACACACGCGCAAAGACTATCAGAAGTACAGCAAGAAAGTACTCAGTGCATTTGGCAAAATGGACCCGAACACTGTTACCCCTGTTCATGTAAGAAAGTTCATGGACATTCTTGGCCAAAAATCTCCAGTGCAAGCGAATAGACACAAAGCGTTTTTATCTCGTGTGTTTCGCTGGGCATACGAACGCGGCAAAGTGCAGCGCAACCCATGCCAAGGCGTTAAGCAGTTCAAAGAGAAAGCGAGAGACCGCTATATTGAAGATTATGAATATGACGCGGTTTATCAGAGAGCTTGCCCAGTAGTTAAAGCAGCAATGGAAATTAGCTATTTGTGCATGGCCCGTAAAGCTGACGTGGTTAAATTGCATCAAAGCCAGCTGCTTAAAGACGGAATTTTTATACAGCAAGGTAAAACGGGTAAGAAACAAATTAAAGAATGGGGCCCACGACTACGTAAAGCTGTGAGCACAGCAAATGAAATAAACCCAGACGTATTCAGCATGTTTGTGCTTCACCAGAAGAACGGCCACCCGTTCGCAGTAGCGAGTTTCGATCAGCGCTGGCGCAAAGCTATCATCAAGGCGCGCGAAGAAACCCAGCTACCTTTAGATTTCACCTTCCATGACATTAAAGCAAAAGGCATTAGTGACTTTGAAGGAACAGTAAGCGAGAAGCAACAAGCCAGTGGCCACAAAACAGAAAGCCAGGTTCGTGTGTATGACAGAAAAGTAGCAGTGGTACCAACAGTGGAGAGTAAGAAGTGAGCGCGGGTAAAAGCGCGCTCAGTCTTCCATAATCGCTCTCTTACACAGGTTTATTATTATTATCGCGATCAAGCCTACCGAAACTAGACTGTTTGCAGAAGAGCCTAAAGCAAACTGCATTAAAACTTCACCAAAGTTATTCGAAAGTGCAATCAGAGATAGAGCGAATGTCAGCCCTAGATGAAATATCGCCAAAAAGTAAAGAGCGAAAAAAATCTCCATTCTCTGCGAGTCTCTATATCTCCTAAATGCTTTAGACTTTGAAAAAGAAAGCATTATTGTAATCACAGCTGCTAAAAATCCTAGCATCGTAAAAGAAAATGACGCAAGTAACAATGCGATGTCTTTCTTTTGATCACTCAAGCCTAAAGCGTATTCAGGCCATAAACTAATGAAGCAGTGCTTATAAACTATGTGAAGAATCGGCCCAGGTATCAGCGTTATTAAAACGAATAATAGAGTTATCAACCATTTGCGAGAAGTCGCCATTTCTGAATTCCGTCAAGCATTGCGTTAAGTAGATATTAGAAGAATGTTTGTCTTCAAGTTGTCTTGGTATAGTCGATTCTTTGGATTTATCAATATTATCATAAACGACAGACTGCCCTACCAAATACAAATCAGTTAGCTGTGAGGCTGCTTCTTTCCTCGCTTTAATGACCATTCTTCTAATGCCTTCATCAGGAATTGTATTTAAAACTTTTTCAAATAATGGCTTTATGTTTTGTCTCGGCTTTGGTTTAAGCGTAATTTCGAACCCGTCAAAATCAACTGTTGAATCACCATTTGCTCCAAGAACAGCCAAGAAGTCCTGCGCAATTCCATTATTTTTATCTAACACCATTGTGCTAGCGCCAATGAAGTCCATTGAAAGAGCTTCACTTTTTGTTATTTGCTTAAGTATTGGCTTGTGCATAAAAGTCCAGTCAGTTACACGAAGCAATTCAAGTAACTTATTCATGTAATAAGCAAATACATCCATTCGGGGTGCCAAAAGCGTCGAGCCAAAACCTATGTAGTCCTCCTTAACGAGCATATATGATGCAAATCCCAGCCTTTCATCGTCACCGAGCATACTAGCAATTTCATCAACGCTTACGGTATTAGTATCCACCTTTCTAATAATTTCTTGTGACCTTGTTTGAAGAAACAAGAAAACATCACCTACTTGATGGAGAAGGTAAAGTTTTTCGTCTTGATAAGGAAATTGGTTTTTTAGGTGGGAGGAACCGCTACTGCAATAATTTTTGAGCATCCTTCTCACATCAAATGTACGGCGATCATCTGTTTGCAAATTATGGAAAAAATACCCGAAGTAATTAACCTTCATAACTAATCCTTGTTTTATAATTTTGGGTGAAGACTAACTGATTTGTGTTTATAAATGAAGATTTTTTCCGAGAATATTCTGAAATAATATTCTGAAATATTATGAAACGAGTTTTTGGCGTGGTTTGCTTGGAGGGATTAAGAATTGTAAGCTATTGTATTAAAAGTTATTTTGATTGGTGCCCGGGGCCGGACTTGAACCGGCACGCTGTTACCAGCGAGGGATTTTAAATCCCTTGTGTCTACCAATTTCACCACCCGGGCATCGGGGTAACCTTTCGGTTGGGGTGTCAGGCGTAGAAACCTGTTGTAGCATTAAAGCATTATGGAGGCGGAACCCGGAGTCGAACCGAGATCCACGGATTTGCAATCCGCTGCATAGCCATTCTGCCATTCCGCCGTAATACTAGACTTTGGAGCGGGAAACGAGATTCGAACTCGCGACCCCGACCTTGGCAAGGTCGTGCTCTACCAACTGAGCTATTCCCGCATTTAAAGTCTTACATTTCGTTTCGTTGTTGCCGTCTCGAAATGTGCGGTGAATTCTACCTGTAACGCTGAAAGAGTCAATACGAAAAACAAGGAAATATGCAATTTTGTGATCGTTTGCTACATTTTTATTCACATTGCTCAATAGACGATCAAATCTTATCTTTTAAACCCGCACTTAGGTGTGGCCACGCAGCACGGGAGTAAATAATCATTGACCAAATTGACAGCACTGCAGCGATATAAAGTAAAATATGTCCTAGGGTTACCCAATAAAGTGGAATGCCCATAAACGATTCAAGGCCAGATAATAATCCAATAATGGCTAACATTTGCGCAGTCGTTTTTGCTTTGCCAATAAATGACACTTTTACCGCTTCCCTCACACCATTTTGTCCCATCCACTCTCTTAGCGCAGAAACATAAATTTCTCGCACTAATAGTGCAATGGCTGGAATAGTAATCCATAAACTACCGTAACTGTGGGTAATCATTAATAATGCAGCCCCCACAATAAGCTTATCGGCAACAGGATCGAGGAAAGCACCAAAAGGCGTAGATTGTTCAAGTTTTCGGGCTAAGTAGCCATCGAACCAATCGGTAATCGCCGCAAGCCAGAAAATAACTGCGCCAGCTTCGTGGGCCCAACGCCAATCTAGAAAATAAACACCAACAAACACAGGAATAAGAATTACTCTGAATAGAGTAATTAAATTTGGAACCGTCCACATAAATACATCTCAAAATTTTCGCCTAATATAGGCAGGTTTAGCGCAGCTTTTTTTAAGCCTTCAATTTTTAACAGATTACCGCAATTTACGTATTAATGCGCGTATTGGATGAGATTAAAGATGAAGATGATCGTATATGGTGTCAGCTAACTCTTTGCTAATACCTGGTACGCTGGCAATTTCATCTTTACTGGCCTTTTTAAGCCCTTGCAGCCCGCCCATGTATTTCAACAATGTTTGGCGACGTTTAGCCCCTACTCCAGGTATGGTTTCTAAACTTGATGTGGTTTTCACCTTTTGACGGCGGTTTCTGTGCCCAGTAATAGCAAAGCGGTGAGATTCATCTCTTATATGCTGAATAAGATGCAATGCGGGTGAGTGGCTGTCCATAGGCACGGTGTCGTGGCTATCGGCCAATATAATAGTTTCTAACCCCGGCTTACGGGTTGTACCTTTCGCTACACCTAATAACATAGGCTTTTTATCATGCGGCCAATCTTCAAAGAAAGTTTCAGCTTGCGACAACTGCCCTTTACCGCCATCAATAAGCAGTAAATCAGGGATCTTTTGTACTTCTTTAACCGATTTATAGCGACGTTTAAGGGCTTGTGCCATAGCGGCGTAATCATCACCGGGCGTAATGCCCTCAATATTATAGCGGCGGTAATCGCTTTTAAGCGGGCCTTCACGATTAAACACCACGCAAGATGCTACGGTTTGTTCGCCGGAGGTGTGGCTTATGTCGAAACATTCCATACGCTGTAATGGCGCATCTAATTCAAGCGCCGTTTCTAAATCGAGATATCGGGCAAATACCGACTTTTGTTCGCCGTACTGGGCCTCTAGTGCGGTTTCAGCATTGGCTTGTGCTAGTTCTAAGTAACGGCGTTTCTCTTCACGTGCACCTTTAAAGAAATTTACACGGTATCCGGCTTCACCGCTAAGTAAATCGGCTATCGCGTCTTCATCAGACAACGCACTGGCAAATACCATTTGCTTAGGTATAAGTTTGTTGCCCGCTAAGTAGAACTGCAATAAGAAGGATTCGAATATTTCTTGTTCATCGGCCGTGTTCGGCACTTTTGGGAAAAACGCCTTGCTACCTAATAGTTGGCTGTCACGAATAAACATCACCTGAATACACGCCATATTGCCTTTTACCGCAAAACCAAATACGTCCATTTCATCTTGGGTACCGGCTACCCATTGGCGCTCTTGTACTTTGCGAAGCGTGTTGATTTGATCACGATAACGTGCGGCAGCTTCAAAGTTTAGTGCTTCGCTGGCCTTTTCCATTTTATCTACCAAGGTACCAATGACTTGTTGGTTTTTACCTTTTAGGAATAGCCTAGCGAGGTCTATCTGCTCGTTATACTCTTCGTCGCTAACGTAACCTTCAACACAAGGTGCACTGCATCGTTGCATTTGATATTGCAAACAAGGGCGACTTCTAGCGCGGTAGTAACTGTCTTCACATTGGCGTACTGGAAAAATACGCTGCATAGAACGCAGACTTTCACGAACGGCCCCCGCACTAGGATAAGGACCAAAATATTCGCCCTTTTTCTTTTGCGGGCCACGGTGAAACGATAAACGTGGATGCTGGTGAGCAGATAGGAATATAAAAGGGTAGGATTTATCGTCACGCATGACCACGTTATAACGTGGCTTGTACTTCTTAATGAAGTTGTTTTCTAACAAAAATGCTTCTGTTTCGCTATTTACAACGGTGACATCCATATTGGCAATTTGCATTACCAATGAGCGTGTTTTTGCATTATCGACATTCATTCGAAAATAGCTAGAAACACGCTTTTTAAGGTTTTTTGCTTTACCCACATAAATGACTTCTTCCTGGGCGTTATACATTCTGTATACGCCAGGTTGAGAAGTTAAATTTTTGAGAAACGCTGCGGAATCAAATGCAGACATACTGGGCTAAAGCAAATTCGAATCGATGAGTTTGTGGCGAAGCGCTAAGTGGGTTAATTCCACATCAGTGGTTACGCCTAACTTTTCAAACATACGATAACGGTATGTATTGACGGTTTTTGCGTTAATGCTTAGTTCAGTAGCAATATCAGGTACACGCTTACCCTTGGTGAGGCGAAGCGCAATACTTAACTCTCTATCTGATAAATCATTAAACGGATTGTCTGAATTTGGGGAAAGCTTATCGATGGCGATGCTGTTCGCAACTTCACTATCGATATACTTTTGCCCACCAACCACTTTGTGAATGGCACGAATAACTTCTTCAGGTTCGGCATCTTTCGTTAAGAAGCCGAACGCGCCAGCATTCATTACCTGCATAGGTATGGGGCTTTCTTTATGCATAGACAAACAAATTACGCGGGTGTTCTCTGACATCCGCACAATGCGTTTGGTTGCTTCTAGCCCGCCAATACCGGGCATATTTACGTCCATGAGCACCACATCTGGAGCGTTTTTTCGACATAGCTGTACGGCATCTTCGCCATTTTTAGCTTCAGCTATGATTGAAAAATCTACGACATCTTCCAGAATTCGGCGGATCCCTCTTCTGACCAAATCATGGTCATCTGCTAGGATTATTTTTATCACATGTATCTCACTGACTACGGTTTGCTTTCAAACAAAAAAGATCCGTAACCGAGGTGGATTCCACCAGTTACTTACCAATCATGTGTTCGTATCATACCACGACTACCGACTAGGTAAACTTTTCAGTGTCAATTTGTAGTAAGGAAATGTGTAAAAACAAGCATTAACAGAACAAGCTGGTTAATAAAGATACTACACCGACTTATTAGCCTACAGGAGGCAAATCAAACCAAAGCGCAAGTGCTTCTTCATTGGCCAAAACCACTACCTTTTGCCCCAAGCCTAACCCTATTGCATCGCCTTTTGTTAAGGTAGTCATCTTGTCTGACTTAACGTCGTTAACGGTTAATTCACCTTTCACAATATGCAAATAGCCAGCCCCCAAGGTTGGCGAAGATTCAACGGCCAAGTCGAAACTTTCCCCTCGGCTAAGGGCCAGTTTACTAATACGTGCATCTTGATTAATTTTTAACGAGCCGTCTTGCCCCGATTCACTGACAAGAAGCTCTAATCCGTTTTTATCACTAACCGATTTCTGTAAGTAGGCCGGCTGAACACCCGTTACGTTAGGCTCAATCCAAATTTGAATAAAATTAACTTCCTCCATATCAGACGCATTCATTTCAGAATGCCGAATGCCCTTCCCTGCACTCATTACTTGGATATCACCAGCAGGTATAACGTAGTCGTTACCCGTACTGTCTTTGTGTTTTAACGCACCGCTTACCACAAAAGAAATGATTTCCATGTCCCGGTGCCCATGGGTTTCAAAGCCTCTGCCCGCCTGTACGATATCGTCGTTAAATACCCTAAGTGCAGAAAATCCCATATGATTGGCATCATAATACTGGCCAAATGAAAAGCTATGTTTGCTGTTAAGCCAACCAAGATTAACGTTACCTCGTTCGCTACTTTTTCGAATGTATTGCATAATTATATCCTTTCATCGAGGCGCTTTTTAAGAACCATTAATGCGCCTGTTTTCGATAATTAACTTTCAATACACCATATTGTAGTTACTAAGCAGCGGGATAAAATTAGCGAAATTAGCACCGTTCATTCGCTTTTTGAGAATGAATTGATTAGATATGAGTTTACGCTGGCGGTAATGTGATTTAAGGCAAAGGCGACAATAACGATAGGGCTAGAAAAACGATAGAGCCAGAATAATGAAAGGCGATAACTTAATCGGAGAATAATCTTAGTAACGCGGTTTTTATCGTGCTGGGGTGACAAGCTAAATTAAGGCGCAAATAACCTGGGGCATTAAAGCTCGCGCCATCCACACCAATAACCCCTCGCTTACAGACTTCAACGAACGTGTTTTGTGGAAAGTTTTGATTCAAATTCAACCATAAAAAATAACCGGCTTCGCCCAACGTAAATGGGGTTGTTGGGCTCAGTACGTTCATAAGCGCTTTGGCGTATTGCCTATTGAACGCAATAGCCTTTAGCACTAACGCCAACCAATCATCAGCTTTTTCATACGCCGCAATCAGTGCAACTTTTGCGACAGGTGTCGCCTCAAGGTGGCAACTGTCTATTTCCTTCGCAAATTTAGCCCGTAATGCATCATTCGCGATAATAGCATATGAGGCAGCGGGTATAGCCGATAAATTATATGCCTTACCGGCACTGTTGATTCGAATAATTATATCTTGCGCAAATCGGATATTTATCGCAAAAGGTCTTATAGCACACGCTTTATTGGTATTGGTGTTGCTCGAAGCATCAACAGTAGCATCGGCATCAATAAAACCAAATTCACTGTGCACTTCATCAAGAATAAGGGTGATTTTGTGAGTATCACAAAAACGGGCAATATCATGTTGGTGTGTTTCGCTTAGCACTGTGCCTGTGGGGTTATTCGGGTGGCAAAGCACAAAAGCACTACAATCTGCATCTAATAACGCGGTTATCTTTTTTTCTGAACCGGTTTCTGTAAAACTAATATCCTCAATGCTGATATCAACGAGGTTTAGACCCTGCGCCGCAATTCTTTCTCGAAGGGGGCCGTAGGTAGGTGAAAGCACCATGACTTTATCACCTTTGGTGGTGCACACCTTCAACGCAGTATCTACTGCAGCCATCACACTTGCCGTACTCACTACCGAATTGGCGGCAATGACTGCACCTTGTTTAGCGTAACGGGCTGCCACAACATCACCAATATCACATGACTGATACCCATAATGCGAAGATACAAATGCCGAAATAGCATGGGCAATGTACTTAGATGGCGCAGTGTCCATGTCGGCTATCCACATACTTACTGCGTGTTCTGGTGCATGCGGGAACCGAGTAGAAAGCGACGAAAACTTTAAGCGGCTTCTTGCGTTAGTTTCGCCATCGCCATCATTAACATTAGTATTGACCTCAATATCACCGCAACCCAAAGGTGTATACCACAGTGATGAGAATTGACTAAGTTGCGCAGAAAACAGGTTGTCAATATCGGCAACCTGTTGTTTCAACGCTGCGTTTATATCTACGCTGCTGTCTGCGAGTTTATCAGCGCCTGCTAGCGCGCTTGGCCTCACAGATTTATCGCCTTGCGAAGCTTTAGCGCCAGGCTTTGCCGCTTTAGCGCGAGGCTTAGCTGCTTTAGCACTAGGTTTAGCTGCTTTCATTCATGACCTTCTTGGCAAAGAACACAACGCTTAAACACGCTATACACAATACTATCGCTTTCTAAACACGTTAAATTCAGACAGTGTATGCTGATATTTACGCTTAGTTTCACGAATAACAAAAGGAATTTCAGTTGCTGCCCCTACTCGCTCAAAACTTTCTTTAAGCGTGGCTTCCAGCGCTTCTGTCGACGTTAACGTTTCACCATTCTCGTCTTTATAACCACCTAACCATTCGCTACGTTCTGTGTATTCTTCCAACCACGTAAACGGTGAGGCTATTACCAGTATGCCGCCAGCATTAAGCCTTGCTGTCACGTCGTTCAGTACTTTCTTAGGGCTGTACACTCTATCAAGCAAGTTCCCCATAAAGATTAAGTCGTAGCCTGTAAATTGCGGCTTCAAATTACACGCGTCACCTTGAGCAAAGTGCACTTTATCGGCACATTCCGCTAAGCCCAAGTTGCTTAACTTTCTGGCTTTAAATGAAGTTAGTTCGCCTTCTTCAATAAGGTTATAGCGGATTTCACCTCGTTCTTGCATAGCAACGGCGGTTTTAATAAACCGTGCAGAAAAATCGATACCATCAACATGATCAAAATAGGTAGCTAATTCAAACGATGAACGGCCTACTGCGCACCCTAAGTCTAACGCCTTGCCGCCTTTATTTTCAGGCATGTGGCTTAAACAAAAATGAGCACTCGCTTTAGCGAAGTTTTCAACATTAAAGTAAGTGTCACCGTAATGGAACTCACTGTATTGTGATACCTGTGTATCGCTTTCGTAATCCAAATCATTTACCTGTATGGGTAGCGCAGCTTCTACATAGCGAAAGCCTGCGTGTTGAAAGAAGTGACGGCGAAATGCATAACGGCTTTGTGCCATTGCCTCATTCCCCGTAGATATCCAGCTTCCGCCTTTTATAAGGTTATGTTTGTTGTCAAAGGTAGGCGTGGTGAAATCGTCGTACAGCGGGTGCACTTTAAACCCATCAAAGGGGTAAATTGGCGTTTCCGTCCACTGCCATACGTTGCCCACTACATCGTAAAAATCACCGGCTTGGTTAATATCAACCGGCTCACTAGACGCATACTTGTTCAGCGCAATGTTATAGCCGTCTGAATAGGTGTTTTCGGTAATGCCCGCAAACTCACGTAAACGTAACCACTCATCTTCAGTAGGTAGTCGAATTAACGTGCCGGATTGTTCACTTTTATAATTACAGAAGGCTTTGGCTTCGTGGTAATTCACATCTACGGGCCAGCTCAGTGGTAACGGAAATGCTTCTAGCATACTGCGGTACAAATAACCGTTGTCAGTCTTTACCCAGAAAGTCGGATGCGATGCTTTTGTGTATTCGCGCCATTTAATACCTTCTTCTTCCCAGTAATCTGAGTTCTCATATCCGCCTGCTTCTACAAACGTTAAAAACTCACCATTACTCACAACGAATTGACTGGCTTTAAATTCTGCTACGCTAGCTTGATGGTGGCCATATTCGTTATCCCACCCATACAAGGCATCGTTCCATTGCTTGTTGCATATAACATCGCCACTTGGCACCTCGATTAATGTATTGATAGGGGCGCTAGAGAAAACGTTACAACTAGGCCAATTTTCATTATCGGTCTTAACCTGGCTAATAGGAAGTTGACGGATAAGTACTGAGGACGTTTCTAAATGAATGCGTTCATGTTCAATACACATCACCAGCGGCCACATTGGGCTTTCCCAATTGATAGGCATACTAAAATCGAGGGTTTCAATTACCGATAACACGAGATCGCGCACTTGGCGGCGATACTGACGTACTTCATCAACAGACGGCCATGCATAGTTCTCGTCGTTAAGATCATCCCAACTCATTTCGTCTACACCGATAGCAAATAACGACTCGAATCTCGGGTTGATACGCTCAGAAATGATTTTAGCCAAAATAAGCTTATTGATAAAAAAAGTCGTGGTATGGCCAAAATAAAAGATAAGTGGATGGCGAAGCTTTTCAGCACGCTGGAAATAGGCTTCATCGCTTGCTAGGCAAGTGAATAGGCTTTCATAGGTATCAAACGAATCCGTAAAATACGCTTTGATTTCCTGACGTTTTTGCTCAACACTGCCCTGACTCAAATTGAGCGTACTCATAGCCTGCATATCAATCCTCTATATTTATTCTTTTTCGTCAGTGGGTGTAACGAGCTGTCGTTGCGTTTCACTTACACTTTCGTTTTAAGCATTAGCACTGTAATGAGTAATAACCTCTATATCACTTACTATACACCTTAATTGCAATTGGACATTAGAGTGAAGCCCTAATCACACATCTGCGAATTAGCGTCTTTAAACAAGTGTACCTATGTACAATAGCGATAGCATACAAAACTAATGGTTATTCGTTTTTAGCAAAAATTTATGACCAACATGCGACTGTCGCGAGAGCCTTAGTTTAGTCTCTCACTCATTTTTATTAACGCCGCGTAGTCGAACACATTAGTTATAATGAATGTAATCATTTTACAAGTGCTTATTACAAATTATAGACAGAGGAAGATCAGAAAAACTTTCAATGAGTTGCAGTACTTTTTCACCGCCATCTTACGTGTGTTTGTCCGTTTATCAATGCGGCATTGCTACTTAGTGGCTAGAACATCTTCTAACCTTAATTAAAGTTTTAGCATTGTGAATTTTATTTAATGAAACCTGCATGAAAATATACGCTGCTTATTCCCGTTTGCTGTGGTGCTAATACATTTTATTTCGAGCATAAAAAAACCCGCAACAGTGTGCGGGTTTTCAAAACTTGGCGGAGAGGGAGGGATTCGAACCCCCGGAAGGTTTGACCCTTCGCCTGATTTCAAGTCAGGTGCATTAAACCGAGCTCTGCCACCTCTCCAAGTGCTGCGTATCTTAATGATTTCGCTGAAAGTGTAAAGCACTAACTTAAACTTTTATGTTCAACCGATTAATTGATAAACAAAGTGTCTGTATTTTGGTTAATTTGTTTAAGTTAAGTGCATGTCCGTGGATGTTTCGCTTAGTTTTGCCAAACAAACATACTTGCTGGCTTCGTCAGTAACGTTAATGATATTGCTTTGTCTACCATCCTTTCGTTTGCGCCGTAACAAACATGAAGAGGTAGTAAATGTTCTTCTCTAGGGTGAGCAAATATTCCGTGGGGTGAACTTTTCCACTCAATGAGTTTTTGACTCCTTTCTAATTCACTCATTGGTTCAAACTTCATTGTTTCTTGTAGCCATTGATTGAATTCTTGTGCTTTTTTATTTGCCGGCGCTGAACTATCAAAAAAGCCACGCATGTTATGAAAAGACGAACCCGAGCCCAACAATAAAACATGCTTGTCGTTACAATTAGCCTGTAAAATGTGTCTCAATGCCCTTCCTAACGCAATATGCTTTGCCGCATCCAAGTCTGATGTTAAGGATACTTGAATACATGGAATGTCTGCCTCTGGGTACATGATAGTGAGAGGAACAAACATCCCGTGATCAAACCCGCGATTAGGGTTAGCCGTTGCGTCAATACCCTGTGCTTGCAAACCCGCAACAATAGATGCAGATAAATCGGAGATACCAAGGGCTGGATATTGCAGTGTATAAGCCCGCTCAGGAAAGCCATAGTAATCATAAATTAAGCTTGGTTGGTTACTGGCAGTCACTTGGGTGTTATTTTCCTCCCAGTGCGCACTAACCACCACAATGACATCAGGCCTTCGCATATCTCGCGATAAGGTTTTAAGTACCTCAATCATTTCTTTATGGTTTGCGCCCCCTTTGCCGTCTTCATCTGTAACGCGTTCTAGAAGTGGTAGCGGTCCACCACCATGTGAAATGTAAGCCGTTGTAATACTCATCAGTGTTTTCCCCGATATAACTGTTAAATCGATGACGCAGACTCATTAAAGCTATAGGCAGCCTTCATTCGTGCCTGTTTTTAACAAAATCAGCCTTTGACAAAGCCACCGTATTGACCGTGTAATTTATTGCTGATAACCGCATCAAATGAAAACTTTCCGGCACCCTGAATAGACAGTGCAACCGTGGCAGCAAGTAGGGCTAAGGCAAATTCGTAACCGTTGTTGCTCATGAATAGCCCGTTACCCGCATGCACACTAAAAATAGCGACTAACATGGTGAACGCACTTAGTGCGGCAGCGGGACGTGTAAGAAACCCAAGTATTAGCGCTATTCCCCCAAAGAACTCTGCACTACCGGCGAGTAATGCCATGATAAACCCAGGAGTTAACCCTATACTCTCCATCCACTGTCCAGTTCCCTCAAGACCGTATCCGCCAAACCATGCAAATAGCTTTTGCCCACCATGTGCAGCTAAAATAATTCCTAGGGGCACACGTAGCACTAAATTCGCTACACTATTGTTGCTAGAAAATACGCTTGTTAAAAAATGCTTATTCATAGTTACACCTTAATAGTTCCGTCACGGCAACCACACTGCCGTGTAGAAAGCCTTTAGTTAGTTGTTAGTCCTTTGTCTGTGACGAAGAACTAACGGCATGGGTGTAGAATAGTTGCCAACATAAATTGAATAAAGCGGCATAGTATTGAATAATTAACAACGTTTTGTTGACAATAGGGTTAATAATAGAGAAATGGATAGGATCGCAATGCTTAAAACGTTTGTGGTGGTTGCTAATGAAGGCAGTTTTACTCGCGCTGCGGATAGGCTTAACACCTCAAACCAGCTTATAAGTAAATATGTGGCTCAACTTGAAAAGCACTTAGACGTGCGTTTATTCAACCGCACTACCCGAAAGATTCACCTGACAGAAGCAGGGCAACAGTGTTTACTGCACGCCAATAACATATTGGAAAGTGTTAACGATATGGAGGGGCAGCTCGGCCTACTTAACACGCAAGCCAAAGGTGTACTACACGTAAGTGCCCCTGTATCCTTTTCTACCTTACATCTATCTTCAGCGCTCGCGGCGTTCCAACATGCTCACCCCAGCGTTTCTGTAAACTTACAACTGAATGATCGCAAAGTAGATGTGGTAGATGAAGGTCTGGATGTTGCGATTCGGGCTGGCTATTTGGCTAACTCTGCCCTCGTTGCAAAAAAGATCACTACACTTAACTTAGCCCTTTGCGCAGCGCCGGCCTATTTAGAAAAATATGGAACGCCCTCACATCCATCAGAGTTAAATCCAGAACATTACCTAGAATATTCCTATGTCAATTATGATAGCGACGGGTCAGAGTTAATGAAGGCGCTTAAAACTAATGCGCAAAAAGTCACGCCAAAACTTATTGCGAACAATGGAGAGGTGCTGACTAATGTGGCAATACACGGTGATGGTTATGTATTACAACCTACTTTTATTACCGGTGACGCGCTCAGGCGGGGTGAGTTGTTATCAATATTAGAAGACTATGTCCCACAAGCTATTTCCTTATATGCGGTATACCCACACCGTAAACTGGTTTCCAATAAGCTCCGCGTTTTTATCGACTTTTTGTGTGCCTACTTTGAAGATACTCCTTACTGGGACAAGCCGTTAAATGAGCCCATACAAAAACGTTAATGCAGGGGCCGCTATAAACACAGCCCCTACCATTTAAATTATAAAAACGTTTTAGTACTTACACTCTAAAGGTCTCAATGATGGCAGGCACGCCTGGGAACATACCGATTAAAGCCATTACCGTACATAGTACAATAAAAGTAATGCCCGGTATTAACCACCTACCCGCTTTGCCAAGTTCACCAGCCCGTTCTTTACATCCAACTAAGCCTAAGTTGTCGAGAAGCATAGTGAACGACCAACCAAACACAGGGTTAACGAGTACTGAAGAAATAACCACTAGTGCTGCAGATTGTGTTGTTTTTCCTTCTCGCGTCATTTGCATACCGGCTTCCATCAACGGTAAAAATACACCTACTATGAGTGCAACACACAACACGGGAGGCCAAATAGCAAGGTCCATTGGGTAACCCCAAATGGCAGCAACTACACACAATATGCCAGTTACTATCGCACCGCCTGGAATAGGTCTACGCGCAATTGACGCAGGTATTATGTAGGTTCCCCACGATGAAGCAATATTCCCCCCACCAAGTAAACTTCCCACTGCTTGGCGGCTAGATGCTGCAATCATGGTATCGTCGATATTCATGTGCGCTTTCTCACTATGCTTCGGATAGCTCAATTTCTGGAAAACCTGATGACCAAGAAAATCCGGAGACCACATAGACACCGCCAATACAGCAAATGGCAGTACCGCAATAAAATGAGACCAATCAGGTAGCCCCAGTTGCCACCCTGTATTTTCACCCCACCAATAGGCTGGGTTTAAGTTTGGCATACCCGGTGAGGTAGTAAATTCAAATGGCGCGCCTAGAGCAAAAGCAATAACCGCTGCCATGACTGCGCCTAAAGGAATAGCCAACCAACGCTTTTGAATATGCTCCAACCATGCATACATTAAAATGGTGGTAACAATAACCACAAAGGCTAAATAGGCCATGTCGAAACTCTCTGCCCACGCAAACAGTTTTTTCACCTGCCCAGTAATTCCAATAAATCCTAAATACAGTAAAAGGCCGCCACAAACGCCATTACTGGTTAGTTTTGCTAGTACACTGCCGCCCTTGGTTATCCCCAACAAAAAGCCAAAAAAACCAATTAACAACCCTAACGCCATAGGATGACCGCCCGACGCAACAATCAGTGGCACCAAAGGCAGTAACGGACCATGAGTACCCGCTAAGTTCGCTGACGGATTGAAAAACCCGGATATCAATATAACAAACAACACCGCAGCAATAAGTAGCTCAAAACGAACGTTTTCTACAACGAATTCAGCTGATAACCCTAACGGCGCAGCAAACGCCCCTACAACGGCCGCAACCATTACAATTTTGCCTATTGTTGCCGCCATACCAGGCACACAGTCTTCCCACTCTAATCGGTAGTCTCTACCAGGTAGGTTCAGTCGCCAGCGCTTTGGCGCAATAATTTGTAATTCGTGATTGAGATAATCTTCTCTTGATTGAAACGTACTACTTGGCTTGTGAAGTTTTTGATAAGAATCGCTTTTTTGAGACACTTTACACCTTACGATTGCTGGAAGAATGGCAAGGCTATACCTGTTAATAGCGTGTAACAATGCGACTGTGGTCTTAGACGTAAACTGATTTCGCATTTATTTTATGCATAAAAAAACCCGCAACAGTGTGCGGGTTTCTAGAACTTGGCGGAGAGGGAGGGATTCGAACCCCCGGAAGGTTTGACCCTTCGCCTGATTTCAAGTCAGGTGCATTAAACCGAGCTCTGCCACCTCTCCAAGTGCTGCGTATCTTAATGATATTTTTCTGCGTGTAAAGTGCAAATCTAAATAAAGTGTGCCAAGTGGCGAATAGATAAACAAAATGTAAAGTAAAGGGCGTATTTCGTGCAAAATGCTCTTGTTTTGCGACAATTAGCTAATAACCAAGCTAAGTGAATCTGCAAAGCTTCACATTTTTGTAGACAGTTATTTTCAGCACCTTATAAAGGGATTAATCTTGCTTCCACTTCAACTTGTTCAACATGGCAAAGCCCCTCGGCCACTTCTACATCATAGGCATACCAGTATTCGTACCCTTCTTTTTGTACGGTAATGTTGTAAAAGCCTTGTCGCTCAAGTGCGCCAAACAACATCGTAGTAGAATCGCAATCAGAGGATTCTGGGTTGGTTAGCTCTTCTTCGTAGCTTGACTCTTGAAGTATGGCAGTGGCGCCACAAGAAATAGGTGCTTCGGTTACATCATCAATAACGGTTATAGCGATGCCTGGAATAACTTCAGTGGTACAAACAACGCCATCGTCGTTATCTGAATTACACCCTGCCAACAAGACGATGGGTAACACAGCTAAAAAGCGCTTCATAAATTCATCCTTAAACGAGTATTAGGCTTTCGAAAGTATTTTCTGTTTGTAAATCAAAGACTGAATACAAAACATACATCGAATTGAAGATAAAATCAGGTAATTTATTACAGGCATAAAATTGCAGACATAAAAAAACCCGCAACAGTGTGCGGGTTTCTAGAACTTGGCGGAGAGGGAGGGATTCGAACCCCCGGAAGGTTTGACCCTTCGCCTGATTTCAAGTCAGGTGCATTAAACCGAGCTCTGCCACCTCTCCAAGTGCTGCGTATCTTAATGATATTTTTATGACTGTAAAGTAAAAATTAAAAAAAATAAGTTAAGTGATGGCATTTCAAACAATTAGTGCGCTAATTGCGCGGTTGACACGTAATTCATACTTACTAACACTATTTTCATTTGAAACTACTTGAAAATGGGAACTAAAACCCATACAACATACACTAATAGTTAGTTTACCGTTTTGGTTAAAGACAAAGTCCTTTTGGAGGAAACAATGGATCAACGTTCGATGTATTCAAGTGCATCTCAACCATCAGTGTTGCAAACGAACAAGGTTTTGCGCAACACCTATATGCTGCTTGCGATGACACTAGCGTTCAGTGCCGTTTGTGCTGGTGTTGCCATGGCTGTAGGTATTTCTCCTATGATGTCACTAGGCATGACCATTGGTGCATTCATTACTTTATTTGTTGTACAAAAGAAAGCTGAATCAGCTTCAGGTATTTATTGGGTATTTTTGTTCACCGGTTTAATGGGTGCTTCATTAGGTTACACGCTTAACTTCTATTTAGGTGTAGCAGGCCCAGGCTTAATTATGGAGGCGTTAGGTGCTACAGCGTTAGTCTTCTTCGCACTTTCTGGTTATGCACTTACTACCAAAAAAGATTTCTCGTTTATGGGCGGCTTCTTGGTTGTAGGTTTAGTTGTTGTGATTGTAGCGGCCATTGCGAATATGTTTTTCGCAGTACCGGCGGTAAGCTTGGCGATTAGTGCAGCTATCGTATTTATTATGTCTGGTTTCATCTTGTTTGATACAAGCCGTATCATCAACGGTGGCGAGACAAACTACATCCGCGCAACGGTTTCTTTGTACTTGAACATTTATAACTTGTTCACGTCTATGCTTCACCTTCTAGGTGCATTTGGCGGCGACGACTAAGTTCAACGCAAACGTTAAAGAAGACACCCCGTAACTGGGGTGTTTTTGTTTCTACGGCGCAGTTTTTATTACTAGTATAAACCTTAGATTTATCACTAAATTAATCATCAAGCATATTGTAGAGTCATGGCACACTATTCAATTTTAGTAACAAGCTCCCCTTATGAAGGTCAACATGCACAGCGTGCGGTTTCCTTTATCAATAGTGCTATTGCACAGGGGCATACTGTTAATAACGTCTTCTTCTATGGCCAAGGTGTGCATCATGCTAATGGCTTCATGGTAGAAGTCGGCGATGAATTTTATCCACTGGCTGCATGGCAAGCGCTTAAAAACGATCATAACGTTACCCTACTCCTTTGTATTACTGCCGCAGTTAAACGTGGAATTGTTGGTGAGCAGGAAGCTGCTAGCGCCGGGGTATCAGGTGCTAATGTAGCAGATGGTTTTGAACAGGCTGGTTTAGGTGAATTTTTTACCGCGCTTCACGACTGCGATAAGGTGGTACAATTTTAATGGCTACTTTACTGATTCGATTTACGCAAACCCCTTATCAATCTAGCACCAGCCAAGATGGGCTGGACTTTGCACTCGCTGCCACCAACTATGGCCATGAGATCATTGTGCTGTTCGAACAACAAGGTGTATTGCAGCTAACTAAAACTGAATCTGTTCGCGGAACAAAAAACCACAGTAAACGGTTAGGCTCCCTGCCCTTTTTCGATATTGAAGAATGTTACGTTTGCGAAGAAAGTTTAAAGCAGTCGCCTCTAGCTAACCAAAAACATGAGTTAATAGCGCAACTAGATGCTTCACTGTTATCAATTGATGAAAAGCTAGCACTGTGTGCGCGTGTAGACCATGTGGTGACCTTCTAATGCTCTTTATTGTAAAATCTTACCCGCTAAGTGCTGTAGCGGTTAAAACCCTTCAACAGGCGTTTATAAGTACTGATTCTGCCAACGCAGTTGTGCTAGTAGACGACGGTGTGTATTACACCCAACAGACTGGTCACGGTCTGTTGAGCAGTTTATCGAACACAATAAATGCCGGTGAAGCTATGCACAGTGCAACAAGCCTATTTGCCCTACAAGATGATATGGCGCTGCGTGGGCTATTCCATAAAGCGAGTCAAGCGCTTAGCCATGAAGCGAGTAGCGAAGACAATACGGAATCTGTCACACCAATATCGATGGATAAATTTGTAGCACTGACTGATACTTTTTATCCAGCTGTGCTCTTATAGGTGCGCTAATAGAAGCACTTACAAAACCTTATGCGTCAATTACAGAGCGTTATTAATGACCCAAGAACAGTTTCATTTTGAATTTAACGGCACTACCATCCCTACTGACAAGGCAGGCTATCTGCTTGATCACACCTTGTGGAATGAAGACATGGTGCCAACGCTAGCAGCAAACGAAAACATTACGCTTAGTGAGCCTCATTGGGAAGTTATTCGTTTTGTCCGCAACTTTTATGAAGAGTTTGAAACTAGCCCTGCTATTCGTGCGCTAGTGAAAGCGATGGCAGCTAAATATGGGCCAGAAAAAGGTAATAGCCGTTATTTACAACGTTTGTTCCCTAAAGGGCCAGCCAAGCAAGCCACCAAACTTGCTGGGTTACCTAAGCCTGCAAAGTGCTTGTAAAAGCGGTTCACGCTAGCGCAAACGCTTAGGCACTTATTAAGGTTAACGAGGAGCAACACATGGATCTTATCTTTTTCGATTTAGACGGGACGCTGTTAAATAGCGAATCACAAATTTCAAACTATACCCGTGAGACCTTAGCCCTGCTGAAACAGAACGGCATTGCTTATACAGTGGCGACGGGCAGAACCATGCTGTCCGCTAACAGTATTATTGCAGAAGATAACTTTCTGCTGCCCCATATTTATAATAACGGTGTGGCTATATGGGACCCAACAGCCAATGCATTAACCCTCGAAAACCTAGTCAATACTAATGAGCTTGAATTCATTATTCATCTTGCGCATCAAAATGATATCACCCCTTTTGTTAACGTTATTGATGGCACATCTCATGTTGTTTATCACCCCACGGCAAAACACCCAATAGAACAAAATTTACTAGACAAATATTTTAAAAAGACAAACGCAATACTTCGCCCGATAAGCCAACTTTCCCTTTCCGCTAAAATAACCAACATCAGTATGATTGGCGACAATACAACAGTTAGGAATATGTGGAAAACCATTAACGACGTTGAAAACCTTATTGCGTATTCAGGGCCCGCAATAGAGGGAAATTCTTTTAGTTGGATGGATATTCACCACCGTGCAGCAAGTAAAGGTAGTGCGGTCATGAATTTGAAACAACAACTGGGTGCTACCAATGTTATTTGTTTTGGCGACAGCGACAACGATTTAAGCATGTTTGAATTGGCTAATGAATGTTACGCCCCCGACAACGCTAAGACTGTTATCAAAAACGCAGCCAGTGAAGTAATTGGACATCATAATGAAGACGGTGTAGCGCGCTTTCTCAGGCAGCGATTTTCACTTTAATTAACAAGTGCTACACGGTAATTCCAATGTACGAAGCCATTTGCCTTTAGCTATTTATATCCCACATATATCACACATACAAATAAGCTCGCAGATAGAACATCTACGAGCTTAAAATAGTCATTAAATATGAAATGTAAGTTGTGGCTCTAGACCTTAAAGGCTATGCCTCAAAGTGCATGCCTCAAAGTGCATGCCTCAAAGTGCATGCCTCAAAGCGCATGCCTTAAAGGCTTACGCTTTTATCACTTCTACACCATTCATATAAGGAACAAGGGCTTTAGGTACCGTTACACTTCCGTCAGCTTGTTGGTAGTTTTCTAAAATAGCTACCAACGTGCGGCCAACCGCTAAACCAGAACCATTCAATGTATGAAGCAACTCAGGCTTGTTCGTTTCTGGATTTCTGAAGCGGGCTTGCATACGTCTGGCCTGAAAATCTACCATGTTTGAACATGATGAAATTTCACGATACGTATTTTGCGCTGGCAACCATACTTCTAAATCGTAGGTTTTACATGCGCCGAAGCCCATGTCACCAGTACAAAGCAACACTTTACGGTATGGCAATTCAAGCTTCTGTAAAATAGTTTCTGCGTGCTGAGTAAGTTCCTCTAATGCATCGAAACTATCTTCAGGCTTCACTAGCTGTACAAGCTCAACTTTGTCGAACTGATGCTGACGAATCAAACCACGGGTATCACGGCCATACGAGCCTGCTTCTGAACGAAAACAAGGGGTATGCGCAGTCATTTTAATCGGTAGCGATTTCTCGTCTAGAATTTCATCACGGGCAATATTCGTCAACGGCACTTCTGCCGTTGGAATAAGTGAAAGCCCTTGGCCTTCTTCTGTTGCTGGCTGCGTATGAAATAAGTCTTCACCAAATTTAGGTAATTGCCCTGTTCCATACAGGCTGTCAGCGTTTACCAAAAACGGCACGTACATTTCATCGTAACCATGTTCGGTGGTGTGAACATCCAACATGAACTGGGCAATAGCACGGTTTAAGCGAGCTATCTCACGGCGCATCACTACAAAGCGACTGCCTGTTAATTTAGTTGCCGTAGCAAAATCTAAGCTGTTATTTAGCCCTTCACCAATATCAACGTGATCTTTCACGTCAAAACCGAAAGCGCGTGGCTCGCCCCAACGTGAAATCTCCACGTTGTCGTCTTCGTCTTTACCTTCAGGTACCGACTCATGCGGTAAGTTAGGAATGCCTTGGGTAAAGGCCGTGATTTCATCAAGCAATACCGTTAGTTCAGCTTTAGCCGCATCTAAGTCATCGCCTAATTTGCCCACTTCTGCCAACAAAGGCGCAATATCTTCACCTTGTGACTTCGCTTTACCAATGGACTTACTTCGAACATTACGTTCGTTCTGCAGATCCTGTGTTTTGGACTGAAGTGTTTTTCTTTTTTCTTCTAGCGAGTTAAATGTTGCTACATCGAGGTTATAACCACGGGCAGCCAAACGCTTGGCAGTTTCTTCTATATCGCTTCGTAAACACTTTGGATCTAACATGTGTTCCTACTTATCCTTTCATGAGTTCAATAGCCAGCCAACCTGCTAATAAGCAAGCGCCAACGTTAAGAAATATGTTAGCAATGGCTTTTAACCACAGCTCGTTTTCTAATAATGTGAGCGTTTCCACAGAGAATGTTGAAAATGTAGTAAACGCGCCCAACAACCCTACCCCAATTAATGCACGAAAGGGAGAGTCGGTTAATTCGTTGCGCTCAATAAAGCCGTATAGCGTAACTAAAGCAAATGAGCCTACAACGTTCACCGCTAGTGTACCAAAGGGCATATTTTTTCCAAACCAAGAATCTATGGTTGTGGTACAAAAATAACGCAAGCAAGCGCCAATTGCTCCGCCTGCTGCAATATAGCAGTATAAAATAACGCCTTGGGGCACAATATTCACCGTTTCTGATTATTTTGCGCGCTGCGCGCAGCTAAGTTAAGTTGATCTAAATAGTCACGTTTTGCTTTAAGCGCTTTCTCTAACCCGCGTTCGTTAGGCTCGTATAAACGAGTGCCTACAATGCTATCGGGCAAGTAAACCTCTCCTGCGGCAAAAGCATTAGGTTCGTTATGGGCATACCGATAGCCGTCGCCATGGCCTAAGTCTTTCATTAAGTCAGTTGGCGCATTACGTAAATGCATGGGAACCGGTGCATCTGAAGTTTTTCGAGCTAATGCTTTAGCCTGGCTAAATGCCATATAAACAGCATTACTCTTTGCCGCTAAGGCACAATAAACAGCAGCTTGCGCTATTGCACGTTCACCTTCAGCAGGCCCTACGCGATGAAAGGTATCCCAGGCGTTTATGCTTAACTGCATGGCTCTAGGGTCGGCATTGCCTATATCTTCCGAAGCAATGGCCAATAATCGCCTAGCGACATACAGCGCGTCACCACCACCGTCTAATATACGAGCGTACCAATATAATGCAGCATCAGGGTCTGAACCCCGTACCGACTTATGAAACGCCGATATTAAGTCATAAAATGTATCACCTTTATTGTCGTAGCTGGCAATTTTTTCGCCTACGGCTTGTTCAATATCGGCAATAGAAATAACACTGTTCTCGGTAAAGTCGGCTGCTAGCTCTAAATACGTAAGTAACCTTCGACCATCGCCGCCGCACAACCCTAATAAGGCGTTACTGGCATCTTCCTCAATGCTTAATTGGCGTGAACCTAGCCCTTTCTCTTCGTCGGTTAGCGCGCGTTGCATTAATTCAGCAAGCGCCTCTTGTTCTAACGCTTTAAGTACGTAAACCCGAACACGAGAAAGCAATGCATTATTTAATTCAAATGAGGGGTTTTCAGTGGTGGCACCAATAAAAGTGACGGTGCCAGATTCTACAAAGGGTAAAAACGCATCTTGCTGGCTTTTGTTGAACCTATGTACTTCGTCCACAAACAGCAAGGTACGTTGGTTATAGCGAGAGTTTTCTTTTGCGGCATCCATTGCAGCACGAATATCTTTAACACCAGAAGTTACCGCTGAAATGCGAATAACCGAAGCATTGGTATAGGTGGCAATAAGCTCGGCTAACGTTGTTTTACCCGTACCTGGCGGGCCCCATAAAATCATAGAATGGCAATGGCCTGCTTCTAACATTTTACGTAGCGGTTTGTTGGTGCCTAATAGGTGCGACTGGCCGGCATACTCATCTATGGTAACTGGCCGCAATTTAGCTGCTAGTGGCGCGAAAGGTTCAAGCGGTTCTTTATTATCGTTAATCATCTATTCTTTGCTATCGCTGATCATCAATAATATAGCTTTGCGGCACGTCTACAGAGAATAGGTTATCTTTAGCAGTATCAATAGCAAAATCTAAGTCTTGGTTGCTAAACACTAACGCACTGGTTTGGTCTTGTGCATCAAGCATATCAAGTGTCGACAGAATACCGTCGCTGTTGAACCCTAATGTCAGTGACTTTATTTGGCCATCTGTCGATTTAGGCACAATTTGGTATTGCTCTAACGTTGAACTGGCCTTCGCGTCATCAAGCTTACTGATCACAAAGCTATTCCAGGTTTCATCGTCGTTAGCCGTTAATAAAACAATAGGATTGTCTTTAATCGCTTGGTCTTGCGAAATAATAGTCACCTGCTCAACAAAGGTATCGATATTCCAAACCGCTTCACCATCGGCAATCAGCAAGGTTTCATCAGGAAAGGTGGTTTCCCAGCGAAGTTTATTGGGGCGCATCATGGTTAGGGTACCTTGCGCTTCATGCACAATATTACCTTGGGCATCCGTTACCGTTTGGTTAAAAGCAGCTTGGTATTGCTGTAAGCCATGTAGGCGTTTTTTTAAAAGTACATTCGCATCATCTGCTTTTGAAATTTGTTCAGCACTGTGAGAGGTAAATTCAGGCTTTGTTGCAGATTCAACCACCACTGCGGCCTCACCACTGATATCATTAATTGCCTCTACTGGCATTGCAGATAAGCTTAACGGCGCCGTTAGCGCCATTGCCATCATAATAGGTACTACTTTGTTCATTCTTTTTAATCCTTAGGCGCTGGCGGAGCTAATACTTCGCGGTTACCGTTGTGACCCTGTGCACTTACGACGCCACTAGATTCCATTTGTTCCACCAATCGTGCGGCGCGATTGTAACCAATTCTGAATTTGCGTTGCACACTAGAGACACTTGCCCTTCTTGTTTCGGTAACAAAGGCGACGGCTTCATCATAAAATGCATCAAATTCTTGATCTTCACCTTCGGCTTGTTCGCCGGGTAAAAGTACCTCGGCGGACGCTTCACCATTTAATATTTCATCAATATATTTAGGTGCACCACGACGCTTCCAATCTGCTACAACAGCATGAACTTCATGGTCGTCTACAAACGCGCCGTGCACACGTGTAGGTACTGGGCTACCTGGTGGCAAGTACAACATATCACCCATACCTAGCAGTGCTTCAGCACCTTGCTGGTCTAAAATAGTTCGTGAATCAATTTTACTGGAAACTTGGAATGCTATACGCGTTGGAATATTCGCTTTAATCAAGCCGGTAATAACATCTACCGAAGGTCGCTGCGTAGCCAAAACTAAATGAATACCAGCTGCTCGGGCTTTTTGCGCAATACGAGCAATAAGCTCTTCCACCTTTTTGCCAACAATCATCATCATGTCGGCGAATTCATCTACCACTACCACAATAGCAGGCAGCTTTTCTAAATCAGGCGCATGGGGCTCCATGCTTTCTTCACTCTTCCACAACGGATCTTGAATAGGCGTACCAGCAGCAATCGCTTCTTCCACTTTTGCGTTGTAGCCTTTTAGGTTTCTTACCCCTAAGGCACTCATCAAGCGATAACGACGCTCCATCTCGCCTACACACCAACGAAGGGCGTTGGCCGCTTCTTTCATGTCGGTTACCACTTCGGCAAGTAGATGCGGAATGCCTTCATATACCGATAGTTCAAGCATTTTCGGGTCTATCATGATCATACGTACATCTTCTGGCGTGCTCTTATACAGCAAGCTTAAGATCATAACGTTAACCCCAACCGATTTACCTGACCCCGTAGTACCTGCCACCAACAAATGAGGCATTTTAGCCAAATCTACTATCACAGGCTTACCGGAAATATCCGCACCTAACACCATGGTAAGCGGTGAACTATTGCGCTGGAATGCATCACCGCCAATCACTTCACTTAAACGCACCATTTCACGCTTTTTGTTTGGAAGCTCAAGGCCTATAACAGATTTACCCGGAATAACTTCTACCACACGCACCGATATGGCCGACATGGCACGTGCCAAATCTTTAGATAGCCCCGTAATTTTGCTTACCTTCACACCTGGCGCTAAATCTAGCTCGAAACGCGTAATTACAGGACCGGGATAAACACCCACTACCGTGGCTTCAATATTAAAGTCAGCCAGTTTCTCTTCAACTAGCCTTGAAATACCGTCTATCTCTTCCTGAGTGAGAGGATTTTCGTGTTTATCTGCACGCTCAAGCAAGTCGAACGAAGGCATAGCCGTAATAGGTTCGCTCCCCTCCCCTTCATGACGAGTAATGGATTTTGCTCCCATCGCCACTGGTGTAAAGGGTTGATGTACTGGCTTAGGCGCTGGCTGTGGTGCTGGTGCTGATTCGGGAGCAGGCGCAGGCTGCGCGTCTAATGGCTCTGCATTAACAGGCTCAGCAGTGTGTTGTGCCTCAGTCGCTTGCGCTTCATCTAACGTATCGGTTTGCGATATATCGAAGGTTGGCTCAATCATTTCATCAGACTGCGACTGAGTATCTTGACGATTAACTGCAGCTTCGTCATTACTAGAAGGCTTGGCTTCTTTCACTTTGTTGCGCACTGCTTCACGCATTCCTGATAAAGAAAAACTCGATTTAGGTTTGCTTTCACTATCAGTATTATCAGGCGTGTGGCGCTGTGTTTCAAAAGGCGGAACATCGTCATCATCAAACACATCATCAGGAACACCAAATGAAGGTTCACTACGCTCTGCCTGAGGTGGCGGCGTATAGACAGGTTCAGGTGTTTCTGCGGGCTCTGCACGCATGCTGGTTATGTCTAATTCATCATTTTCAGACTTTGCACTACGAGAAGGAAGCGCAAGCCTTGGCATATTGAGCGCAAGTGCCTGTTGGGGTAAAGAGACACATTTGCGCCCAAACCAAAGCGTCATTTCTCCAAGTCTGTCCACAATACTTAACCAGCTAATACCCGTGAGTAAAGTAAAGCCTGTACAGAAAAAACACAAAAGCAATAAAATAGTGCCTGCGGTATTAAAGTACGGCACAAGGGCTGAACTAATAACATCGCCAACAAAGCCGCCGGCAGAAAAGTTGTATATGTCGTCAAAATTTATACTGGCAATGCCCGTGGCACCCAGTGCCATCAATAAACCACCAATAATTCGTAAACCAATTGTGAGGTAATCGAACTCTTCTAAGGCTTTTATGTGCTGGAATAAGAACCAACCTAAAAAGGCGGCACCAAAAGGCAGTAGGTAAGCTAAAAAGCCAAAAGAGAAAAGTAATAAATCGGCACTCCACGCGCCGGTAGACCCTACCCAGTTATGTACGTCTAATTGCAAGCCGGCTTGGCTCCAGCCAGGGTCGCCCGGATGAAAAGATACTAATGCCAGCAATAAGAAAAAGGCGAAGACACAGGCTATAATCATGCCGGCTTCCCAAATTCGCTGAATCCCTGTTAATTGCGTCATAACCCTAAGTCACTTATTAAACTAAATTGATGTTTCGATGTTGTGATAATTCTATCGATAAAGAAGAATACAAATGCAGTGCCAATATTATCGTAATGTTTTCAATAAGTAATTTATTAATAAGGTGTATTACAAATCGGTTTACGTACACCCATTGTTGCGGGCGAAATTCACACTAACAATAACCACTGTATTTTTGCACAGCCTATCACAAATGCCCATAATTGAGCCATGCTTTCATTACTTCAAATTAATCCGAAGTGATGTTGTACTTTTCACTTCTTCCATGACTACATAGGTTCGTGACTCACTCACACCTGGAAGGCGCAGTAAGGTGTCGCCCAATAATCTACGGTAACTCGACATGTCTGCAACCCGAGCTTTAAGTAAGAAGTCAAAATCCCCTGACACAAGGTGACACTCTTGTATATCGTCATGGAGCCTAACTGCCGCAGAAAATTCTGCGAAGATATCTACTGACGTCTTCGTTAACGTTATTTCTACAAAAACGAGCATGGCAGCGCCCAGTTTTTCTGGATCAACCACTGCATGGTAGCCTTTTATATAGCCTTGGCTCTCTAAACGCTTAACGCGCTCTAAACAAGGACTAGGGCTCAAGCCCACGTCTTTAGCCAATTCCACGTTTGATATGCGCCCGTTTTTTTGTAGTGAAATCAGTATATTCCTGTCTATTCGGTCAAGGTGTTTTGGGGTTTTTACCAGCATATTTTATTCCGACTAAATGACACAAAGCCAGATTATATGCTGCAACTCATATTTTTTCAGCACATAGTTCGTTTTTATCTCACGTATACTGAATCAAATAATAATCGGCAAGTGAGCCACTGGGCTAATCAATTAGAGGAAAAGTTATGTTAATCGGTGTACCAAAAGAAATTAAGAACCATGAATATCGCGTTGGCTTAACGCCTGCGGCAGTGAAAGAATTTACCAGTCATGGTCATTCAGTGTTAGTTGAGACGCTAGCCGGTGATGCAATTGGTTTTACCGATGAAATGTACGTTGAAGCTGGTGCTTCTATCGCATCTACTGCTGAGCAAGTTTTCGCTGAAGCAGAAATGATTATTAAAGTGAAAGAACCACAAACAAATGAATGTAAAATGCTTCGTAAAGGCCAAACCCTTTACACTTATCTTCATTTAGCCCCTGATCCTACGCAAACAGAGCTTCTTATTGCTTCTGGCGCAACCTGTATCGCTTACGAAACCGTAACCGACGACCGTGGTGGCTTGCCATTATTAGCGCCAATGAGCGAAGTGGCTGGCCGTATGTCAGTTCAAGCCGGTGCACATTATTTAGAAAAAGCACATGGCGGCAGCGGCACCCTTCTAGGCGGCGTTCCTGGCGTAGCACCGGGTAAAGTACTTATTATTGGTGGCGGTGTTGTAGGAACGCAAGCAGCTAAAATGGCTTTAGGCCTAGGCGCTGACGTTACTATTCTAGACCGTTCACTTCCTCGCCTTCGTCAGTTAGATGACATTTTTAATGGCCAAGTTAAAACGGTTTACTCAACAGTTGATGCTATTGAACATTACTCTTCAAAAGCTGATCTTGTTGTTGGCGCCGTACTTATTCCTGGCGCAGCAGCACCTAAGCTTCTTAACCGCGAACAAATAGCAGCCATGAAGCCAGGCTCTGTGTTGGTTGATGTTGCTATCGACCAAGGTGGTTGTTTTGAAACCTCTAAAGCCACTACACACCAAGACCCTGTATACATCATCGACGACGTAGTGCATTACTGTGTTGCGAATATGCCAGGTGGTGTTGCACGTACTTCAACGATGGCCCTTAACAATGCAACCCTTCCGTTTGGTTTAGCATTAGCGAATAAAGGCCCTGCTAAAGCCATGCTTGAAGATAAGCATTTATTGAACGGTCTTAACGTTCATGAAGGCAAAGTAACTTATAAAGCAGTCGTTGACGCATTAGGTGAAAAGTTAGGTTTAACTTATACACCTGCACAAGAAGCACTTAACGCGTAAGTAAATGTTTTTTGTATGTATTCGTTTGCTACTATTTGCTTGAAGTTAGCTAGTGGGCAACTAACTAATAGAGGCGTTTACCTGCTTTAACACATCCATAGGGTCGCTAGCTTGCGTAATTGGTCTTCCCATCACTAAATAACTTACGCCACTGTCGATTGCTTCTGGCGGCGTCATCACACGTTTTTGATCGCCCGCGTCACTCCCCTTAGGGCGTATGCCAGGAGTCACCAACAAAAAGTCTTCGCCAATTTCATTACGTAGCATCACGGCTTCTTTAGCAGAACACACCACACCATCTAAACCCGCTTGGGCAGTTAACGATGCGAGGCGCAACACTTGTTGCTCGGGCGTTACATTATCAATCACGCCGCTTAGCTGCGATTGATCCATGCTGGTAAGTACTGTAACCGCAATTAATTTGGTTTCAGGACGGCTACTTTGCGCAATACCTTCTTTGGCTGCCTGCATCATTGGAAGTCCACCGCTGGCGTGCACGTTTACCATCCACACGCCAAGTTCAGCGGCTGCTTTACACGCTTTACCTACGGTATTAGGGATATCATGAAATTTCAAATCAAGGAAAACGTCAAAGCCTTTCGCCACTAAAGATTTTACAAACTCAGGACCAAATAAGGTGAACATTTCTTTGCCCACTTTAACTTTACACAGGCTGGGATCTAATTGGTCTACAAACGAAAGTGCTTGTTCTTGGTTGTCATAGTCGAGTGCAACAATAACGCGAGGTTCTTGCATGGTGAAGTTATTCTCCGTCTAGCCCTTTTATTGGTTTTACTACGCCCCATTTTTTACACGAAGGACATAGCCAGTAGAGTTTACGCCCAGAAAACCCGCAGCTATGGCAGCGGTATTTAGGGCGTTGCAACATTTGCTTTTCTACCAATTCTTTTAATATACGTAAGCTCTCTGCTGAGGTCTTATCGTCTAACTGGTCGATATACAACCCCATTAAGGTTTTGAAGCCACGCATGGTTGGGCGTTTACGTAATTGTTCTAATAGGTAATCCGCCGCTTGCGTGGTATCGCCTTTTTTCAACAATACATCAACCATGGCAAGGTACGAGGTTGCACATTCTTGCCAATGGGCTTCTAAGCTTTCTGCGAAATTATCCCAGTCACCGGTTTCTTCCGCAATTTTTTCTAAACTGGGAACCGCTTCACTGAACCAATTAATGTCACGCTCTGCCACTTGCACAAAATACGCCCGTGCGTCGCTGTAACGTTGTTGTTGAAGTGCAAGCTGCCCAAGCATTAACCACGGCCTTACCGCATGCTCATCGGCGTTAACGGCCTTTTGAAGCAAGGACAACGCAGAGCCCTGATCATCGTCTTTTAGCTTCGCTACCGCATGCTCACAATAAAAATGCGCTAAGCGTTCGCACACATCATCGTTGTCGCCATGGCATTCCACCATGCGCTCGGCAAGCTCAATGGCTCTGTCCCACTCTTTGGTGGTTTGGTAAATACTAAATAGCTGTGTTTGCGCCACCAAATAGTGCTTGTCGCTATTAAGCAATTGAAGAAAGGCGTTTTCAGCCCGTTCTAAGAAACCAGCGTGGGTGTAATCGTGCCCAAGTTCTTTTAACGCGCTTTCACGTTGCGTAGGTTGCAGCTCGTCTCGGCTTACTAGGTTTTGGTGAACCTTTATGGCTCTGTCTATTTCGCCGCGGTGGCGAAAGAAGCTGCCCATCGCAATGTGAGTTTCAACCGTATCGCTGTTCACATTAATCATTTTGATTAAGGTGTCTACCGCTTTATCTGGTTGATCGGAAAGGAGGAAGTTTAAGCCTTTATAATAATGCTTAGAAAGAATACTAGACTGTTTACGTTGTGCTTGGCGAACACTGTTACGGCCCATAATCCATCCGTAACCTGCTGCAACAGGCAAAAGTAAAAACAGCAGTTCGAGCATATTAGTGTTCTTTTTTCAGGCTATTGATTTTTGAGTTCGCCGACAACAACTGCACGCGTAAACGCAACCAGCTTGCTGACATAATAAGTATCCCGACTAACACACCCAAAGAAAGCGCAATAGCAATAAGGGTGGAAACCCGCATGTTAGCTTGAGCAATAAGATAGTTAACGGTGATATAGGCTTCGTTTTGTGTGCCAATGACAAAAGCAAATGTCAGTAATACCAAAATGGCGAGTATTGTGAGGATCCCTTTCAAGACCAAACCCTTCTTGTACGTAATTAATAAAGAATAGCAAAATGCAGCAAGAGATAACACCAAAACCCAAGGTTTTAGTTGTGCTTACTTAGCGTTAGGCGGTGGCTTCATCTTCTGATAAAGGGCGCTCTTGCTTTGCAATTAATTTGGCCATAACCAAGTCGTGATGCAATGCAGACATATTAGTCACAAAAATACAGTGTGTATAGCCAGCTTGCATGGTTTCTAATTTATCGTACATTGCCTTATCAAGTTTAGACAGCTGTGCTAAGCGCTTCTTTGTCAGCGGTGTAGTGGCGCCATAACAGCGTATAGCCGTTACATTAGTGGCACTCACCTGCACTTTTTCTTCTTCTAGCTGATTTTGAATTTGCGTGCGTAATTTAGAATAAAGAAAATCGCTTTCTTTTATGTATACCAAGCGATTGTCGCTTTTACGTACACAATGCACCACTAGATTGTTTTCAACATCGCCTTTAAACATGGCTTCAAGCATCATCGATTTAGGCTTAGCTACCGCTTTATCAGCAAAAAAGCCATGTAATGGAATAATATTTGCCGTACGAGAAAATGGGTACAAGTCGTCAGATGAATCGCTTTGATATACGGTTTTAAGTCTATCCAGAATATGCCTGTTCATGACGCAAAGCACAGAAAGCGAAGGCATATGGCGTACGGCTAGTTCCCAAATGAATCGATGGGTTGAGCGTTGAATACGCGCAATGTCTCTTATTTTGAAATACGCGGTATTTTCTTCAACCATGGCGTCAACATTTGCCCCAGCTTTAGATTTTTTCACATCTTCTAAGCATAAGCGCACAACGCCTGACGCAGCGTCATAGTGAACAACCTTATACCTCTCATTTTTAATTTTAAGATCTGGTACCGATACCCGTACATCGCTTTGCAGCTCAGTGCCTGGGGCAACCATTAACTTCATACCACTGGCAGATAAATCGGCAACACGTACATTAATTGAAGATAGCAGCCCTACTTTTATCATGGCGACTTTATCGATGATATAGCGGGTCTCAGAACGCCTATCAAGATCATCTTCCATCACGAAATCGATGGACCAGTTGTCGCCCGTAGCCCGCAGCGTTTTCGATAAGGGTTTAAAATCACACTTTTCGCTGAGGGTTAAATTAGTAAGGTACATAGAGATATCTCGGCAGTACATTACATGGCTTAACGCAGCAAGATGTTCAAATTCTTTGCTAGGGATGTCATGAATAGCGAATGCTTTTACTTTATCTTCTCGGCTTACCTCTTCTAAGCGGCACTGCGTGCAAGTAAACTCCCCACTTTTAACCAGTAGATAAACGATGGCATTGAGTTGCCCAAGTTCTACAAGTTGGCGATGGGTTGCAGTGATAGTAATTTGACCGCTTTTGGTTTTAATCACACCATGGAAGATAAAAGCTTCATTGTACTTATGTAATTCTTGGACCAAATTTTCAAAATGCGTTTTGTCTTGCAGACTCGCTAGTAGCTTCTCTGAATTATTGTTGTCCACATTCGCTTTAGTAAATAGCGCAATAATTGGCTTAAGCGATTTTTGATGGGCAGAAAGAAAAACTGGCAACCAGGGGCTGTTTTCTAAAATACGGTCGCGTTCGAGGTCTTGCATGGCCCTTTCAATTTCTAAGTCTCGCTGCAAAGGCTGTTTATACGACGTGCCTTTAATGTAGCGCTTCAAATTATTAAGCAGGCTAAGATCGGTTTCTGATGAAACCGTAAAAAATGACTCGTACTTACCTAAGTGCTTATTGTACTTAATGGCATCGAGTTCGTAGGTAATTTCAGTCGGTTCGGTGGTTAAGCCCATTACTTCGGGTATAACGAAGGTAATAATATCCCCGGTGGAAACGTTAGGCGGTCGTTTTGTTTCAACAGCAATACCGGTAAAAGAAAGGGAGCTTACGGTGCAATGCCTCCCCTTTTCAAAATCTACGGAAGACACGGTGAAGTTGGGTCTTACAGCAATGTCGTCACCAAAATCTATATCAGTAAATGACTGGCTTTCTACATTAAATGCTTCAACAATTTTTTTAAATTGATCGCGCTTAATTTGTGTTTGATAAAAATCGGAGTTCATCACCGATTCAAACACCCCTACGGTATATCGTTCTTGATATAAGGCAGTTTCATTTTGAAGGATTTTAGCGCCCACTTTGTCTAAACGCATGGGGATGCCAAAATGTTTAAACTTCATGACAGGGAATTTCGCGAACGCAGAATTGTCCGCAGATGCATCAGTTAAAGACGTAAGCCTAACGACTTCCTCTTTAATGATTTTGCGGATATTGCCTGGGAGCCGCTTTGAAAATTTATTAATACCTTCCAATAAGCGATTATCTTGCTCATAAGGAATTAAGGCACGAATAAGCGGCTGATACTGCTTTATGATTTGTTGTTCTTCGCCGGCCGACATTGGTACACCATGCACCGTATTTAATTAACTACAATCTATTCAGATTTGAAAATAAAACCTGCATCCAGATATAAATTTAAACTTAAGTAACGAATATACCAAATTTTTTTTAATAGATATAAAAAAACCGCAACATGTGCGGTTTTTTTTATTTAAGCTATGGAGGCGTCTACTCTTTCTCGAAGCTCTTTTCCTGGCTTAAAGTGAGGGACATATTTGCCATCTAACTCTACTGTTTCGCCAGTTTTCGGGTTACGTCCCACGCGCGGAGCGCGGTAATGTAATGAAAAACTGCCGAAGCCTCGAATTTCAATCCTGTCGCCTTTTTGAAGGGTCTGGGCCATCTGTTCGAGAAGTTCTTTAATTGCCAGTTCAAGATCTTTTGCAGGAATTTGACGCGCTTGATCCGCGAGCCGTTCAATTAATTCAGACTTGGTCATACTAACCTCGTTTCAATATTATCGTTAAACAGCTACTGCGAACAAGGGAGTGCAAGACACTCCCACATATAGCTTATTATTCGCCTTTAGCAGCTTTAAATGCTTCTGCCATTGCGCTAGCAAAACCAGCATCTTCTTGCTGATTAACCTTGTCGATAGCTTCTTTTTCGTCAGCCTGATCTTTTGCTTTCACAGATAGGTTAACGGTGCGGTTTTTACGGTCAACGCCCATAAATTTCGCTTCGATGCTGTCGCCAACGTTAGCAGCTTCAGTTGCGTCTTCAATACGGTCAACAGATAAATCTGCAACGCGAATGTAGCCATCAACTTCTTCAGAAAGGTTAACTGTAACGCCTTTAGCGTCAACTTCAGTAACCGTACCTACAACGATAGCACCTTTCTTGTTATCTGTCAGATACTTGTTGAAAGGGTCTTCTTCGATTTGCTTAACGCCAAGAGAGATACGCTCACGCTCAGGGTCAACTTGAAGAACAACAGCTGAGATTTCGTCGCCTTTCTTATAGTCACGAACAGCGTCTTCACCAGACTTGTTCCAGCTAATGTCAGAAAGGTGAACTAGACCGTCGATGCCGCCGTCAAGGCCGATGAAGATACCGAAGTCAGTAATAGACTTGATCTTACCAGACACTTTGTCACCTTTTTCGTGTGACTTAGCGAAAGTTTCCCAAGGGTTGTCGATGCACTGTTTAAGGCCTAGAGAAATACGACGACGTTCTTCGTCGATTTCAAGAACCATAACGTCAACTGTGTCACCTAGGTTAACAACCTTAGATGGGTGGATGTTCTTGTTAGTCCAATCCATTTCAGAAACGTGTACAAGACCTTCAACGCCGTCTTCGATTTCAACGAAGCAGCCGTAATCGGTAAGATTCGTAACCTGACCAGAGATCTTAGTACCTTCTGGGTAACGTGAAGCAATTTCTTGCCATGGATCGTTGCCCATTTGCTTCATGCCAAGAGAAACACGTTGCTTCTCTTTATCGAACTTAAGTACTTTAACGTTGATTTCGTCACCAACATTTACGATTTCACTTGGGTGCTTAACGCGCTTCCAAGCCATATCGGTAATGTGTAGTAGACCGTCTACGCCACCAAGGTCAACGAATGCTCCGTAATCAGTAAGGTTCTTAACGATACCTTTGATTTCGTGGCCTTCTTCAAGGTTAGCAAGAAGAGATTCGCGCTCTGCGCTGCTTTCTGCTTCAATAACGGCACGACGTGAAACAACAACGTTGTTACGCTTAGCGTCAAGTTTGATAACTTTAAATTCTAGCTCTTTGCCTTCAAGGTGAGTTGTGTCACGTACTGGACGTACATCAACCAATGAACCAGGAAGGAAAGCGCGCACTGTGTTAACTTCAACAGTGAAACCGCCTTTAACTTTACCGTTGATAATACCTTTAATGGTAACTTTATCATCGTAAGCTTTTTCCAGCTCAACCCACGCTTCGTGACGCTTCGCTTTTTCGCGAGAAAGGATTGTTTCACCGAAACCATCTTCTACTGCGTCTAGAGCTACATCTACTTCGTCACCGATAGCGATTTCAAGCTCGCCTTCAGCGTTTTTAAATTGGTCAGCTGGTATAGCACTTTCTGATTTCAAGCCTGCATCAACAAGAACGATGTCTTTGTCGATAGAAACTACAGTACCTTTTACAATTGAACCTGGACGTGTTTCTAGTTCTTGTAAGCTTTCTTCAAAAAGTTGTGCAAAATTTTCAGTCATAAGGTTTAAATTAACTTTAAGTTGATATCCACGCTTCAAATCCGGATAACGTGGGGTTATTAGTAAAAGCCGCCACTCCCTGTGGTAGCACTGCTTTGAATATCTTAAAAACTCACCTTACTTAAAGGCGCGAATTGATGATATCCATCGCTTTTTCAAAGACTTGGTCTATATCCAAGTCCGTTGAGTCTATAATTACCGCATCTTGAGCCGGTACCAATGGCGCCACTGAACGTTGTGTATCTCGCTCATCTCTGGCCTTGATATCGGTTAAAAGGCGCGCAATATTAACATCCATACCTTTAGCTTTCAACTGGCTATAGCGACGTTCAGCACGGGCTTCGGCGCTAGCGGTAAGAAATATCTTCACTTTTGCGTCGGGGAAAACCACTGTACCCATGTCTCGACCGTCGGCGACAAGGCCAGGATCTTGTTGAAAAGCACGTTGACGTCGAAGCAAAGCTTCACGAACGCGAGGTAACGCGGCAACCTTCGATGCAACACTACCCACTTCTTCAGTACGAATGTCGTCAGTTACGTCTTCACCTTCCAAAATGACACGTGTGGTGTCTTTGTCAGTTTCAAAACTTACATCAAGACCCGTTGCTAACGGAACAACACATTCTTCATCGTCGCACGGTAAGTCGTGGTGTAGAGCTGCGACAGCCAGAACACGATAAATCGCGCCGCTATCTAAAAAGTGCCATCCAAGCTTCTTTGCGAGTAAGCTACTTAACGTTCCCTTACCTGCACCGCTGGGACCGTCAACCGTGACTACGGGTGTAGAATGCATACCTGCTCCAGAATTTATAAAATACGTAAAAATCGCGCGCAATTATACGCGTTAAGTAGAGATAAGCAATGCCATCGAGCGTTGATGGCATTGTACATAAGGCTAAATTTCGTTTTAAAAATAATACGCTATGAACGAAATAAGGTCTTTTTTCAGACTAAGAATAGAGTGTGGCAAACCGTGTGAAGTAATCAGGGAAGGTTTTGCGGGTACAACCTGGGTCGTTAATGGTTACCGGCGTATCACTGAGTGCTACTAGCGAAAAGCACATGGCAATGCGATGATCGTTATAGGTATCAATGGCAGCATGCTTTAACATATCCGTTGGCCATACTTTTATATAGTCATGCCCTTCTTCTACTTCTGCACCCAACTTTCTAAGCTCAGTGGCCATGGCGTTTAAACGGTCAGTCTCTTTTACTCGCCAGTTGTAGATGTTAGTAATACTGGTTGGCCCTTGTGCAAAAAGTGCAGTAGTGGCAATGGTCATGGCCGCATCAGGAATATGGTTCATATCCATGTCTATACCCTTAAGTGGAGCCCCTGTTACTTCCACATATTCATCATGCCAAGTGATTTTAGCGCCCATGGCTTCAAGCACATCGGCAAAGCGAATATCACCTTGGATGCTATTTTTACCAATTCCGGTTACGCGTACCGTGCCGCCTTTAATGGCGCCGGCTGCAAGGAAGTAAGAAGCCGATGAAGCATCACCTTCCACCATAAATTTACCTGGCGAACGATATGATTGCCCTGCACTAATGGTGAATGTTTGATAGTTATCGTTGTTTACTTCAACACCAAACTTCGCCATGGTATCTAGGGTAATATCGATATACGGTTTTGACACTAATTCGCCTTTAATACGAATGGTCACGTCACCAGTAAACAAGGGTGCAGACATTAATAGTGCAGTCAAAAATTGACTCGACACACTACCGTCTACTTCCATTTCACCGCCGGATAACGTCTTACCCTTAATTTGTAGCGGAGGAAAACCGTCGTTTTTAAGGTATTCAATTTCCGCGTTACCCATGCGTAATGCATCAACCAAATCGCCTATAGGGCGCTCTTCCATGCGCGGCTCACCGGTAAGTACGACTTCTACCTTACTTGCAGCGAGTGCAGCGCATAGTGGGCGCATTGCCGTACCTGCATTACCTAAGAAAAGTTCTAATGGCTCGGCAACTGAAAACGCCCCGCCGTTACCCACTACTTTACAGCGAGTTTTATCTTCACTAAGTGAATAAGTAACGCCAAGTTTGGTTAGCGCATTTAGCATATGCTCAATATCTTCACTATCAAGCAAGTTTGTTAGTTCGGTTTCGCCTTCAGCTAATGCAGCAAGCAGTAATGCTCGGTTCGACAGGCTTTTAGACCCAGGAACGTTTACTTCCCCTGATACTTTGCTAATAGGTTCTAATGTTAACTGTTCCATGACTACCCGTTTACTCGTTCAAATTCACGCATAAATTCTACTAACGCCATCACCCCTTCAACGGGCATAGCGTTATAAATGCTAGCACGCATTCCGCCTACAGAGCGGTGACCTTTTAATGCCATTAAACCAGCATCTTGTGCTTGGCGTAAAAATAGCGCATCTAATTCTGGGTTAGCCAACTGAAACGGCACATTCATTTTAGAACGATTGTCTGGGTGTACTTGGCTAGCATAAAAATCAGAGCTGTCGATAGCAGAATACAACAATGATGCTTTTTCGCTGTTGCGTTTTGCCATAGCATCAACGCCGCCCATCTCTTTGAGCCACTCAAACACTAACCCCGCCAAATACCACGAGAACGTGGGCGGCGTGTTATACATAGAATCAGCTTTAGCGGCTAATGCGTAGTCGAAAATAGACGGTGTTTCTTTACGAGCTTTGCCCACTAAGTCTTCACGAACAATCACTACCGACAAACCACTTGGGCCTATATTTTTCTGCGCACCGGCGTAAATAAGACCGTGTTTAGCAACATCAACAGGCTGAGACAAAATAGTAGAAGACATATCAGAAACCAGCGGTACATCGCCAGACTCTGGTAACCAATCGTAGGCGATACCGTCAACGGTTTCATTCGGGCAGAAATGATAATACGCTGCAGATTGATCTACATTGGCCAGTGAGGGTTGCGGCATGTAATGCAAACCCTCTTTTTTAGAAAGCTCGCCTACCACTACAGCATTATTGTATTTCGCAGCTTCACTCACCGCACCATCAGACCAAGACCCACTGACTAAGTGAAGACTGGTGTCTGAAGCAGACGATAAATTAAGGGGAACCGCTGCAAATTGACCACGTCCACCGCCATGGGTGAAAAGAACATGATAATTTTTAGGAACCGAGAGTAATTCGCGCAAATCTTGTTCAGCTTTGGCTGCTATCTCGATGAAATCTTTTCCGCGGTGACTGACTTCCATTACCGAGCAACCTGAGTCGCGCCAGTTAGTAAATTCAGCTTGTGCTTTTTGCATTACGGCTTCAGGCAACTTTGCCGGGCCAGCGCTAAAATTGAAAACCTCTTTCATTGCGTTTTTCAACACCTATAAAATAACAAGCGGCCTAAGCCGCTTGTAATAAAGAACACCGATAACTGCCCGCTTTTAAATTAAGCGGGCAATACCCTACTCTTCTGTCGTTGAGCTGTCGCCGTCTTGTGCAGCGTTTTCTTCTTGCTCAATAGGTTCTTCTATAGCGATTGGATTGCCATCTTCATCTAACTCTAGCAATTCTTCTACTACTTCTTCTATACGTTGTAAGCCAACAACGTGTTCATTCTCAACAGTACGGATTAAGCGAACACCTTGGGTATTTCGACCTACCACTGATACTTCACCAACGCGGGTACGTACTAAAGTACCTTGGTCAGAAATAAGCATGATTTCATTGGCTTCATCAACTTGAACCGCGCCAACCACTTTACCATTACGCTCAGAAACCTTAATCGATACTACACCTTGTGTAGCACGGCTCTTCGCTGGGTAATCTTCAAGCGGTGTACGTTTACCAAAACCGTTCTCTGTGGCAGTAAGGATAGGACCATCACCACGAGGTACAATTAGGGACACAACGCGTTGGTCGTCTTGTAATCTGATACCACGAACACCGGTAGCGGTACGACCCATTGGACGTAGTGCTAATAGTTCTTCGCCAGTTTCAGGATCTAATTTAACGTTACCTGTTTCGCTTTCACGCAGTTTTTCGTTAAAGCGAACCACTTTACCCGCGTCTGAGAACAACATAATGTCGTCATCACCATGGGTAATGTCAACACCAATTAGTTCATCACCTTCGTTCAAGTTAACAGCAATGATACCGCTTGAACGTGGACGTGAATAAAGGCTTAAATCGGTTTTCTTCACCGTACCGTTAGCCGTCGCCATTAATACAAACTTACCTTCTTCAAATTCTTTGATAGGTAGAATTGCAGTAATACGCTCGTTATCTTCTAGAGGAAGAATGTTCACAATTGGACGACCACGCGCGTTACGGCTCGCTAACGGCAATTGATACACTTTCAACCAGTACAAACGGCCACGGGTTGAGAAGCAAAGTATGTGGTCATGAGTATTCGCAACGAGTAGCTTCTCAATGAAATCTTCATTCTTCATCTTGGTAGCGGATTTACCACGGCCACCACGACGCTGAGATTCATAATCATTAAGTTTTTGATACTTCACATAGCCTTCACGAGACAAGGTAACTACAACGTCTTCTTGTTCGATTAAGTCTTCAATATCAATATCGTGACTAGCAGCAGTAATTTCAGTGCGGCGCGCGTCACCAAATTCGTCACGAATTTTTTCAAGCTCTTCTTCAATCACTTCCATTAATCGCTCTGGGCTATTAAGGATGTGAAGTAGTTCAGCGATAACTTCTAGAAGCTGTTTATATTCTTCAAGAATTTTTTCGTGCTCAAGACCAGTCAGTCTGTGCAAGCGAAGGTCTAGAATAGCTTGTGCTTGTTGTTCGGTAAGGAAGTATTGTCCGTCACGAATACCAAACTCAGGCATTAACCAATCTGGGCGTGCAGCATCATCACCAGCACGCTCAAGCATTTGCGATACATCGCCTAAATCCCACCCTTGTGCCACTAACGCTTTTTTCGCATCAGCAGGGCCAGGTGAGGCTTTAATTAGCTCAATAATTGGGTCGATGTTGGCTAGCGCAATAGCTAAACCTTCAAGGATGTGTGCACGATCGCGAGCTTTACGTAGTTCAAATACCGTTCTGCGGGTAACGACTTCACGGCGATGCAGAATAAAGGCTTCTAAGGTCTCTTTTAAGTTAAAGACTTTAGGCTGGCCGTTATCTAACGCAACCATGTTAATACCAAATACCGTTTGTAACTGCGTATTGGCATATAAATGGTTAAGTAGTACTTCCGCTGATTCGTTACGTTTTACTTCAACAACAATACGCATACCGTCTTTATCAGACTCGTCACGTAGTGCAGAAATTCCTTCGATACGTTTTTCTTTAACTAGCTCAGCAATTTTTTCAATAAGGCGAGCTTTGTTAACCTGGTACGGAATTTCATTAATGATAATGGTTTCTTTACCGTTATCTTCCGTTTCAATTTCCGCTTTGGCGCGCATGTATATTTTGCCGCGACCGGTACGGTAAGCGTCATCAATACCTTTACGACCACTGATCATAGCGGCAGTTGGGAAATCAGGACCAGGGATATGAAGCATTAAGTCATCAATCGTAATTGATGGGTCTTTAATAAGGGCAATACAGCCGTTGATAACTTCCGTTAAGTTATGTGGCGGAATGTTAGTTGCCATACCTACCGCGATACCAGAAGAACCGTTTACCAGTAAGTTAGGAACCTTAGTAGGTAACACTTCTGGAATGTGTTCAGTGCCATCGTAGTTAGGTACGAAGTCGACGGTTTCTTTATCGAGGTCGGCAAGAAGTTCGTGGGCAATTTTTGCCATACGTATTTCGGTGTAACGCATCGCAGCGGCTGAATCGCCATCTACCGAACCAAAGTTACCTTGGCCGTCTACCAACATATAGCGAAGTGAGAATGGCTGGGCCATACGTACAATAGTATCGTATACCGCAGAATCACCATGTGGGTGATACTTACCAATTACATCACCTACCACACGGGCAGATTTCTTGTATGGTTTGTTGAAGTCGTTTTTCAGTTCGTTCATTGCGAACAGCACACGGCGGTGTACAGGCTTCAAACCATCTCTCACGTCAGGCAATGCTCGCCCGACAATAACGCTCATCGCGTAATCGAGATAGGAGTTCTTTAACTCTTCCTCAATATTAACGGGGAGGATTTCGTTAGCGTTATCAGACATAAACTGCTTAATCCCTTTTTTTCGGTTTGTTCTGCATTATCTATCTAGCTCAATCTACACAATATAGAGAAGCAAACGATAGATTTGCATTGTTATTATGGGCTCATAATCTTGCTTCGAGTGTAACACTTGATGACACATTTATGTAGCGCTTAATTGCCCTTCCTTACGTACTCGTTAACAAGCGATTATTTTTCGTTCAAGCAGGCACTCGAAACTGCATTCAAGTGCCAAAAACGATGCCTTAACGCTGGTTTTGCGTTATGTTATTGCTCTTATATAGGTAGTGTTTAATTAATCGCAGATAGCTTCTATCTGTCGAGCGGCATCAGTCATGCGCGTTCTTTTGCAAAATCGGTATATAAAAATCGATGTTATAAATTAGTGCAAAACAATAAGCAGGCGCAGAAAGGAAAAAATATAAATGACAAACGTTGATGAGCAGGAAATTGATAAGTTTTCAGAGTTAGCCTCACGGTGGTGGGATCCTGAAGGTGAGTTCAAACCCCTACATTTAATTAACCCACTTCGTTTAGATTTTATTAACCAACACAGCAATGGCTTGTTTAACAAGAAAGTGGTGGATATTGGTTGTGGTGGCGGCATATTGGCTGAGTCTATGGCGAAAGCCGGTGCTGAAGTTGTTGGGCTCGATATGGCAAGTGCGTCTTTAGAAATTGCCAAGCTTCACGGTTTAGAGTCGGGCATTAATGTTGACTACCACTGTGTTACCGCTGAATCCTTCGCAGACAGTCATGCAGGCGAGTTCGATGTAGTGACTTGTATGGAAATGCTTGAACATGTTCCCGACCCTGCTTCGGTAGTGCGAGCTTGCGCTAAATTAGTTAAGCCTGGTGGCCATGTTTTCTTCTCTACATTAAACCGAAATATAAAGTCTTATTTGATGGGGATCGTTGGCGCTGAGTATTTATTAAAGCTGGTGCCAAAAGGCACTCACGATCATTCTCGATTCATTAAACCTTCTGAACTTATGCAGATGACAGATGATGCCGGTTTGCTACCACGAGATATGACCGGCTTACATATGGACCCGGTTTCCCAGGGCTTTTATCTTTCTGACCGCAATGTAGACGTTAACTACCTACTATATACGGTGTCGCAAGATTAATTAGCACTACATATTGGGGTTTGATGATAATTTCAACACCACATATCGTGTTTAGGTGTTAAGTACGATATTAAGTTAAATTATTTTAAGCCTCGATCATTTTTTCGAATAGTACTTGCAATCAGTATATTTAAGGCTTGTAGAAAGCTAAAAAGTTAGTCACTACTAACCTAAAATCCGTGCCAGTTTAAGTGGTCGTTTAAGCACCAGATATTGGGTTGCATTGTGAGGCAAACCTCACTATCTTGTGTTTAATCCAACGCGGGATCCCGAAGCGAATTTTTTGGAAATTATTGAGATCGACAACGATCCTTTTACTGCGTTTATTCGGATGATCAGACAAAACATACTATTAAAGAAAAGCATTCAGCGGCATCTCTCAAACTTATGCGCTAATAAGTTTAGGGTTGGTCGTGGTTAGTTGTGTATTTCGCGCAAATGGTCTTACGCAGATGTATTACTTCGCAGCGAAACAACTAACTTAAAAAGAATACACATTATAACAGGGTGATATACCCACGCCTCGCGCGCTAACAGACAACGGCCAGAGTAACATGAATAATAGTTTATCCGTCACCAAGCGAAATGGTGAGCAAGAATCCATCGACTTAGAAAAAATTCATAAGGTGGTGACATGGGCTGCAAAAGGACTTGAAAACGTCTCAGTTTCACAAGTTGAAATTAAAGCTCAAATTCAGTTTTTCGACGGTATCAATACCAGCGAAATCCATGAAACCCTTATCAAATCAGCTGCAGACTTAATTTCTACCGACGCGCCTGATTACCAATACTTGGCAGCTCGCCTTGCTATTTTCCACCTTCGCAAGAAAGCCTACGGTCAGTTCGAGCCCCCTGCACTGTTCGACCATGTCACTAACATGGTTGAGATGGGCAAATACGATAAGCATTTAATTGAAGATTATACTGCTGAAGAATTTGCCGAGATGGATACCTATCTCGATCATTGGCGCGACATGAACTTCAGCTACGCCGCCGTTAAGCAGCTTGAAGGTAAGTACCTGGTTCAAAACCGTGTAACCGGTGAAATTTACGAAAGTGCCCAGTTCCTTTATATCTTGGTAGCAGCGTGTCTGTTCGCTAACTACCCGAAAGATACCCGTATGAGCTACATCCGTCGTTTCTACGATGCCGCTTCTACGTTTAAGTTATCACTACCTACGCCAATTATGTCTGGCGTACGTACCCCTACTCGTCAATTTAGCTCGTGTGTACTCATTGAAACTGGCGATAGCCTTGATTCAATTAACGCCACCGCTAGCGCTATCGTTAAATACGTAAGCCAGCGAGCAGGTATCGGTGTGAATGCTGGCCGTATTCGCGCACTAGGTAGCCCTATTCGTGGTGGAGAAGCTTTCCACACAGGTTGTATTCCTTTCTATAAGTACTTCCAAACAGCCGTTAAAAGCTGTTCGCAAGGCGGTGTTCGTGGTGGCGCAGCTACTTTGTTCTACCCACTATGGCATATGGAAGTTGAATCGTTATTAGTGCTTAAGAACAACCGTGGTGTAGAAGAAAACCGCGTTCGTCACTTAGACTACGGCGTTCAGTTCAATAAACTCATGTATCAACGCATGATGAAAGATGACTATATTTCATTATTTAGCCCATCTGACGTACCTGGCCTATACGATGCGTTCTTTGCTGATCAAGAAAAGTTCGAGCGTTTGTATGTGCAATACGAAAACGACGACAACATTCGTAAAAAGCGCATTAAAGCCATGGAGCTGTTTAGTTTGTTCATGCAAGAGCGTGCAAGCACAGGTCGTATTTACCTTCAAAACGTTGACCACTGTAACACGCACAGCCCGTTCAACCCTGAAGTGGCACCTGTACGTCAAAGTAACCTTTGTCTTGAAATTGCATTGCCTACTAAGCCTTTGCAGCACGTTAACGACGAAGAAGGTGAAATTGCCCTTTGTACGCTATCTGCCTTCAACTTAGGGGCAATTAAGTCACTAGACGAATTTGAAGAATTATCAGACCTAGCAGTACGTGCACTTGATAACCTACTCGATTACCAAGACTACCCCGTACCAGCGGCATATAATGCCACTATGGGTCGCAGAACCTTAGGTGTGGGCGTTATTAACTTCGCTTACTACTTAGCTAAAAATGGTGTGAAGTATTCAGACCATAGCGCTAACGGCCTAGTTCACCGTACGTTTGAAGCTATGCAGTATTACCTACTGAAAGCATCGAACAACCTAGCGAAAGAAAAAGGCGCGTGTCCTAAGTTTAACGAGACGACTTATTCGCAAGGCATTATGCCTATCGATAGCTACAAGAAAGATCTTGATGGCGTATGTAACGAGCCACTTCATTACGATTGGGATGCCCTTCGTGAAGAAATCAAGACTCACGGATTACGTAACTCTACCTTGTCTGCGTTAATGCCTTCTGAGACATCGTCTCAAATTTCAAACGCAACAAACGGTGTTGAGCCGCCACGTGGCTTTATTAGTATTAAATCAAGTAAAGACGGCGTACTTAAGCAAGTCGTACCAGAGTACGAACGCTTAAGAGATCAGTACGAATTGTTGTGGGATATTCCTTCTAACGATGGTTACTTGCAGCTAGTAGGTATTATGCAGAAGTTTATCGACCAAACTATCTCTGCTAACACCAACTACGATCCTAGCCGTTATGACGGTAACAAGGTTCCGATGAAGCTGTTACTGAAAGACCTATTAACAACGTACAAACTGGGCGTAAAAACCCTGTACTACCACAACACACGCGATGGTGCGACAGACGCTTCAGCATTAGATGTTAAGGCCAATGAGCCGTTACCTCGTCAAGAAGAAGTGGTTATAGAAGAAGACGATGATTGTGCAGGCGGTGCGTGCAAAATATAGCACGCGCCCGCTTTTGCGAAATCGGTATCGCAGCAAGAACATAAATAATAAAACGCGTTTATCATTAAGTTTTTAGTTAGGCACTCATGAAATATACTACGTTTAATCAGCAAAGTACCAACCCATTGGTTGAACCTATGTTCTTCGGTAACCCGGTGAATGTAGCCCGTTACGACCAACAAAAGCATGCCATTTTCGAAAAGCTTATTGAAAAGCAAATTAGCTTTTTCTGGCGCCCTGAGGAAGTAGATGTATCTCGCGATCGTGTTGATTTTCAAAAATTAACCGACCCTGAAAAGCACATCTTTATTTCAAACTTGAAATACCAAACCCTATTAGACTCGGTTCAAGGCCGCAGCCCTAATATTGCCTTTCTACCTATCATCTCCTTGCCTGAGCTTGAGACCTGGGTGGAAACATGGTCTTTCTTTGAAACCATCCACTCTCGCTCTTACACGCACATTTTGCGTAACTTGTTTTCAGATCCTAGCGACATTTTTGAAGACATTGTGGTTAACGATGAAATTAAGCGCCGTGCCGCCGATATTTCGAAGTACTACGACGACCTTATTTTTGCCACTCAGTTATGGCAAACACAAGGTGAAGGTGTGCACACAGTTGATGGCGTGCCACATACCATCAACATGTACGAGTTAAAGAAGAAGCTTTTCTTGTGCATGAACTCAGTGAATGCTTTAGAAGCCATTCGTTTCTACGTGTCGTTTGCCTGTACGTTTGCCTTTGCGGAACGCAAGTTGATGGAAGGTAATTCAAAAATTATCCGCCTGATTGCCCGTGATGAAAACCTACATTTGTCTTCTACCCAACATATTTTGAATTTGTGGGCACGAAGCAAAGACGACCCTGAAATGGCGCAAATTGCCGAAGACTGCAAAGAAGAAGCACGCGCTATCTTCATGAATGCCGTTGAGCAAGAAAAAGAATGGGCTGATTACCTATTCCAAAACGGCTCTATGATTGGCCTTAACAAAGAAATCCTTTGTTCTTACGTTGAATACATTGCGAATCAACGTATGACGGCTATTGGCCTAGATGCACCATTTGATATCAGCAGTAACCCTCTGCCGTGGATGAATAACTACCTTAACTCTGACAACGTTCAGGTAGCACCACAAGAGTCTGAAATTAGTTCTTACTTGGTAGGTCAAATTGACTCTGCGGTGAGTGAAGACGATTTTGCTGATTTCGAACTGTAGCGCTAAGCTGATTTTAAGCGCTAGCGTTAACAAATCACACTATAAAAACGCTGAGAAGTAGCGCCAAAAAATAATGAGCACAGCTGATAAAACACTCCGCATCGACGTTGTTGATGTGGGGTGTATTTCTTCCCCCCCTGATACTACGCTTCTTACCGCCCTTGAAGCCGCTAACATCAATATTCACTACCATTGCCGTGAAGGTTTTTGTGGTGCGTGTAGAACTAAGCTGATTGAAGGCGAAGTAGAATATACTACCGATCCTCTCGCCTTTATTGATGATGACGAAATTCTTCCGTGCTGCTGCGTAGCCTTATGCCCGCTTAAAATCAAAGTGCCTTTATAATCAAAGCAGCTTTATACCAAGCACCGTTATAATCAACCTACCGCTATAAACCTAACTTTAATGACTATTCGCTAACGTAAGTTCAAAGCTAAAACACGTGCCCTTCCCTAACTGGCTCTCTACCCGTAAGTCTGAATTTAAAAGCGCCATAAGCTTTTTGCAAATAGCCAAACCTAAACCTGCGTGGCTACACGTATCTTTTTCTGTATTACTGGCCTGATACCTAGCATCAAAAATGTACGCTATTTCTTTATCGCTAATTCCAATGCCAGTATCACGAATATCTACCCTAAGCTTATCGTTATGTAACACCACAGCAAGGTCTATGCTGCCATTTTCCGGGGTATGGCGGATAGCATTGGCAATAAGGTTCGTAAGCACGCGCTCAAGCTTACCAATATCAGCAAACACGTAGTATTCAAAGTGATCGGGAATAACTTTAATGGCGATATTTTTTTGTTTCGCGTCTAGTTCGAACTTTGCGGCCACATCATGCAGTAATTCGCCTAACGGGAAAGACTCTTGATGCAAAGTAACTTGCCCGCCTTCTAAATACGCCAGCTCGAATATTTGGTCGATAAGATGCTTTAAGTTTTTCGCGTTTTTAAGCGACACATCTACAAAATGCCTTCTGTCCTCTTTAGATAAACTGTCTTCATTTAGCGCTAATGTTTCAATGTAACCTTGCAGGCTAGCCAAAGGAGTACGCAGGTCGTGTGATAAGTCGGCAAGCAGTACACGCCGTTGGCTATCAATTTTATTAAGCTGGTCGAACTGATTGTCTATATGGGTAAGCATATCGGTAAACGCACAGCCTAAGCGGTCTATTTCGTTGGCGCTGTTTCTGTTCCATGTAGCCAAATTAGGGGGTAGTTTTTCTCGATGAAAATCGGCTTCTCGTACGCGGTCCATATCATCGCTTAAGCGTCTTAACGGCATGGTGAAATATTTAAACAACACAAGTAACGCTAGCAAAAGCAAAAACAAACCAACAAACATAAATAATGCGACTTCGCGCATGCTCTGGCTATTTTGTAAATTCGCGATAATGGAGTCGTAACGCTCACCACCAATAATCACATACAAATAGCCTTGCAGTTGTTCGTTGTTATAAACCGGTGCCGCAGAAAATATTTTTTGCAGGCCAATGTTTCTTGGGTCATCGCCTTCAATAGGAAAACCGCGATGGGTATTAATAAGCTGTTTTATAGGGGCAATATCCACCGCCTCGGCTTTCACTTTTCCAGGCTCGGCCGAATACGTAAGAATGGTGCCTTCAGGGTCTAAATAATAGAACTCAAAACTTGGGCCCAAAATCATTAGCGTATGGAAAAGGTTTCCAAGGGCTTCGTAGTCGTACACCCCTTCCTTCAGTAACGGGTTATCACTAACAAGATGTTCCGCTAACCCAATATGCAGTTTTTGCTCTGCTTCTTGTTGAGTACGTTTTTGTAATAAATTCGTGGAGTAAAAACAGGCAATCATCACCACCATAAATACGCCAACCAAGCACACGGCAAGGCGAGGATAAAAGCCAAATTTCATAGCGTTATACTCCTTGAGGATTAAATTTGTACCCTACACCCCATACGGTTTGTACAATTTGGGGCGCGGTGGCGTCATTTTCTAACTTCGAACGCAGCCGGTTTATATGTGAATTCACCGTATGCTCGTAGCCACTATGATGGTAACCCCACACCGATTCTAATAATTGGCTGCGACTAAACACTTGCCCAGGGTGACTGGCTAAGTGATGAAGCAATTCAAATTCAGTGGCGGTTAGTACCAATTCTTCTTCAGATAAAAATACCTGATGATTTCGCTGGTCGATAACAAGGCGACCTAGTTTTAATGGTGTATCTGTTTGTTGTTGCGTGGTTTGAGTTTGTTGCACCACATGATATTTTCGAAGCTGAGAACGCACCCTTGCTTGCAGTTCTCTTACACTAAATGGTTTTGTCATGTAATCGTCGGCGCCAAGCTCTAACCCTAATACTCTGTCGGTTTCAGAGGTTTTCGAGGTAAGCATAATAATGCTTTGCATAGGCAAGGCATCTCGCACCTTGCGGCATATATCTAAACCGCTCATGCTAGGCAGCATCACATCCAAAATCACAATGGCGTATTCATCAGACAACGCACATTCCAACGCTACTTTTCCGTCAGTTTGATGTTCTATTTCAACACCCAGTTCTAACAGATTAACCCGCATTAAATTTGCTATATCTTGGTCGTCTTCAACAATTAATATTTTGTCGGTCATGTTTGGTAAAGCCACAGTTCAAAAACTAATAGAACGATGGAAAAGCGTTAATCTTTCACAAGATTAACGCTTTTTATTTACCTGCCCGTTAAAGTAGACTTTAGTCTAAGTCTTGGGCGTTATTTTTCATTACTCAGTTCGCGTAATTTGTATACGAATAACCGGGTTATCGAACTTATGTTCAACCGTTAACGCCGAGGTTGTAAGGCCGTCGTCCGAGCTCACCACACCTGGGTGCATTGAGATAAACCCTGTGTCGTCACGACTTGGACTAAAGCCCTCTCCGTTCGCAGCAGGGCCTGGCACGGTTGCAGCACTTTCTGTGTTTGCTTCCGTACCTGCATCATAAGCTGGGCTAACAGTGGTATAGGTAGCGCCTACTTCAAGGTTGGCTAGGCTCCAACTGTTAATACCGGTAAAAGCATCGTTGGTATTTCCCAGCATGGCAGCAATAGTCAGGTTAGCGTCGGTGATATCGTTAATGGTGACACTAATTGTTTGTGAGTCGCCTGGGGTAATGGGGCCAACACCGCCAGCACTTGCATCACCTAGCATTAGAAAGTCGGCAGAATCACCTTGTTCAGCAATACGCTCTAACTCCACCGATGCAACTGCACCTACTTCCCATAACGTACCTTCGCTATGCAACACTACCGCAGGCGGCGAAACTGGCTGACCATTGGTTAAATTAGTGACGGTTACGTCGTACGATACCGGCACTGGATCGGGAATTTCAGCTGGCACTTCTACTTCTACAATTACTTCACGGGTATCGTCATCACCACACGCCGCAAGCAAAAAGGGTAACGTAAGTACCAATGCTTTTTTATAATGTTTGGCTAAATATTGCATAACAGCCTCCTTATCGTACGGTTACTGTTACTTTAGCTACTGGGTTCAACCAACGATGAACGGCGTTGTCTACATCACTTGCGCCTTCCGTTAACGAGTCGTCGCCAATGTTTCCGCGGTGAATATGTACGGTAGTGTTAGTATCTGCGCCTGCTACACCAGTTCCGCCGTTACCAAGTAATGGATCTAATGGTGGTGGTACTGGCATACCCGCCATACCTGGTTCACCGCTACCACGTAATTCGTCGTTAGCTTCTGTGCCCGCATCATACGCATTAATGAAAACCGTATAAGTGCCAGCTTCTGTTGGAATTTCCCAGTTATCTAACCCGATAAAACCATCGTTAGAAGGAAGGATCATCGCTACTACCGACAATACAACATTGTCGTCGGCTGTCATTAAGTCGGCTGACGTAGACATGGTAGGCGCTAACAGTCCGCCTGCAGGGTTAGCAATTACGTCTGCACCAATAGCAGTACCAATGGTAGCAATACCGTCTAAGCTGCCGCCTTCTGCCATCATTTGTAATTCAGTGCTGGCAGCTTCGCCTACTTCAAATAAGCTAGCATCAGCGGTGTGCGCCACAGCGGCAATAGGTGTGAAGTACAACCCGTGAGTTAAGTTCTGAATTTCTACTGTTATATCAGCAGCGAAACTTTGTTGGCTTGCAAACGCAAGCAATGCCGCTGCAGAAATTTTATTAAATCGCTTCATGATGTTTCCTTAGTAATAAATAGGTTTGTGTTAACGCCCTATCAATACTGAAAGAAAGATGTCACGAAAGTATCCAGAAAATGGGACAAAATTGTACTGATGACATAACAGGTTTGTAAAAAGTGAAAGTTAGCGTGTGCAATATTAGCAGCGGAAAATTTTAAACACGGCCATTGGTTTTTAACTTCTCTGCCGTTACAGAATCCATACTATTTTAGTGTTACGCTACGGTAACTTCCTGCAGGTATCGTTCGATATTGAGGTTTACTGAAACTGCTGTGAATGTTACCCAAGCTTTGTGGAAAGCTTACCCCAATGCTTTCTACCTTTGATAGCGTATGGGTGGCGTACATCACCACAGTCATTTTTTGGCTGTTCTCGTTTTCTATTACAGTAATGCCATCAATAGCTTGTTCAAGGTTATTGACCCTTATTACCGTTTGCTTTTTTAGAATCGACGCAAAAAAGGTATCTTGCGCTTTAATGGATAGCCCTTTCGGCATAACGCTGTCTATATCACCGACTAAAAATGCGGCGCTATCACCTACTGCTGCTACCCAATGGGCTCTGTCGGTTTGCATCCGTATTTCTACTTGTCCGTCTCGCAATATAACTTGCGCCGTGGTTTCTTCAACCACATGAGCATTTGTTGCAAAAGAGAGTAGCAAACAAGTAAATGCAAACACCCCCTTCAGCAAGGCGCGTAAATACGATACAGAAAACAAGAATGTCATCATGCGCTTTCTCACGGCTTCTCAACCGTAAATTTACAAATAAGCGTATTACTGGTTTCTAAATCGTCGCCCCAAATTAACTTCGCACGTGCATCCCAACTTATAAGGTTGTAGCCATCTTTAGGGCTAACCATTGCCGCGCTATATTCGGTAACATTTGGCCATTCACTTACATCAAACCCTGCTTTTTTCCACCCAGAAGGTGCTTCGGTACTAGTATAATCACAAGGCGCTTTGCCAGCGGTTGGGTTTAACTCAGTTTCACACTGCTTATTTAATGGCGCTTCATGAAGCACCTTGCAATGCCAGGCGCTATTACTAACCGCAACCATTTCATTGGTTGAAATATCGGTAATCTGCATGATGAAGCCGCCATCTCCCATTTGTTGCCTTGGTGTACCAATATATTCAAGCCCAGTATCGTTTTGCTTAAAGTCTTTAATAACTAAATTGATAGTGAGCGGGTAATCGGCCGAAAATGTAACCTCTTCTGCGTTGAAAGAACGCTCGGTGGTAATAGGTACTGAATCTTCAACAATAAGTTGCTGGTTAAGATACGCCGCGAACCAATTGTCTGCCCATGCTTCAAGTTTAAAAGTATGGCTTTTGTTCACCATTGTAGTGTGTGTCGTTTTATTAACTTTTGCACTATTAGGGTCGTTTTGGCGAGGTGGCTTTCTATCACCTTTTGGTGGCGGTGGCGGAGAGTTGTCTTGTCTTCTGCCTGGTTCTTCATTTTGGCTTTGGTTTTGGGTTGGGTTTTGTTTTGAATCGGTATTTCGACAAAACGTACCTGTTTCTACTATCCCACCGTTACTTACCGTTTTTTGTTCGAAATCGAAACAGTTTGATTTGCTAGAATTCGGCGTGTAATGAACAAAATAATCCTGACCTTGGAAGGTATAGGTCATAGAACGTTTACCAGTATCGGACACAGTATGCTTTAAATTTTCAACGCCATCTCTGGGAGGCGTTAAGTTATCTCGCATAGCATTCAGTGTTGTTGTAGAACCATCTTTATCGGTGCTGGTAAGCGGTGCTACTCTTGGTAAGTCACCTACATCAACTTTTCCAACCAAACATTGAACGATATAAGGCGGCGCCTCTGACGTATGGTAACGATAACCAAATACATCATCAGCCTGACCGTTACAGTCATCCAGTGTGTCCTTTTCTATTTTACTACCATCTGGATTATCGTCTCCGTAAATAGGATACCCGTCATACGCCCATCCAATAATGGGGTTACTTTTACGATTCGCCATGGTTTCAATCATACAAGTAGGCGCCGCATGGTAGTGGTAATCGTCGCCCCGCCCTGCGTGACCACCACAATTGTCTAACTGGCCTAATTTAACGGTATCAACGTTTTCGTTGTAGTGTGATAAATCAAGTTCGCCTTGAGATGAATAGTCGTATATAGGAACGCCATTAACGGCAACACCTAATGCAGCATCAATACTAGTTAATGATTCAGCTTTGGTAGGTTTAAGCTTTATGGGTGCTGCATAATCTAAAGCGGGTACCGGAATTTGTTCGTTGGTGCCCGTAATGCCATTCATCATATCGTGGCTAGGATAGGTACTAGAAGTTAAATAAGCATAGCTGTCGTCACATGTTACCTGTACCGACTTACTAAAACCGGCCTCTTCTACAGACGCTGATATGATATCGCATTGCGCAGTATCGGGCTGATGGCAAGCTGATAGTACGCCGCCACTTAAAAGTAACACTAAAAATAAATGATTGTGTTTCATGAGGATAGCTCCACCGTGATGTCGCCACTTTGTGCTTAATTTGGCTTATTAATCATAGTGTAACAACAATTTTCGGAGAAACTATGGCTAAGACAATAATTTACAATATGATGAAGAAACCCAAGCGTAGATCTACTTACTTCGTCTCAAAAGCCGCGTGTCGAATTAATCTTTAATTACTTGTTCGCTTGCGTGCCAAAGTGACACCGAAATTGCTTATTCCACACTTTAAGACCATAATGCACATGTGACATTTTGACACAACAGGAGATAACATTATGGCTACTACTTTGCCTCGCATCACCGCTAGAGTTGATGTCGATACACAAGACTTACTTACTAAGGCTGCCGCGATTGCCGGCATGTCTAGCATCAACTCGTTTGTTCTAAGCGCTGCAATCGAAAAAGCTAAACAAGTTATCGAACGTGAACAGGCTTTAAAACTGAGCCAAGCTGACGCGATGTTGCTTATGGAAGCTTTAGACTGTACTGCAACACAGAACTCAAAACTAAAAGCTGCTGCTGATCGATACGATAGCAAAACTCAATGATGAATACGGTACTGCTAGATAAAGCTAAACACGATAGAAACCGATTCAACTGTGGCATCGAAGCTCTCAATAATTACTTAAAGGTAATAGCGAGTCAGCAAGCAAAGAAGGACAACACCAGAACGTTTGTTTTGGAAGATGATAGCGACAACTCACATGTCATCGGCTTTTACACGCTAACAATGACACCAATTGACTTACAGGCATTGCCTGATAAGTTACAAAAAAAGCATCAATCATCCACTTCTGGTGGTCTGATTGCCCGTCTTGCTGTCGATGACCGATACAAAGGGAAAGGCTTTGGTGAGTGGCTGCTTATCGACGCACTCACAAAGCTATTAGCCGCTAGTGATAGCGTTGCATTTCCAGTTGTTATTGTTGATGCCAAAGACGGAGCAAAACATTTCTATGAACGCTATGGTTTTCAGGCATTTCAAGACGCTGAAAACAAACTCTTCATTTCCATTGCAGATGTGAGAGCAAGCTTAGGCTAGTTAACCGCTAGCCTTTAGTCGCTTGATTGACTTATAGCATTACTCTTTAATGTACCAACCTTTAGATTTAAGACATGAAGCATTACCGCTAAAAAATGATAATAACTGGACGCTTGCAACGGTTACATCTTCTTTATGTGAATTTTTGTCTAAAGTTGTGCCAGTAACACTTTCTCTAGCTTGTAACGCACAATCACTCGCTTCTTTGCGAAACAGTTCATTATCGGCACTCATCTCACCGTATTGCTCATGTACAACAATTGGTGCCGATGTAGAACATGAACACATCGTAAGTAATATAAGGGGCAAAGAAAAAACGCTAATTTTTGAAGCCATAACCTTTCATCAAATCCTTGTAATGCTAACACCCCGCTTAATGGTAATAACACGTGGGCTAAATTTTGGAGCGAAGCGACTTAATAGTCGTCCGCGTAAACGGTATGGGTTCAAAACTCCTCGGCAGATTAAGAATGACGATGCATGATCAATTTTGCACTTGGGAGTTGATACTAAGCGTTTTTAAACCAACCATTTTGAGTTGTAGGTGGACCAACTAACCGGTCAAGCACAGGCAACTTCCAATTCCAGTACTTTTCATGGGCATACTCTGAAGGGAAGTAACCTTCAAAAGAGTCGGCCCACTTATCCAAGACGCGAAGCCTTCTCTTTATGCCGCGTACTTTTTCTTTAGATCGATTGATACTAATTCGTCGCATGATCTTATTCGGTCGGTTAACGCCTCAATCAGCCGACACGTTAGTGGTCTGCTGGATTGATTTGTTAGCATTTTCCTCGGTTAGTAAACATATACCCAACCAAATAAACCAAACAATTTGTGATACGCCAAATATTTCAGTAAATAGTTTGTCAGGATAAATAGTTGCAATGCCCGCTATGCCTACAAAATATCCGAGATAGTTAAGTGACCGGGGTAATCTGCCCTCTTGTATAGCTGCTACGCTAATCAATAGAACCCAAAGTCCGCCAACTAATTCATTTCCACCACCTATACTTTCTGTTATCACTGAAATGATTATCCACATATCAAGGGCTTTTTCTGGATTTGCATCCATCAGATCGATTGCATTATCAAGCCCGATATTCGAAATCATTCCACTTGCGATCACCAGACCGACCCAAATGCCCCCGAATAGAGATCCAATAGTAATTAAGGGATTAACTTTATGTTTAAGCCTCTCATACATACCAATAACGAGTATGGCCAGAAAAACGCCAAACACCACGTACATTAGAAAATAGATCATTGAAAATAGAAGTTGATTTTCTGCCATGTAAGTCATTTTTTCGACTGGACTACCATCAACCGGATATGACCAAAAAGCACCAAAATACACAAAGGCTGCTATGTAAATAAGCCCTTGGAAAATTGCTGCGATACCAGCTAGTTTTTGTAGACCCTTCATTTGGCGAAACTCCGTTTGTTGTATTGCTAACTTCCAAATATGGGGCGTAGACACGTGCGCGAAAATAGCGAAGCCGCGCACGTGTCTGCGTCCCAACAAGCGGCAGCGAGTGCCATAATTTGTTTGTTATACATACATTGCAACAACGAAGAAAGCGAATGGTGCGAGAAAAAATGCGCTTAACCTAATAAGCCTTTGGGATTTTTCCGCGGTAGCAACGACTGAAAGATAAATATTAGTAACCACAATGAAAATTACAAAAAAGGCAAGTAAGCCCCAAAACCAAATTGGCCTAATAATGTCACTAAAACAGCGGTTGCTGGTAATGTGGCTAAGCCGACTAAACACTTATTTGAGTAATCCATTTAACTTAATGTTTATTCCGTATGTATAACTTCCCAGGAGAGTTCACCCATAAAAGTGGACACTGGTTTTAATTGTTATGTTTCATTGTGTATGCAAGTACATTGCAAGTCCAAATAACACTAAGCCCGGTAACATGGTTAAATTGGAAATTCGGTGGTATACATGCTCATTGTTTCTTTTGTCATAGTGATCTACCACTTCTGAGACAAGCCCCACGGCCATGAGCAGCATAGATGCATACATCACCCATGCAGCCTCATCTTTAAGATGATAAACAGTTTCACATCGGCGACAAATTTTCACCGCGAGATCATTTTCAAAAACTCCAATGCCGCCAAATAATATTACTCCAATGGACAGAAGGATATTTTTAAGTTGTTCCCAAATAGGAACCTCATTTGGAACATACACATCTACCGTTTCACCCTTTTGCTCTCTCTCTACCCCTGATTTAGTTAAAGCAATTGAGCGAGAAGTGATTTCGTCATTTAAAACGTGTCCGTCCGGTAATCCCCACATTCAATTCATAGGTTTTCTACGTCATGGTGCTCTCTTTGTTAAGGAGAATGACCATGGCGCATCATCAACGAAGAGAAGTAGAAGACTGGCTCAATTTATTTGAGCAACAAAAACAAAGTGGACTCACAGCGGTGGCGTTTTGCCGCCAGCAACAGATTAATGTCCAAACCTACTACACCAGGCGACGTGATATTCGTCTTCAGCGTACTCACAGCAAGTTCGTTCACGTCAAACGTGAAGTAACAAAGGTTGAGTCACACACCGATGAGACCGGTGGCGAACTTCTTCTGCAACTTGGGAGCGCTCATCTTAGCGTGCCAACGAATGTTAGCCCTCACTGGCTTGCTACCGTGATGAAGGCACTAGCTGAATGAAGATGTTTGTTGAGCCTGCCGACGTTTATTTATACATGGATATCGTCGACTTTCGTAAATCGATTAATGGCTTGATTGTAGTGGTCGAACAGAACATGGAGCTCAATGCCTTTCGTGATGCGCTGTTTGTGTTTTGCAATAAAAAGCGCGATAAGCTCAAAATACTCTATTGGGATAAAACGGGCTTTGCGCTTTGGTACAAACGTCTCGAGAAGCATCGGTTCAAGTGGCCTGTCGATGCTAACTTACAGCATCTGAATGTAAGTGAACAGCAGTTACAGTGGCTGTTATCAGGCTACGATGTAATAGGCCATCAGCCGTTGCACTACAATGCATCCGGCTTATAACCTGTGATCATAAGTAGCGATTAACGATCACGAAATCGTCTTAATAATGTCGGTAAATCAATGCATTATTACATTATAATAAGACCATGAATATTGATATCGAAAGCTTACCTGATGACCCAGCAACATTGAAAAAGGTGTTGTCGCAGGTGATGTCTCGCTATCAATATCTTGAGGAGCAGTTTCGTATTTCCCAGCATAAACAGTTCGGTCAAAGCGCCGAAGGTCATCCTGGGCAAGGTGAGTTGTTTAATGAAGCGGAAGCGCTTGCTGTTGAATCAGATACGCAAGAAGAAGCCATAAGCTACACGCGTAAAAAGCCCACACGTAAACCGTTACCCAAAGGCCTACCTCGTGAGGTTATCGTTCACGATATTAGCGACGAAGAAAAAGTCTGTGGCTGTTGTGCAGGTGAGCTACATCGCATTGGTGAAGATAAGTCAGAAAAGCTTCAGTTTATTCCTGCTCAGGTCAAAGTGATTGAGCATGTTCGCCCTAAATATGCGTGTCGTACCTGTGAGAAAGACGGTATTAGCAACACAGTAAAACAAGCGCCTGTACCTCACAGCGTTATCCCTAAAGGTTATGCGACCCCAAGTTTATTAAGCCAAATCATTACCAGCAAATATCAGTATGGGTTACCGCTGTATCGACAAGAGTCTATGTTCAAACAGCATGGTATCGAATTAAGTCGTAAAACCATGGCTGACTGGATAATCCGCTGCGCTGAGCTATTTAAACCGCTTTATGACCAGCTCCATCAACATATCCTGAAACAACCGGTTATCGCGGCGGATGAAACCACGCTGAAGGTCGTTGAATCTGAGAAAGTGAATAGCTACATGTGGTTGTACGCCAGTGGCGCTGACTCACCTACCGGTAATATCTCGGGGACAGAGATACCTAATATCGTGCTGTACGACTATCACAATAGTCGCGCTGGGCAATGCGCCGTAGACTTCCTTAAAGGTTACAGCGGCTACTTACAAGTGGATGGCTATCAAGGCTACGAGCAAACGCAAGCCATACTCATTGGTTGCTGGGCACATGCACGCCGTAAGTTCATGGAAGCCAAAAAAGGCGCAGGTAAGAAAGGCAGTGGCAAAGCGGATTGGGCACTCAATCACATCCAAAAACTCTACCGCCTAGAAACCCAGCTAAAAGATAAAACGGTAGAGGTGCGATATATTACAAGACAAGAAAAAAGTGTGCCGTTACTGAGCCAGCTTCATATGTGGCTAATGAAATCGGCTCAACAAGTGTTACCCAAAACCAAGTTGGGCGAAGCGATACAATACTGCTTAAACCAATGGAAAAAGCTGGAACGCTATACACTCGGCGGGTTATTGAGTATCGATAATAATCGCGCTGAGCGCGGGATAAAGCCGTTCGTCATAGGTAGAAAAAACTGGCTGTTTAGCCAAACGGCCACGGGCGCCAACGCCAGCGCTGTTCTCTACAGCATCATCGAAACGGCTAAAGCCAACGACCTGAACGTATTCGAGTATGTGATGACTTGCCTTGATGAACTCAGCCAGCCCGACGTCGACATCGAGCAACTGCTACCATGGCAGTTTGCTAAGCGCTAGGTGGAATTATCGGACGCTTACTTTAAAACTTTAAATTGTAATGGAAAAGCTTTCCGATCTATCGTTTCATGAGCTTCAAGAAGTTCATCGATTGAATAAGACTTGTAATCGGGGCCGATGCTCACTTAATCCTCCTTGAAACATAACTTTGAGCTAGGGGGCACAAACGTGGCGCGCAAAATGTCGCAAGGCGCGCCATGTTTGTGTCCCAGTGAGTCCGCTTTTTAGCGAACGACTTAAGCTTTTTGTTAGCATTCAATCCCCTGACGCAGCTAGACGCTCCACAATTTTTTCTTTTATTTGATACAGCGTCGATTTATTTCCATCGCTAGACATTATGATTATGACCAAATCATTTTCGAAGTCGTGAAATTTTAATGTGTGATGAGA
>Ga0207902_1000039_pt1 | contig 106986 bp, 113 predicted proteins | sample LinPmetageLP45_FD_184056 | JGI IMG/M metagenome (GOLD analysis project Ga0207902, IMG submission 184056) | Marine viral communities from the Pacific Ocean - LP-45 (SPAdes) | ecosystem: Environmental > Aquatic > Marine > Oceanic | place: Pacific Ocean | collected 2011-06-12
TTAACCGCTTCAAACACCGCTTGAGTGACTCGTTCCGGCTTTGCCGTTGCGTGTCAGGGAGGCGCATTCTACAGGAGCTAAACCCCTTGTCAACACCTTCCGTCAAACTTGATGAGAGCTTCTCATCCACTGATTCAGACCTTAACTTCAGCCCCGAACCAGAGCGGCGCATTCTACGCCATCTCGCTTGCCTGTCAACCCTTATTTTCAAGCTAACTTATTGATTCATAAGCGCTTTACTTAGAGCTTCCTGCTCAGCGAGAGGGCGAATTATAGAGATCTCACACGCCGCGTCAAGGCTTTTTTAGCAGAATCCGCGCAAACCTTTTCTTGCCTGCCTGACAGACATAAGAAACACCCGGCTGGAACACAAAATCGCGGTCAATCACCTTGCCATCGACCTTAACCGAGCCTGCGGCTAATAGGTCCCGCGCGGCGGCAGCATTCTTGACCATACCAGCACGGTTAAGCACTGCCGACACTGGAAGCTCACCTTCAGCATCCAGCTCCACGTCCGGCAGGTCGTCAGGCAACTCACCTTCCTTCAAACGATTGCCTGCGGATCGGTGCGCATTCGCAGCCGCCTCTTCTCCGTGAAAACGCGCGACCAACTCTTCGGCCAAGATGATCTTGATGTCGCGTGGATTGGCTCCCGCCTCAACGTCAGCTTGAAGCTGAGCGATATCTTCCATGCTACGAAAGCTCAACAGTTCGAAATAACGCCAAATGAGACTGTCCGGCATGGAAACCAGCTTGCTGAACATTTCACCTGGTGCGTCGTTGATGCCTATATAGTTATTCAACGACTTGGACATCTTCTTAACACCATCCAGACCTTCCAGGATGGGCATCGTTAAGGTGATCTGCGGCTCTTGGCCATATTGTCGCTGCAGCTCACGCCCCATCAACAGATTGAATTTCTGGTCGGTACCACCCAGCTCCACATCTGCACGCATAGCTACAGAGTCATAACCCTGCACCAAGGGGTAGAGGAATTCGTGAATAGCGATGGACTGACCGCCTTTGTAGCGCTTGTCAAAGTCATCGCGCTCCAGCATGCGAGCCACAGTGTGACTTGCCGCCAGCTGAATCATTTCAGCCGAGCTCATCTTGTCCATCCAGGTGGAATTGAACATGACCGTGGTTTTGGCCGGGTCCAGGATTTTGAATACCTGTTCTTTATAGGTGTCTGCATTGGCCGACACCTGTTCACGCGTCAATGGCTGACGAGTAACGTTCTTGCCTGAAGGGTCACCAATCATGCCGGTGAAGTCGCCAATCAGGAACAACACTTCGTGACCCAGGTCCTGGAACTGCCGTAGCTTATTGATGAGTACCGTGTGACCGAGATGCAGGTCAGGTGCAGTAGGGTCAAATCCGGCCTTAATACGCAACGGAGTGCCGCGCTCGAGCTTAATGCGCAGCTCGCTCTCCACCAGAATTTCATCAGCACCGCGCTTAATCAGCGCCAATTGCTCGTCAACGGGCTTCATAGATCCAGTTATCCTGTGTCTTCAAGGCATTAAAAAAGGGGAAAAATTAGGGGAACAAACCATACAACATTAACGACCAATTACAAGCTCGGCGGGAGGCCGGCGAGGAGTGGCCGCAAGATTGACGCTGCAAATCTGACGGACGGGTTTGTCAAAGACTTGCCATGGAGGCTTTTCGATTATAATTTAGCAAGTTAGTCCACTTTATATAGAATTTAATATAAGAGCGCTTAGCTTATGGGTTCCAAAGATACAAAGTCACCGCGATACCCCAAAAGCCACCTTGTGGCTGCCAGTGGGATCGCCGCAGCGCTGAGCATTTTTCTGCTCGTTATTCCAACCACAGATGTAGAAGCCAAGAAAACTTTCGTCCAACTTGAGCTGCAAGCCCCAGAATCCAGCATGAATCAGGCCTCCCAACAACAATTGGATGACCTTGTCAGCGAAACAGTCACATTACCCAAAGCGTTGGATATCGCCAAACAAGCGACCGAAACCCCAGCCGCATCGCCCCTGCTGCCTGCTGAAGCGGTCGCTGAGGCAAAACTTGCCGGCCCACAATGGCAGACTCTGACCGTTAATAGCGGCGACACCCTGTCGGTACTGTTTGAGAAAGCTGGGCTTGGCGCCAGCACCTTGCATGAAGTTATCAACAGCAGCGCCGATGCCAAACGATTCACGCGCTTGAAGGTGGGTCAGCTATTAGAATTACAGACCGGCGATAGCGGTGAATTGCTCGCCATGCGCTCCAAACTGAACGATCTTGAAACCATCCGCATTGACCACACCGAAGACGGCTACAGCTTTACCAAAGAGCTAATTGAGCCCGAAGTCCGCGAGCGTTACGTACAGGGAACAATCGACAGCTCACTGTTCCTGGCTGCTCAGCGCGCAGGCCTAACACACAACCTGACCATGCAGATGGCCGGCATTTTTGGTTATGACGTGGACTTTGCCCGCGACATCCGCAAAGGCGATCATTTTGAGGTGACCTTTGAAGAGCTGCGCGTCGGCGATAAGGTCGTTGGTACCAATAACATTCTTGCTGCGCGCTTTGTTAATCGCGGCAAGACCTTCACCGCAGTGCGCTATACCGACAAAAATAACTTTACTAGTTACTACCGCGCAGACGGCACCAGCATGCGCAAAGCCTTTATTCGCACGCCTGTTGATTTTGCACGTATCAGCTCACGCTTTAATCCAGGTCGCCTGCACCCAGTACTAAATCGCATCCGCGCGCATAAGGGCGTTGATTATGCTGCCGCCACCGGCACACCTATTAAGTCCACTGGCGACGGCCGCATTGTTTCAGCTGGCCGTAAAGGCGGCTACGGTAATGCGGTAGTCATCCAGCACGGCCAAAAGTATCAAACTTTGTATGGCCACATGAGCCGTTTTGCCAGCGGCATCCGCGCCGGCACCAACGTCACTCAGGGCCAGGTCATCGGTTACGTAGGTATGACAGGGCTGGCCACCGGCCCTCACTTACACTATGAATTCCGAGTCGACGGTCGCCACGTGGACCCACTCGGGGTGAAGCTGCCGGTTGCCGACCCCATACCACAACGCGAACGTACTGCGTTCCTGGGCGTCAGCAATAAGCTGATGGCCAATATGGATCAGAACCGCAATACACAGATTGCTGCGCTGGAGCAGTAAGTGTGCGCTCTCTATATCGGTATCATGTCAGGCACTAGCCTGGATGGTATCGATATAGCCCTCTCCCGCTTTAATCCTGAACTACAGCACGCCGATTGCCTGGATGCGCTGTGCTTGAGTATCCCTGACGACTTGAAAGAGCAGTTACTCAGCCTATGCACCCCTGCTGGCAACGAATTGGTGCGTGCTGGGCAAGCCGGCAACCGCTGGGCCAGCATTGCAGCGGACGGCGTACAACAGTTATTGCAGCGCAACCGGCTCACCCCTTCAGATATCTGCGCCATAGGCAGCCACGGGCAAACCATTCGCCATCACCCCGAACTCGGTTTCAGTACCCAAATCGGCGCACCTGCGTTGCTAGCAGAGCGCTCCGGGATCAACGTCATAAGCGACTTTCGCAGCAGGGATTTGGCTGCCGGAGGCGAGGGCGCGCCGCTGGTGCCGGCATTCCATAACTGGCTGTTGAGCGACCCCAAACAAACTCGCACGCTGATCAATATTGGTGGCTTTGCCAACCTGACCATAATGCGCCCAAATCAGCCGCCCGAAGGATTCGACAGCGGTCCTGGCAATGCCTTAATGGACAGCTGGATTAAGCAACATAAAGGCGTGGAATTTGATCAGTCAGGTGACTGGGCTCGCCAAGGCCAAGTAATTCCGGAACTGTTGCAAGCAGCGCTGAGCGACCCGTATTTTTCTCGCATGGGCCCCAAAAGCACCGGCCGAGAACACTTCAATCCAATTTGGCTGAATGGTTACCTAAACCGACTGCAAAACACAGCTTTAGCAGTAGATGTACAGGCCACCTTGCTGACCCTCACCGCTCAATCGATAGCTGACAGCGTCAAACGGGCAGCAAGCGACAGCACGGCGGTCTATATCTGCGGCGGTGGCGCGCGCAATACCTTGCTACTTGAACAGCTGCAGAGCCTGCTTGCGCAGCAAAAAGTAGAGACAACGCAAGTATTGGGGGTTGATCCAGACTGGATGGAAGCGATTGCTTTTGCTTGGCTGGCGTGGCGCTTTGAGGAGCGCTTGGCGAGCAATCTACCTAGTGTTACTGGGGCCAAAGGTGAGCGCGTACTGGGCGCGCTCTACCCGGCCTAATCGCTAATTACTCGAAGGTAATTAAACCGAGAAAGACGAGCCGCAGCCACAGGTAGTAGCTGCGTTCGGGTTGTTGATCACAAAGCGAGAGCCTTCTAGCCCCTCCTGATAATCCACTTCCGAGCCAGCCAAGTATTGAAAGCTCATCGGGTCGACTATCAATTTGACGCCTTCGCGCTCAACGATGGTGTCGTCTTCGGCAAGCTCGTCATCAAACGTGAAACCGTACTGAAAGCCCGAACAACCGCCACCCGTAACGAAAACACGCAAGCTGAGACGTTCGTTACCCTCTTCTTCAATCAGGTTACGCACCTTGCCCACGGCGTTATCACTAAAGATTAGCGGCGTGGGAATATAGACTTCAGCAGTAGACATACAACCTCCAGCGACAAGTGCCGCAGCACAACAATGCCACCATTATCCTTTTTCCCGAGTGATTTGGTCAACTATTCTCCGGATTGAGCAGCAAGCTCTGGTCCAGAGGTAGTTGCTGACCCGCTTCTTGGCCCAAATAGTTCAGCTGACCACTGATCTGTGCGCCCATGACCATTTCCATGAAACGGTAGTGCAGATCGCCACTGATGCGTGCTTTTGCGTCCAGCTCCAAGTGCTCCAACGCGAACACGTCACCGTTCACCTGCCCGTTGATCAGCACATGCGGCGCCCGTATCACACCCGCTACATATCCATGCTCGCTGACCCTTACCAAGCCTTCCTCGGCCTCGACGTTGCCAATCACCCGCCCATCGATTTGAACCGCGCCGGAAAACCGCATGTCGCCGGTGATTTCGGCATCTTGGGCAATGATAGTTGTCTTACCACCAAACTGACTGATGTCCGCTTTCTTATGTTTATCTGCTCCCCACATCAGGGTGTTGCTCCTGTGACTGTCCAATCAAAAACCTGCTCGACTAGGGTTTTACCCTCTTTACTTGCTGTCAGCTTAACCTGCTGAGGAACAAAGCCCTCGGGTAGCGTCAATTTGGCTTGCTCACTGTTGGCCGGCACCACTTGGAAATAACGAAAGTCCAATGTCAGCCCGGCCGCGCCAACGTCCCCGCCTAGGGCTTCAAGCCCAAGCGTAGCGGCCTTGTCATTCTGCTTGCCCAACACCTCAAGCTGCAATGTGGCCTGCACGGTATCGCTTTCGTTGCCAACTCGGCTGACCATTACTTTATAACGGAAAATATCTGCGGTTTCTGTGCTATGCAACTCAAAGGCTTGAATACGGATACCGGGGTCCATCGCGCTAGGCGCCAACACACCTTGATACTGAGCTAAGTTTTGTTGCAGCTTGAAAAGCTGCGCTTCGAGCTCATGCACAGCTTCACGCCCTTCTACTGCTGCATCTTTTGCCACCAGCATATCCACTTCCAGCTGATGATAGCGCTGCCTCCAGTCTTCAACCTCGGTGACTAGCTGCCCCTGACGCTCTATCAACGCCTGACGCTCTAGTTCATGCGGCTGCTGCGCTCGCATCGCGGCTTCCCAGCCTTGCCAGGCACTAACGGGCACGAGTATCAACAATAGGATGATCACGCCGCGCTTCCAGCGCCTAAACGCCTTGGAGTCACGCGGGTGAATGGTGACGCTGTGCTCACGCAGCGGGCGTCGCCGTTTGAAGTCAATCATCAGGGCATCAAAGCCGGGTGCGCTAATCCCATGCGCTCATCAATACCGAAGAGAATATTCATATTCTGTACCGCTTGCCCGGAGGCCCCCTTGACCAAGTTATCGATCACCGACAGCACTACAACTTTGTCGCCACCTTGCGGGCGGTGCACCGCGATACGGCATACGTTAGCGCCACGCACGCTGCGGGTTTCCGGATGACTGCCGGCGGGCATCACATCCACGAAAGGCTCGTCGGCATATCGCGCCTCATAGAGCGCCTGCAAATCCACGCTGGTATCGGCGACGGTGGCGTACAGCGAGGAGTGAATACCGCGGATCATTGGCGTCAGGTGCGGCACAAAGGTAAGGCCGACGGGCTGGCCTGCGGCCAACTGCAAACCCTGACGAATCTCTGGCAAGTGGCGATGCCCGGCCACTGCGTAGGCCCGCATGCTCTCGGTAGCTTCGCAGAATAACGACGGCACACTGGCACCTCTGCCGGCCCCGCTGACACCAGACTTACAGTCGGCAATCAGGTGCGCCACATCAGCCAGCCCCGCCTCGAGCAACGGCAAAAAGCCCAGCTGCGTCGCTGTCGGGTAACAGCCAGGCACTGCAATCAAGCGGGCATGCTTAATTGCTTCGCGGTTAACCTCAGGTAAGCCGTACACCGCTTCACCTAACAACTCAGGCGCCCCATGCGGCTGGTTGTACCACTTGCTCCACTCATCAGGGTCGCGCAGGCGAAAGTCAGCCGAAAGGTCGATAATTTTCACACCCGTCAAAAGCAACTCAGCTGCCAATGAGTGCGCAACGCCGTGCGGAGTAGCAAAAAACACTACGTCACAAGCACCGAGCAGCTGCACATCCGGCACGCTGAAACGCAGGTTGTCGTAGTGCCCGCGCAGATTGGGATACATATCGGCAACACTAACGCCGTCCTCGGATCGTGATGTAATGATCTCGACATGCGCCTCGGGATGCTGGGCCAACAGCCGCAACAGCTCTACCCCGGTGTAACCGGTTCCGCCTACAATGCCTACTTTAATCATCATTACTTCCTGAGTACGGTTGAATGGTGTTTGAATAACCTATGCTACGCGCCTTCCCGACATAAGGGATATGCGCAACAGCAGCCTATGATAAAAGCGCTGATGTAAATTACCAGCGTGAGTCCCACTCCCGACAGGAGCAATCCGTGTACCTTTGGATCAAGGCCTTCCACATCATGGCCGTTATAACCTGGTTCGCCGGGCTATTTTACCTGCCACGCCTGTTCGTGTATCACGCACAGAGTGAAGACAGTATCAGCCGCGAGCGGTTCAAGGTGATGGAGCGCAAACTGTATCGCGGCATCATGAACCCGTCGATGCTGATCGCTCTGACCCTGGGCATCTGGCTGCTGTATCTACAACCCGCCTGGCTGAGCCAAGGCTGGATGCATGCAAAACTCACGTTGGTCGTGTTGCTGATTGGCTACCACCACATGTGTGGCGCGATGCTTAAACGCTTTGCTGCCGATGCCAATACCCGCTCCCACGTTTTTTATCGCTGGTTCAACGAGGCGCCAGTATTGGCATTGGTTGGCATAGTGTTGCTGGTAGTAGTGAAGCCCTTCTGATCAATCGGCGCGCACCGCGCGGTCCTTTGCCCAGGCCCGCAGCGCGCCCAACTTCTCTGCCATGACCACCGACAGCGGCGATGTCTCGCTAAGCGCCTTGAGCACATGCTCTTCTTTGACTAACTGCTCACTGGCGGCGGCGCAATAAACTGCACTGACCACCGCCTGTTCTATTTCAGCACCCGAGAACCCATCACTGGCCAAGGCTAAAGCGGCCAAGTCAAATTGCTCTGCTGCCAACTCACGTTTTGCTAAATGAATACCGAAAATATCCGCACGAATCGCTGCATCTGGCAGGTCGACAAAAAACAGCTCATCGATGCGACCTTTACGAATCAGCTCAGGTGGCAGCTGCGTCACATCGTTTGAGGTCGCAACCAAAAAGACCCGCGAGCTGCGCTCTGCCATCCAGGTCAATAATGTACCGAGCAGCCGACGTGACACGCCCTGATCGCTGCCATCGGCCGCCAACCCTTTCTCTATCTCATCAATCCAGAGCACACAAGGTTCCAACGCATCGGCTAGTTGCAGCGCATCGCGCAGGTTCTTTTCGGTTTCGCCGATGTATTTGTTATACAGGCCAGCGACGTCCAGACGCAGCAACGGCAGCCCCCACAAACCTGCTACCGCCTTGGCTGCGAGGCTCTTACCGGCGCCCTGCACGCCCACCAGCAGCACACCGCGCGGTATGTCTTTTATGCTCGCATTACCGTTGAATGCGCTCTCACGCTCAGTCAACCAGCGCTTCAACTGTTTTAAACCACCAACCTCGGCAAAGCGCGCAGTTTCCTGCTCATAGCTGAGCACACCGTGCATATCCAGCAGCTCAAACTTGGCTTTGTTCAGCGTCGGCAGGTCTTCCTGGGTGATAGCACCGTCATCAACAATCAGATTGCGCGCCAGCCGGCGAGCCTCTTCATGGGTAGTGCCACGCAAATTACGCACGACTTGCTGCAAAGTCTGGTTATCCGTACGCACCCGTTCGCCGCGGTTCTGCTCACTCCAGCGTGTTGCCTCGTCACGCACAATGGCCGCCAGCTGTTCGTCCGACGGCATGCTCAAACTGATACGCGCGGCTAAACGGCTTAGCTCTGGCGGCAAAGGTAGAGCGTGACTGACGAGAATCAGCGTGGGGGCCGCCTTTTCAGAGGCCATCGCCAAACTCTTCAGCAGTCTGACGATACGTGGCGAGTCGAGAAAGGGGTGCAGGTCGCAGAGTACGTACAGGGCCGGTTCGCCCTCGCGGCGAATCTGTTCCAACGCGGTTTCCGCGTCGCGAGTGTCCTGCTCAGCATCCATATCGACACCAAAACCTAGCCGGCTGAGGCCATCTATATGGTTCCAGGTGTAATACGTCTGCGCACGCCGCACCGCGAGCGTAGCGATAGTCTGCAACACCCTCGCCTCTTCCCAAGACTCGATGACCACTAGACGCACGCGGGAATCCAGTACCAATGCCAAATCATGAATATCGTTTTTCAAACGCACACTCCATTGCTGCATTTCAGCGCCATGCTCAGCTGCCGCTGGTTGAACCAGGAGCCTGCCGGTCTTAACCGCCCGTAGCGAGGGAAAGCCCGATTGGAGGCAGTTTTTGTGGTCTTTTGAGGCGAATAGTCATTCTATTCAACAAAAAAGAGCGCAGAAAATGATCCAACTCGGCTTTTCCCCAACAGGGCAGTGTTAAGTCCGGCAGGCTCATAGTGCCATTCTAATCTGCTGCCGTTACACTGAGACCATCGAACCCGGACACCCCGGCATCATGTTGCCTTGTAAGGAGCTCAGTGTGGATTGTCTGTTCTGCAAAATCGTCGACGGCAAGATTCCGTCCAAAAAGATATATGAAGACGAGCACGCCGTCGCCTTTCATGACATCAACCCGCAAGCACCAGTGCATTTTCTAGTTATCCCGAAAAAGCACATCGCGACCCTGAATGACATGACCGAGGAAGACCGCGCCACCGTTGGCCATATGGTCTTTACAGCACAAAAGCTGGCAAAAGAATTAGGCTGCGACGCAGGCTTTCGTACCGTATTCAATTGCAACGAACAGGGTGGCCAGACGGTCTACCATATTCATCTGCACGTGCTGGGGCAGCGGCAGATGACGTGGCCACCGGGCTAAGAATCAACCCAATCCCAGCGTATTAATTCGCACCTTTTCCATACTCTGCACTCGCCAACGAGGGACAGAAGATGAGCACATCACGTCACTATAGCTTTCTTGATCGCCTGCTTAATCAGGCAGACCAGTCATTGCGCACGCTCGTACCCGGTGCCGCTCAACCAAACCGACCTTCACCCGCGCAGCATCTGGCCAACGTGCCCATGGACGAAGAGGAGCGCCTGCATATTGCTGGACTGATGCGCATCAATCACACCGGCGAAGTTTGCGCGCAGGCGCTGTATCAGGGCCAGGCGCTGACCGCCAAGCTACCCGATGTACGTGAAAAAATGGAGCATGCGGCAGCCGAAGAAATCGATCACTTGGCGTGGTGTGAACAGCGTCTGACCGAATTGAATAGCCGTACCAGTGTCTTCAATCCGCTGTTCTACGGCTTGTCGTTTGGTATTGGCGCCGCTGCCGGTCTGATCAGCGATCGCATCAGCCTCGGCTTTGTTGCCGCAACAGAAGAACAGGTAGAGCGCCATTTAGACGACCACCTGAACCAATTGCCGCAAGAGGACATCAAGTCACGCGCCATTCTCGAACAAATGCGGGAAGACGAGATTGAGCACGGCAATCAGGCGCTCGAAGCGGGCGGGGTGGTATTTCCAGCACCGGTGAAACAGGCCATGACGCTACTGTCCAAGGTCATGACCAAGATCACTTACAAGGCTTGATTCACCGCTGCGCGGGTATCTGGCGCTTTGACGTAGAAAACGCCAAACAACATAACCAGGGCGAACTGCTTAAGCGGGGAGCCCAGCTTCTTCAGCTGTTTGCCTACCAGCGCCCATTCAACCAAATGAATTAGCACAATGGTCAGCGCCAGCCAGTTGAGACGCTGAGGGTTGGGCACCTGAACCAGGCCCAACAAGCTGAGGATGACCAGCAGCCAGAAAGCCAAGGTCAATAATTTACCGATGAGAAAGACCACGCGCATTTTCTTATTCCTATCTTATGGGTTAACGGCAACCGTTGAGCGGCTATCTACCCGCGCCATGGTAAACCCTGCAGCACACAGCATAAGGGCCTGACTCGCCATTCGTCAGGCCGAATGTGCCAACTCCATACGTACACTTCAGTCGATCTCAATGATCTCGTAATCGTGCGTCACCTCAACGCCGGCACGCGCCATCAAGATCGAAGCCGAGCAATACTTTTCAGCCGATAACTCAACCGCGCGCTTGACCTGAGTTTCTTTCAAATTCTTGCCTGTTATTACAAAGCGCAGATGAATCTTGGTGAACACCTTGGGTTCGATATCGGCCCGTTCGGCATCCAGCAAGGTGTGCACATCACGAATATCTTGCCGCGACTTTTTCAGAATGCTGACCACGTCATAACTGGCGCAACCGCCCAGCCCAACTAATACGGTTTCCATTGGGCGAATGCCCATATTGCGACCGCCCGACTCTTCCGGACCATCCATCACCACTGTGTGACCGCTCCCAGACTCACCCAGGAACATCACCCCGTCGACCCACTTGATATGCGCTTTCATCTTCTAAATCCCGCTGTTCAATCATCTCAGATGAGGCGCAGAATACCACAGCCGTCACATGGCGGACCGCCGCGCTGGCCATGACTGTAAAAACTGGACATAATCGCGATTGGTCTCATGCTGAGGCTGACACGGATGCCCCGCATCTTCGGTTTGCGCGAATACGGCCAGGACACTTTAATGGTTTCGATCACCCTGACACCTAAAATAAAAAACCTCGATGCATTCCTTGCGCATTGCCATCGACGCCGCTTTTCGGCACGCAGCACGGTCATCCATGCTGGCGATCAGTCCGACAGTCTTTTCTATATCATCAAAGGTTCGGTCACCATCCTGATTGAAGACGATCAGGGTCGCGAAATGATCATCGCCTATCTAAACCAGGGCGACTTTTTCGGCGAGATGGGCCTATTCGATATGACGCCCGCGCCGCATGACCGTACCGCGTGGGTACGCGCAAAATGTGAGTGCGAGGTGGCTGAAATCACCTATGCCAAATTCCGCGAGCTTACTCAGCGCGACCCGGACCTGCTGTACGCGGTCGGCAAGCAAATGGCTGAACGTCTGCACGCTACCACCCGCAAAGTCGGCGACCTGGCCTTTCTTGATGTGACTGGCCGCGTTGCCGGCACCCTGCTGGATCTGTGCAAACAGCCCGATGCTATGACCCATCCCGATGGCATGCAGATCAAAATCACCCGCCAGGAGATCGGTCGTATTGTCGGCTGCTCGCGTGAAATGGTCGGCCGCGTGCTCAAGAGCCTGGAAGAACAGGGCCTGATCGAAGTCAAAGGCAAAACCATGGTGGTCTACGGCACCCGCTGAGCCCACACCCTGCGTGCTGGGTCTGTGTACCCTGCACGCTGAAAACCAACCCTCCTTCGCCCTCGGCAGCCACTACCCGCCTCATGTACAATTCAGCGACTACGGTTTCTGACAACGAGGTGAGCATGGGCTTGAATAACGACTGGATGCAACGCGACGTTTCGGTGCTATGGCACCCCTGCACCCAAATGAAAGACCATGAGCACATGCCCATCATCCCAATCCAACGGGGCGAAGGTATCTGGCTGCACGATTTTGAAGGCAACCGCTACATGGATGCCGTCAGCTCCTGGTGGGTCAACATCTTTGGCCACGCTAACCCTTATATCAATCAGCGCATCAAGGATCAGCTCGACACTCTCGAGCACGTCATTCTTGCCGGCTTCAGCCACCCACCGGTGATTGAGTTGTCTGAGCGCCTGGTGAAAATGACGCCCGCCGCCCTGACCCGCTGTTTCTACGCAGACAATGGCTCGTCGTGCATTGAAGTCGCGCTGAAGATGAGTTTTCACTACTGGCTGAACATCGGTAAGCCGGAGAAAAAGCGTTTTATTACGCTCTCCAACAGTTATCACGGTGAAACGCTAGCCGCGCTGGCGGTAGGCGATGTGGCGCTGTACAAAGAAACTTATCAGCCGCTACTGATGGAAGTGATAACCGTACCCTCCCCCGACTGCTACGACCGTGAAGAAGGCGAAAGCTGGGAAGAACACAGCCGCAAAATGTTTGCGCATATGGAAAAAGCGCTGGAAGAGAATCATCAGGACGTGGCAGCGGTTATCGTTGAGCCCCTGATCCAGTGCGCCGGCGGTATGCGCATGTACCACCCGGTCTACCTCAAGCTGTTGCGCGAGGCTTGTGACCGCTACGGCGTGCACCTGATTCATGACGAGATCGCCGTTGGCTTCGGTCGTACCGGTACGCTATTTGCCTGCGAGCAGGCCGATATCGCGCCTGACTTTCTCTGCTTGTCGAAGGCTCTGACCGCTGGCTACCTGCCAATGGCCGTATGCATGACCACCGACAAAATCTACCAAGCCTTCTACGACGACTACGAGAGCATGCGCGCCTTTTTGCACTCACACAGCTACACCGGCAACCCGCTCGCTTGCGCCGCCGCACTGGCGACGCTGGACCTACTCGAGCGCGACAACGTGATTGAAGCCAACAAAACACTGTCTGCCCACATGACCAAAGCAACCGCACACTTTGTTGATCACCCGCACGTGGCGGAAGTGCGTCAAACCGGCATGGTGCTGGCAATTGAAATGGTCAAGAACAAAGCGACCAAGGAAGCTTACCCCTGGCAGGAGCGCCGCGGCATTCGGGTGTATCAGCACGCGTTGAAAAATGAAGCCATGCTACGTCCGCTCGGTAGCGTGGTTTACTTTATGCCGCCCTACGTGATCACCCCGGACCAGATAGACCACCTCGCCAGCGTTGCCTGGGAAGGTATTCAACTGGCGACGCGGGACTGAATCGGTGCGCGTTTCCCGTTTTTACCTCGATACGCCGCTTAACCAAGGCGAACAAACACTGACTGGTGACGTCGCGCATTACATCGCGCGCGTTTTGCGGTTAGGGCCGGGCGCGCCCGTGCAGATATTCAATGGTAGTGGCCAAGAATGGCCAGGCGAGGTCGTCGCCGCGGGTAAACGTGAGGTTGTGGTCAAGCTGCAAGCGCCCGTCGAAGGCATGCCAGAATCGCCGCTGCACACCCATCTCGGTCAGACTATGTCGCGCGGCGACCGGATGGACTGGGCGATTCAGAAAGCCGTTGAACTGGGCGTCAATCAGATAACCCCGCTGCTTACCGAGCGCTGCGAAGTTAAATTACAGGGTGAACGCGCGGATAAACGTCAGGCGCACTGGCAGCAAGTGGCGGTGAGTGCGTGCGAACAATGCGGGCGCAGCGTGGTTCCGGTGATACATCCGCCCGTCGCCCTACAGGACTGGATGGCATCATTAACCAGCGACCTTAAACTGGTACTGCATCACCGTACCGAGCAGGACCTGGATCAGCTGCCGCACCCGACTTCGCTAGCCTTGCTGATTGGCCCTGAAGGTGGCCTGAGTGCCGACGAAATCCAACAGGCCGAAGCGGCCGGTTTTATCGCCGCACGTTTTGGCCCGAGGGTGCTGCGCACCGAAACCGCTCCCGTAGTAGCTTTGAGCATGGCCCAGCAACGCTGGGGAGATTTCTAGCAGGCAGCGCAGGTGCTGCAACGCCGATTGACCCCATCCCCACCCTTGGGTAATGTTCAGCCGTTTCACCCACGCCGTAGAAGAGGTAGCGCATGGCACGGAAAAAAACCACCGTGGACTTTGAACAGTCCCTCGGCGAGCTACAAAAGCTGGTCGAACGACTGGAAAGCGGCGAACTCAGCCTGGAAGAGTCGCTCAGCTCCTTCGAGCAAGGCGTTGCGCTGACCCGCGATTGCCAACAGGCGCTCACTCAGGCCGAGCAGAAGGTACAGCAGTTGGTCGAAAAAAACGGCGAACTGACTACCGAACCTTTTGACGGCCCCGCTGAATGAGCGGATTTGCCGACTACCTTGAGTCCTGTCAGACCCGCATCAATGGCTTTTTACTAAGCCAACTGGACACCCCTCAGCCACGCCTAGAACGTCTCTACGCTGCCATGCGCTATAGCGTCGTAAATGGCGGGAAACGGGTGCGCCCGCTGCTCTGCTACGCGACTTGCGAGGCCTTGGGCGGCAACGTCGCCTCTGCTGACCCAGCCGCCGGCGCGGTTGAACTGGTACATGCCTACTCGCTGATTCACGACGACTTGCCGGCGATGGACGACGACGATCTGCGCCGCGGCCAACCAACCTGTCACCGCGCCTTTGACGAGGCCACTGCGATCCTCGCCGGCGACGGCCTGCAGGCGCTGGCGTTCGATTGGCTAGGCCATCAAGGCGACTGGCAACCGGCCACCCGCCTGCAAATGCTACAAACACTTTCCCGCGCCGCCGGGCCGCAAGGCATGGTGGGTGGGCAAGCGATCGATCTGGGCGCAGTGGGTGAGAAAATCGATCAAGCCACGCTTGAATTGATGCATCGCCACAAGACAGGCGCGCTGATCAGCGCCAGCATTCAGCTTGGCGCCCTTGCCAGCGAGCGCGCCAGCACCGCACAGTTGCAGACATTGGCGGTATACGCAGACTGCATCGGCCTGGCCTTTCAAGTGCAGGACGATATTCTCGATATCGAAAGCGAGACCAGCGTCTTAGGCAAAACCCAGGGTGCCGATATCGCCCGCGACAAGCCTACTTACCCGGCGTTACTCGGCCTCGAAGGCGCCCATCAATTAGCCGAGCGCCTGCGCGACCAAGCCGTTGCTGCGCTGCAACCACTCGGCGAAAAAGCGGTCCATCTACAACAGCTAGCCGACTATATAGTGCAGCGCCGATTTTGATTGAGGTGTTGTTGGAGTTGGGCTATCGAGGTGCATCAGTTAAACTGCGCACTTGTTTTCCTGCCATTGCCAATGGCATTCAGAGCCTTGTTTGATGCCTAGCACCTTCCACGAAATACCGCACCAACGCCCCAGTACACCATTGCTGGACAGTCTTGACGACACCGCACAACTGCGTGAGCTGGATGAAAGCCGGCTACCTGAACTGGCGGACGAGTTGCGTGCGTTTCTGCTCTGGAGTGTAGGTCAGACAGGCGGCCATTTTGGTGCCGGACTGGGTGTTATTGAGCTGACCATTGCGCTCCATTACGCCTACCACACCCCCGAAGACCGCCTGGTATGGGACGTCGGCCATCAGGCCTACCCGCACAAAATCCTGACCGGTCGTCGTGAGCGTATGGCCAGCCTACGGCAAAAAGAAGGCTTGGCCGCCTTCCCTCGTCGCGTGGAAAGCCCGTATGACACCTTTGGCGTTGGTCATTCGAGCACCTCGATTAGCGCCGCCCTCGGCATGGCGATCGCTGCCAACCTGCAAGGGCTCGATCGCCGCACCGTGGCGGTAATTGGCGATGGCGCGTTAACGGCCGGCATGGCCTTTGAGGCGTTGAACCATGCCAGCGACGCCCAGGCCAATATGTTGGTTGTGCTCAACGACAACGACATGTCGATTTCGCGCAATGTCGGCGGTTTATCCAATTATTTGGCCAAAATTCTCTCCAGCCGCACTTATTCGCACATGCGCGAAGGCAGTAAAAAAGTGCTGTCTATGCTGCCGCAAGCCTGGGAATTGGCGCGTAAGACCGAAGAGCACGCCAAGGGCATGCTGGTACCCGGCACTTTGTTTGAAGAGTTGGGTTGGAACTACATAGGTCCGATCAACGGCCACGACCTGCCCACGCTGGTGAATACCCTGAAGAACATGCGCGACCGTAAAGGCCCGCAATTTCTGCATGTTGTCACACAGAAAGGCAAAGGGTTCTCCCCGGCTGAAGCCGATCCTATTGGTTATCACGCCATCACCAAATTCGAACCAAAACCCGCTGCGCCTGTCGGCGCCGGCAGACCAAAGTTCTCTAATATCTTTGGCCAGTGGTTATGCGACATGGCAGAGCAGGATGCCCGTCTGATCGGCATCACTCCAGCTATGAAGGAAGGCTCTGACCTGATTGCCTTCAGCAAGCAGTATCCCAATCGCTATTTCGACGTCGCCATTGCTGAACAACATGCCGTGACCCTTGCTGCCGGCATGGCCTGCGAAGGCGCCAAACCGGTCGTTGCCATCTATTCGACTTTTTTACAGCGCGCTTACGATCAGGTCGTGCATGACGTTGCCGTGCAGAACCTTGATGTGCTCTTCGCCATAGACCGTGCAGGCTTGGTGGGCGAAGACGGCCCGACCCACGCCGGCAGCTTCGACCTGTCGTTCCTGCGTTGCCTGCCGAATATGGTGATCATGGCGCCCGCAGACGAAAACGAAACCCGGCAGATGCTCACTACTGGCTTTCTGCATAGCGGTCCGGCTGCGGTACGCTACCCACGAGGCACTGGCCCCGGCACCCCGATTGATCCCGCGCTGACCACTCTCCCAATCGGCAAAGGCGTAGTCACCCGTGAAGGTGAAGAGGTTGCCATTCTATGCTTTGGTACCTTGCATCAACAGGCGCTCAAAGCCGCTGAAACGCTGAATGCCAGCGTCGTCAACATGCGCTTCGTCAAACCATTGGACACTGAGCTAGTAGCCAAACTGAGTGCCACTCATAAACTGCTGGTGACCCTCGAAGAAAATGCAGTCATGGGCGGCGCTGGCAGCGCAGTCAACGAGTGGCTAATGGCCGAGGGCATTATTACCCCTGTGCTCAATCTAGGTCTGCCTGACATTTTTGTTGAGCACGCCAAGCCCGCGCAGATGCTAGCCGAGTGCGGGCTGGACGCCGCCGGCATAGAAGCCGCCATTCGGCATCGCCTGAGCACCATACCCGAGCCCGATCAAGGGCTTGACCCGCTTAGCTGAAAGCCCTAGAGTCCGCCCCAATTCTTAGTACTCGCATTGGGTGCCTGATCTGCCACGCTGATCGGGTGAAACGGGAAGTCGGTGCAACCCCGACACTGCCCCCGCAACGGTAAAGAGTCGCAGGCTAACCTGCAGCTGCTGTCAGCAACGCCACTGTGCACCGCACGGGAAGGCGACAGCAGCCTGATTCTGAGTCCGGAGACCGGCCCTGTGCGCAAAGTCCATACGCCATCGCGTGCGGACTTTTATTGCTGAGGTGTCGCGGAGGGCGTCACCGGTCGGCGTGGTTGTCCGCTGCCTGGGCCCCTCCTGACTCCCCGCCCTCCTCAAAAGCCGTACTTTTGAGGATCCAGAATGAAGCCTTCACTATTCCTACTGCCTGCTTTGCTTGCCAGTGCTATTGCTCAAGCCAGCGACCCCGTTGATTTACCCGATACCATTGTGACTGCTTCAAGGCAGGCCGAGTCCGTCAGCGACACTTCAGCAGCCACCAGCGTATTTGACCGCAATGATATTGACCGCTTGCAGCCGGTCAGCGTCACCGACTTGTTACGCCGAGTCCCGGGGATCTCGGTCACGACCAACGGCGGCATAGGTAGCCTCAGCAGCATATCTTTACGCGGTACCAGCGCGTCACAAACTCTGATACTTGTGGACGGCCAGCGGATTGCAAGTGCCAGTGCAGGCCAGGCAAGCCTCGAGTTCCTTAATGTTGACCAGATTGAGCGGGTCGAAGTCGTACGCGGCCCACGATCAGCCGTCTACGGGTCCGATGCGATTGGTGGCGTGGTTCAAATTTTTACTCGTAAAGGCAGTGAAGGCTTGAATCCTCGGGTGAAGTTTGGCGTTGGCAGCAACCAAACGTTCACCCGCGATCTAGGACTTTCCGGCGGCAACGGGCAGACTAGCTTCAACCTAGGGGCCAGCCTTGACGAAACCGCCGGCATCAACCGCACAACCAATAGCATTGGTAGTGACAACGATGATGACGGCTACCGCAACCGGGCTTTCAGCGCCAGCTTAAACCATCAGTTTACGGACAATCTGGATGCCGGCATTCAGATACTTGAGCAGAGCGGCAATACCGAGTATGACCTGTCGGGTAACCCGGAAGATGACTTTACGCTCAGCACCGTAGCCACGCATATTCAGTGGCAAGTGAACGATACGTGGCAAACTCGCATCGAGGCTGGCCATGCCGAAGACAAACGTGATACCAGCGGCTCCTTTCCCTCTGTATTCAATACTTACCGCGACTCAGCCACCTGGCTGAACCGTCTGCGCTTCAATGAACAACACAGTGTTCAAGCTGGCATCGACTGGTACGAAGATAAGCTCAGCAGCTCCACCGCGTTCAATGAAAGCGAACGATACAATCAAGCCGTTTTTGCACAGTATCGATTTGACGGGCAGCGCGTAAGCAGCGAACTGGGCTGGCGTCACGATGACAATGAGCAATTCGGCGAACAAGACAGCCTCAACGGCGCACTGATTTTTGCTCTGAGCAACGATCAACAGCTGGTAGCGTCCTATGGCGAAGGTTTTCGCGCTCCCACCTTTAACGATCTCTACTTTCCGGATTTTTGCTTCCCTCCTTTTGGTTGCAGCCCATCCTCTAACCCCAACCTAGAGCCGGAAAGTTCAAAAAGCTACGAGCTGCAATGGCGCGGCCAGCTTCAAGAGTCCACTTTGCAGGCTTCGGTTTATCGCACCGACATCGACAACCTGATCCAGCTCGATAGCGCTTTCATTCCGCAGAATATCTCCGAAGCGCGTATCAACGGTCTGGAATTGTCTGCCGAGCGTGATCTGCTAGGTTGGTATACGGTCGTTGCTGCCACTTGGCTAGATCCACGCGACCGCCAAACTGGTAACTTATTGGCCCGTCGCCCCAAGCGCATGCTCAGCGTCGACACCGATCATCAGTACGGTGATTTCGGGGTTGGCTTCACGATGGTAGCCAACAGCACCCGCTACAACGATGCGGCCAATACTCAGGAGCTATCGGGGTTTGGCACGCTGGAAGTACGGGGCAACTGGCAGATGACTGATAGCAGTCGCTGGGATCTGAGCGTTGGCAACGTGCTGGAGAAGGAGTACGCCCTCGCCAACGACTTTACCGGCAACCCTTACCGCAACGAAGAGCTGAATGCACGGCTGTCACTGAGCTGGGCACCGCAACTCTGATCTAAACTGCGGGCACAGTTTAACGTGCCCGCAGCCCTCTTTTTCCAGTCGTAATCCACCCAGCCAAGCACAAAACCAGGTCACAACCTGTCGTCTGCGGCTTGCTGCTGGTTGCTGCGTTTAAGGCATAATGCACCTTTGCCAGAACCGGATTCGACAGCTGATGTTTTTTACCGACGAGCGCCTGCACTTCTTCCGCCCGCTCACCAGCAAATACCGCGAACAGATCGTCGAATGCCTGCGCCTGCTGCATGAACGGCTGTACAGCGCGCGTGCCGATTACGGCGAATCACTCAAGCGCGAACAGGTATTGGATATCTTCTGCGAGGCGCTGGAACGCGCACCATTGCTCGAAAGCGAAGAGGATGAGAGCGGCCGCTTCAAGAATAATCGCGAGCAAGCCGCTTGGGTATTGAGCACCCTTTTAGAGCACGGCTGGCTAGAGCGCCAGGTTGATCAAGCGACCTTCCAGTCCACCTACCCCTTTAGCCGTATGGGCCGATTGTTTACCCAACCGCTGGTCGAGGCCGACGGTCGCAGCGTGCGCACCCGGCACCGCAATACTCGCAATACGCTGAACGCCTTGTCTGCTTTCCTTAACCACGGCGAGGTCTACGATCTGCTGGATGCCCACGAGTATTCAGAGCGCATCATTGCCGATTTCACCGACATCATCGCCGAACTTGAAGAGCGCAAACGCGAGCTGGTACGCGAAGTGGAAGCTCAGCAACTGGTGCAGCAAGCCAGCGATCAGTTTTTCGATTTTATGGAGCGCCGCTTTCAACCCGATGTCGCTATTCGCTTGTCTGCTGACAGCGTAGAAAAACACCGCGAACGCATTCAGGACACCATCGACCGCATTCGCCAAAAACCACGTGAATGGAAAGCGCACGCCGAGCGCGATCTGCGCCGTCTGGCACCAGACCTGCTGATCGACACCAACAGTTCGGTACTCTGGCAGCTGCTCGATGGCATCGAGAGTCGCCTGCGTAACGCGACCGATATCATGCTGCCGGCGCTACGCAAGACCCTGCAAGGCTTTACCCAGCGCGCCGACATCATCATCCGGCAGCTCAGTTATCTGCACAGCCAGAAGCACACCGATGTCGTTGGCATTTGTCGACAGCTTGCCAGCCTGGACGCGGCTGACCGCGACGCACGCCTGGCCGCTGCGGGTGAAGTAATGGCCAATGTGAGTGTCGGCCTGGTTGATCCGGCCAGCGTGCGATTACGTGAACGCCGCGAACGCCCACCGGTACACAGCCTGATGAGCGAGCTCGACCATCCAGACGAAGCCACCCTGCGCGAACTGGGCGTGCAGCAGCTACTCGACAAGGCCTTCAACATCAATGCGAGCAACCTGCGCGACTATCTGCGTAGCGCTCTCGGTGCGGGCCAACGCATCGATAACCGTGACCTGCCGATCAGCAATGCCCGCGACCTGTTAGCTCTCAGCCACTTGATCGAACTGGCCGGTGCCGACCACGCTAGCCACGGCCTGCGCGTGCGCATTGAGCCCAACGGTGAGCCGATCACCGACGAAACCTATTTCTCCCGCCGCGATGGCTTCATCATCGACCTGGAACAAGACGACCATGCGTGACGCTCTGGATAACCAACTCAACGAACGGGGCGTCAGCCCGGAAGCCTTTTCCGAGCTGATGATCCGTCTGCTCGACCGCGGCGTAGTCTGCCGCGATGAAAGCCAGCGCGAAGCCGAGCTGTACGACCGTTACCTACAAGTCACCGAACTGGTGGAAGACTACCTTTCGGTGCTGCGCATCCGCGTACTGCATGAGCCGCGTTTTAACCTGCTGCGAATCTTTCCACCGGGCGCCGAAGTGCCGGGCCTGGCTGACAGCGAAGACAGTTTCAGCAGCGGACTGCGTGAGCGTTTGAGCCAACAGGAAGTGGCGCTGATTCTGGTGTTGCGCGCCGAGTACGATCAGGCCCTGCGCGAAGGTCAGGTCGATGAATTTGGGCAAGTCATGCTGTCGCTGGAAGCACTCAATCTCAGCTGTCGCAACCTGCTGGGTCGCTCACTCCCCGAGCAACAGGGTGAGCGCAAAGCACTGCTGCGTCGTCTGCGTCAGCTGCGTTTGATCCGCAGCCCAAGCGACGCTGCTCTGGACGAAGGTGAAGCCTGGCTGACGATCCGCCCCGGCATTATCAGTTTGGTAACCGACAGTGCTTTAGCGCAGCTAGCCAGTGCCGATGCCGATGCCGATGCCGATGAGAATGACGATTTGCAGCCCGCCGAGGAGAGCAACTGATGTATCTGAAACGCTCTATTACTGTGAACTGGGGCAACCTGCCGGTCGAAGAACTGGAGTACGGCCCGGTCAACCTATTCTCAGGTGGTAACGGCTCGGGCAAAACCACTGCCGCCGATGCGCTGCAAACGCTGATGACCGCCGCCCACGACAATCTGTTCAACTACAACCCCGGCCAAGACGAAACCACCCAGCGCGGACGCGGCGGTAAACAAGTGCGCACCCTCGCCTCCTACGTGCTCGGTTGTGATGACGGCGCCTTCGCCCGCCCCTGGGATACCGACGGTTATATTGCCGGGGTATTCCATCCAACCAAAGGCGAAACCGCCGAGCCGTTCACCGCCGTGATCGGCGTGCGCGCCCATCTGGACGCCGCCGGTAGCAGCCGGCAAGCGCGGCAGGATGAGTTGCTGATGATGATAGTGCCGGGTGAGATGCTCTCGTTATCGCACTTTGTACAGACCCGCGACGATGGCCGCCACGCGGTAAGCGTCACCGAACTGCCCAATCTGCTGCGCCGGCAGTTTGGCAAGCAGCAGGTCGAAGTGTACGACAAAAAGAGCGCCTATCTGGCCCGCCTCTACGGCGCACTGCGCGGTAAACGCGATGCGGTCTCCGTGCGTGAAGCCAAGCACGCGGCCCGTACCTTCGCCAATTTCATGGCTTACAAACCAGTCAAATCCATCGACCAGTTCGTCGCTGAAGAAGTGCTCGAAGCACGCGAGTTTGGCGATACTATTAAGCGCATCCGCGAGTTGCTACGCACCGTCCACGGCATGGAGCAAGAGGCCTGTCGCGTACGCGCCTCCGTCGAACTGCTATCCGCCGCAGGCGTGCAAGCCGAGCGCTATCAAGAAACCTGGCTAGAGCGCACTGGCCTGGCCTATGCCGCCGCCGCGCAGAACTGGAACAAAAACCAACAGGGTTACCTCGCCGCCAAGGACGAACAAAAACAGCTGAGCGATGAGCTAAGCGGCATCACGGATGACCAGCGCCTGACCACCGAACGCCTGCAACAGGCACACCTTGAACTGGTGCAGCTGGAAGCCCGCCGACAAGGCATTCCCGCGCTACAGAATAAAGACCAACTGGAACAACGCCAGAACCAGCTGAGCGAGCAACTACGCGCTGCTGTACCAGCACTGCTCACCCAAGCCCAGCAGCGCGATCGCAACCTTGATGCCCTGCGCGCCACTCAACAGCTGTTGAGCCAACACAGCCTTAGCGCGGACCTACCGCAACTGGCCGGCCGTGGCTGGCGTGAACGCAGCCAAGCGGTACTCGCCGCTGAGCAAGCCCCCGTGGCCGAGCTGAATCAATTGTTGGCCAGAGACTGGATCGACCTCACCCCGCTAGATGCCGGGCTTGACGCTATCCGCAGCCAACAGGCCAGCCACAACCAATTGGCTGACCTGCTCAGCGCGAGCGATGCCGACGGCGTTACGCCGCTGAATCGGGTAGACCGATTGGATCAGAAAAGCGCCGCCGAACTGGTTCAGCTCGAACGCCAAATCAACCAAACCAATCAGCGCATCAGCGCGTTGAAATCCAGCCGCGTCAGCTACCCCGCTTACGTAGAAGAAGCACTGCGCGCCATTCGCCAGCAGTGCCCACAAGCCGACCCCCGCGTCCTCTGCGATCACGTCGAAATCGTCGACCCCGACTGGCAAATGGCGATTGAGGGTTATATCGGCGGTAGCCGCTACGCCATATTGGTCGAGGCAGAATACGAAGCCGAGGCGATCCGTATCGTGCGCCAGATGAACAGCCGTGAACGCAACCGGGCGCGCGTGATTCAGGGCCACAAGGCACGCCAGGACGCCGAACGCATCAGCCTGCCCGACGACTCTATCCTCAAAGTAATGCGCTTCAGCCATAAGATCGCCGAATACTACCTGCGCGCCTCTTACGCCAGCGTCGCCCGCGTGTCCGACGCCGAAGCGCTGCGCCACACCCGTCGTGGCGTGACCAGCGATGGCATGGGTTCAGGCAACTACGCGCTGTTTCGCTGCGACATCGACGATAGCCAGCTGGTGTTCGGCGCCGCCGCACGCGAGCGCAATCTGGCCGCACAAGAAGCCACGCTGGAACACCTCAGCGTGCAGCGTCACAACCAGCAACAGCAGCACCTGGCGTTGCGCCAACTGGCCAAATTACTCGGCCAGATTCAACCGCTGGACTACGCCGCACGCGCCGCGCAGCTGCTCGATAGCCAACGCCAACTACGAGAAGTAGAACAGCAACTCGAAGCTCTCGATCTTGGCGCCCACCGCGACCTGGAAGATGAACAAAGCCGCGTTACCCAACGCCATCGCGAGCTGGAACAGCAAACCAAACAGCTTGGCGTGCAGCACGGGCGGCTCGAAGAAAAATTGAGCAACGCGCAACAACGCATACAGCACTATGCCGATCACAGCGACCAACTGCTGGACGCCAAAGATCAGGCGGAGCAACACCTGCTCGATGCTGCCGGCAGAGTGCCGGGACTGGATCCCCAGGCCCGTCTCGAACAGCTCGATAGCATGCTGCAGCAGAGCAGCGGTCAGTTTGACTTTATCGCCGACAGCCAAGCACTGACGGCGACCTTGCACCGCCAGATCATCGATCTGCAACGCAGCATAGAGCAGTACAACCAACAGGCCCAGCCGGCAGATCACCTCATTGCCGACAGCCCGGCCGAACTGCACAGCCTGGCTTTCTTCAGCCATATAGGCAGCCTGCGCCAACAGCTCGACAACCTGCACAATCGTCTGCGTAACAACGTGCTATTGGAAAAACAGGAACAGCTCGCCAGTTTGCGCGACAGCTTTAACACCACCTTTGTCAGTGACCTGTGCCATGAGATCCACCAAGCCATCAACGACGGTCGCCGCGTACTGGAAAACCTCAACCAAGAGCTGGAGCACCACCAGTTTGGTGCCGACCGCGAGCGCTTCCAGTTCGATTGGGACTGGCTGCCCGAGTACAAAGCCTACTGGGATTTCTTCCGCGAGATCATGCAAACGCCCAACCTGGGTGACGGTGCCAGCCTGTTCGATAGCAGCTTGTCGGAGAAGGCCAGTGGCATCCGCGATCAATTACTCAGCTTGCTGCTGGATGGTGACGAACAACAGGCGCTCCGCGAACTCGAGCGCATCAGCGACTACCGCCGCTATCGCCGTTACGACATTCTCAAGCACCCTGCCGGCAAACAACCCATTCGCCTCAGCGAATACGGCACCGGCTCAGGTGGTCAGCTGGAAACCCCGGCGTACATCATCCGCGCCGCCGCCGTCACCAGCGCCTTCCGTTTCAACGAAGGCGACAGCCACCTGCGCATGGTGATCGTCGATGAAGCCTTTATGCACATGGATGAAACCCGCTCACGCGAAGTGATCGGCTACCTCACCGAAACCCTCGGCTTACAGCTCACCTTCATCATGCCCACCAGCAAAGCTGGCCCCTTCCTGGAACTGGTCAGCAACCAGTTTGTGTTCAGCAAGGTGCCGAGCAGCCAGCCGGTTGGCGAGCTGAATACCCGCGTATTGCTGGATCGCCAACAGCTCAACCGCGACAAGGTTGCCGAATTGTGGGCGCAGCATCGTCGGGTGATTCGGCAGCAGGGGGCGCTGGAGTTTATGGCGGATGTGATCTAAATCTGCACCTGTCCGCAGCTCAAACACGACAACGCCCCGCTATCGGGGCGTTGTCATTCATCCTGTCAGCAGTGCTGATCAGGCTACGCAGCAAAAACCTCAAACAGCTTCGCGCAGAAGTCGTCCAGGTCATCAGGCTTGCGACTGGTGATCAACCCGGCGTCTTCGCACACAGATTGGTCTACCCAGTTACCGCCGGCGTTCTCGATATCGGTTTTCAGGCTAGGCCAGGAAGTCAGTGTACGGCCCTTGACCACACCCGCTTCGATCAGCGTCCACGGGGCATGGCAGATAGCCGCGACCGGCTTGCCCGCGGTGAAGAACGACTTGATAAAAGCCACCGCATCTTTATCCATCCGCAGCGCATCCGGATTGGCCACGCCACCGGGCAGTACCAAGCCATCGTAATCACTGGCCGAAACCGCCTTCACGCTTTTATCGACGGTAAAAGAATCCGCCTCGGTCAAGTGGTTATAGCCTTTGACCTTACCACCCTCAAGTGACACCAGATGCACAGTCGCACCCGCGTTCTTCAGATCTTGCCAGGGACGGGTGAGCTCAATCTGCTCAACGCCATCAGTGGCGAGAAACGCGATGCTTTTGCCCTTCAGTGAGTTGCTCATATGCTTCCCCTGTTCGGATACATGTTCTTGTTAGGGCCGCGTATTCAGACAGTGGTTCCGACATTTTTTTAACTGCTCGCTTCAACCTTCAGCAAAAAACTATGCATACCGTCAAAGCAGTAAATCTTTCATTCGTGAACAGGTCCGACGTTTTTCTACGGCTCAACTGATAAATTCATTCACCTAAAGCCCAAGTGACCTGCAACAAAACAAGGACGTGTCCATGCAAGCCCGCCTATTACTTTCGGTATCCTTTTTCGCCCTGCTGACAGGCTGCGAAGCCCAGTCTCAGCCGCTCCCCGAAAGCGAAAAGCTCAGCACCGACAAAGTCAAAGCTATCGCTGAGAGCGTTGAAACCAACTATCCCGACCTGTCGCGCGATTTGCGTGAGCAAATTCTAGCTACCGTAGTGCGCTCACTGGATGACATGGTGTTTATTGAAGGCGGCGAGTTTGAGATGGGCGACTTTGGCACGCTGTGCGAGTACGACCCGGCGAACATGGGCACTTGGCCCTATGGGCAGGAACCGGAGCGGCTTTGCCCGATTACGCGCTTTAACAATGATGACTATTTGCACCAGGTGCTTTTAAGCAGTTATCACCTATCGCGTTATCAGACTCGTCAAGAAGACTTTGATTTATTCCGCACAAGCCAAGGACTACCTCTGTTTAATGCTGAGGAGCGTGAGCGCCAGGACTTGACTCACTATTTCGCCCCTAATAACCCGGCACCAGTCAAAGATTGGCAGGAGGCCAAAGACTATTGCTTATGGCTAGGTAAATTTGGCAATTATCCTGTGGACCTGCCCACAGAGGCTCAGTGGGAATTTGCAGCCCGCAACCGCGGCCAGTACGTACAGTACCCTACCAATGACGGGAATTTGGATAACGGGAAAAACATTCTTCAAGACGAAAAGACTTTTGTAACCCCCGTCGGTCAATTTCCTCCGACCCCCCTCGGTCTCTATGATATGGCCGGCAATGCAACTGACTGGGTAAACGATTGGTACGCAGAGGATTACTACGCTAATTCCCCACTCAGAAACCCTGCTGGGCCAAAAAGCGGTACGCAGAAAGTGCACAGAGGATCGTACTATGCAGAAGCGAATTGGATGAACGCCAACAGTGTTCGCCGCTGGCCAGAAAACCCCGTGAGCGATGGCTACTATCCAGGAAACAGTTTTCGTTGCTCCCTTCAATCTGATCAAAAGCTATAACGCTCAGAGTGCAGTTATGCCAAACCTTCAAATAGGCCACTGCTTCGCGCCGCCATGAGCACCCGGCGTTTCCTTAGAGGATCAGAAGGAGTCCATGCCAAGATACCCAATGACTGGGGAGCAGAGCTGTGATTCACAGCCAGAGATTCAATGAAACTATTAAACTCTTGTTGCTGCGACCCATCCACCAAGCGGTTTAAGCGATCAAGGCTTTTCATCCCGTTGACTGCCTCGCCTTTTGGTGAGCAGTGTTCCAAAAGCTTAAGCATTTGTCTCCAACTCCTGACATGCGAAAGCAAAAGCACGAGCGCTACCTCTTGGTCCTCGTGCCAGCTCTCTACAAATCTTTCGCTCAACATGTAGGCCATCGGACCAAGTGTCTCAGGCGGCAACTTATCTATAGCCAATCTTTGACCATTGATTATTACCGCCTTATGACCAATCAAATAACGGGCTAGATTTTCCGCCTCATCTTTAGAAAACTGACGCAGTTGCCACCAAGCTTGCATCTTACGTTGCCCCATATCAAAAGCGCTCACCGCAGCGCGCCCCGGCTGGGAGGCAATTTGGTAAAGTCCTTGAGCGAGGTACTGGAATGCGTCATCGTCTACGCTAAGCAAATAGTGATAATCCACTTCCGACAAAGCGTCACAAAACAGCTTTACCAGCTTGTACGTATTCTCTAGATCAACCACAGTCGCAAAACCACCACCTGCACCAGGACCGAATACCAAACGACCGCTGCAATTAAACGCTAGCCGATCCATTTCGATCGTCAGGCCATAATCAAAACCAGCCCCAATACCCAAAGCTAAATTACCCTCGCCCTTGATCTCCGCCAGACTGGTCCAACTACCACCGGCATTGGACTGCCCAGATGCCACCTTGCCCCGCCCCACCTTGCTTGGCTCAATCCATTGCAGCGCTCCGCTGAGGGCCCCGCCGGCCTGGGCGCCGGCAAAAGCATCGCCTTTAACCCCGATATATCCACCTCGACTGGTCTCGAGTCGTGGTGAGCCAAGCAAGGCCGTTGCGCCACTTGGGCCTTCGTCGCTCGGTTTGTACTGCGCTTTCGCCTGAGCCCTGCCTTGCAACTGCGCTCCCACGAAACAGGACACCTCCAGCTTGCCCTGCAGCCGGAACACGCCGAACGGATGCAACACCGTCTCACCATTGGCGTTGCGATAGGCCAACTGCATGGTTCTTCCGCCCTGAGAAGGGAAAAAAGCAGTAAATGCCACTGCAGCTTCGCCCAGCGAATACGCAGCACTGCCTTTGGCACCTACCTCAATATTCCCTTCGGCCGGATTCCAGCTATTGACGCCAGCACTGGCGCTGGCGGCAAAGCGCAACGCATGCGCTTCTGCGGATACCGCATAAGGCGCAGCATCATCACTATTGCTGGTCCATGCGGCTTCCTTGTGCAGGGCGTTGAGCAGGTTGTCTTCCTTGCTGCTCCAACTAACCAGTTTGGCCTCCAGGCTACCCAGCGGGCTGGCTCGGCGGTCGTTACCCAGGTCATCGCGTATGTCATCCAGCAACTGTTTGGCCAACTGTTTGCCAAAAGGCTTTCCCCTCAGCACGCGGGTACTGACTTTGGTTTTCCAATCAACCTGCTCGTGAAAACGTGCCGCTATATAGTGGCGGCGTTCTGGATGGCCGAACACGCTGACCTCGATCACAGTAATGCCGCTGCGTCGGCTGGAGCCCCTTTCAGACTGAGTTTGGCGACCGCGCCGCGCATGACCTAAATTTGGCGTAGCACCATTTGCCAACGTAGAGCTGTCTTCAGGCTCACTTTTCAGCTTGCCACGCAGCCGAACAATTTCAGCATCCAGCTGTTTAATTTTCTCTGCGCGCAGTGGCTCCCAGTTGCTTTCCAGCATGTTGCCGGTATCTAACGCACGCACCGGGCTATAGGCGATATACCATTCTTTCGCTTGGCGTAGTTTGGTGAGCTGACCCTGTGTGTCCAGCTCGCTGGTCAACGTGGGCTGGGGCTGCTCGGCGGGAGCATCAACGCTCAACAGACCTGCCTCTTCTGCTTTCTTGCTCCATTCATCCTTTTTGCAGCGCGCACATGCACATTCGGCGTCTGGACTCTGCTCTTTCTGGCAGTCCACACGCTGCCGGGCTGCAGCGAGTGAGGCCTCCAGTTCATCCATCAGTGACTGGACCCGGTCAATCTCGCGTCTCAGCTCCTGAGTCTGTGCTTCGGTAAGCACATAAAGATACGGGTCACCTGTCACGTGCACCACATCCACCAGTTCAGCTGTGCAGGGACTACCAGCCTGGGTCTGAGTGCTACTGCAATCATTTGTATGTCTAGCAGGCGGTAGGGAGGACCTGGAAGGGGCTGCTGAGGCGGGAGCACTCACAATCGAAGCATCGTTGGCTGCAGCCGTCTGCGGGGGCAGCTTAAGCTTCCAGCCGGGCTGAATGTTATCAGGGTTGCGAATGATGGGATTGCGCTGCTGCAACTCCCCTGAGCTGATGCCGTGTTTCCGAGCAATCGCGGTGAGGGTGTCGCCGGGCTGCACAATGTACTCGTTGCTGTTTGACATATCCTTTCGTCCCTAGCCCTGTAGGCGTTCCAGTTCATCCAGTTTGCCGGTCATCACCAGATCAGTACGAGCAAGCACATCATGTGCTGCCTGCGATGGCCAATCGGCACCCTCACTACAAAGCGCCAATCTGAGCCAACGCTCGTAGTGGGCCTTTTTTTCCGCTCCGGCAGCCTGCGCGACAAGCAGTTTGTTAAAAACAAAGTCTGTTGGCTCAGGCATGCTGAGTACGGATTGGTAATCGAGCGCTAGTTCAGTTGCGATTACCTTTAGCCGCACCTGGGTTATTCGCTGTTGCCGCTGCGAGCCTAGATGCAACCAGCCGGGTTTCTGCATTACGCCACTCCAGGTGTCAGCCCGTGCGACATACCGCCAACCCAGTTCATTGCGCCACGCCATACCAGAAAAGGGACCGAGAAACTCGTCGCGTTCGACCGGCGCCAAACTCGCGAACAAAGGCTCAAGCCAGCGTGGCTCAAAAAAACGCATCAACTGCTTGCAGCCGTCATCCGTGGTCACTGTAAGCAGGCTTTGGCAATGTTTAACCGCAGCAGACCAATCCTGCGGGGTATCCAGATACAGCACGCAGCCGGCATTGCTCTGTTCCAACAAGGCGCTGGCGTAGTCATCCCAATCGCCCGCTTGCTCGGAAAGCACGAGTGCCGGGCCGTGCTCGCTCAAAGCAGCATATTCAGTGCCATGAAACAAGGACGCCCATTGAGGAGTCCCCTGGGGAGCCAACTGATAAATCCAGCGCCATAGCTCAGCATCTGCAGTGGCATCCAGAACCACGCAACGCTTACCTGATACCCCTGCAGGAGAGCGCTCGAAGGGAGAAGAAATCTCTTGGGTCATCGCTCTTATCCGTGCGTGTGAATCGTGCATTTACCGCTGGCATCAAATACGCAGCCATCCGCTGGCAGCAGGCTGCCTGCCAAAGCCTGAGCACGGTACTGCTCAAGCACCATGCCGGCCTCAGCCATCTCCGCTGCCGCTGCTTGTTTTGGTAGAGTTGGAACCGCACCGGTGCCTCTACCGGGCGCGCCACCGGCATTCAGCTTCACATTCGGCCCTATTAGCGTGACCCCACTTGGATCAATCTTGATAAAGGAGCCACCCGCCGTGAGGGTGATTTCAGTGCCTGCTTCAATGACCATTTTCTGGCCGGCCTTGAGGTGAATCTCACGGCCGGCTTTTACCAGTTGGCTGTCGCCGAGTTTGACATGCTGGCTGGCGCCGACGGTGAGGTGGTCGTTGGCTTTGATTTCGGTTTTGCGATCGCTGTGGGTGGTGTGGTGTTCTTCGGCCTTGAACTCGCTGTAGCTGTTGGCCTCCACCGTGTCGTGGCGTTCGTTGCCGACGCGGATGGTCTGGTTGTTCTCTATGTTTTCGTCCCAGTCCTTTTGCGCGTGCAGGTAGATCTGTTCTTCGCCTTTCTTATCCTCGATGCGCAGTTCGTTGTAGCCTTCGCCGCCGGGGCTGCTGAGGGTTTTGAAGACACTGCGGGTTTTGTGCGCGGGGAGCTCGTACGGGATTTCGTGTTCCTTGTGGTACAGGCAACCGGTGACCAGCGGTTGGTCGGGGTCGCCTTCGAGGAAGGTGATGAGTACTTCCATGCCGACTCTGGGGATGGCGATGCCGCCGTAGCGGTCGCCGGCCCAGCTGGAGGCGACACGGAGCCAGCAACTGGTTTTGTCGTCGGCTTGGCCTTCGCGGTCCCAGTGGAATTGCACTTTGATTCGGCCGTACTGATCGCAGTGAATCTCTTCACCCTGCGGGCCGGTGACCACGGCGCTTTGGCTGCCGAGTACCTTGGGCTTTTTGTGATCTAGCTGCGGGCGCCAAATGATTTGCCAGGGCGTGGCCTTGAAGTGGTTACGGTAGCCTTGCGTGAAGCCATCACTGGCTTGGGTATCGCTGGTAACGCCTTCTTCGAGCACTTGCGGCTGTTTGCCTTCGTGCTGAATCTCGGTGAGTAGCCAGAGGTCATTCCAGTCGCCGCGCGGGTGGCCGGTGAGCGGCATAAAGTGGCCGGTGCGCAGTTGCGGCTGGTCGCTGCTGCCGTCGGCCAGTTGCTGTTCGGCGCGGTGGCGTTCGAGATGGATCTGGCTGAGCTGTTTGCCGCGTTCGCGGTCGGTGAAACGGCCGGGGTAGTCGTAATCTTCCAGATCGGGCTGGTGGTTTTGCTGTGCTTGTTGGTTTTGATTCTCTTGGTTTTGATCTGAATTGATTTCGGCTTTGTAAGCCGCTTCCATCAACAGCCGTGGCTTTTCAAAGTCGTAGTCACGGCGCGTGACGCGGCTGGGCCGGGTTTCTACTCGCAGGCCGAAGCGTTTGACCACCGGTTGATCGGCAACCAGGCCGGTGCCCTGGCTGTAGCCAATTTTTTGTAGCTGCGGGAAGGTGGTTTGGTCGTCGCCGAAGACGATGATGTGACCTGTTTGGCTGTGTTCAAAGTGGTAGTGAATGCCTTCTTCTTCACACAGGCGCTGGATAAAGTGCAGGTCGGTCTCGTCGTACTGGGTGCAGTAGTCGCGTTCAGGGTAAGTGGCGTTGAGTTGAAAGCGGTAGGCGTCGCCCTGAATGCCGTGCTCTTCCAGCAGGCGGCTGATGATCTGTTGCACGCTGAGGTGCTGGAAGATGCGTTGATTGGTTCTGTGCGCCAAATAGCTTAGCTGGGGGCGCAGGCAGAGGTGGTAGCGGGTGAGGCGTTTGCCGGCTTCGCCTTGGGCGAGGCGGTCGATAAAGCCATGGATGCCGGCACCTGGGCCCATATCGAGATAGGCGGTGTGGTGCAGTAGCGAGGCGAGGTCAATGTCAGGGCGTTCGCTGATCAGCTCCAGCTCAAAGGCGAACGGCTGGTTGAGGGCCTCTGTGCCGGTGAAGGCCAGTACCTTGAAGTCGTGGTCGGCGCCGTCGATGTGCAGGGTAAAGGCGGCTTCGTTGGCTGGGGAGAACATCCATTGTTCCTTTCGCTAGGCGGGTACGGGCAGAAAGACAAAACGCAAAAAGCCATCGACTGGCCCGAACATTAACGAACGGCTAGCCGATGGCGAGGCATTGTAAAGACCTCAGGCGGCGATGGGTGTGCGCCAGTCATCAGAACCGGAAGTCCCTGAGACTTCGTGGGTCCAAACGATTTTGCGGTAGGTGAAGTAGACGTCTTCCAGGTGCGTGAAATGCGACATGTTCGGGTCTTGGCAATTCGGCATCTGTGATTGCACGTCGACGATGATGGCGTCGTGCAGTTCGATGGTGAAATAGTGCTCTTGAGTACCGGTAGCGGAGGTGCGGTACCACTCCAGACGGCACTTGCTCAGGCGCTCGCCGGAGGTCAGGGCGTTGAAGATCAGCGGTGAGGACTTGTCGAATACTTTGGTGATCATCAGCGGTTTGTGGACGCGCTGGCCAGTCGGTTGGCCGGACTGCGGGTCACGCGGGATGATGACTTGGTGGTTATAGCCCTGAACCAGAACCTGGTCTTCGTGACCTTCCTGGAAGATATTGCCGACGGAATCTTCGGTGAAAGTGCCGGCGGTGATCAGGCCTTGTTTGGTGCCTTCGATGCTGAGATACGCGGGTGTTGGCATGGTGCTCTCCTTGCTGTGATTAGGGTTACCGGCGTTGCCCGGTTGGCCTATTAACAAACAAGTGCCGTGCCATGATGTGAAAGGGCTTTAATATCAATCGATTAACAGCAGCACTAAACCACGCCAGATGCCGTTTGTGACGGAGTTCACGCAAAGTTGCGCAAGAAGCTGCGCACTGCTGTGCAAGTTGTTGCGCACTTGGCTGCAGCCTAGAAGCGGCAAGGGGTTGAGGGAGCTTGAGGTGGGCAAAGCCGCGAGACGTTGTGCAACTTGTTGCCAACTTACGCGCTAACCACTCGCAAATTCAGTGCTGTGGAGTAACCAATGCGCAGAGCGCTGCTACGCCTTGTACCACCTCCGGCGTAGGGCGCACCAGTTGATCACTCGCCAATGTGTATAACCGGTTGGTCGCCACGGCCTTGAGCTCCGGAAAGCGCCGCCAGTCGTCCAGCCATGGCTGCGCAGAAACAGTTTGATCGGCCAGCGCGATAATCACATCCGGATTGGCTGCCAGCACGCCTTCCCGTCCGACCTGCGGCGCCAGCCCCGGGAGCTCGGCAAACACATTTTGCGCGCCGCAATGCTGCAGCGCATCTGACACCAATTGGCCACCGGCAACGGTATACATGGGGTTGTCCCACAGCTGGATAAATACCCGTTGCACCGCTTGTCCCACAGGTGGTTCAAGCGCCAGCAGCTGCTGCTGATAAGCGGAGAGTATTTGAGTAGCGCGGTCAGGCTTATCTAGCAGCCCACCCATGGTTTCAGTGGCGGTGGCAATATCGGCGAGGCTTTGTGGGTCGAATTCAGCAACCTGAATGCCCCAACTGCGCAGCCGCTGCAGTAGTTCTGGCGGGTTGCCAGAGGTCCAGGCGAGAACCAGATCAGGGCGCTGCGCGACTATGCTTTCCGCTGACAACGTTTGGTAGGCGCCAATGCGCGGCACCTGAGCCAGCTCAGGTTTCAGTTGACCGTCATCCAGCACGCCGACCAATTGATCGCCAGCATCCAGTAACAGCACCATATCGGTAAGAAAAGGCGCGAGACTAACGATACGCTGCGACGCAGCCTGAATAGGAAAACTGAGTACACAGGCGAGCAGCGAGGCAAAAAAACCGGTGCTCAGCCCGAAACGCATTTACTGAACCCAGGCCGCCGGCGGCCGATAGAGCAACATGGCACCCAGACTAACAATCACCAGTAACAGCAATGGGATCCACTCACCGGTGCATAAAAAGTGAAACACACCGATGAAACCCGGGAGCTCGGCGGCGAGCAGGCCAAACATCTGCTCACGGTGTAAAACCGACCAGGCCGCCTGCGCGCCGTCGTCATTGCCCAAGCCTTCGGCCTGAATCAGCGCGCGCTTGTAGCGACGGAAACGCCAAAGAGTAACGAACAAGCTGGCCATAGCGACGGTAAACAAGGGAATGGCGGCGGCTTCAAATACGCCGTTCCAATCGCCCATCAACCACACGACGATAACCGGAATCAGCAGTGCGCTGGCCGTCTGCATACGCCAAACGGTACGCAATGTGCGCCATTGCGGCTTGGCATCAAACATCGCCCGGCTCCGCTTCGGCCTGATGTAACTGGCCCAGCAAGTGACCCAACTTACCGGCCTTGGTCGCCAGGTACTTGCTGTTGTGCGGGTTCTTACCGAACTGAAGCGGCAAACGCTGAGCTATCTCAACACCAAAGCTCTGTATGGCTTTAACCTTGCGCGGGTTGTTGGTGAGCAGCTTGAGGCTGGTGATCCCCAGGTGTGCGAGCATCGGTTTGCAGATGCCGTAATCGCGCTGGTCTGCACCAAAGCCCAACAGCTCGTTGGCTTCAACGGTATCAGCGCCGCCGTCCTGCAGATGGTAAGCGCGGATTTTGTTCATCAATCCGATACCGCGACCTTCCTGACGCAGGTATAAAAGCGCGCCGCGACCTTCTTTGGCGATCGCCGCAAGCGCGGCTTCGAGCTGGAAGCCACAATCGCAACGCAGGCTGAAAAGCGCATCGCCGGTCAGGCATTCGGAGTGCAGACGGCCCAGCACTGGCTCGCCATCTGCGACGTTACCCATAGTCAGGACGACATGCTCCTTGCCGGTGCCCTCTTCGAGAAAACCGTGCATGGTGAATGTGCCCCACTGAGTGGGTAGCTGAGATGACGCAATGAAGGTGACTGTCACACCGGTCTCCTGTACAGCTGCTGCATAAAGGGGCGGCTATATTAGCAGGAGAACGCCCCTCGAGCGATCTTCAAGACACGCGAATCAGCCCGATGAATGAAGCTAAAGCGGTAGCACCGAGTAAGACCAGAGCCAGCTCGCCCGTGATTGCGCAGCAAAAGGCCTTAATACTTGCGCTCCAGCACCAGGGTGCTGCCCTGATCTTCCATGCGCACGCGGCTGAGCCAACTCATGCCGAGCAGTACGTCGGTCGGGAAACCTCCTTCCAATACCAGGCCATCAACGCCATTGAGTTCGATATCCCCGACCTTGACCCGATCCAGCCGCACTCGGTACGCCTTAACGTTAGCACTGGCCGTGTTGGCACGTACTTCGGTACCCGTAACCAGGAAGTCGATACCCAGCCGACGCGCCTGAAACGCATTCATCGCGACGCTAGTGGCGCCAGTATCGACCATAAACTGCACATTTTGGCCGTTGATTGAGCCATGCGTGATGAAGTGCCCGCCGTCGCCCCGCCCAATACTCACCTGCTGTGTTTCTCGCTCTGCAAAACCTTGCGTGTACTCACGCTGCAGACCAAATTGACGACGCTGGCCGTTGATACTGATAGTAGCGCTCTTGCTGTCGGCAGAGATCAGTGTGACGCCCTGCGGCCCGGGCTTGCCGGCGCGCAGCATATGCCGTTGGCCGTCGATATTGACTACCGCCGCATTCGCAAACAAACCCACCACACGCACCACGGGATCAGCCCAGGCGGCCGTTGCCATGCCCGCCAACAACAGGGCGATTGAAAGTCGGCGAGCGCCGGTACTGATGAGGCTGATGGCTGCGCGGTGCATGCGGTTATCCTTATCTGCGTGCGGGAGATGATGCTATAGGCCAGCTAGACCATAGCCAATAGGTATTCGCCAAGCAACAGCACAGCCAAGGCCATAAAGCCCGCGATGATGTCATCCAGCATGATGCCAAGGCCGCCGCCCACATGATGATCGATCCAGCCTATCGGCCAAGGTTTCCAGATATCAAACAGGCGGAACAACAGGAAGCCAGCAAGTAACCAGAGCCATCCGACCGGTGCCAACCACAGCGCGATCCACACACCAACAAACTCATCCCAGACGATACCGCCGTGATCGTGTACGCCCAGATCAGCAGCGGTGCGGTGGCATAACCAGATACCCAACAACGTGCTCAACACCAACAACAACGCATAGCCGCCAAAAGGCAGCTGCTGCCAGATCAGCACAAACGGCAGCGCGGCCAAGGTGCCCCAAGTACCGGGCGCCTTGGGCAGTGCTCCGCTACCGAAACCAAAGGCTAGAAAATGAATGGGGTTGCGCCATACCGAGGCGGGGGTGCGTTCCTGCGAATCAGTCATCCAAACTCCTGAAATGTTGATAGCCACGCGCTCCAGTGAGCGGCGCGTAGCCCTTGCCGACATCCAGCAACACGCCGCTGCCGGCGTGCACACTACCGATCACGCTGATTGCATGGCCTGCTGCCCGCCAGTGCGCAATGCGCGGCTTCGCTAACGCCGGCAGCGTAAAAAGCAACACATAGTCATCGCCGCCGCGCAGCATCCAGTCCAGCTGCTGCAGCTCTGGCCAAGCTGCCAAGGCCTCGCTGCCTGGCAGCCGAACAGCGTCGATATGCAGGGCCACGCCACTGGCGCTGGCAATATGCTCAGCGTCAGCCAGCAGCCCATCAGACACATCCAGCCCGGCGCTGGCGACACCGCGCAGCTGTAAGCCAAGCGCCAGCTGCGGCTGTGGGCGCCAGAAGCGTTGCTGTAGATAATCCTGCTTTGCCATCGGCAAGCCCGTTGGTACGTTTTTACCCTGCACCACCGCCAAGCCCGCTGCGCCGTCACCCAGTGGGCCACCAATGCAGAGCAAGTCACCTACTCGCGCACCAGCGCGCGTTAGGGCCTGGCCGTTCGGTACTTGCCCCAGCACAGTCACGCCTATGTTGAGTGGTCCGCGCGTGGTATCGCCGCCAATCAGGTTGATCGCAAAGTCATGTGCGGCGGTTGCCAGGCCGCGAGAAAACGCCTGCAACCAAGGTTCATCGACTGCGGGCAGACTCAAGGCAAGCGTGAAGGCAAGAGGGGTTGCCGCCATGGCAGCCAAGTCGCTAACAGCGACCGCCAATGCTCGGTAACCCAGCTCGGCGGGGGGGTAACGTTCTGGGAAGTGGATGCCCGCCAGCAGCGAATCGGTGGAAATCACCAACTGTTGGTCGGCAGCCATTTGCAGCAGCGCCGCATCATCACCAATGCCGAGCACAACGGCCGAGGCATCGGCCGCGCGCTCCAGCTGCGCAGTACGAAAATAGCGGCCAATCAGTGCGAACTCATCCATGGCCATGCTCGCCCTCCTCGACCGCTGAGCAGTACTACTTTACCTGTTACGCGCTGCACTAACCTCGGCCTTGCGCAAACGCGGAGCCAACTTATCGAGAATGCCGTTGACGTACTTGTGGCCGTCAGTGGCACCAAACGACTTAGCCATCTCAATAGCTTCGTTGATCACTACGCGGTAAGGCACGTCGATACGCTTGAGCAACTCGTAAACGCCAATACGCAGCACGGTCAGCTCTACCGGGTCTAACTCTTTGATATCACGATCCAGCACCGCACCTAGCTGATTATCCAGTTCATCCAGGTTGCGCGGCACGCCCGTCAACAGCTCGTGAAAGTAGGCACTATCGACCTTACTGAAATCGTTATCGGTACGAAACTGCGCTTCGATATCGCTCAACGCCTGGCCAGCCATGTGCCAGGAATATAGCGCTTGCAACGCCAGGCTGCGGGCCTTACGACGGGCAGATGCCTTGGGGCGAGCGGGTACTGCTTGCTGCTCGGGGTTGTCCACTTAGGCCTCCAGCTGCTTGATCACGCTGACCATTTCATAGGCCGACATGGCCGCTTCAGCGCCTTTGTTACCTGCTTTGGTGCCGGAGCGCTCGATGGCCTGCTCGATGCTGTCGACGGTCAACACGCCGAAAGCGACGGGAATGCCGTACTCCAGCGAAACCGAGCCCACACCTTTAACGCATTCGCCAGCGACGTATTCGAAGTGCGGTGTACCGCCACGGATGACGGCGCCGAGGGTGATGATGGCGTCGTACTGCTTCAGGTCAGCCACTTTCTTGACCATCAGCGGAATTTCAAAAGCGCCCGGCACGCGAACGATGGTGATGTCAGACTCTTTCACGCCGTGACGCTTGAGCGAGTCTACAGCGCCCTCTACCAGGCTCTCGACGACAAAGCTGTTGAACCGGCCAACAACCAGTGCATAGCGGCCTTGGCCAGTTACAAAATCGCCTTCGATGGTACGGATAGCAGTCATAGCACTCTCTCTCAATTAAAGAACCGGCAACGCGCTCGGGCATTGTCGTGAATCAACGGATTTATTCGCAGGGCAGGTATTCTACTACTTCCAGGTCGAAACCGGATATGGCATTGAACTTCATCGGCGCAGACAGCAAGCGCATTTTGCGCACACCCAGGTCGCGCAGAATCTGCGAGCCGGCACCTACGGTATTGTAGGTCGAAGGGCGACGTGGCGATGCATTGCCTTCACCGAGGTTGCTGACGTGCGCGAGCAGCGAATCAGCATCGACTTGATTACCCAACAGCAACACCACACCGGTGCCTTCAGCGGCGACCCGGCGCATGGCATCTTGCAGGCTCCAACGACCCGTTTCAGGCACCAGAAACAGATCACGCAACGGATCAACGTTATGCACGCGCACTAACGTTGGCTCTTCTGGCTGAATGTCGCCGAGAGTCAGCGCCATATGCACCACATCGTCGGTGCGATCACGGTAGGCCACCAGCCGGAACTCGCCCAGCTCGCTCTTCAGTAGCTTTTCATCTGCGCGCTCAACCGTGCGTTCGTTGAGCAAGCGGTAATGAATCAGGTCCGCAATGGTGCCAATTTTCAGGTCATGCTGCTTCGCGAACGTCTCGAGATCAGGGCGACGCGACATGCTGCCGTCATCGTTCATGATTTCACAGATGACCGCCGACTCACCAAAACCGCCCATGCGCGCCAGGTCGCAGGAAGCTTCAGTATGCCCAGCACGCGCCAGCACGCCGCCGGGCTGTGCCATCAGCGGGAAGATATGACCAGGGCTGACGATGTCATCGGCAACCGCATTCGCTGCTGCTGCAGCTTGTACAGTGCGCGCACGGTCAGCCGCAGATATACCGGTGCTAACACCTTCGGCAGCCTCGATAGACACAGTGAACTTGGTGCCAAAGCCCGAACCATTACGCTGCACCATTAGCGGCAACTTGAGGCGCTCGCAGCGCTCCAGGCTCATCGGCATACAGATCAGACCACGACCAAAGCGCGCCATGAAGTTGATGTGCTCGGCCTGGCAGGCCTCGCCGGCCATGATCAGATCGCCTTCGTTTTCGCGGTCTTCGTCATCCATCAGAATGACCATCTTGCCCGCGCGAATATCTTCAATCAGTTCTTCAATGCTGTTCAGTTTCATCCGGCCCTCCAGGGGCTGGTTAATCAGGATTTGAGGAAACCATTTTCGGCCAGAAAGCCCATGCTTATACCGCCAGCGGTTGGCTCTGCGGCTTTCTCGCCGAGCAGCAAGCGCTCCAAATAGCGGGCAATCAGATCAACTTCAAGGTTGACCGGGCTACCATTCTGGAAGTCGCCCATGATGGTTTCCTGCAGGGTATGCGGCACTATGTTCAGGTGGAATACGGCGCCCTCTACCGCGTTCACGGTCAGGCTGATTCCATCGACCGTAATCGAGCCTTTCTCGGCAATATACTTGGCCAGCTCAGCAGGCGCCTCAATGCGAAAGTGCCAGGAACGCGCATCTTCGTGCATCGATAGCACCTTACCGACGCCGTCCACATGGCCGCTGACCAAATGGCCACCGAGGCGCGTGGTCGGCGTCAGTGCTTTCTCTAGATTGACCCGGCTGCCCGGTTTTAGCCGCGATAACGCGGTACGGCGAATAGTCTCCTGGCTGACATCAGCCCAAAAGCCATCGCCTGGCAGCTCCACCGCAGTTAGACAGACGCCGTTAACGGCAATGCTGTCGCCCAATTTGACGTCGCCTAGATCCAGCTTGCCGGTTTTGACGTACAGACGTACATCGCCACCACTGGGCTGCATGCTCTGAACCTGACCAACTGCTTCGATAATACCGGTAAACATAAACTGCCTCGTACGTGATCCGTGCTGGTCAGGCGACCAGCAGTCCTAACCCGTAAACGCCAATAAAGCCGAAAGCAAAGGCCATCAACAACAGACCGAAGCTACGCAGGTAGGTAATGAAGGTGAGGCCAGGCATCTTGCTCATAGCAACGATGCCGGCGGCGGAACCAATTATAAGCAGGGAACCGCCCACACCGACAGCATAGGTCAGACCCATCCACTCGGCGACGCTCATCTGCAGGTTTGCCTTGAGCAATGCGGCGGTCAGCGGAACGTTATCGATCAGCGCCGACAACATGCCCATCAAGAAATTGGCCAACAGGGTCGGCATGACGTCATACAGCGAGGTCAGGCTCTGCAGCGTGCCGATAAATTGCAGCATGCCGACCAGCAACAGCACGCCAAGGAAGAACAGCAACGTCTCAAACTCGATGACGCGGATGTATTCCAGAATCGGGTCGTTGTCGATGTCTTCATTGAAGAAGCGCGCAATCAGGAACATGGTTGCCAGACCGGTGAGGAAGGTCAGCACTGGCGGAATCGCGAAGAACAGGCTCAACAGAATGGTGGCGAAAATCGTTACTAGAAAGAGCCCGCCAATGACCTTGTCCACGCCGCGCAATTCATGCAACGCATTTTTTTCAATCACCACTTCGCTATTAAGGCCAACCGACAGCAGGGCCGCCAACAGCAACACCGCCAGCAGCGCCGGCGCACTGAGCAACAGCAGGTTGGTGATTTCGACCTTATCGGCCATGAAAATCATCAGTGTGGTGACATCACCGGTAATCATCGAGACGCCGCCGGAGTTGACGGCAAACACCACCAGGGTGGCAAAGCGCAGCATTTTGCGCAGTTCCAGATTGAGACTCAGCACCAAAGCGACCGAGACCAGCGTGGCGGTGATATTGTCGGCGATGGAAGAGAAAACAAAGCAGAATATACCGGTCAGGAACAGCAGCTTTCGCTCGGTAATCCGGCCCGGCAGGATGCGGTAAATGATGTTTTCGATCAGGCCTTTCTTGTTCAAGTAGGCCACGAAGGTCATCGTCGCCAGCAGGAACAACCAGAGGCTGGCGATATCGGTAATGTTCTCGTTCAGTGCCCCCTGCACCCGCGCGCGCATGGCATCATCCGGCGCGGCGATAAACAACACCATCCACGATAGCGCGCCGAACAGCAGCACCACCTTGGCTTTATTTACATGAATGACTTCTTCAAGAACGACGCCCAAAAAGGCGACTACTGCCATCACCAGGAGCAGTATCTGTACGCTGCTTTGCATTGTCTTACACTCTCAGGAAGGGAAAATCGGGCGTGCGGTGATGCGCCAATCCTGGCCTATGGCTCGCATATCGGTAACGGCGATATCCATCGCCTCGCTCATGCTCTCGAAGGGGAGCTGCATCAATGGGCGCGCCTGACTTCCCAGCAGGCGCGGCGCCATATACACAATAAGTTCGTCTACCAGACCGGCACGCCAGAAAGCGCCAGACAGCCCTGCACCAGCCTCGACCAGTACCTCGTTGCAACCGCGCTCGGCCAAGTTGCGTAGCACGGTGACAAGGTCCACCTTGCCATCGTCGCCGGGCAGCGCCAGCAGCTCACTGCCAATGCTCTGATAGGATTCCGCAGCCTGTTCAGCGCTGGTGCTGATCACCAATGTGGGCCCGGCTTCACGAAAAAAACGTTGCTCCAACGGCACACGCCGCAGACTGTCGATCAAAACCCGCAGCGGCTGACGCTGCACGGCGGCTGCCGCCTCATCGGCAGACAGGCCGAGTTCACTGGCACGCACGGTCAGCGCCGAGTCGTCCAGCAATACGCTATCGGCGCCGCTGATCACAGCGCCACTGCGGGCCCGCAGACGCTGCACATCGGCGCGCGCGGCGGGACCAGTAATCCATTTGCTTTCACCACTGGCCATGGCGGTACGGCCATCCAAACTCATCGCCAGCTTGACTCGCACCCAAGGCAAGCCCTGCTGCATGCGTTTGATAAAGCCAGGATTAAGCTCGCGCGCCTGCTCTTCCAACAAACCACAGGTGACCTCGATGCCCGCGTCACGCAGGCGCTGCAGACCTTTGCCAGCGACTTGTGGATTAGGGTCTTGCATGGCCGCGACTACGCGGCTGACACCGGCTTTGATCAAGGCATCGGCGCAGGGCGGAGTCTTACCAAAATGGCTGCAGGGCTCCAGGGTGACGTATGCAGTGGCGCCGCGCGCCCGTTCGCCGGCCTGCGCCAGCGCATTGACTTCGGCATGGCCTTCGCCGGCCTGCACGTGCCAGCCTTCGCCGACAACCTGCTCGCCGCGCACCAGCACGCAGCCAACTCTGGGATTGGGCTCGGTGGTGTACAAACCCCGAGCGGCAAGCTCCAGCGCTCGGCTCATCAACTCACGGTCAGCAAAGCTCCACTCAGGCATCAGCATCATCCTGGTCACGGCGCGACAGGCGCTCGATTTCTTCGCGGAATTGGTTCAGATCCTGGAAACGGCGATACACGGAGGCAAAGCGGATATAGGCGACTTCGTCGAGCTGCTTGAGCTCACTCATGACCATCTCGCCGACTACCATGGCCTTAACCTCACGCTCGCCAGTGGCGCGCAAACGGTGCTTGATATGACCAATGGCAGCTTCGATTTGCTCCACGCTAACCGGACGTTTTTCCAGCGCACGCTGGAAGCCGGCACGCAGCTTTTCTTCATCAAAGGGTTGCCGACGCCCGTCCTGCTTGATGATGCGCGGCAGGACCAGCTCAGCGGTTTCGAAGGTAGTGAAGCGTTCCTGACAGGCAAGGCATTCGCGACGACGGCGCACCTGGTCACCCTCGGCCACGAGGCGAGAGTCGATCACCTTGGTGTCATTGGCGCCACAGAATGGACAATGCATGTAAGTTTTCCCGGACGGATAAAAGCGGCCTACATCTTACTCTCTTGTAGGCCTCGATAAAAATGTATCCTCACATTTCAAAACCAAAACCCGCCGGGAAGGCAGAAAACGCGCGATTTTGGTCTCAGGATGGAACAAAGAGTTCGCGCAGACGACGCTTGGCGACCTTGCCGTTATCATCGCGCGGCAAACTCTCGATCAGTTCAACGCGACGCGGCACTTTATAGCCCGCCAAACGCTCGCGCACAAACTGCTGCACTTGCTCTGCGCTGAGCAGCCCTTCAGGGGCGGCGACTACGGCCATCAACGACTCGCCATACTCCGCGTCGGGAACCCCTACCACGGCGCAGTCGATTACCCCAGGCAGGGTAATCAACACATGCTCAATCTCGGCTGGATAGATATTCACACCACCGGAAATCACCATGTCCGACTTGCGATCGCAGATGTAGAGGTAACCCTCCTCATCCATATAGCCAATGTCGCCCACCGTAACCAAATCACCCAGGCCAGCCTTTTCGCGTGCCTCGTCGTTATTGAGGTAAGTGAAATCCGGCACTGCGGGCTGACGCACGTAGATCACGCCCGGCTCGCCTTGTGGGCAGTCGTTCCCTTCTTCATCGACAATACGAATACGTGTCTCGCCAATCAGCCTACCCACGCTGCCCGGCTTGCGGCGCGCGGATATGGGGTCTTGAATAGTGATCATGCCGGTTTCGCTGGAAGCGTAGGTTTCATAAATAACCGGGCCCCACCAGTCGAGCATCTGCAGCTTCACATCCGGCGCACAAGGCGCGCCGGTAGACGCGACGAAACGCACTGATGACAAATCATATTTGGCCTTTACGTCTTCCGGCAGTCGCAGCAAACGCACATACATGATCGGCACCAAAAACACTGTATCGATTCGGTGCTTCTGGATCAGTGCTAGCGTTTGTTCCGCATCAAAGCGCGGCATCACCACCATCAGCTCGGCTTGTACGATCGACTGCTGCGCGAAGGAGCTAGGCGCGCTGTGATAGAGCGGAGCAGAAACCAATGTACGCACACCCGGCTCAATCCCCCAGGTGGTGCGCGACAAAGCTTGTATGGCTACTGCCAAAGCCTCCCGATCTTCCGGTGGCGGCGCCATGCGCTTAACGCCTTTAGGGCGACCGGTAGTACCTGATGTATAAGCCATATGGGTGCGTGGCGTACGCACCTCACCTTCATACACTGCTTGTTCCGCGAGCCATGCTTCATAAGGCAAGCGTCCTGCGGTGAGCCCACCAGAAGCGCCGTTTACCAATACCGTGACGCCCTCTGGGATAGCGCCTTCGAGCGCGTCGAGCAGATCGGCCTCGACCAAAAACACCTTAGCCGCCGAATCTTTCAGCAGGAACGCGACTTCTTCCGCTTTAAAGTGCCAATTCACCGGGCAATAAAAACAGCCCGCGGTCTGGCAACTCTGGATCGCATCGATAAACGCCGGGCCGTTGCGCAGCATCACAGCCATGACATCACCGTCTTCAATCCCTAGCCGCGCCAGACCACCTGCAAGCTGTAACGCACGCTGAGCAACCTCATCACCACTGCGATCCAGATCACCACAAATTAAACGAGCGGTCATGACTGTTCTCCGTAAGGGCTAGCGATGCTCTGCATACGTGCACGCGCGCTGGCATACTCTTTCTCAAGCTTGCTAACCGCTTCTGCCGTGGAGGTAATCGCGCCGATACTGCCCACGCCTTGCCCTGCGCCCCAGATATCGCGCCAAGCCTTGCTCTTATTGCTGCCGCCTGAGCCAAACTTCATGGTGCTCTTGTCGCCTTCCGGCAACGCATTCGGGTCCATCCCGGCGTTTTGAATACTGGGCTTCAAATAATTGCCATGCACGCCGGTAAACAGGTTGCTGTAGACGATGTCATCGGCACTGGTATCCACCAGCATCTGCTTGTAGGCCTGATCCGCATTGGCTTCGTGCGTGGCGATAAAGCGCGTGCCCATATAGGCCAGATCTGCGCCCATGGCCTGGGCTGCAAGAATTTGCTCGCCCTTGGAAATCGAACCAGAAAGGATGATAGGGCCGTCATAGAACTCACGAATTTCCGATACCAGCGCAAAGGGGCTCAGCTGCCCAGCGTGGCCACCGGCGCCAGCACAGACCAGAATCAGACCGTCGACGCCCGCTTCAATCGCTTTTTTGGCGTGTTTAACGTTAATTACATCGTGGAATACCAGGCCGCCGTAGCTGTGAATCGGCCCAACCACTTCGTTAGGCGCACGCAGGCTGGTAATGACGATTGGCACCTTGTACTTAACGCACATTTCTACGTCGTGCTGCAGGCGATCATTGCTGCTATGCACAATCTGGTTTACCGCGAAGGGCGCAACGACCGCATCAGGATTTGCCGCCTTGTACTCCGCCAACTCGCGGGTAATGCGCTCAAGCCACACGTCCAACTCTTCGGCAGGACGAGCATTAAGCGCAGGAAAGGAACCGACTACACCGGCCTTGCATTGCGCAATCACCAGATCGGGATTGGAAATAATGAACAGGGGGGAGCAGATAACCGGCAATGTGAGCGAGTTCTGCAGAACGCTGGGTAGACTCATTGTTGTTCTCCTTGGACTAAGTCGGGCGATGACAAGATCACAAAAATTTGGTGCTGGGACTATAGAAGCCTGCTATTTAATCTACAATGCCCACCAATAAGCCCAAACTGTTTACGAATAGGCAACAATAGGTGGACATAAAAAACCTGCAGTTTCTCAGCGCCGTGGTCGAGGCTGGCAGCATGAGCAGCGCCGCTCGCCGGCTTGGCACCTCACGCTCGCACGTCAGCCGCCGACTCAAAGCGCTAGAGCAAAGCATGCAGGTGCAGCTATTCCGCCGCACCACACGCCGCGTAGAACCCACGCAGATTGGCTGGGCGCTCTACGAGCATGCCGCGCGCATCAGTCAGGAGCTGCAAGCACTGCAGGCTACGGTAGACGACTTGGGCAAGAACCTGCGCGGACATATTCGTCTCAGCGTACCGGTTGCACTGGGCCAACAGGTGGTCGGCCCGCTATTACTGGAATTCGCCAATCTCTACCCTGAGGTTAGCCTGCAGCTGACCTTCAGCAACCGTATCTTTGACCTGGTGGCCGCCGAGATTGATGTCGCTATACGGGTCACCTCGACCCCGCCCGACACTCTGGTCGCCCGTGATCTTGGCCCGGTCGACTGGGCGCTCTGTGCCAGCCCCGCCTATTTACAACAGCACGGCACACCACAGCAGCCCGACGACCTGTTGCAGCTGGACATGGTCAGCGTCAATTTACCCGAGCAACGCCTGCCATTGGAGCTGTTCGACGGCAGGCAGACCCACACTCTGACCTTGCGCCCACGATTGCAAACCGAAGACATGCCGTTCCTCAAGCGTGCCGCCTTAGCTAACGTAGGCTTCGCGCTCCTGCCGCTATACAGCGTGCAGCACGAACTCGACAGCGGCGAACTGTCGAGACTGCTACCCGACTACCGCGCCAGAGTCAGCGCTTGGGGCGATCAGCTCTACTTGCTGACGGCACCCAACCTCTACCCAACACTGGCCACGCGCGCGCTGATTGAGTTTCTAAACAGCCGGCTGCGCGCTGTCCTGCAGCCTTGAAGGTTCCGCTACCAAGAGCTCCGAGGGTTACAATAGCCGCGACTGAACTGCGGATATCGCCATGACCCTCGCTACTCTCACCGCTGAATTACACAAGGTGCTTCCCGAAGCGCAACTGTTAACCACTCGCTTGCCCGAATTGCCTGAGCTGGAGCTATTGCTGCTTGATCCGGCCAATCTTGATCGCGCCTTCGCCAGCGAAGAGACTCGCCGACTATTGGAAAACCCGCCCTACTGGGGCTTTTGCTGGGGCAGCGGTTTAGCGCTGGCACGCTGGATTCTTGACCATCCGCAGCACGTGAGAGGCAAACGGGTACTCGATTTTGGTGCTGGTTCGGGCGTGGTGGCACTGGCCTGCAAACTGGCGGGCGCTGACAGCGTCATCGCCTGCGATCTGGATCAGCCGGCACAAATGGCCTGTGCATTAAACGCCAAACTCAATGATATGCGCCTCGAAATCGCCGCCGATTACTTCGCTGTCAGCGGGCCACTCGACCTGATTATTGCTGCCGACGTGCTCTACGACGCCGACAACCGCCCGTTTCTTGATCACTTTGTGCAGCGCGCGAATGCCGTACTCATTGCTGATTCCAGGATCAGGGAATTGGACCACTTTCCCTATCGGCGCCAGCAGATTCTGTCAGGGCGTACCTCGCCCGATTTGGGCGAACCCGCTGAATTTCGACAAGTAAGTCTGTATACCGCTGGCACTCTCATCACCGGCACTTGATATAGCGCCGCGCCAGCCCTATAAAGACAGCCAGCTTACGAGCGCTTTGTGCTCGCCACTTCATGTATCGGAACCGCCATGTCATCGCCCCACCTTTTTGATGTCACCACCGCCACCTTCGATCGCTACGTACTTGAAAACTCTTTCCACAAGCCGGTACTGGTTGATTTTTGGTCCGACGGTTGCGCGCCTTGCAAGGCCTTGCTGCCGGTACTGACTGCTATCCTAGACAACTACGCTGGCGAGTTGCTCATGGCCAAGGTGGATTGCGATAAAGAGGCCGCATTGATCGAGCGCTTCGGTATTCGCAGCCAACCAACCGTAGTGTTGTTCAAAGAGGGTCAACCAGTAGAAGGCTTTGCCGGCATTCAAACAGAGAGCGCTATTCGCGAGTTATTGATTCCGCACATTGGTGAGCCACCTGCACAGGCAGACCCGGCACCCCTGCCAGCCGAGATTGCCGCACAGGCAAGCGAATTGCTGGAAGCCGGCGCTCCCGCACAAGCCATACTGCTATTGCAAAAGGCCATCGCCGAAGAGCCCAACGACCAACTTTTGCTGCTACTCGCCCGCGCCCTGGCTGATACAGGCGAGCTCGACGATGCCGAACAGGTACTCGACGCCATCAGTAAGGCAGGAGCAAAAAAAACAGCGGTTAGCGACTTCAAAACAAAACTGGTATTTCAACGCCAGGCGATCGGCCTACCCGCCGCAGAGCTGCTAACCCACCGTTTAGCCAGCGATCCAAACGACAGCGAAGCGGCCTACCAGTTGGCCATTCTCAGCCTGGCCCGGCAAGATTTCGACAATGCCATGGGTGGCCTCCTGAACCTGATGCAGAACGACCGCAGCCATGGCGATGGTATCGCGCAAAAAACCCTGATGCAGTTGTTTGACCTGCTCGGCGGTAGCAACCCGCTGACCATCCAATACCGCCGCAAGCTGTACCAGGTTCTCTACTAAGCACGCCTTTCTGAGCGGCGGCTACGCCGCTGCTCAGCCTCCACTAACTGCACTTGCTTAACACGCTGAGCATTCAAGCTACACACGGCCTTTACAATAATGAAATAAGATAACATTATGTGTCGCATCCCAACACAGCCGAGTAATAGTCATGCGCCGCCAACTTGCCATTTTCAGTATTGCCATGCCCCTTAGTATTTATGCCCTGGCCCAAGAGCACCAAGAGCACCAAGAGCACGCCAGCCTTGGCGCCCACGAACACGGCGTCGCCAACCTGAACCTAGCCATCGAAGGCAACCAAGTCAGCATCGATCTGGACAGCCCAGCGGTCAACTTGCTGGGCTTTGAACATGCCGCCAGTCAGCCGGAGGACATCGCAAAAGTAGCCGCAGTGCAGGCCCAGTTACACCACGCAGAGCAACTCTTTCAGTTTCCGGCGGACGCTGGCTGCACTCTCGCCTCAGTCGACCTGGACAGCCCGCTGTTTGCCGAGCACGAGCACGAAGAGCCTGCACATGAAGACGAACATGAAACCGCAGAGCATGAGCATGAAGAACATAACCACCAGCATGCCGACATTGAGGCGCAGTTTATTTTCAATTGCGCACAACCAGCGGCGCTGAGCAGCCTGCAATTGCCAATGTTCAGCGTTTTTCCCGGTTTACAGCGGTTGAATCTGCAAGCCATTACTCCCAATGGCCAACTGGGCGCCGAGCTAACTCCTGATCACCCGGTTGTCAGCTTCAACTGATAACCTGAATCATGCACACAACCCGCTCGTGGAAACTCGCTGCCAATGACTCGTCCCCTGCTTGAACTCAACGACCTGCGCTTCGCTTGGCCCAAACAGCCCGTGCTGTTGGACATCGCGCATTTTGCGCTGCAACCCGGCGAGCGACTGTTCCTGAAGGGGCCGTCGGGTAGCGGCAAGACCACGCTGCTCGGACTATTGGGTGGTGTGCACCTACCGCAACAGGGCGAGGTAACCCTGTTGGGGCAGTCACTCAGCGAGTTATCCGCGCGCCAGCGCGACCGCTTTCGCGCCGAGCACAGCGGATACATTTTTCAGATGTTCAACCTGCTGCCTTATCTGTCGGTACTGGATAACGTGCTGCTGCCCTGTCGTTTCGCGCAGCAACGGCGCCAGCGCGCCGAGCAACGTCATGGCAGCCTGAACGCAGCGGCGATACACCTACTCCAAGGGCTCGGGCTGAATGACCCGGCACTGCTAAGCCGGCCAGCCACGGCGTTGTCGATTGGCCAACAACAGCGCGTAGCGGCAGCGCGCGCACTGATAGGCAGTCCGGAACTGGTGATTGCCGACGAACCCACCTCGGCGCTGGACGCTGACAGCCGCGAAGCCTTTATCAAATTACTCTTTGCCGAGTGCGCCGAAGCCGGCAGTAGCCTGCTGTTTGTTAGTCACGATACGGCCTTGGCACCGCTATTTGATCGCAGCCTCGCGCTGCCTGAGCTAAATCGTGCAGCCCTTGCGGAGGTAAACTGATGTACCTACTTCGTCTGGCGCTACAAAGTCTTAGCAATCGGCGGGTAACGGCGCTGCTTACGGTACTGGCGATCGCGCTTAGCGTAACGCTACTGCTGACCGTCGAACGAGTACGCAGCGAAGCCCGCGCCAGTTTCGCCAGCACCATCAGCGGCACCGATCTGATCGTTGGCGCTCGCTCGGGCTCGGTACAATTGCTGCTGTATTCGGTGTTCCGTATCGGTAACGCCACCAACAACATCCGCTGGGATAGCTACAACGACATCAGCACTTTACCGCAGGTGAAATGGGCCATCCCTATCTCCCTGGGGGATTCGCATCGCGGCTTTCGGGTGATGGGTACCGATCAGAGTTACTTCAGCCACTTTCGTTTTGGACGAGACAAACAGCTGAGCTTTAGCCAAGGGAAGGCTTTTGATGACCTGTACGACGCGGTCATAGGCGCAGATATCGCCCGCGAGCTGAACTACCAACTGGGTACCGAGTTGGTGCTAGCCCACGGCGCAGGCGCGGTCAGCTTTGTGAACCACGCGGACAAACCCTTTCGCGTCAGCGGTATTCTGACCAAGACCGGCACCCCGGTCGACCGCACCATTCATATCAGCCTGCAAGGCATCGAAGCCCTCCATGTCGATTGGCAACAGGGTATGCCCGCGCGCGGTAGCGCCCATGTTAGTGCCGATCAGGCGCGCGAACTGGACCTCACGCCCAGCGCCATTACCGCCATGTTACTGGGCCTGAATCGCCGCATCGACACCTTCGCGGTACAGCGGCAGGTCAATCAGTTTACCGGCGAGCCGTTATTGGCCATCATGCCCGGCGTGGCACTGCAAGAACTCTGGAGTCTGCTGAGCGTAGCGGAGAAGGCGCTGTTTTTAGTGTCTGCCTGCGTGGTTCTGACCGGTTTGGTGGGCATGTTGAGTGCCATTCTCGGCAGCCTCAATGAACGCCGCCGAGAAATGGCGATACTGCGTTCGGTTGGCGCCAAGCCTTGGCATATCTTTAGCCTGCTGGTGCTGGAAGCCATGGCACTCACCGCCAGCGGCATACTGCTCGGCTTAGCGTTGTTGTACCTGGGGCTTTGGCTGGCGCAGCCAATACTTGAGCAACAATATGGCCTGTTTATGCCGCTTGGCTGGCCAAGCCCTGCCGAATGCAAACTATTGGCGGCGATTCTGCTAGCCAGTTTGTTACTAGCCTGCATCCCCGCATGGCGAGCTTACCGGCTAGCGCTGGTAGATGGCCTGTCGATCAAAACCTGAGGAAGTATCTCGTGCGCGCCTTGATGAAAGTACCACTATTATCGCTGCTGCTAATGGCGAGCCTGTCTGCGAACGCTGCTCGCGAACTAAGCTGGGACGCCTTAATTCCCGTTGGTACTTCAGAGCAATTCGGCATGCCCGCAGCCATGCACGATTTATCGCAGCTGGCTGACGTACTCAGTGAAAACGCCGACACAGGCGGAACCAGCAGCTCCATCATGGATCAGCAGCAACCCCAAGCGCCAACGGTTACCGAGCTGGATGGCCAAGAGGTCAAGTTGCCGGGGTACATAGTGCCGCTGACCCTCACCGACGAGAACCGCGTAACAGAGTTTCTACTCGTACCTTACTTTGGCGCCTGCATTCACGTGCCGCCGCCGCCATCGAATCAAATCGTGCTGGTGCAGAGCAAGGAAGGCATAGCCTTAGACGCCGCGTATGTACCCTTCTGGATAACCGGCACCTTGCACGTCGAGCAAAGCGAGAGCGAGCTGGCCAGCGCCGGGTATCGTCTCAGCGCCAGCAAAATTGAAGTATTCGAGTACTGAGCGAATGCCGCTCAATCAAGGCGAGGCCTGCGCAGCGGCCGCGGCGTTGCGCAGCGACTGTACTTGCCGCCGCTGCTCCGCGTTACCGGGTCGGGTTTGCGCCAGCGTTGCTTGCATAGCAGGCCAGTCAGCCTGCTGGTACTGCAAATAAGCCACCTGCAGCCAATAGTCTGCATCGCCACTTTGCTGAGCTAATTGTTGCCAGGCGCTCAATGCCTGTTCGCGATCACGCGAGGCCTGCCAGAGTTGGGCTAGCCGCAACTGATGTTCACGATCAGCCGGCAACAACTTTTGCTTGATCAAGGCATTCAGTAAACGCGCGGCCTGCCAAGGCGCGCCGGCTTGCGCGTGCATAGCAACCAGGTTATTCAGATCAGTTGCACGCAGCCCTACCCCGCCTTCATAGGCGAGCCGTAAGGTCGCTGCGGCGTCGGTCTGCTGCCCGGCCATGCTCTGCATACTGGCGAGCTGTCGCCAGCCTTCGCTGTTAGTCGGCGCGCGGCGCACCAATACTTGCAACCAGTTAACAGCCTCGCCGTAACGCTCAAGCTCATAATTCATACCAGCCAAAAGCTGATACCAGACATCATCTGCAGCCGGATTGGCACGGACAATCTGTTCCGCCAACGGAATCGCTTTGCGGTACTGCTTAAGTTCGCGATAGGCCTGCACCAGCATGCGGCGCGTTTCCAGCGGGAGGTTGCCCTCGCCTTCTGCTTCCAGCAGCCTCACCGCCTCCTGATAGCGGCCCTGTTGCACCAGCAGCTGCGCCAGATTGCGGCGGTCCTGCTGCGCGGCCTCGCTACTCAACTGATCCTGCGCCAGCCCTTGTTGCAGCCACCGAATAGCCGCTGCGTAATCTTCGCGCTCAATGGCCAGATAGCCCAAACGCTGCTGCACCAGTGCCTGCTCCACTGAACCGGCACTGGTGCTTTTTAAAACATCATTGAGCGCACGTCCGGCTCCACTCAAATCCCCCGATTGCTGCGCCGTACGCGCTGACTCCAGTGCAACGAATACCTTGGGATCAATCTGTTGCGCCTGCGCCAGCGTGGCCAAAAAACACAGTAGCAGTACTGTATAGCGCATCAGCGTTTCCCCTTGGCCAAGCGAAAATACAGCGTCTTGGTGGCCTCACGTGCAACAGCATTGCCGTTCTCGCGCCGCGGCGCAAAGCGCCAGCGACTGGCCGCACGCCGGGCCTCGCGTTCAAATACCCCAGGCGGCTCTGAGGCTGTTACTCGCAGGTTCTCTACCTTGCCATCCGGGGTAATGGTAAAGCGCAAGGTAACCTCACCTTCGATACCCGCAGACAACGCGCGGCGCGGGTAATTGGGCGGCACATCGACGAGCGGGGTCACTTCTTCGGCGGTGCCGGGCGGTGGAGCTGCAGCCGGCGCAGGGGCCGGAGTGGGAGCCGGCGCGGGTGCAGCCGGCGCGGGTCGCAGGTTACTCTGCGTTGGTGCCACGCTCAGACTCATACTGCTTTGCAACTGCGGTACTTCTATCTGCAGTTGCAGCTGGGGAGCTTGCTGTGGCGTTGACGCATCAAGCCGGGGCTCTTCTACGGGCTCCGGTGGTTGTGGACGCTCTGGACGTTGCAATTGCTGCGTCTGATCTTCGCTGGCACTGTCACTGACACTGCGCACAACGCCAATGCGTAGTAGCTCTTCTGGCATCTCGGCATCATCCTGCGGCGGCATGATCAGCACCACCATCAGCATGAACAGCGCCAACGCCACCAGCACTGCGCCAAGAAAACTCAGCAAAAGTCGCATCAGCGACCTTCTACCGTGGCGGCCAAAGCGACGGCCTCAACGCCAGCCAGCTTGGCTTGGTCCATCACCCGAATCACCAGACCGCTACGTGCGTCTTTGTCAGCCTGCACCACCACAGTGCTATCGGGTTGGTCCACCCGCATACGCTCAACGGCTGCACGTACCGCACGAATATCTACCTGCTTGCGATCGATCCAAATTTCACCGTCGGCACTCACGGCAATCAGAATATTACCCTTGGGTTGCTCTGCTGCGCTGGCAGCCGAGGGCCGCTCGACGCTGATGCCGGACTCCTTGATAAAGGAGCTGGTAACAATAAAGAAAATCAGCATGATGAAGACGATATCCAGCATCGGCGTTAAGTCGATACCGGCCTCTTCATCAGCCGTGCTGTGATGCCTGCGCATGCGCATCGGCGCGCTCCTATTCGTGACGCAAGCGGTCAGACAACCGCTGCAAAGCCCGCCGCGACTGTTGATCCAGTCGCGCCAAGCAAAATAATCCGCTGATGGCGATAACCATCCCGGCCATGGTGGGTACCGTTGCGCGAGATACTCCGGCCGCCATTGCGCGGGGGTTACCGTTGCCGCTCAGAGCCATTACGTCAAATACCTGGATCATCCCGCTCACAGTGCCGAGCAACCCCAGCAAAGGACACAAAGCGATCAGCACCCGCACCATAGGCAAGTACTGGTTCAAACGTTGCCGCGCCTGCGATAACCAGGCGCTACGAATGTGCCTAGCGGCAAGACTGCGGCGTTCACCGCGATCCTGCCAGGCTTGTTGGTAGTCTTTCGCGTGACTTGGAAACACCCGCGCCAGAAACCACAAACGCTCCAGCATCAAGGTCCACAGCAGCACAGTAGCCAGCAAGATGCCCCAGAGCACCCAGCCGCCACTATCGAGAAAGTCCTGTAGATGCCAAAAGGCTTCAGTCACGCGGCTTTTCTCCACCGCCCAAATGCAGCGCGATCAGTCCGGCACTTTGCTGCTCAAGCAATTGAATCAACGCCTTGCTACGCGCGGCCACCAGACTGTGCAAAAACAACAATGGAATGGCGGCAACCAAGCCCAGCACAGTGGTAACCAGGGCCTGTGAAATACCGTCGGCCATCAGTTTGGGATCGCCGGTGCCGTATTGGGTGATCGCCTGAAAGGTAGCGATCATCCCTGTGACCGTGCCCAGCAGACCAAGCAACGGCGCTACTGCCGCCAACAGCTTGATCAACCCCTGCCAGCGCTCTAACGAGGGGGTTTCCTTGAGAATCGCCTCATCCAGTTTGAGCTCAAGGGTATCCAGCTCTTCCAGCCGCGGCTGGTTGCCGATGACGCTCAGCACCCGACCCAGCGGATTATTGCTCTGCAGGTTATCGAGATCGGCCGCCTGCCGGTCAACCCGGCGCTGCACGCTCTGCAACCAAACCAACCGCACCAGCGCCAGCAGAATACCCAGCACGCCCAAAACAATGATCACATAGCCGACGATGCCACCCTGCATCACCCGCTCAAGCAGCTTAGGCGTACGCTGTTGCTGCTCAATAACATTGCCGCGCGATGGATCAAGCCAGAGGTCGGCCATGCCGTCGCGTGGAGCAACAAAGTCAGCAATCAAGCCGGTACCGTCAGGCTGCCGTTCGACGGCCAGCAATTGCTGACTGTCTGGCTGATAGCTCAGATACTGCCCTTCACTGAGCGCTACAAAAGGCCCGACACTGACCACCGGCTGCTGTCGGTGCTGGCCATGGCGATCCACCACTTGTGTGTCATAACGACTGACTTCACCACTCGCCGTCATATCCTGTTGCAGCCGATACCAGAATTGCTCTAGTTGCTCGACCTGCGGGATACGCTGACTTTGCGCCAGCGCATCCAGCTCTTCCAGACGTTCAGGGAAACGGCTGTTGAGCAAAGAATCCTGCCATTGGCTGCGGGTATCGCCAGCGCCTTGCCGCACCACACCAAACAGCTCACCTAAATTTCCACTGCGCTCGGTCAACTCAGCCTTGATCGCCGCCAACGCCGCACTTTGCTGCTCGAACTGCGCATCCAATGCATCTGCCTTGGCTTGCAGCGCATCGCGTTCGCTCACCGTAGTGCTCATGCGTTGTTGCTGCTGGCCACGTTCGCGTATAAACACCTGCTCACGCTCACGCATTTGCGCCTCTTCTGCGCTGCGAGCTTCACGAATGTTGCGCAACAGATCCTGCTTACTGGGGCTTTGCGCTTGAGCTTGGCTCAAGGGCAACAAGATCAGTAACAAACATCCCATCCAAATAGGCCTCATGGCGCCACCTCCTGACTAACCGCAGGCAAAGGCAGGCGCAGCATCACCGGCATCTGTTCGGTACGAGCAATCGCTAAGCCCTGCTCAAGGGTGCGCCGATAACCACTGGGCAATACTTGCCAGCTCTGGCGTGTCATATCCCAATAGCCTTGTTCCTGGCCATCCAGTGTTTGATAGAACAGCATCAAGCGACCTAGCCGCAGAAACTCTACTATGCGCCCTTCTTCACCCCGTGCCAGCTCGCCTCGCCAGGCTTCCAGCGTGCGGCCGTAATCGCTTTCTATTTGATAAGCCTCAAGCACCCGGCGATACAGTTCGGCCACGCTGACCTCCGGATCGACCAGCAAGTCTTGCAGCCGCGCCACGCGGTCTTGGCGCTCTTCAGGCAAAAACGGCAGGTCGACCGCAATGAACTGCTCTAACGATTCCACCATGCGGCGAATCAACGGACGCATCTCGGTCTGGGTGTGTTCAATACTACCCAGCTGCTCACGCAGACTATTCAGCTCGTGCTGCTGCTGATCAACGACCTTTTCCATGCGGTTGTTGTATTCGCCCAATTGGCTGATCTGCTGATTGGCTTGCCGGTATGCCTCGAGCGCACTGCGAGCCGCATCGTCGAGTTGCTCTATGCGCCGCTGCGAATCAACCGCGGCAGAGGTCAGCGCACCGCTCTGCTCCTGCGCTTGCTGCACCGCCTGCTGCGCCGGCACTGTCAGCGGCAGGCAAAGCAAGGCTATTAGCCAAACTGCTCTCATTGATATTCTCCCCGGGGAGTGTTGGCCTGAGGTGGCCGCCAAAAGAGAACCATTATCATCTTTGAATGACCAGACTACAACCACCAGGCTAACTCAGTCAGTCTTGCTCCAGATCAATATCCGCTGCAGGGCTGCCGCGTAAAGTCACCTCAACGAACACTGAGGAGACAAACCCATGCCACGCACTATCCAAAAACACATTGCTTTATTGCTGGTCGCCCCAGCGTTGCTTGCCGCCTCTTTCAGTGCCAGTGCCTACCAGGCTGGCGACGCGATCATACGCTTGGGCGCCGCAGCGGTTGATCCGCAGGAAGACAGCGGCAATGTCGACATCGGTGGCGTTGATACAGGTTTGACTGTGGGCGTCGACAGCGACGTGCAAATGGGCATAACCGGCACCTACATGCTGACCGACCACGTCGGTATCGGCCTGCTGGCAGCCACACCATTCCAGCACAGCATCAATCTGAACGGCGTCGGCAAACTCGCAGACATCAAACACCTGCCACCGACCGTGACCCTCCAGTATTTCCCGCTGGACAGCAAATCAGGCGTACAGCCTTATGTCGGCGCAGGCATTAACTACACCGCGTTTTTCGACGAAGAATTTACCGGCGCTAACAAGCAGGCTGGCTTCAGCGATCTGGAACTAGATAACTCATGGGGGTTGGCGCTGGAAGCCGGGCTGGACTACCAGCTGGCTGAGCATCTATTGCTGAACGCATCCGTGTGGTACGCCGACATAGACACCGAGGCCAACTTTAAAGTCGGCGGAGTCAAGAGTAGCGTGGATGTGGATATCGATCCTTGGGTCTACATGGTTGGCTTGGGCTATAAGTTCTAAGCGACTTAACTACCCTTCCACTACCCTTTCGGCGCCAGCAAGTCATCCAGCCCCGCACGCCATGCGCGGGGTTTAATGCCGAAAGCATGCAGCAGACGCCGCCCATTCAGCGCGGCATTCTGCGGTTCAAATTGTGCGGCAAGCTGCGCTGAATAGGCTACCGGCTCAATAACCGGGTCCCGAGACAACAGCTCCTGCGTGCGCAACTCTTGCCCTAGGCTCATCGCCAAACTGATCCAGCTCGAGACCTCAGCACTGCCATAATGATAAACGCCATAGGTCTCGGACTGACAATCCAACTGCTTGATCACCGCTAACAAGACGCGCGCGGCGTCGGCCACCGGCGTCGGGTTACCCCGCCACTCTTCTGCCAGTTCGACCTGCTGGCTTGCCTGCAGCTGGCCGACCAGCCGCATCAGCAGGCCATCCGATGACTGATCCAGCAACCAACTAAAACGCAACAACAGGTGACGCTTACAACGTTTGACCAACAGCCGATCCAGCGCCGCCTGCGCTGCGCCTTGCGCACCAATTGGCGTCAGCTCATCTTTCTCGGTATAGGGCGTCTTTTTTTCGCCATCGAAAATCCGCGTATTGGACAGCATGCACAGCAGCAGATCATGCTGCGCACAAGCATCAATCAAACGCTCGTTGAACAGCCGATGCGCAGCCAATTGATCAACATCAGGCGCAATCAGCTGAAACTGCTGATGATAGTGCGCCAGATTGATTACTGCGTCCGGCGCGAGTTCACCCAGCCAGCCATCAATAGCTTCCGGCAGCCAATCGACCGCCGTGGAGCTGACCTGCAGAAACTCTATGTCCTCTGCCGCGGCCTGCGTCACGAGAGACTGGCCCAGTAGTGATTCTTGCCCCAGCAGCAAAACCCGCATGCGCATGCTTAATTAACCCTTTATCCCGGTATCCGGTTCTAACATGCATTGTGCAGTGTCAATGACCGCACGTCACCTGTCAGGCTGAATGGAGTCAGGTATAGGTGATTAATTCTCGGCGCTCGGGAGCATCCAGATGCGGCACACTGTTGAAACTGCTCAGGCGCATTGAGCGTTGATTAAACACACAGTGGATTAAACCGGTATTACGCGTCTGCAGATTTAACTCAACCATGGTTTTGCTCGGCGCCTCCAGCAACTGCCGCACCAGCATAGCAATCGCCCCGCCGGAGCTGACCGCCAATACCCGCTGGCCTTTATAGCTCTGCATGATGTGCTCGCGCGCGCGCAGAACTCGCTGCTCAAAATCAGCCCAGGTTTCTGGCAGATCGCCTTCCAACCGGCCTTCCGACCAGAGCACAATGCCCTGCTTCAACCGCTTGAAGTAATCCGCCACGACCGGCTTGTCTGGTAACGCCTGCTCTGGATGTTGATCAAGAAAGGCGTGCAACACCGAGTGAAAGTTGAATTCATTGAGGTCAGGCAGCACCTCAAACGCCGGATTAGCAATACCTAGACCTTCGCAAATACCCTGAGCGGTCTCCCGATGCCGCACCATGTCACCAGTGATGATCTGGTCAAACTGCATACCCTGCGCGCTGAAATAATCGCCCAGCAAACGCGCCTGCTGGTGGCCCTTTTCGGACAACAGGTCATAGTTGTCTGAGCCAAAGGAAGCTTGGCCATGACGCACAAAATACACTTCTGACATTGATGAACCCTTTTCCGCTAACAATCAAAGACAACCCGCGCACGCCCGCATAGCTGATTAGGCTGCAACGTTTTTCACGAGCCATAAAAAAACCCGGCAGACCGGGGAAATTCATCCTAGGTCATGCCGGGTTATGGCGACAGCTACATTCTAGAACGGAATGTCGTCATCAAAGCTGTCGTAATCCGGAGCTGGCTGCTGCGGCGCCTGCTGAGGCTGCTGCGGTTGCGCTGCCGGTTGCTGCTGTTGAGGCGCTGGGCGCGAAGGCTGCTGTTGACGCGGGGCGGCATTTTGCTCGCCACCGGACGGGCGGCCATCCAACAATTGCATCTGGCCGCCGATATCGACAACGATCTCAGTGGTGTAACGCTTAACGCCGTCTTTTTCCCACTCGCGGGTCTGCAAACGGCCTTCAATGTAGAGCTTGGAGCCCTTGCGCGCATATTCGCCGACCACTTCAGCCAGGCGGCCAAAGAACACCACGCGGTGCCATTCAGTGCGCTCTTGCTGCTGACCGGTTTGCTTGTCTTTCCAGCTGTCGCTGGTAGCCAGAGTGACATTGGCAACCGCGTTGCCGTTGGGCATGTAACGCACCTCGGGATCACCACCGACATTGCCGATCAAAATTACTTTATTGACGCCTCTGGCCATTCCTATTCTCCTGGTATGTCTGCCGTGATCAAACGGGCGCTACAACTCGGTCCAGCGCCTCACGATCCAGCTCTTTGCTATCGACTTTTATGTATGCAGCGACTTCTTCCGCCACTATGAATGCTTCTGCCACACCCGGCACGGCCAGCAGGTTATCCGATAAGGAAGCATCCTGCGCCTGAGCGGGAGTCAGTGTCAGCCGGTAGCTGGTCACGTATGGCGGTTCGTTCATGGTAACACCAATAACCAGCCACGACAGCGCCAAGAGCCCGCATCCAGCAAACACTCCAAGCAAGCCAAAATGACCGAATATCCAACCACCCATAACGCCGCCCACCGCGGCACCGGCGAACTGACTGGTGGAGTAAACCCCCATCGCCGTGCCCTTACCTCCCGCCGGGGCGATCTTACTTAACAAGGAGGGTAACGTGGCCTCCAGCAGGTTAAAACCGACAAAGAACAATACTATAGTCGTCACCAGCCAAGGCAACGAATCCATGCTCAACCAGAACATGGGTTGCACCAACAGTAAGAGCGCAATTGCCCCCAATACCACACGTTTCATCTGCCGCTGTTTCTCGGCATAAATGATGAACGGCACCATGCCGAAGAACGATATCAGCAGCGCCGCAAGATAAACCCACCAATGCTCCTCTTTAGGCAAATGCGCGTGCTGCTGCAAAGCCAGCGGTACGGCAATGAAAGTAGCCATGAGAATCGCGTGCAGCGAAGCAATACCGTAATTTAATCGCAACAGATCGGCGTTACGCAGCGCCGGCATAAAAGCCGCACGCACCACACCCGCCTCGCGATGGCGCAGCGGTGTCTGCGGCGTGGGCACGCAAAACACCACCAATAACATGCCGATCACAGCCAGAGCACTGGTCGAGAGAAACACACCATGCAGCCCTGCCATACCCGCAATCACCGGGCCGGCCACCATGGCAACGGCAAACGCGCTGCCGATGCTCATGCCGATCATCGCCATTGCCTTGGTTCGGTTCTGCTCCTGGGTCAGGTCTGCCACCAGCGCCATCACGGCGGCAGCGATCGCGCCTGCACCCTGTAGAACTCGACCGGCAATCACTTGCTGAATGCTGTCAGCCTGCGCAGCAACCAAACCACCCAGCGCAAACAGCAACAACCCAAACAGGATCACCGGTTTGCGACCGATACGGTCCGACAACATGCCAAAGGGGATTTGCAGAAATGCCTGAGTCAGACCGTAACAACCGATCGCCATGCCAATCAGAACGGGGGTCGCTCCCGAAAGGCCTTGACCATAAGTGGCCAGTACCGGGAGCACCATAAACAAACCTAGCATGCGAAACGCAAACACCATCGCCAGCGATATCGCTGCGCGACGCTCCAACGGGCTCATGGAATCGGCCTGATGCATGACTGCTCCAAAAAAACCGCGATTTTACCACGGCATGCACGCCGTGCACTGTATTTGCCGGCGACTATATGACACACCCCGTTACATTGCCGACTGCCAGCGAAAAAACGTCACTGTCTTTGCTCGCAACACCCCCGACAACGTATAATTACCCGCTTTGCTGGCTGGGGGTTAATGGGCTGTGGATACTATCGTGATTCGTGGGGCTCGCACCCACAACCTGAAGAACATAGACCTCGATCTACCGCGCGACAAACTGATCGTAATTACCGGCTTGTCCGGCTCCGGCAAGTCTTCGCTGGCGTTCGATACCCTCTATGCCGAGGGACAACGTCGCTATGTTGAGTCGCTGTCGGCCTACGCCCGCCAGTTTCTGTCAATTATGGAAAAGCCCGATGTGGACCACATCGAAGGCCTGTCGCCGGCGATTTCCATCGAGCAGAAGTCGACCTCGCACAACCCGCGTTCCACCGTCGGCACCATTACTGAGATTTACGACTACCTGCGCCTACTGTATGCCCGCGTCGGCATCCCCATGTGCCCGGACCACAATTTACCCTTATCTGCGCAAACCATCAGCCAAATGGTCGATCAGGTCGTGGCTATGCCGGAAGGTCGCAAGCTGATGCTATTGGCACCGGTCATGCGTGAGCGCAAAGGCGAGCATTTGGCGGTAATCGATGAGCTACGCGCTCAAGGCTTCGTTCGCGCACGGATCGATGGGCGCATTTATGAGCTGGATGAAGCGCCCGCACTGGACAAGAAGCGCAAGCACAGCATTGAAGTCGTGGTTGATCGCTTCAAGGTACGCGGCGACCTGCAGCAACGTCTCGCCGAATCCTTTGAGACAGCCATTAGCTTGGCTGACGGCATCGCCATCATCGCGCCAATGGAAGGCGAGGAAGGTGAAGAAGTCACCTTTAGCGCGCGCTTTGCTTGCCCGGAGTGCGGTCACTCGATCAGCGAGCTGGAGCCACGACTGTTCTCCTTCAACAACCCTGCGGGCGCCTGCCCTGGCTGTGATGGTTTAGGGGTCAAGCAGTTCTTTGACCGCAAGCGCTTGGTCAATGGTGAACTGACGCTCGCCGAGGGCGCAATCCGTGGCTGGGATCGCCGAAACGTCTATTACTTCCAAATGCTCAGCTCCTTGGCCGAACACTACGGCATCAATCTGGATCTGGCTTTTGATGAGCTGCAGGAACCGCACCGCAAGCTGGTGCTAAGCGGCACGGGTAGCGATAAAGTACCTTTCCGTTATCTGAACGACCGTGGTGACGTAGTCCGCCGCGAGCATCCCTTTGAAGGCATCCTGCCTAATCTGGAACGCCGCTACCGCGAAACTGAATCGCAGAGCGTGCGTGAAGAACTATCCAAGTACCTCAGCACGCAACCTTGTCCAGACTGCCACGGCACTCGTTTGCGCCGTGAAGCCCGCCACGTATTCATCGATGATCGCAACCTGCCGGGCGTCACGACATTACCAGTCGGTGCGGCTGCGGAGTACTTTGGACAGTTAACGCTGGAAGGTAACCGTGGCGAAATCGCCGAGAAGATCCTTAAGGAAATTCGTGCGCGATTAATGTTTTTGGTCAATGTCGGCCTCGAGTATCTGACACTGGATCGTAGCGCAGACACCCTGTCAGGTGGCGAGGCCCAGCGCATCCGTCTAGCCAGCCAGATCGGTGCCGGATTGGTTGGCGTTATGTATATTCTCGACGAACCCTCTATTGGCCTACACCAGCGCGACAACGAACGCTTGCTGAAAACTCTGACGCACCTACGCGAACTCGGCAACACAGTGATCGTGGTTGAACACGATGAGGACGCCATTCGCCTGGCTGACTACGTTGTCGATATCGGTCCCGGCGCCGGCGTGCACGGCGGTGAGATAGTCGCCAAGGGTACGCCTGAAGAAGTGATGAATAACCCCGATTCGCTGACCGGCCAATACCTGTCTGGCCGGATCAAGATCCCGGTACCCGCGCAACGCACACCAGTGCGCAAAGATCAGTGGCTTAAGCTGAAAGGCGCCTCCGGCAACAACTTGCAAAAAGTAGACCTGGAGATTCCAGTCGGCCTACTGACGTGCGTAACCGGCGTCTCTGGCTCGGGCAAATCAACGCTAATTAACAACACCCTGTACCCACTGACAGCCACTGCTCTGAATGGCGCAACAACCCTCGAAGCGGCCCCCCATAGCAGCTTTGATGGTATGCAGCATTTGGACAAAGTGGTCGATATTGATCAAAGCCCAATCGGTCGTACGCCCCGTTCCAACCCGGCCACCTACACAGGGATATTCACACCGGTTCGCGAACTATTTGCTGGCACACAGGAAGCGCGATCACGTGGTTACAAGGCTGGGCGCTTCTCTTTCAACGTGAAGGGAGGCCGCTGCGAAGCCTGTCAGGGCGATGGCCTGATCAAAGTCGAAATGCACTTTTTGCCCGACATTTACGTGCCCTGCGACGTCTGCAAGAGCAAACGTTACAATCGTGAAACCTTGGAGATAAAATACAAGGGCAAGAACATCCACGAAGTGTTGGAGATGACCATCGAAGAAGCCCGCGTGTTCTTCGAGGCAGTACCAGCGCTGGCGCGCAAATTACAAACCCTCATCGATGTTGGCCTGACCTATATACGTCTTGGACAATCTGCAACCACCCTGTCGGGCGGTGAAGCGCAACGCGTAAAATTGGCACGCGAACTGTCTAAACGCGATACCGGCAAAACACTCTACATACTCGACGAGCCCACCACCGGCCTGCATTTCGCTGACATCCAGCAACTACTGGTCGTTCTGCACCGGCTGCGCGATCATGGCAATACCGTAGTCGTGATTGAGCACAACCTGGACGTTATCAAAACGGCCGACTGGCTAGTTGATCTTGGTCCGGAGGGCGGCTCCAAAGGTGGACTGATTATAGCTACCGGCACACCAGAGCAAGTGTCTGCGATGCAGGTATCGCACACCGGCCGCTTTCTTGGGCCCGTTCTTGAGCGTGATCGCGACTAAAAGGCGCGGCATCTGAATACCTGAATACACAAAGCCCCGCATATGCGGGGCTTTGTGTTTGTACTGCAGTTGATCAGACGTTGCTCAGCGCAGCACGAACGCCTTCGCCATAATCCAAATGCACTTTATTGAAGTGCGCTATCTGGCGCTCGACAATAAACTCTGGCACTCCTTGCATCGCCGCTGCGATATTACTGAAAAGACGCGCCTTCTGAGCGGCGTCAAACAGCTGAAACAAAGCGCGGGGCTGCGAGTAGTCATCATTAGCTATTCTGTGATTGTATCGATCCGCTGAACCAGAAAGCGGTAACTCAGGCTCAGCGAACTGCGGGTCCTCTTTGGGCCCATTGAAAGAGTTAGGCTCATAATAAGCATCGGGGTTCGGCATATTAGCAGTAAACCGCATAGCTCCGTCTTTGTGGTAATGGTTAACCGGGCACTTGGGCGCGTTAACCGGAAGCGCCTCGTAATGGGTACCTATGCGATAACGGTGAGCATCAGCGTAAGAAAAGACCCGCGCCTGTAGCATCTTGTCTGGCGAGAAGCTAATTCCCGGAACAATATTGGAAGGCGAGAACGCAGCCTGCTCAACCTCGGAAAAATAGCTTTCGGGATTGCGATTTAGTTCGAGAATACCCACTTCGAGCAAGGGGAAGTCGCCATGCGGCCAAACCTTGGTCAGATCGAAGGGGTTATAAGTTACCTGCTCCGCCTGTGCCTCAGTCATCACCTGCACACACATGCGCCATTGCGGGAAATCACCACGCTCAATACTGCCGAACAGATCTTCCTGCGTGCTCTCCCGCGTTTGGCCTACGATCGCCGCGGCTTGAGCATTCGTCCAATGCTTGTGACCCTGCAGCGTTTTAAAATGAAACTTGACCCACACGCGCTGGTTTTCGGCATTAATAAAACTATAGGTATGTGAACCATAGCCGTTGATATGACGCACATCGGTCGGCAAGCCGCGATCAGACATCAATATGGTCACCTGATGCAGGCTTTCTGGTGACAACGACCAGAAATCCCACGCCGCGGTATTCGATCGCATATTGGTCTTCGGATGCCGCTTCTGGGTGCGAATAAAGTCAGAAAATTTGATTGGATCACGCACGAAGAAAACTGGGGTGTTGTTACCAACCAGATCCCAATTACCCTCCTCGGTGTAGAACTTAAGCGCAAAACCGCGAACATCCCGCTCGGCATCCGCCGCGCCCAGCTCACCGGCAACCGTGGAAAACCGAGCCAACAACTCGGTGCGTTTGCCTACCTCAGAGAACAGCCGTGCTTTTGTATACTTTGAAATGTCGTTGGTAATAGTCAGGCTGCCAAATGCACCCCAACCCTTGGCATGCACCACACGTTCAGGAATCCGCTCACGGTTCTGATGCGCAAGCTTTTCAATAAGCTGATAATCCTGCATCAGCAAAGGACCACGCTCACCGGCACTAAGTGAATTTTGGTTGTCCCCAATAGGATTACCGGCGCTGGTCGTCATGGTTCTCAATTCGGTCATTTAACTACTCCTGCTAGGCTGTTGTTAGCGCCCGGTATAAGCGGACGCATCCAGTATCGCGACCGCGAGGAGCAAGAACCAATATATTAAAGAGAGCGAGTCGATAGCCAAAAACTTTTACTGAAGAAAGGCTTTTTTCAGGCACAAAAAAACCGGTCAGAGACCGGTTTTTTTGAATTACTAACTGCTTACTCGTCCGCTGTTGCCAGCTCAGGACGGTCAACCAGCTCAACGTACGCCATAGGTGCGGCATCGCCTGTGCGGAAACCGCATTTCAGGATACGCACATAACCACCCGGACGGGTTGCATAACGCTTGCCCAGATCGTTGAACAGCTTGCCGACCGCTTCCTTGCTGCGGGTACGGTCGAAAGCAAGACGACGATTAGCAACAGTATCTTCCTTGGCCAAGGTGATCAGCGGCTCAGCAACGCGGCGCAGTTCCTTGGCTTTTGGCAGAGTAGTTTTGATCATTTCATTTTCGAACAGCGACACAGCCATATTCTGGAACATGGCCTTACGGTGTGCGCTGGTCCGACTTAGGTGACGACCACTTTTACGATGACGCATCTCTCAATTCCTCGGTGTCGAGACGATTAGGCCGAAACCTTATCGTCCTTCTTCAAGCTTGCAGGCGGCCAGTTGTCCAAACGCATACCCAGAGACAGACCACGAGAGGCTAGAACATCCTTGATTTCAGTCAGGGATTTCTTGCCTAGATTCGGGGTCTTCAGCAGCTCTACTTCGGTACGCTGGATCAGATCGCCAATATAGTAAATGTTTTCAGCCTTCAGGCAGTTGGCCGAACGGACAGTCAGCTCAAGATCGTCCACCGGACGCAGCAGGATAGGATCGATTTCATCTTCCTGTTGCTCTACCACCGGCTCCTGATCACCTTTCAAATCAACAAAGGCAGCCAGTTGCTGTTGCAGAATAGTCGCAGCACGGCGAATGGCTTCTTCAGGATCCAACGTACCGTTGGTCTCCAGATCGATAACCAGCTTATCCAGGTTGGTACGCTGCTCAACACGTGCACTTTCTACTACATACGCAACGCGGCGAACCGGCGTGTAAGTAGCATCCAGCTGCAAGCGGCCAATGGAACGACTTTCGTCCTCATCAGACTGGCGCGCATCGGATGGCTCGTAACCGCGGCCACGAGCTACCGTCAACTTCATGTTCAGCTCACCGTTCTCCGCCAGCGTCGCAATTGCGTGCTCGGGGTTAACGATCTCTACATCATGATCCAACTGAATATCGGCAGCAGTCACCAAGCCTGGGCCTTTCTTGGAAAGGCTCAGAGTTACATGATCACGACCGTGCATGTTGATCGCCAACCCTTTCAGGTTAAGCAGGATCTCGATGACATCTTCCTGAACGCCTTCGATGGCACTGTACTCATGCAAAACGCCGTCGATTTCCGCCTCTACCACGGCACAGCCGGGCATGGAGGAGAGCAAAATGCGGCGAAGCGCATTGCCCAGGGTATGACCGAAACCACGTTCCAACGGCTCAAGAGTAATCTTGGCACGCATGGGCGAGGTTTCCTGTACGTCGATGTGACGTGGTGTTAGAAACTCGGTAACCGAACTTTGCATGGGGGCACCTTTTGCTGTCTGTCGCTTACTTGGAGTAAAGCTCGACGATCAAGTTTTCGTTGATGTCAGCGTACAAATCACTCCGTGAGGGCAGGCTCTTGAACACGCCTTCTTTCTTGGCAGAGTCCACTTCAACCCACTCAGCCATACCGCGCTGAGCCGCCAGCTCCAGTGAGCCACTAATGCGCAACTGGTTTTTCGACTTTTCACGGACAGCGACCACATCACCTGGGACTACCAAGTAAGATGCAATGTTGACTGTTTTGCCGTTAACGCTAATAGATTTGTGGGAAACCAACTGACGCGATTCTGCGCGAGTGGCACCAAAACCCATGCGATAAACGACGTTATCCAGACGACGCTCGAGCAGTTGCAGCAGGTTCTCGCCGGTAGCGCCCTTCAGACGGGCAGCTTCCTTGTAGTAGTTGCTGAACTGACGCTCAAGAACGCCATAGATACGACGAACTTTTTGCTTTTCACGTAGCTGTGTGCCGTATTCCGACAGACGACCGCGACGCTGACCATGGACGCCCGGAGGGCTTTCCAATTTGCACTTAGTATCGAGAGCTCGAACGCCGCTCTTGAGGAACAAATCCGTGCCTTCGCGACGAGACAGCTTACACTTCGGACCAATATATCTAGCCATTATACCGTCTCCTGATTAAACGCGACGCTTCTTGGGCGGGCGGCAGCCGTTATGTGGGATAGGGGTGACATCAGTGATGCTGCTGATCTTGTAACCACAAGAGTTCAGTGCACGAACAGCTGATTCACGACCTGGGCCAGGGCCCTTCACACAAACGTCGAGATTTTTCAAACCATAATCCAGAGCTGCGTTACCAGCACGCTCGGCTGCAACCTGGGCAGCAAACGGTGTGCTTTTACGCGAACCACGGAAACCAGAGCCACCAGAGGTAGCCCAGCTCAGGGCGTTGCCCTGACGGTCAGTAATGGTAATGATGGTGTTATTAAAAGACGCATGGATGTGGGCGATCCCATCAACCACTGTCTTTTTTACTTTCTTACGAACACGAGCAGCAGGCTTAGCCATATCTGTATATTCCTTCGCAATTACTTACGGATCGGCTTACGCGGACCCTTACGGGTGCGAGCATTGGTCTTGGTGCGCTGACCGCGGACCGGAAGGCCCCGACGGTGACGCAGACCACGATAGCAGCCGAGATCCATGAGGCGCTTGACGTTCATATTGACCGTCCGGCGCAAGTCGCCTTCAACAATGTTTTTGGCAACTTCATTACGCAGAATATCAATCTGCTCTTCGCTCAGATCTTTGATCTTCGCTTCTGGTGCAATACCAGTAGTTGCACAAATTTTCTGTGCTTTGGTCTGACCAATACCAAAAATATAGGTCAGAGAGATAACAGTATGTTTGTTATCCGGGATGTTGACGCCTGCAATACGGGCCATCCAATTTACTCCGTCTGACAGCTACCTGACTCAACCCAAAACAACATTAGGTTGCTCGAAAAAGGGTGCAGTAGGGTAGCGCTAACAAAAACAAAATTCAACCACCCAGCCAAATTAATGGCCGGGTGGCGGTTATCCTGAGACGTAGTCTTAAATCAGAACCGGGGAATTAACCCTGGCGCTGTTTATGACGGGGCTCAGCGCTGCAAATCACACGTACGCAACCATTGCGACGGATGATCTTGCAGTTACGGCAAAGCTTCTTTACTGATGCTGCAACTTTCATAGCCGACTCCTGAAACCTGAATACTCAGCGGACCATGCCGCTGCCGTAACCTTTCAGGTTAGATTTCTTCAAAAGAGACTCGTACTGCTGAGAAACGAGGTGCGATTGTACTTGGGACATGAAGTCCATAACAACCACTACAACGATCAACAGCGAGGTCCCACCCAAATAGAAGGGCACATTAGCCGATACCACCAAGAACTGCGGCAACAGGCAAACAGCAGTCATATACAGGGCACCGAACAGGGTAAGACGGGTCAGCACGCTATCTATGTAGCGAGCCGACTGTTCACCCGGACGAATACCCGGAATAAATGCACCTGACTTCTTGAGGTTTTCCGCGACATCCTTCGGATTGAACATCAATGCTGTATAGAAAAAGCAGAAGAAAATAATCCCCGCACTAAACAGAATGATATTCAGCGGCTTACCCGGTCCAATAGCTTGCGTCACTTTTTGCAGCCATTCCATGTTGTCACCCTGGGCGAACCAGGTACCCAGCGACGCTGGGAACAACAAGATACTGCTGGCAAAAATCGCTGGAATAACACCAGCCATATTCACCTTCAGAGGTAAATGACTGGTCTGTGCGGCAAAAACCTTGCGGCCTTGCTGACGCTTGGCATAGTTGACCGTAATTCTGCGCTGTCCGCGTTCAACGAAAACGATGAACGCAATCATCGATATAGCCACGAGGCCAACACCGATCAGCGCGAAAATATTGATGGTGCCCAATCGCGCACCTTCAAAAGACTGCCCAATGGCGCTAGGCAACCCGGCAACGATGCCGGCAAAGATCAACATCGAAATGCCGTTACCGACACCCCTCTCAGTGATCTGCTCGCCCAACCACATCATAAACATCGCACCCGACACAAAGGTGGTGACAGCTATAAAGTAAAAACTGAAACCGGTATCGAAAGCGACGCCTTGACTGGCCAAACCTACCGACATACCAATAGCTTGAATAAAAGCGAGCAGCAGCGTCAGATAACGCGTGTACTGGCTAATTTTCCGGCGACCGGACTCCCCTTCCTTTTTCAACTGTTCCAGCGATGGGCTCACCGCTGTCATTAGCTGCATTATGATAGATGCAGAAATGTAAGGCATGATGCCAAGAGCGAAGATACTCATCCGCTCCAAGGCACCACCGGAAAACATGTTGAACAGACTAAGGATCGTCTCTTCATTCTGTTTGAACAGATCAGCCAGACGATCAGGGTTTATGCCGGGAACCGGAATATGCGCCCCGATACGGTAAACGATGATCGCGAGGAACAGAAAGCGCAGGCGCCCCCAGAGTTCACTCAAGCCACCTTGATTCATTCCAGAAAGAGCGCCTTGCTTAGCCATTTATTCCTCGAACTTGCCGCCAGCTGCTTCGATTGCTGCACGTGCGCCTTTAGTAGCCATCAGGCCTTTGACGTTGACCGCTTTGGTCACATCGCCGGACAAGACGATCTTGGCACGTACAAACTTGTTGCCAATAATATTGGCATCTTTCAGAGCCTGCAGGTCAATCACATCAGCATCGAGCTTGTTCAACTCGCTGGTGCGAATTTCAGCAGTCACCATGGCAATCTTGGAAGTGAAGCCGAACTTCGGCAGACGGCGGTGCAAAGGCTGCTGACCACCCTCGAAACCAGGGGCAACGGTGCCACCGGAACGAGAGCTCAGACCCTTGTGACCACGGCCGGCTGTCTTGCCCAGACCACTACCAATACCGCGGCCTACGCGCAGCTTATTACGGCGTGCGCCCGGCGCGGAGCGCAGATCATTCAGTTTCATGTCTTAACCCTCTACCCGAACCATGTAGGAGACCTTATTGATCATCCCACGAACGGCCGGAGTATCTTCGACCTCGACGGTGTGATTGATCCGACGCAAACCTAAGCCCTTAACGCAGAGCTTATGGTTAGGCAGACGACCAACAACACTTTTGAACAGGGTCACTTTAATTTTTTCGCTAGCCATGTCCATTTACCCCACGATGTCTTCAACGGTCTTGCCGCGCTTGGCCGCTACAGACTCGGGAGACTGCATCGACTTCAGACCCTTGTAGGTAGCCTGAACGACGTTAACCGGATTAGTGGAACCGTAACACTTGGCCAGAACGTTATGAACGCCAGCGGCTTCAAGAACGGCGCGCATTGCACCACCGGCGATAACACCGGTACCTTCAGACGCAGGCTGCATGTAAACCTTGGAAGCGCCGTGAGCAGCGCGAACAGGGTACTGCAACGTAGAGCCATTCAGGTCAACCTGAATCATATTACGACGAGCGGCTTCCATGGCTTTCTGGATAGCAGCAGGCACTTCACGTGCCTTGCCGCGACCGAAACCCACACGACCTTTACCGTCGCCCACTACCGTCAAAGCAGTGAAAGCGAAGATACGGCCGCCTTTTACAACTTTGGCAACGCGGTTAACTTGAACAAGTTTCTCAATATAACCTTCGTCGCGCTTCTGATCGAAATTAGCCATAGATCTACCCTTAGAATTCCAGCCCGCCTTCACGAGCGGCGTCGGCCAGCGCTTTAACGCGACCATGATACTTGAAGCCGGAACGGTCGAAGGAGACCCGAGTTACACCGGCGGCCTTGGCGCGCTCAGCAACCAGAAGGCCGACTTTTTTGGCGGCTTCGATATTGCCAGTACTACCGCTGCGCAGGTCCGAATCCAGCGTGGAGGCGCTAGCCACCACGGTGGAGCCATCTGCAGAGATCACTTGTGCGTACATGTGCTGCGAAGAACGGTACACGCACAGACGAACGGCTTCCAATTCACGCATTTTCAAGCGCGATCGGCGAGCGCGACGGAGACGAATAACTTTTTTATCGCTCATTTGCTATGCCCTACTTCTTCTTGGCTTCTTTACGACGCACGACCTCATCGGAGTAGCGAACACCCTTGCCCTTATAGGGCTCTGGGCGACGGAAATCACGAATTTCCGCGGCTACCTGGCCGACCAGCTGCTTGTCGATACCTTTGATAATAATGTCAGTCTGGCTCGGGGTTTCAGCGGAAACGCCCTCAGGCAGCTGATAGTCGATCGGGTGGGAGTAACCCAGAGCCAGGTTGAGAACCTGACCTTTAGCCTGAGCCTTATAACCCACACCAACCAGCTGCAGCTTGCGCTCGAAGCCCTCGGTAACACCGACAACCATATTGTTGACCAACGCACGAGTGGTACCGGCCATAGCCTGGTTCACACTACCTGGACGGGCCGCGAAACGCAGCAGGCCATCTTCGTGGACAACTTCAACCAATGGATGGAGGCTCAGATCCAGGCTACCTTTGGCACCCTTGATTGACAGCTCCTGACCATCCAATTTTACTTCTACACCCTGTGGTAATTTGACAGGGTCTTTAGCGACGCGAGACATCGTAACCCCCTATCAGAATACGGTGCAGAGCACTTCACCGCCGATACCGGCAGCGCGAGCGGCGCGATCAGTCATCACACCTTTATTGGTGGAGACGATCGAAACACCCAGTCCACCCTTGACCTTAGGAATCTGGTCAACGGACTTGTACTGGCGCAGGCCTGGACGGCTTACGCGCTTCAGATCTTCGATAACTGGCTTGCCTTCGAAGTATTTAAGTTCGATGGACAGGGTTGGCTTAACCTCGCCTGCCACTTCGTAACCGGCTACATAGCCTTCTTCGACCAGTACTTTGGCGACAGCCACCTTCAGCTTTGCCGCAGGCATGCTGACGCTGGACTTCTCAGCCATCTGGGCATTACGGATACGGGTCAGCATATCTGCTAACGGGTCCTGCATACTCATGGGCTTTGTGCTCCTGAAACTGAGTAATTAAGGTTTGGATTACCAGCTGGCCTTGACCAGGCCTGGTACGTCACCGCGCATGGCTGCTTCGCGCAGCTTAATGCGGCTCAGACCAAACTTGCGGTATACACCGTGCGGACGACCAGTAATGCGGCAGCGGTTACGCTGACGAACTGGGCTGGCATCGCGCGGCAATTTTTGCAAAGCAACCTGGGCAGACCAACGCTCTTCAACAGAGGCGTGGATGTTGCCAATGGTAGCCTTTAGCTCAGCACGCTTGGTAGCGTACTTGGCAACCAGACGAGACCGTTTGGCCTCGCGGTTTTTCATACTGACTTTAGCCATTTACCTGACTCCTAGTTACGGAACGGGAAGTTGAACGCACGCAGAAGCGCACGACCTTCGTCGTCAGTCCGAGCCGTTGTAGTCAAGGTAATGTCCAGACCACGCAGCGTATCGATTTTATCATAATCGATCTCTGGAAAAATGATCTGTTCCTTGACGCCCATGCTGTAGTTACCCCGGCCGTCAAACGACTTAGCGTTCAGACCACGGAAGTCACGAACACGCGGCAGGGAAATCGCCAGCAGACGATCGAGGAATTCGTACATCTGTTCGCGGCGCAGAGTTACCTTTACGCCAATCGGCCAGCCGTCACGAATTTTGAAGCCGGCAATGGATTTACGCGCATAAGTCACGATGCCTTTACGGCCTGTGATCTTCTCGAGGTCAGCCACTGCATGTTCGATGATCTTCTTGTCACCGACAGCTTCGCCAAGGCCCATGTTCAGGGTGATCTTGGTGATCTTCGGCACTTCCATTACGTTCTTCAAGCCCAGTTCTTCTTGGAGCTTGGGAACGATGGTAGTGCTGTATGTTTCTTTTAATCTCGCCATGGTAAGCACCTAGATTCTCAAGCGTCGACGGCTTTTTGCGTCGACTTGAAAATACGAACCTTCTTACCGTCTTCGACCTTAAAACCGATACGATCGGCTTTGCTGGTCTCCGGATTGAAGATAGCCACGTTGGAGACGTGGATTGGCGCCTCCTTCTCAACAATACCGCCTTGCGAACCAGCCATGGGGTTAGCCTTGGTATGGCGCTTGACGATGTTGACACCAGAAATAAGCAGGCGTGAATCATCCCCAACTTTCAGGACTTTACCGCGCTTGCCTTTATCTTTTCCGGCGATGACGATTACGTCGTCGTCACGTTTAATCTTTTGCATGACCGGGCTCCTTACAGCACTTCGGGCGCGAGGGAAACGATCTTCATAAACTGCTCATTACGCAGTTCACGAGTCACCGGCCCAAAGATGCGGGTACCGATCGGCTCATTTTTTGTATTGAGCAGAACGGCTGCGTTGCCATCAAAACGGATCAGCGAACCGTCCGCACGGCGTACACCGTGACGGGTACGCACGATGACCGCATTAAGCACCTGGCCTTTCTTTACTTTGCCGCGTGGAATCGCTTCCTTCACGGTCACCTTGATGATATCGCCAATGCCGGCGTAGCGACGGTGAGAACCGCCCAGAACCTTGATACACATAACGCGACGTGCACCACTGTTATCAGCTACATCCAACATGGATTGAGTCTGAATCATAACTTTCTCCGACCCTTAAATAATCCGCTAAACAGCGCGGGGCTTTAAACTTGCGCCGCGCGCTCGTCGATCTGAACCAGATCCCAGCTCTTGGTTTTAGCCAAGGGACGGGTTTCCCGGATAGTAACCAGATCGCCAATGCGGCAGTCATTGTTCTCATCGTGCGCTTTGAGCTTGGTAGAGCGCGTCACGTACTTACCGTACAGTGGGTGCTTTTCCTGGCGCTCGATGAGCACAGTGACGGTCTTGTCCATCTTGTTACTGACCACACGACCAGTAACGGTACGAACTGTTTTGTTCTCGGCCATGATCAGTTACCACCCTTCTGATTGAGCACAGTCTTGACGCGAGCGATGTCGCGCTTGGTCTGCTTCAGCAGATGGGTCTGACCAAGCTGACCAGTTGCCTTCTGCATGCGCAGGTTGAACTGATCGCGTAGCAGAGTGAGCATCTGTTCATTCAGCTGCTCAGCAGATTTTTCACGAAGTTCTGTCGCTTTCATTACATCACCGTCCGCTTAACAAAGGTGGTAGCGAGAGGCAGCTTGGCAGCGGCAAGGGCAAATGCCTCGCGAGCCAGCTCTTCGGAAACACCTTCAATCTCGTAAAGGATCTTGCCAGGGCGAATCTGAGCAACCCAATACTCGACGTTACCCTTACCTTTACCCATCCGCACCTCGAGAGGCTTCTTGGAGATAGGCTTATCGGGGAAAACCCGAATCCAGATTTTACCGCCACGCTTAACGTGACGAGTCAGGGCGCGACGAGCCGCTTCGATCTGACGCGCAGTCAGACGACCCCGACCCACGGCTTTCAGACCGTACTCACCGAAGCTCACCTTGCTACCACGATGCGCCAAGCCACGGTTGTGGCCGGTCATCTGCTTGCGGAACTTCGTACGCTTTGGTTGTAACATGTGCGTACCCCTTACTTAGCAGCTTTTTTCTTGGTCGCGACGGCTTTGGTTTCTTCCTGGAGACCACCAATGATCTCACCCTTGAAGATCCAAACCTTCACACCGATCACACCATATGTGGTGTGGGCTTCAGCCGTAGCGTAATCAATGTCAGCGCGCAGGGTGTGCAACGGCACACGACCTTCACGATACCATTCGGTACGGGCGATCTCGGCGCCGCCGAGACGGCCGCTAACCTGGATCTTGATACCCTTGGCACCAATACGCATGGCGTTCTGTACGGCGCGCTTCATAGCACGACGGAACATCACACGACGCTCGAGCTGCTGAGCAACGCTCTGTGCTACCAGAGCACCGTCGAGTTCCGGCTTACGGATCTCTTCGATGTTGATGTGCACGGGCACGCCCATTTGACTGGTCAGTTCTTGACGCAGTTTTTCGACGTCTTCACCTTTCTTACCAATCACGATGCCTGGACGGGCAGTGTGAATAGTAATACGGGCAGTCTGAGCCGGACGCTGAATTTCAACGCGGCTGACCGAAGCGCTTTTCAATTTCTTCTGAATGTACTCACGTACTTTCAGATCATTGAACAGATAGTCAGCATAGTTGCGACCCTCTGCGTACCACACCGAAGTGTGCTCTTTGACGATTCCGAGGCGTATGCCAATCGGATGTACTTTCTGACCCATGATCGACTCCTACTTGTCAGCAACCTTGACCGTGATATGACAAGACCGCTTGATGATGCGATCAGCACGGCCTTTGGCACGTGGCATGATGCGCTTCAGAGAGCGACCCTCGTTAACAAACACGGTGGAGACCTTAAGGTCATCCACGTCCGCGCCATCGTTGTGCTCAGCATTGGCAATTGCCGATTCGAGCACTTTCTTGATGATTTCAGCGGCCTTCTTGTTGCTGAAAGACAGCAGGTTCAGAGCCTCATCCACTTTCTTACCGCGGATTTGGTCGGCGACCAAGCGTGCCTTCTGGGCAGAGAGTCGGGCGCCCTTATGAGTAGCGGCTACTTCCATCTTCTAACCCCTTAGCGCTTGGCTTTCTTGTCTGCTACGTGACCACGATAGGTCCGAGTAGCAGAGAATTCGCCTAACTTGTGGCCGACCATGTCTTCGGAAATAATAACCGGAACATGCTGGCGACCGTTATGAACTGCGATGGTCAAACCAACCATCTGCGGCAGAACCATCGAACGGCGAGACCAAGTTTTGATTGGCTTACGCTCGTTCTTTTCTACTGCAACTTCGATCTTCTTTAACAGGTGAAGATCGATAAAAGGTCCTTTCTTCAGAGAACGCGGCACTGTCGTATCCCCTCTCTATTACTTGCTGCGACGACGGAGAATCATCTTGTCGGTACGCTTGTTGGAACGAGTCTTGGCACCCTTGGTGGGGAAGCCCCACGGCGATACGGGATGACGACCACCAGAAGTACGACCTTCACCACCACCATGCGGGTGATCAACCGGGTTCATGGCAACACCACGAACGGTCGGACGAACACCGCGCCAGCGCTTGGCACCAGCCTTGCCCAGAGAGCGCAAACTGTGTTCACCGTTGGACACTTCGCCCAGGGTGGCACGGCACTCGCCGAGAACCTTGCGCATCTCACCGGAGCGAAGACGAACAGTTACATAGGCGCCTTCACGGGCAACCAGCTGAACGGCGGCACCAGCACTGCGAGCAACCTGAGCACCTTTACCGGGCTTCAGCTCTAGCGCGTGAATGGTACTACCCACTGGAATGTTGCGCAGTGGCAGTGAGTTGCCGGGCTTGATAGGCGCTTCCGCACCTGAGACCAGCTGATCGCCAGCACGCACACCCTTGGGGGCGATAATGTAGCGACGCTCACCGTCGGCGTACTTCAACAGAGCAATATGAGCGGTACGGTTCGGATCATATTCGACGCGTTCAACGGTGGCAGGAATGCCATCTTTGTTACGACGAAAATCAACCAAACGATAGTGCTGCTTATGACCGCCCCCACGATGACGCGTGGTAATGCGACCATTATTATTACGACCACCAGACTTGCCTTGCTTCTCTACCAGCGGGGCATAAGGAGCGCCCTTGTGCAGGTCAGAGTTGACGACTTTGACAACGAAGCGGCGGCCAGCGGAAGTAGGTTTACATTTTACAAGTGCCATGATGTATCCCTCTCTTATTCAGCGCTGGCGAAGTCGATGTCTTGACCGGGCAGCAGGCTAACATAAGCCTTTTTCCAGTCATTACGCTTGCCCAGGCCGCGAACGGTTCGCTTGGTCTTGCCTTTAACGTTCAGGGTCGAAACTGCTTTGACCTTGACACTGAACAGTTGCTCAACGGCTTTTTTGATTTCCAGCTTGGTCGCAGTAGTATCTACTTTGAACACGAACTGGTTCTTGCCGTCAGCCAACACAGTAGCCTTCTCGGATACATGCGGGCCAAGCAGTACTTTGAAAATGCGCTCTTGGTTCATCCCAGCATCTCCTCGAACTTCTTAACAGCAGATACGGTAATCAGTATCTTGTCGTAAGCGATCAGGCTAACTGGGTCGGAACCCTGTACATCACGTACGTCGACGTGTGGCAGATTGCGTGCTGCCAAGTACAGATTCTCGTCAATATCGTCAGTCACAATCAGCACATTCTGCAGATCGAGATCTTTCAACTTGCCGGCCAGAGCCTTGGTTTTAGGTGTATCGACGGAGAAGCTTTCAACGACCATCATACGATCCAAGCGAATCAGCTCGGACAGAATGGAGCGCATTGCACCGCGGTACATCTTGCGGTTGAGCTTCTGCTCGTGATCCTGTGGGCGTGCAGCGAAAGTAGTACCACCTGAGCGCCAGATCGGGCTGCGGATAGTACCAGCACGGGCACGACCCGTACCTTTCTGACGCCATGGCTTCTTACCGCCACCGGAAACATCAGAACGATTCTTCTGCTGCTTAGTACCCTGACGTGCACCAGCCATATACGCAACAACGGCTTGATGTACGAGGGTTTCGTTAAACTCGGTCGCAAAAGTCAGATCGGAAACTTCGATCGCGCTTGCGCCAGCTACATTCAAATCCATGGTAACTCCCCCTTAACCCTTGGCCTTGGCGGCCGGGCGAACGATTACGTCGCTACCGGTCGCGCCAGGTACCGCGCCCTTGATGAGCAGCAGGTTACGTTCGGCATCAACACGAACAACCTCAAGAGTCTGCACGGTTACCTGTTCGGCACCCATGTGACCAGACATCTTCTTGCCCTTGAATACACGACCAGGGGTCTGACACTGACCAATGGAACCGGGTACGCGGTGGGAGAGCGAGTTACCGTGGGTAGCATCTTGACCACGGAAGTTCCAGCGCTTGATAGTACCGGCGAAGCCCTTACCTTTGGACTGTCCAGTAACATCAACCTTCTGACCCGCTTCAAAAATGCTAACGGTTAACTCTGCGCCAGCTTCGTACTGCGAACTATCATCCAGGCGGAACTCGCAAACCTGGCGACCTGCTGCAGTATTAGCTTTGGCAAAGTGCCCTGCCATAGGCTTGCTGACGCGACTAGCACGACGCTCGCCCACGGTTACCTGAATGGCTTGATAGCCATCAGTAGCCAGGGATTTAACCTGTGTTACACGGTTCGGTTCAACTTCTACAACCGTAACCGGTATAGATACACCATCTTCAGTGAAAACGCGGGTCATCCCGCATTTCCGGCCGACTAAACCAATAGTCATCTTGTAAACCTCATGAGTGCACGGGGCTATCACCCGCTATGGCCGCCCAACACAGGGCGTTACACGACCTATAGCCCCCGTCTAGTGGGGCTATCAGCCGAGGCTAATCTGAACTTCGACACCTGCTGCCAAGTCCAGCTTCATCAACGCATCGACAGTCTTGTCGGTGGGCTGAACTATATCCAATACCCGTTTATGGGTACGGATTTCGTACTGATCGCGCGCGTCTTTGTTGACGTGCGGAGAAACCAGTACTGTAAAACGCTCTTTGCGCGTCGGCAAAGGGATCGGACCACGCACCTGAGCCCCAGTACGTTTCGCGGTATCCACGATTTCCTGGGTAGATTGATCAATCAGGCGATGGTCAAAAGCCTTCAACCGAATACGGATCTGTTGGTTCTGCATTTGACCAGAAACTCCAAGCTACGATTTTCAGAGCATCTCCCGAAAACCGGGTGAGCCCATCCAAGGGAGGCGCAATTCTACTGATGCACTTTCCCAGTGTCAACCAAAATACAAAAGCCCCCGTTAAACGAGGGCTTTTGTTTATGGCGTCAAATCATCATTCGATGATTTTGGCTACCACGCCGGCACCAACGGTGCGGCCACCTTCACGAATCGCAAAGCGCAGACCGTCTTCCATCGCAATCGGATGAATCAACGTGACGTCTAGCTTGACGTTATCGCCAGGCATTACCATTTCGATACCTTCCGGCAATTCGCAGGAACCGGTAACGTCAGTGGTACGGAAGTAGAACTGAGGACGATAGCCCTTGAAGAACGGAGTGTGACGACCGCCTTCATCTTTACCCAACACATACACTTCAGCTTCGAACTGAGTGTGCGGAGTGATACTGCCGACCTTGGCCAATACCTGGCCACGCTCTACGTCTTCACGCTTGGTACCACGCAGCAGAACACCAACGTTCTCGCCAGCACGACCTTCGTCAAGCAGCTTGCGGAACATCTCAACACCAGTACAGATGGTCTTGACGGTGTCTTTAAGACCGACGATTGCTACTTCCTCGCCTACCTTGACGATACCGCGCTCTACACGACCAGTCACAACAGTACCGCGACCAGAGATGGAGAATACGTCTTCGATTGGCATCAGGAACGGCTTGTCGATAGCGCGCTCAGGCTCAGGAATATAAGCATCCAGAGTCTCAACCAGCTTCTTGACAGCAGTAGTACCAATTTCGTTGTCGTCTTTGCCTTCCAGCGCCATCAACGCAGAACCGATAATGATCGGCGTGTCGTCGCCAGGGAAGTCGTATGCATTCAGCAGATCACGCACTTCCATCTCAACCAGCTCTAGCAGCTCTTCATCATCAACCATGTCCGCTTTATTCAGGAACACGACGATGTAAGGAACACCAACCTGGCGAGACAGCAGGATGTGCTCACGCGTCTGCGGCATAGGGCCGTCAGCAGCGGAACAAACCAGGATAGCACCATCCATCTGCGCAGCACCGGTGATCATGTTTTTCACATAGTCAGCGTGGCCTGGGCAGTCAACGTGCGCATAGTGACGAGTCGGAGAATCGTACTCTACGTGCGACGTGTTGATGGTGATACCGCGAGCCTTCTCTTCCGGCGCGTTATCGATCTGATCAAAGCCACGAGCGGATCCGCCGTAAGCTTCGGCACAAACACGGGTCAGCGCAGCTGTCAGAGTAGTTTTACCATGGTCAACGTGACCAATGGTGCCTACGTTCAGGTGCGGTTTTTTACGTTCAAATTTTTCTTTTGCCACGGTTGATAACCTCTTTAATTAGCCTAGGTTCAAGTTAGCCTTGCTTCTTGATGATTGCTTCGGCGATGTTTTTGGGTGCCTCGGCGTATTTCGAAAACTCCATAGAGTAGCTCGCTCGCCCTTGGGACATCGAGCGCACATCCGTGGCGTAACCAAACATCTCACCAAGCGGAACCTCAGCGCGAATCACTTTACCGGATGGGGAATCTTCCATACCCTGTACCAGACCGCGACGACGGTTCAAGTCGCCCATTACGTCACCCATATAATCTTCAGGAGTGACTACTTCGACATTCATCATCGGCTCAAGCAACACAGCACCGCCCTTCTGAGCCAACTGCCTGGCGGCCATCGAAGCAGCGATCTTGAAAGCCATCTCGTTCGAGTCGACATCATGATAGGAACCGTCAAAAACGGTTGCCTTTAGGCCAAGCAGCGGATACCCGGCGAGGACGCCGTTCTGCATCTGCTCCTCGATACCTTTCTGTATAGCCGGAATGTATTCACGCGGAACAGCACCACCGACCACCTCATTTACAAACACCAGCTTCTCTTCGGACTCATCACAAGGCTCGAAGCGAATCCAGACGTGACCATACTGACCACGACCACCTGACTGGCGAACGAACTTGCCCTCAATCGAACACTTATTACGAATAGCTTCGCGATAAGCGACCTGGGGCTTGCCGATATTCGCCTCAACACCAAACTCGCGTTTCATGCGGTCGACCAAAATATCCAGATGCAGCTCGCCCATACCAGAAATAATGGTCTGACCAGACTCTTCGTCGGTGCGCACGCGGAAAGACGGATCTTCCTGCGCAAGCTTACCGAGAGCAACACCCATCTTCTCTTGATCAGCCTGAGTCCTCGGCTCGACCGCTACCGAGATAACGGGCTCGGGGAACTCCATGCGCTCAAGAATGATTGGCTTGTCTTGCGAGCAAAGGGTGTCACCGGTGGTGACATCCTTCATACCAATCAACGCCGCGATGTCGCCAGCGCGAACCTCTTTGATCTCTTCACGCGCATTGGCATGCATCTGCACCATGCGGCCAACCCGCTCTTTCTTGCCCTTAACCGAGTTAAGCACGGCATCACCCGAGGTGAGAACACCCGAATAGACGCGCACAAAGGTTAAAGTGCCAACAAAGGGATCAGTTGCAATCTTGAATGCCAAAGCAGAGAAGGGCTCAGAGTCATCAGCATGACGCTCGTCTACTTTTTCCTCGTCATCCGGGTGAACACCCTTAATGGCGACCACCTGATCAGGCGCAGGAAGATAGTCGATGACCGCATCCAGAACTAAAGGAACGCCCTTATTCTTGAATGAGCTACCACAGACCGCTGGAACAATTTCAGAAGCCAGTGTGCGCTGCCGCAAACCAGCCTTAATTTCATCATTGGTCAGCTCACCGCCTTCCAAGTACTTATTCATCAGCTCGTCATTGGCTTCCGCTGCAGCTTCGACCATCTGCTCGCGGTATTTAACAGCCATGTCTAGCATGTCCGCAGGAATGTCTTCTTCGCGGAACGCCATGCCACTGTCATCTTCATGCCAGTAGATAGCTTTCATACGCAGAAGATCAACCTGGCCGACGAAATCTTCTTCAGCGCCAATAGCCAGCTGGATCGGCACCGGGGTGTGACCCAGGCGCCGCTTGATCTGCTCGACTACGCGCAAGAAGTCCGCGCCTTGCCGGTCCATCTTATTGACATAAACCAGCCGTGGCACGCCGTATTTATTGGCTTGACGCCATACGGTTTCAGATTGCGGCTCAACGCCCGACGTCCCACAGAACACCACGACCGCACCGTCGAGGACGCGCAGTGAGCGCTCAACCTCAATAGTAAAGTCGACGTGACCCGGAGTGTCGATAATGTTCACACGATGGCGCGGGTATTGCTTCTCAGAGCCTTCCCAGAAGGCCGTGGTAGCAGCGGAGGTAATGGTAATCCCCCGCTCCTGCTCTTGGGCCATCCAGTCCATGGTGGCAGCGCCATCATGGACTTCACCCATCTTGTGGTTCACACCGGTATAAAACAAAATCCGCTCGGTAGTAGTGGTCTTGCCCGCATCGACGTGCGCGCAGATACCAATATTCCGGTACAGATTAATCGGAGTTGTACGAGCCACAATAATCTCCTAAGCCGTTTAGAAACGGTAGTGAGAGAACGCCTTGTTGGCTTCAGCCATGCGATGCACGTCTTCACGCTTCTTCACAGCCGCACCCTTGCCTTCGGAAGCATCAACCAGCTCGCCAGCCAAGCGCAGAGCCATAGACTTCTCGCCACGCTTACGGGCAGCATCTACCAACCAGCGCATTGCCAGAGCATTGCGGCGGGAGGGACGCACTTCAACCGGAACCTGATAGGTGGCACCACCTACGCGGCGAGACTTAACTTCGACCAGCGGCGCGATCGCATCCAAAGCTTTTTCGAACAGCTCGACTGGCTCTTCAGTCTTGGTGCGCTCTTTCACCTTATCCAGTGCGCCATACACGATGCGCTCTGCGGTGGATTTTTTGCCACTTTCCATTACGTGGTTCATAAATTTCGCAAGGATCTGACTGCCGTACTTAGGTTCTGGCAGAATCTCACGTTTTGCTGCTACGCGACGTCTTGGCATGATAAGCCCTCAAACGGTCTTCAGGTTAGCCCAGGACTGCAACCAATTAGTTACGCCCGACCTTACTCTTATCGACACAAATAAAATGAATGTAAGTATTACTTAGGACGCTTGGCGCCATACTTAGAACGACCCTGACGACGGTCTTTGACACCAGAGGTATCCAGAGAACCGCGAACAGTGTGGTAACGCACACCTGGCAAGTCTTTTACACGGCCGCCGCGAATCAAAACGACGCTGTGCTCTTGCAGGTTGTGACCTTCACCACCGATATAGGATGAAACTTCGTAGCCGTTGGTCAAACGAACACGGCAGACTTTACGCAAAGCCGAGTTCGGCTTCTTTGGCGTAGTGGTATACACACGAGTGCAAACACCACGACGCTGCGGGCAGTTCTGCAGCGCCGGCACGTCGCTCTTCTCAGCGACACGCTTACGCGGCTTACGAACCAGCTGGTTGATTGTTGCCATCTAGCAAAACTCCACTAATGTCTTAAGACATAGATAATAAAAAATGGCGAGGCATCGCCCCACCAATTTTAGGGGTACGGAATTCTATAGACCCCGCCCCCAATCGTCAAGGCGCCCAGCCCAAAGAGGACTGGGCGACCTATCAGTTTCCGCTCGAGTTGAGCGCGTCAGACAGCGCCTGCTCAACGTCGCTTGCGCTGACCTTGACCGGCTTGTCTGCCATCTTCTTGCGCTTGCGCTCTGCGTGGTAAGCCAAACCGGTACCAGCAGGAATCAAGCGACCCACAACAACGTTCTCTTTCAAACCGCGCAAATGATCGCGCTTGCCGGTAACGGCAGCCTCGGTCAGTACTCGCGTGGTTTCCTGGAAAGAAGCCGCAGAGATGAAGGACTCGGTCGACAGCGATGCCTTGGTGATACCCAGCAATACACGTTCGTACTTAGCAGGGAACTTGTCCTGCCCAGCCAATTCTGCATTCTGATCAAGCACGTGGGTCAACTCGACCTGATCGCCCTTGATGAAGTTAGAATCACCCGTGTCACTAATCTCGACTTTACGCAACATCTGACGAAGTGTCGTTTCGATGTGCTTGTCGTTAATCTTCACGCCCTGCAGGCGGTAAACGTCCTGAATCTCGTTGACGATGTACTTGGCCAGCGCACTAACACCCAGCAGACGCAAAATATCGTGCGGGTTGCTTGGGCCGTCGGAGATAACCTCACCCTTGGTAACCTGTTCACCTTCGAACACGTTCAGGTGGCGCCACTTCGGAATCAGCTCTTCATACTGCTCGCTGCCGTCAGTCGGGGTAATAACCAAACGACGCTTACCCTTGGTTTCCTTACCGAAGGAGATCGTGCCGCTGATTTCCGCCAAAATGGACGGCTCTTTCGGACGACGTGCTTCAAACAAGTCGGCAACACGTGGCAGACCACCCGTGATGTCACGAGTTTTCGAGGTTTCCTGCGGGATACGTGCAACAACGTCACCCACGTTAACCTTGGCGCCATCAGACAGGTTGACCAATGCGTTAGCAGGCAGGAAGTACTGGGCAGGCACATCGGTGCCCGGCAGCAACAGCTCTTTGCCATTTTCGTCAACCAGCTTAACGGCCGGACGAATATCCTTGCCTGAAGCCGGACGGTCTTTCGCATCCAGTACTTCGATGTTGGTCAAACCGGTCAATTCGTCGGCCTGACGCTTGATGGTGATACCTTCATCCATACCGAAGAAGGCCACGGTACCGGAAATCTCGGTAACGATGGGGTGAGTGTGCGGATCCCACTTGGCAACCACACGACCGGCCTCAACCTTGTCACCTTCCTTGATCGAAATAACCGCACCATAGGGCAGCTTGTAACGCTCACGCTCACGACCAAACTCGTCGGCAACTGCCAGCTCACCGGAACGGGAAACCGCTACCAGTGCGCCGTCTGCGCGCTCTACGTGCTTCAAGTTATGCAGGCGGATGGTACCGCCGTTTTTAACCTGGACGCTGTCCGCAGCAGAGGTCCGGCTGGCCGCACCACCAATGTGGAAGGTACGCATGGTCAGCTGAGTACCGGGTTCACCAATCGACTGGGCAGCGATAACACCCACAGCCTCACCGATATTGATCAGGTGGCCACGCGCCAGGTCACGACCGTAACAAGTGGCACACACACCGTAGTGGGTGTCACACGTGATCGGCGAGCGCACGATAACTTCGTCAACGCTGTTCTTCTCGAGGAACTCAACCCACTGCTCGTCGATCAGGGTACCAGCGGGCACGATAGTTTCTTCGCTGCCGGGCTTGACGACATCACGAGCAATCACACGACCCAGAACGCGCTCACCCAGCGGCTCAACAATATCGCCACCTTCAATGTGCGGCGACATCAGCAGGCCATTGTCGGTGCCGCAATCAGGCTGGGTAATTACCAGATCCTGAGCAACGTCAACCAAACGACGAGTCAGGTAACCGGAGTTAGCTGTCTTCAATGCCGTATCTGCCAGACCCTTACGAGCACCGTGGGTAGAGATGAAGTACTGCAGTACGTTCAGACCTTCACGGAAGTTCGCAGTGATCGGCGTTTCAATGATCGAGCCGTCTGGCTTGGCCATCAGACCACGCATACCGGCCAGCTGACGAATCTGCGCAGCGGAACCACGAGCACCGGAGTCGGCCATCATATACATGGAATTGAAGGACTCTTGATCAACTTCCTTGCCGTCGCGGTCAAGCACGCGAGTCGACTTCAGGTTGTCCATCATCGCCTTGGAAATCTCATCGTTGGCCTTGGACCACAAATCGATAACCTTGTTGTACTTCTCGCCCTGGGTAACCAGACCGGAAGCATACTGATCTTCAATTTCCTTAACTTCGTCGGTCGCCTCATCAATGATGCGCGCCTTCTCGTCTGGAATGACGAAGTCGTTTACACCAATGGATGTACCGGAAATAGTCGAGTAAGCAAAACCGGTATACATCAGCTGGTCAGCGAAGATGACGGTCTCTTTCAGGCCGACCACGCGATAGCACTGGTTGATCAGCTTGGAAATCGCCTTCTTCTTCAGCGGCTGGTCGACCATCTCGTAGGGCAAGCCCTTCGGCAGGATCTGGAACAGCAGCGCACGACCAACAGTGGTATCAACGATACGCGTCTCAGTGGTCCAGCTTTCGTCTTTGTGCTTGACGGTTTCGGTGATACGCACCTTAACCAGCGCGTGCAGTTCAACCTGGCCACTGCGATACGCCATTTCAACTTCATTGACGTTGGCAAAACGCATGCCTTCGCCTTGCGCATTGATGCGCGTACGAGTCATGTAATACAGACCCAATACCACGTCCTGCGAAGGTACGATGATAGGCTCACCGGATGCGGGCGACAGGATGTTGTTGGTCGACATCATCAGTGCGCGAGCTTCCAGCTGGGCCTCAAGGGTCAGCGGAACGTGTACGGCCATTTGGTCGCCGTCAAAGTCGGCGTTATAGGCAGCACAAACCAGCGGGTGCAACTGAATCGCCTTACCTTCAATCAGAACCGGTTCAAACGCCTGGATACCCAGACGGTGAAGTGTCGGTGCGCGGTTCAGCAGTACGGGGTGCTCGCGGATAACCTCAGCAAGGATGTCCCACACTTCCGGCAGCTCGCGCTCGACCATTTTCTTGGCGGCTTTGATAGTCGTTGCCAGACCACGATGCTCCAGCTTGCCAAAAATGAACGGCTTGAATAGCTCAAGCGCCATCTTCTTTGGCAGACCGCACTGATGCAGACGCAGGGTCGGGCCTACCACGATCACGGAACGACCGGAGTAGTCAACGCGCTTACCCAGCAGGTTCTGACGGAAACGACCCTGCTTACCTTTAATCATGTCAGCAAGCGATTTTAGCGGACGCTTGTTGGTGCCGGTGATGGCACGGCCGCGACGACCGTTATCCAGCAACGCATCAACCGATTCCTGCAGCATGCGCTTCTCGTTGCGCACGATGATATCGGGTGCTGACAAGTCGAGCAGACGCTTTAAACGGTTGTTACGGTTGATTACACGACGGTAAAGATCGTTAAGATCCGAGGTCGCGAAGCGGCCACCATCCAAAGGTACCAGCGGACGCAAATCCGGCGGCAAAACTGGCAGGACGGTCATAACCATCCACTCTGGCTTGTTGCCGGAGCCATCGAAGGCTTCCATCAGCTTCAGGCGCTTGGACAGCTTCTTGATCTTGGTTTCCGAGGTGGTCTGCGGAATCTCTTCGCGCAGTTTGCCGATCTCGTGAGTCAGGTCCATCGCCGTCAGCAGTTCGTATACAGCCTCGGCACCCATGCGGGCGTCGAAATCATCACCAAACTCTTCCAGCGCTTCGAAATACTGCTCGTCGTTCAGCAGCTGACCTTTCTCAAGAGTGGTCATGCCCGGCTCGATAACGACGTAGCTCTCAAAATAGAGAACGCGTTCGATATCACGCAGGGTCATGTCCAGCAGCAAGCCGATACGTGACGGCAGCGACTTCAGGAACCAGATGTGAGCAACTGGCGAAGCCAGCTCAATGTGGCCCATGCGCTCGCGGCGAACCTTGGCCAGCGCGACTTCAACACCGCACTTTTCGCAGATCACACCACGGTGCTTGAGGCGCTTGTACTTACCGCACAAGCATTCGTAATCTTTGACCGGGCCAAAAATCTTGGCGCAGAACAAACCATCACGCTCCGGTTTAAAGGTGCGGTAGTTGATGGTTTCCGGCTTTTTAACTTCGCCATAGGACCAGGACCGGATCATCTCCGGAGACGCCAAGCCGATTCGAATGGAATCGAACTCTTCAATCTGTCCCTGGGACTTGAGCAGGTTCAATAAGTCTTTCAAGGCCTATACTCCTCGCAGTGTCTCAAGGGCGGCGACTTTGCGCCGCCCGAGACGTGGGCAGTTGGTGGTTAATCAGATTCCAGTTCGATATCGATACCGAGCGAACGGATTTCCTTGACCAACACGTTGAAGGACTCCGGCATGCCGGGCTCCATGCGATGGTCGCCATCCACGATGTTTTTATACATCTTGGTACGGCCGTTCACGTCGTCCGATTTAACAGTCAACATTTCCTGCAAGGTGTAGGCGGCACCGTAAGCTTCCAGGGCCCAAACCTCCATCTCACCGAAACGCTGACCACCGAACTGTGCCTTACCACCCAACGGCTGCTGGGTAACCAGGCTGTACGAACCGGTTGAACGCGCGTGCATCTTGTCGTCAACCAAGTGGTTCAGCTTGAGCATGTACATATAACCAACGGTCACCGGGCGATCGAAGCAATTACCGGTACGACCGTCCCACAACCTCATCTGACCGGTGTCTGGCAGATCGGCAAGACGCAGCATGTGCTTGATCTCGCTTTCCGCCGCGCCGTCAAATACCGCGGTGGCCATAGGTACGCCTTCACGCAGGTTGTTAGCCAGCTCGATGATCTCCTGATCACTCAGGCTATCCAGGTTTTCCTGGCGACCGCCTACCTGGTTGTAGACCTCATCAAGGAACTTGCGCAGGTCCGCGATCTTGCGCTGCTCTTCCAGCATGCGGTTGATCTTCTCGCCCAACCCTTTAGCCGCTAAGCCCAGGTGGGTTTCAAGGATCTGACCGACGTTCATACGCGATGGAACGCCCAGCGGGTTCAAGACGATATCGACAGGCGTGCCGTTCTCATCGTGCGGCATGTCCTCGATCGGCATGATCACGGAGATAACACCCTTGTTACCGTGACGGCCGGCCATCTTGTCGCCTGGCTGAATACGACGCTTGATTGCCAAGTAAACCTTAACGATCTTAAGTACGCCTGGCGCCAAATCATCGCCTTGCTGAAGCTTGCGCTTCTTGTCTTCAAACTTCTCATCAAGCAGTTTGCGACGATCAACCAAATAAGCCTGCGCGCGCTCCAGCTGCTCATTGAGAGCATCTTCAGTCATACGCAACTTGAACCACTGACCGCGCTCGATACCGCTGAGGATCTCGGCATTCAGCGCCGTGCCCTTCTTCAGGCCGGAGCCGCCTTCGACGGTCTTACCATCCAAAGCTGATACCAGGCGCTCAAAGGTCGCGGTTTCAACGATGCGGAACTCCTCCTGAAGATCCTTACGAATCTCAGCGAGCTGTTCTTTTTCGATCGCCAGAGCGCGAGTATCACGCTCAACGCCGTCACGGATGAAGACTTGCACATCGATGACGGTACCCTTGGTGCCAGTCGGCACGCGCAGGGAGGTGTCCTTAACGTCGGACGCCTTTTCACCGAAGATGGCTCGCAAGAGCTTCTCTTCCGGCGTCAGCTGGGTTTCGCCTTTAGGCGTTACCTTACCGACCAGAATATCGCCAGGGCCCACTTCGGCACCAACGTAAACAATACCCGCCTCATCCAACTTGCCTAACGCGGCTTCGCCAACGTTGGGTATGTCAGAGGTAATTTCCTCTGGCCCCAACTTGGTGTCGCGCGACACGCAGGTCAGCTCTTGAATGTGGATGGTAGTAAATCGATCTTCCTGCACTACTCGCTCGGAGACCAGAATCGAGTCTTCGAAGTTGTAGCCGTTCCAAGGCATAAAGGCCACGCGCATGTTCTGGCCCAAAGCTAGCTCACCCATGTCAACGGAAGAACCGTCAGCCAGGATATCCTTGCTTGCCACAGTGTCACCTTTCTTCACCAGCGGACGCTGGTTGATGCAGGTGTTCTGGTTAGAACGGGTGTACTTGGTCAGGGTGTAGATATCGACGCCTGCCTCACCGCTTTCAACTTCGTCGTCATTGACGCGAACGACAACCCGACTAGCATCAACCGAGTCGATCACACCGCCACGACGCGCAGTAACACAAACGCCGGAGTCGCGTGCTACGTTGCGCTCCATACCGGTACCCACCAGCGGCTTCTGAGCGCGCAAGGTCGGTACTGCCTGACGCTGCATGTTCGAGCCCATCAGTGCGCGGTTGGCGTCATCGTGCTCCAGGAACGGAATCAGCGACGCAGCAACAGATACAACCTGGCGCGGCGACACGTCCATCAGGGTCACTTCATTAGGAGCCTTGACGGTAAATTCGTTCATGTGACGCACAGCTACCAAGTCGTCAGTCAGATGACCGTCTTCGACCTTGGCGCTAGCCTGGGCGATGACGTGATCTGCCTCTTCGATCGCTGACAAAAACACGATCTCGTCAGTAACCAGCGCATCCTTGACGCGACGGTAAGGACTCTCGAGGAAGCCGTACTGGTTAGTACGCGCGTAGGTCGCCAACGAGTTGATCAGACCAATGTTCGGACCTTCTGGCGTTTCGATTGGACATACACGGCCATAATGGGTCGGGTGTACGTCACGTACTTCGAAGCCGGCACGCTCACGTGTCAGACCGCCCGGCCCAAGCGCGGAAACGCGACGCTTGTGGGTGATCTCAGACAATGGATTGTTCTGGTCCATGAACTGGGATAGCTGACTGGAACCGAAGAATTCTTTCACCGCAGCCGCAACTGGCTTGGCGTTGATCAAATCCTGTGGCATCAAGCCTTCGCTTTCCGCCATGGAAAGACGCTCTTTAACAGCCCGCTCTACACGAACCAGACCCACACGGAACTGGTTTTCGGCCATCTCGCCGACAGAACGAATACGACGGTTACCCAGGTGATCGATATCATCCACGACGCCTTTGCCGTTGCGGATATCAACCAAGGTTTTGAGCACCTCAATAATATCTTCTTTGCTCAGTACGCCCGCGCCTTCGATCTCATCACGACCGATACGACGGTTGAACTTCATACGACCGACCGCAGAGAGGTCATAACGATCAGTACTGAAGAACAGATTACCAAACAGAGTTTCCGCTGCGTCTTTAGTTGGCGGCTCGCCAGGACGCATCATGCGGTAAATTTCAACCAGTGCTTCCAGCTGAGTCGTAGTGCCGTCGATACGCAGAGTATCGGACACGAACGGACCACAGTCGATGTCGTTGGTATAGAGCGTTTCCAGACGCGTAATCTGCGCCTTGGCGAGCTTCAATACCAGATCAGCCGTGACCTCAACGTTGCACTCAACCAGAATCTCACCAGTAGCCGGGTGTACGATCGGCTTGGCAATGGTGCGCCCGATAATGTAATCGAACGGCACTTCCAGCTTAGTGATACCGGACTTCTCAAGTTGAGTGATATGGCGCGCTGTAACACGACGACCTTTCTCAACAATGACTTTGCCCTTCGCGTCGTTGATGTCGAACGTGGCAATCTCACCACGCAGGCGCTGCGGCACCAGCTCAAGCATCAAATTCTCACCCTGAACTTCGAACACGTTGGTGTCGTAGAAGATGTCGAGAATTTCTTCGGTCTGATAACCCAGAGCACGTAACAACACACTCGCCGGCAACTTACGACGACGGTCGATACGGACGAAAACACAGTCTTTAGGATCAAACTCGAAGTCCAACCAAGAACCGCGGTAAGGAATCACGCGGGCGGAGTACAAGAGCTTGCCGGAGCTATGGGTCTTACCACGGTCGTGGTCAAAGAACACGCCCGGACTACGGTGCAACTGGGAAACGATAACGCGCTCAGTACCATTGATTACAAAGGTACCGTTCTCGGTCATCAGGGGAATTTCCCCCATATAGACTTCCTGCTCCTTGATGTCTTTGATCGCTTTATTGGAGGACTCGCGATCAAAAATAATCAGGCGCACTTTTACGCGCAGCGGTACCGCATAGGTAACCCCGCGCAAAACACATTCCTTGACGTCGAACGCCGGATCGCCAAGGCGGTAACCGACATATTCCAGCGCCGCATTACCCGAATAGCTGATAATGGGGAAAACAGATTTGAAGGCCGCGTGCAGACCGATATCACGAACCTGCCCTTTCTTTGACTCGGCTTGCAGGAATTCCCGATAGGAATCCAGCTGAATAGCCAGCAAATAGGGCACATCCATCACATGCGGCAGTTTGCCAAAGTCCTTGCGGATACGTTTTTTCTCAGTATATGAGTAAGCCATCAGCGTTCCCCAGCTTGGTCACCTGCTTGATTGGCTTCCCCGCTAAGCGGGAAAACCTGAAAATGCGTGCAAGCCCTAAGTCTTGCCCACTCGCTTGAGTGCTTCCGTTGCCCGTCAGCACGACGGGATACAACGGAAAAAGGCCGGTGGCACACGGGCCACCAGCCATCAATCTGACCGTTAAAATCAGACTGTCGACGCAAGGTCGGGCGAGCTTACTTAAGCTCGACCTTGGCGCCAGCGTCTTCCAGAGTCTTCTTGGCAGCTTCTGCCTCGTCCTTGGAAGCGCCTTCCTTGATAGTGCCAGGAGCGCCGTCAACCAATGCTTTGGCTTCTTTCAGGCCCAGGCCTGTCAGTTCGCGAACAGCTTTGATCACGTTAACTTTCTTCTCGCCAGTTTCAAGCAGAACGACGTCAAACTCGGTCTGCTCTTCAGCAGCAGCCGGGCCAGCAGCCGGACCAGCAGCAACAGCAGCAGCAGCAGATACGCCGAACTTCTCTTCCATAGCGGAGATCAGTTCTACAACCTGCATAACAGACAGTTCGGATACGGCGTTGATGATTTCTTCGTTGGTCAGAGCCATGACTCTAATTTCCTATATTGGGGGACGGTCATTGCCGTCAAAACATTAAAAGCGTAAAGAAAGCAAAGCGCCTATTAGGCAGCCTCAGCTTCCTTCTGATCGCGGACAGCGGCCAAAGTACGAACGAACTTGCTGGTGACGCCCTGCATAACGCTCATCAGCTGGCTGATGGCCTCATCGTAGGTCGGCAACGTTGCCAGTTTGTCGATTTCACTTGCTGCAAGGAAGTTGCCTTCAAACGCAGCTGCTTTGATCTCAAACTTATCCTGGCCCTTGGCAAACTCTTTGAACAAGCGAGCAGCAGCGCCCGGATGTTCGTTGGAGAATGCAATCAGGGTAGGACCCACAAAAGTTTCATTCAGGCACGTGTAATCAGTACCTTCAATTGCACGACGCAGCAGGGTATTACGTACAACACGTACGTACACACCAGCTTCGCGAGCATCTTTGCGGAGACCAGTCATAGCAGCAACGCTTACACCGCGGGCATCAGCCACAACGGCAGACAGCGCACCTTTGGCAGCTTCGTTGACTTCAGCGACGATGGCCTTTTTGTCTTCGAGCTTAATTGCCACGGGTTTTACTCCTGGATTTACCATTGACTACCCTTACGGGCAGTGTGTTTTGGTGTCAGATCCAGCCTGCGCTGAACCGGGTTCACCATCTGCGTAGGCTTACCTGTTTAAGGCTTACGCCGCCTACGGTCTTGGACAGTCCCCGATACACAGGGACCCCAATAAGTTGGCTCTGCGCTAAAGCGCAGAACCAATAAATCACGCGTCCAGAGAAGCCTGATCGATCTGCACGCCTGGGCCCATAGTGGTGCTCAGAGTGACACGCTTCAGGTAAACGCCTTTGGAAGTAGATGGCTTGGCCTTTTTCAGGTCAGACAACAGTGCTTCAACGTTCTCTTTCAGCTTAACCGCATCAAAACCAACCTTGCCCACGGAGCAATGGATGATGCCGTTTTTGTCGGTGCGATAGCGAACCTGACCAGCCTTGGCGTTCTTAACAGCAGTACCCACGTCAGCAGACACTGTGCCAACCTTAGGGTTAGGCATCAGACCACGCGGACCTAGCAGCTGACCCAACTGACCAACAACGCGCATAGCGTCTGGAGAGGCAATAACCACGTCATAATTCAGGTTACCGGCTTTCATTTCAGCAGCCAGATCATCCATACCAACCTTGTCAGCGCCGGCAGCCAGTGCGGCTTCAGCGTTGGCGCCCTGTGTAAACACGGCAACGCGGACAGTCTTACCAGTACCGTGCGGCAGCAAAGTAGCGCCACGCACAACTTGATCAGACTTACGCGGATCAACACCCAGGTTTACAGAAACATCGAAAGATTCAACGAACTTGACGCTAGACACTTCGGCCAAAACAGAAGCCGCATCTTCAAAGCCATAAACCTTACCGGCCTGAACTTTTTCGTTGATTGCTTTTTGGCGCTTAGAAAACTTAGCCATTACACACCCTCCACGTTAAGGCCCATGCTGCGAGCAGAACCAGCGATGGTGCGCAAAGCAGCTTCCATATCAGCAGCAGTCAGATCAGCCTTTTTGGCATTAACGATCTCTTCGAGCTGAGCGCGGGTTACAGTACCCACTTTCTGGGTATTGGGACGCGCCGAACCACTTTTCAGGCCAGCGGCCTTCTTAAGCAGAACTGCAGCGGGTGTACTTTTGGTTTCAAAAGTAAAGCTGCGGTCACTGTAAACAGTGATAATCACAGGAGTCGGCAGACCTGGCTCAAGGCCTTGGGTCTTGGCATTAAACGCCTTACAGAACTCCATGATGTTAACGCCATGCTGACCTAGTGCCGGACCTACTGGCGGACTTGGGTTAGCCTGAGCGGCCTTGACTTGCAGCTTGATATAAGCCTGAATCTTCTTCGCCATTGTCTTTCTCCAAAGGGTAATAGCGCCTTACGGCTTCCCGGTTTAGAAACATTCCCCAACTGACAACAAAACCCCGCATTGCGCTAGGCATTGCAGGGTTCAGGGGATTAAGTGAACTCAGCCTTTTTCGACCTGACCGAACTCGAGCTCCACCGGAGTGGGGCGTCCAAAAATGAGAACAGCCACCTGAACCCGGCTCTTCTCGTAATTAACCTCTTCAACAACACCATTAAAGTCAGCAAACGGACCATCTGTAACCCGGACAACTTCACCTGGCTCGAAGAGCGTCTTAGGCTTGGGCTTATCAGTACCATCTGCTACCCGACGCAGAATAGCTTCTGCTTCTTTGTCGGTAATGGGCGCTGGCTTGTCGGCAGTGCCGCCAATGAAGCCGAGTACGCGGGTTGTATCTTTCACCAAGTGCCATGTACCTTCGTTCATTTCCATTTGAACAAGGACATAACCAGGGAAGAACTTACGCTCACTCTTGCGCTTCTGACCATTGCGCATTTCCACCACTTCTTCGGTGGGAACCAAAATATCGCCGAATTGGTCTTCCATTCCGGCCAGCTTGACGCGCTCGTGCAGAGAGCGCATAACATGCTTTTCGTAGCCCGAATAGGCATGCACTACGTACCATCGCTTAGACACGGAGCACCCTTAACCAATAAACCGAGAAATAATCCAACCCAGAAGCGTATCAAGCCCCCACAAAATAAGGGCCATAACCAAAACCACCGCAACAACTATCATAGTTGTCTGAATGGTTTCAGGCCGGGTCGGCCATACCACTTTGCGTATTTCAATACGCGCTTCTTTCAACAGCGTCCAAAATGCCTTGCCTTTGCTGGTCTGCAGAGCAACGAAGCCCGCAACTAGACCCAGCACAACCAATGCAACGGCGCGGTACAAAACAGGCTCAGCAGAGAAGTAGGAGTCTCCGAATACACCAACGAAGACTAGTAAAGCCACAACAACCCACTTAACAATATCGAAGCGGTTATCGTGCAGCTCTGCCTTAGTGCTCATGAATCTTAAATCCTGTTTTGGAAGCCAGATATTAATCTGGCAGGCCAGGAGGGAATCGAACCCCCAACCTGCGGTTTTGGAGACCGCCGCTCTGCCAATTGAGCTACTGGCCTGTAATCGCAGTCGAGCCGGCAATCATACCGGCCCGACAATTCAAGATCAATGCAAAATTAAGCAATAATCTTGGCAACAACGCCGGCACCAACGGTGCGGCCACCTTCACGAATAGCAAAGCGTAGACCGTCTTCCATCGCAATCGGATGAATCAACGTGACGTCTAGCTTGACGTTATCGCCAGGCATTACCATTTCGATACCTTCCGGCAATTCGCAGGAACCGGTAACGTCAGTGGTACGGAAGTAGAACTGAGGACGATAGCCCTTGAAGAACGGAGTGTGACGACCGCCTTCATCTTTACCCAACACATACACTTCAGCTTCGAACTGAGTGTGCGGAGTGATACTGCCGACCTTGGCCAATACCTGGCCACGCTCTACGTCTTCACGCTTGGTACCACGCAGCAGAACACCAACGTTCTCGCCAGCACGACCTTCGTCAAGCAGCTTGCGGAACATCTCAACACCAGTACAGATGGTCTTGACGGTGTCTTTAAGACCGACGATTGCTACTTCCTCGCCTACCTTGACGATACCGCGCTCTACACGACCAGTCACAACAGTACCGCGACCAGAGATGGAGAATACGTCTTCGATTGGCATCAGGAACGGCTTGTCGATAGCGCGCTCAGGCTCAGGAATATAAGCATCCAGAGTCTCAACCAGCTTCTTGACAGCAGTAGTACCAATTTCGTTGTCGTCTTTGCCTTCCAGCGCCATCAACGCAGAACCGATAATGATCGGCGTGTCGTCGCCAGGGAAGTCGTATGCATTCAGCAGATCACGCACTTCCATCTCAACCAGCTCTAGCAGCTCTTCATCATCAACCATGTCCGCTTTATTCAGGAACACGACGATGTAAGGAACACCAACCTGGCGAGACAGCAGGATGTGCTCACGCGTCTGCGGCATAGGGCCGTCAGCAGCGGAACAAACCAGGATAGCACCATCCATCTGCGCAGCACCGGTGATCATGTTTTTCACATAGTCAGCGTGGCCTGGGCAGTCAACGTGCGCATAGTGACGAGTCGGAGAATCGTACTCTACGTGCGACGTGTTGATGGTGATACCGCGAGCCTTCTCTTCCGGCGCGTTATCGATCTGATCAAAGCCACGAGCGGATCCGCCGTAAGCTTCGGCACAAACACGGGTCAGCGCAGCTGTCAGAGTAGTTTTACCATGGTCAACGTGACCAATAGTGCCTACGTTCAAATGCGGTTTTTTACGTTCGAACTTCTCTTTAGCCATCGAGAGATCCCCTATTCGTGAGAGCCATGCGCGTGTCACGCGACCATTAAATAAAAGGCAGATATTCGCATATCTGCCTTGATACTGGAGCTCATGAGCGGAGTTGAACCGCTGACCTCACCCTTACCAAGGGTGTGCTCTACCAACTGAGCTACATGAGCCTTTACATCTTTGCATTGCCAGAGCTGGAGCGGGTAGCGGGAATCGAACCCGCACTATCAGCTTGGAAGGCTGAAGTTCTACCGTTGAACTATACCCGCCTAGTGCCTGGCTTATACGAAATCTGGTGGAGGGAGAAGGATTCGAACCTTCGAAGGCTAAGCCGTCAGATTTACAGTCTGATCCCTTTGACCGCTCGGGAACCCCTCCGCAAAAGAGGCGCCATTTTCATCACTTGGCACCACCCTGTCAACACTTTTATTAGCAAAAACACTTACTTGAAAGCTATTTTTAGCCAACAAAAGCGCTCGCCGGCACAACTACACCTTAGAGCGGGCGCCATTCTAGGGGATGTTGGCGCCTTTAGCAATGCCAGCACAGGCTTGATACTGATGTTGCATGGCCGGAAAATCTGTCCGTAAACGCGATAACATCGCCTGATCCAGCAGCCGACGCCCAGAGGGTGGGACCTGTAAACGATACTGCTCGCGTGTTTTTTCCACCGCCTCCACGCGAACATCGTAGCCCTCGGCCTCCAGCTGCGCCTTGCGTGCTGCGGCATAGTCCCGCTGGCTGAAGACCCCGAGGGAAAGATGTCCTGCCAGCGCGCCCCGGGTAATAACAAAACTGTCTATCCCTCGCTCTTGAAGCATGGAAAGCCTAGCCAGTGCGCCCTGGTTACCGCCGCTCACCGACATCACCAACCAATAATCAGTTGCCGCCACTTCTTCAAGCGTCATCAACTCGGCGGCCACATCAAGTGCTCGCAGGCGCTGCTGCAACTGCTCAGCTACCGCGCGGGCACCGAACGTACCCAACATCACACACAACGCAGACGCGGGATCAGCCTGGATAGGCTTTGCGGGCACTTGAGGAGAGGAGCCGAGCGCTGCGCTCGACGACGGAGCACCCTTGTCGGACGGCAGATCGACAGCCGCCGATTGCTGCGCCTCACTCATTAAGGGCAGGTGCCAGCCACCAATCTGCCACTGCCATAGCGCATACAGCACATTGAGCAGCAGCAAAAACAAGAACAGTGAGCGCATCAATCAATCTCCATTGGACAAGCCAGAGCAAGACCGTCGAAGACCAAATCACTCAGCGTATGACAGGTTTCCGGTAGTGCCGCAGCCATCCGCTCAGCATCTCCACCAGTCAGTATTACAACCATTTCCTCACCCAGCACCTGACGCGCTACGCGCAACTGCTCACGGACAAAACCCACCAACATGAGGTCACAGCCGAATTCGACAGCCTCAGCGGTGCTCGCCCCCGGGACAGGCTGCAATAGATCTCCGCGCAGCGATTCATCGTAACGGATAAGACGAGTATGGCGCTGCAAGCTTGCACGCAACAACTTGCTGCCGGGTGCAATGTATCCGCCCATATGCTGTCCCGAAGCATCGACAAAATCCACGGTTACAGCAGTACCAAGATCAATCACCACACAGGCTCGCTTACAATGATTGTAACCAGCAACCACGGCCAGCCAGCGATCCATGCCAAGCTTGCCATGGTCAGCGTAACCATTGCGCACGCCATACAACTCCGCGCGACTCTTTGCCAGCACAGGGTGCAGCTTGAGCCAACTGGTAAGCTGATCCATGACCACCTGGGTTTCATCCGGCGAGCGTACGCTGACCAATCTGCAGCCATGAATCTCGCGCTCTTGCCCACCCAGCAAACATTGCAACTCCACCAAATCAGGGGCCATATCGCGATCACGTACGCGTCCCTCGCGGTCCAGCAAGCGCCATTTGATCAGTGTATTACCGCAATCTAACTCAAGAAGCATGACCCAACCTCAAACTGACTTCGCCACCACTAACAGCAAGCTCACCCTCATCGGTAAGCAGACGAAGAGATCCCTGCGCAGTGACGCCCAGATTACGCCCTACCAGCACGTTACTGCCGGAGATCACCCTTACATCCGCATTAAGCCAAGCATCGCAGTTTTGCCACTGCGCCTGAAAAGCCTCGAAGCCAGCTTGTTTAAATAGCACCAGAGCCTCCGCCAAACGAGAAGCGAAGACAGCAATTAACTGGTTGCGGTCGAGCAGACCTTTCTGACCTGAACGACGCAGCGAGGTCCAGCCTTGATCGATGCTACTGTCTGCTTCCATTAATACATTTACCCCAACTCCGATCACCACCACCGCGTCGGCAGTCAAGTCACCGGATATTTCCAGCAGCACCCCAGCCAACTTCGCGCCATCGAGTAGCACGTCATTCGGCCATTTGAGGCGGCAGCCTTGATAGCCACAGGCTTCAAGCGCCTGAATCAGTGTCAACCCAACCACCAGACTCAAGCCTTCCAAGCCTTGGGCTCCCCCGCTGACCGGCTCAACAAAAGACATATAAAGGTTCTGACCGAAGGGGCTACTCCACTGACGGCCGCGCCGACCGCGCCCGGCGGTTTGCTGCTCGGCCACAACCACCAGCGGCCGCACGTCCGCACCGGCTATGAGCCGCTGCGCCTGGGCATTGGTAGAGTCGATTTGCTGATAAAGATGCCACTCCCAACGCGCCTCGAGAGGCGGCGGCAGTGCGGCCTGGATCGCAGCACTATCCAGCAGCACTGCGCCTAAGGGAATACGATAGCCTTTACCGCGTACGCGATGGATTGGAAAGCCCTGGTCTTCTAAGGGCTGCAGCGCTTTCCACACCGCAGCGCGGCTGACGCCAAGCTGCTCTCCGAGCTTTTCGCCCGAATGAAATTGGCCATCAGCCAGCAGAGCTAGAATCGCATGCAACATGAGTCGGCAGCACCCAGATGGAGAAACCGCACATCATACCGCTGCGAACGCTCTGCCGCTATCCTCAGGCCTTGTCGTCCCAAAACGGACGCCCGGCCTCATTCAGGGCTTCGGCTCGTGAGATACCGATATCGTGAAGCTGACCATCCGATAGGCTTGCCAACAGACGGCGCTCATAAGCCAACCGCTGCCAACGCGTTAGCGTACGGCAAATAGAGCGCACCAACGCTACGATGCGTGCACCACCCATCCGCAACGACGGCGAAAACACGCACCGTGCCAATAAACGAACATTCATAACGACTTCCTCCATAACTATGGAGAAAGTGTGCGACCACCGCTAACATCAATCCAACGAATGTTTCTTATGCAAACCATCTTGGAGATTGATCAATGGCTGAATACCCAACCATCGACAGCGAGCTACTGCGTACTTTCGTCGCCATAGCCGATCAAGGTGGCTTCACCCGAGCAGCAGACATATTAAATCGCACCCAGTCTGCAGTCAGCATGCAGATGAAGCGGCTCGAAGAGGATGTGATCAAACGACGCCTATTCCAGCGCGCCGGTCGCCAGTTGGACCTGACCGCCGAAGGTGAACTGCTGCTTAGCTATGCACGACGCATTCTAAAACTGCAGGGCGAGATCATCAGCACGTTACGCGAGCCCCATATGGTGGGGTCAGTCAAAATCGGCACACCCGACGATTACGTCATGCGCTTTCTACCCAGCATCATGGCGCGATTTGCACAAAGCTATCCGATGGTTCAGGTGGAGTTGCACTGCGAGCCGTCTTATCAATTGTTGCAGCGCAAGGATCTGGATCTGACGATTGTCACGCGTAAGCCGGGGGCTGAGATCGGCCAACTGCTGCGGCAGGAAAAAATGGTATGGGCTCAGGCTGCAGGATTTGCGCTGCAGGAACAGCCCAGCCTGCCGCTGGCCATGTTCAATAGTGATTGTTTCTGCCGGGAGTGGGCGTGCAATGCGCTGGACACCATGGAGCGGGACTACCGAGTGGCCTATACCAGCCCCAGCCTCTCCGCCATCATGGCGGTAGTCGGTGCCGGGCTGGCGATCACCGCACAACTGGAAAGCTTAATTCCCGCCAACATGCAGATTATCGGCAGCGAACACGGCTTGCCCACGATGCCTTCGGCCAGCATAGTCCTGTTGCGAAACCCACAAACACAAACACCTATCACCGACTGCCTGGCCGAATACATAGCCGAAGGCTTCAGGCTTTAAGCGCGACACCCTGATAGAGATAAGTCATCGGGCGAGGACCGGAAATATAACCCGTATGCAACTCGTCCAGCGTAAACCTCGCTTGGTGCAACAAACTGGAAATAGCCCGATTGAGGTGGCAACCACCGGCAACTGGCTTCCACCAGGGAGTCAGACGGTGCTGCCAGCCCTGTACCGATAAGTCAGGGGCCAGACCGTGCTCGCAAAATAGCAATTGCGCCCCCGGCTTCAGCACTCGACGCATTTCAGCCAGCGCAGGTAGCGGATCAGCAATGCTGCAGAGCGTGAAGGTCATAACAATACTGTCAAAACTCTCATCCGGGGCATCTATACCATCAGCCCCCACGGCAACCATCTCAACAGGGATAGAAATTTCAGCTGCCCGCTTACGCGCTAAGGTCTGCATTTGCGCAGCAGGATCGACACCCACAATACGGCGCACTTTTTCCGGATCGTAATAACGCAGGTTGAGGCCAGTACCGATCCCAATCTCCAGCACATCGCCTTGCGCTCGCGGCACCAATTCAGCTCGTCGCGCCATCACATCGCCCATACCACAAGCAGCGTCAATCAACCGGGGCAGCACATAGCGATCGTAGGGATTCATTCCGACTCCGTGGCAAAGCAACGCACGCCGAGCTCAGTCTTCAACCCAGTTCAAGGTACGAGGACGAGTCTGCTCAATGCCAAACAGGTGTCCGACATCAGGCACAGCATAGCAGCGATCGCCACGCTGCGGCTGCCAACGATTGAACTCAACATGACTGATACCCACCTCCCACGGTTGCTGCGCATCCCAACCACAAGGAGTCAGTTCGAGCCTCACCTCAGCACCAATCAGACTAATGGATTCAATTCTGAGCGGTAAATGTGCATGCAGCACGGGGCAATTTTGTAGCCTTACTTCATGCGGTCGCAGATACAGCTGCATCTCACCGGCGCAGTCCACCCCCTCGGGCATCTGCACCCAAGCGTCACCTTGACTCAGTCGTTGCTGCTCAAGCGAACCGCCCAGCACATTGACGTGCCCCAGAAAATCGAACACAAAACGGCTCTCTGGCTCGGCGTACAAAGCCTGAGGCCCGCCGACTTGCTCTATTTTTCCGGCACTCATGACGACCACACGGTCGGATAGCTCAAGCGCCTCCTCCTGATCGTGTGTCACAAATACGCTAGTGAAGTGCAGCTCGTCGTGCAAAGCCCGCAGCCAGCGCCGAAGATCTTTGCGCACCTTGGCGTCGAGTGCGCCAAACGGCTCGTCGAGCAGCAGAATTTCCGGCTTCATCGCCAAGGCACGCGCCAAAGCGATGCGCTGCTTCTGCCCACCCGACAGTTGTGCTGGATAGCGTGATGACAAGTGCCCCAACTGCACCATCTCCAGGAGGTCGGCAACCTGCCTGCGAATCTCAGCTGCAGGCGGACGCTGCGCGCGTGGCAGCACCTCCAGACCAAAAGCGATGTTCTGCGCTACAGTCATATGACGAAACAGCGCGTAATGCTGGAACACAAAGCCGACTCGGCGCTCGCGCACATGCAGCCTTGTTACATCCTTCCCGTGAAAGAGGATCCGCCCATGCTCGGCAGATTCCAGTCCAGCGATAATACGCAACAGGGTGGTTTTCCCGGAGCCTGAAGGGCCCAGCAAACCGGTCAGCTGACCGTCCGGGATATCGAGCGATATGTCCTTGAGTGCCTGAAACTGGCCGAAGTGCTTATTGACACCCTCTAAACTGATACTCATCAAATACTGTCCGATTGATCTGATACAGGCATACGTTGACGCGCCTGGCGCCACTCAATAAAACTTTTCACTAATAGCGTCAATAGGGCGATGCATGCCAGCAAGGAGGCGCTAGTGAACGCCCCCGCCACATTGTAATCCTGGTACAACAACTCGACGTGCAAAGGCAACGTATTGGTTTCACCGCGAATATTGCCCGACACCACCGATACGGCGCCGAATTCGCCAACAGCTCGTGCATTGGTCAACACCACGCCGTACAACAAAGCCCATTGGATGTTCGGCAGAGTAACCTTGCGGAACAACTGCCAACCAGAAGCGCCCAGCACTACAGCGGCCTCTTCCTCATCTCGCCCCTGCTGCTGCATCAAGGGGATCAACTCGCGAGCCACAAACGGACAAGTGACAAATACCGTGACCATGACAATGCCAGGCCAGGCAAACATCAGCTGTATATCTTTATCCGCCAGCCAACCGCCCAACCAGCCATTGCTACCGTACAACAATAAATAAAGCAGACCTGCGACTACCGGTGACACTGCAAAGGGGATATCGATGAGGGTGATCAGCACCTTTCTGCCGGGAAACTCAAAGCGCGTTACCAGCCAAGCCAGAAAGACACCGAATACCAGATTGAGCGGCACCGTCAGCGCAGCAACAAACAGCGTCAGACCGATTGCCGCCAGAGTATAAGTGTCTGTCAAGTTGCTCCACAGACTACCCGGCCCTGCGGAGAAGGCTTGCGCGAAGATCAATACCAGCGGAATAACGAGTAGTAACAACGTCAACGTCAACGCCAGACCTATCAAGCTCCATTTAACCCAAGGCTGGTCGCCAATACGCAGCGTAGATTGAGTACGACTCATGAATAATTACCGTCCATGCAGGCGGCGTAAATACCGCGCTTGCCACAGATTAATCGCCAACAGCAAAACCAGAGAGGCCATCAAGACCACTGAGGCAATAGCACTGGCGGCCGCGTAGTCGTACTCCTGCAAGCGTACAAATATCATCAGACTGGTAATCTCACTGACGTAGGGCATATTCCCGGCAATAAAGATGACTGCACCAAACTCACCCAAGCTGCGGGTAAAAGACAAAGCAACCCCACTCATCAAGGCCGGCCAAAGTGCCGGGAATAGAATCCGCCTAAATACCGTCCAATCCCCGGCGCCCATACTGACAGCTGCCTCTTCATCTTCTGGAGCAAGATCCTCCAGCACCGGCTGCACCGTTCTAACCACAAACGGCAAACTGGTAAACGACATCGCTACCACAATACCCAAGGGTGTAAAAGCCACCTTGATACCAAGGGCTGTGAGGAACTGGCCGTACCAACCACCCTCTGAGAACAACGCGGCCAAGGTAATACCGGCCACTGCGGTAGGCAGCGCAAATGGAAGATCCATGAGCGCATCGACCAAGGGTTTACCCCAGAATTCGTAGCGCACCAGTACCCAGGCCAGCAGCAAGCCTACGACGCCGTTGAACAAAGAGGCGATTGCAGCGGCCCAGAGGGTCACCTTATAGGAAGACACCACGCGCTCATCGGTAATTACTGCCCAATATTCCGCCAGGCTCATCCCCGATGTCTGCATGATCAATCCGGTCAGCGGCAGCAGCAGTATCAGCCCAATAAACAGTAAAGATATGCCTAAACTCAAAGCAAAACCCGGCAAGACTCGCTTACCGGGTTTATTCTGGCTTGCCGACGCGAAGCCGACTAAGTTTCTACTCATGAACTAATTCGATTATCTACGTTGGAGTTGGTCCAGTTTACCACCGCTGGCAAAATGCACCTTCATCGCGTTGTCCCAGCTGCCGGTAATTTCCTCAATGGGTAGCAGCTGCAGCTCGGGAAACTTGTCCGCGAACTCCAGTTTAACTGCCTCGTTTTGCACCCGATAATAGAACCCCGCAATCAGACGCTGAGCTTCTTCGCTATACATGTGTTCGAGGTATGCCTTGGACACCGCCTCGGTACCGTTACGCTCTACATTGCGATCGATCCAGGTAACCGGAAACTCAGCCAGAAAGCTTATTTTGGGGACCACAACCTCGTAGCCCGCATCCGGATTCTCGGCAACGATATTATTTACTTCCGATTCAAAGGTCAGCAATACATCACCAATATCGCGCTCAATAAAAGTGGTGGTAGCACCTCGTCCGCCAGTATCAAACACAGCGACATTACCCAAGAAGGATTTGAGGTAAGCATCCGTTTGGGCTTCGTCATCTGGATAGGCTTTCTGCGCATAGCCCAAGGCCGCCAGGTAACTGTAACGGCCATTCCCGGAGGTTTTTGGGTTGGGCATTACCGAGCTAACATCATCACGAGCAAGGTCATCCCAATTTTGAATATTCTTAGGATTACCCTTACGCACCAGAAACGCCATGGTGGAATAGTAAGGAGAACTGGCATTCGGCAAACGCTCACGCCAGTTAGCCGGAATTAACTCACCGCGCTGGTGCAGGATATCCACATCTGTCACTTGGTTATAAGTAACAACATCCGCGCGCAACCCTTGAAGAATGGCCTGAGCCTGGCGCGAAGAACCAGCGTGCGATTGCTTAATTTCGATCGTTTTACCGGTCTCTTTTAACCAATACTCACTGAATTCCTCGTTGTAGGCCGAGAATAACTCGCGCGCTATATCGTAGGAAGAGTTGAGCATTTCCTGATCCGCCGCTTGTAGCGGCGTCATGACCAAACTGGCACCTACCGCCACTAAGCCAACAGCGCTTTTCAGTCGTCCAAATACCGATAATTTGCCCAACATACTTTCCTCCTACGCCTATCAAACGGACAGGCAAGCCATTGAAAACAGGAAATACAGCCTACAGAAAGCGAAAAAATAGAACAATAAGATCTTTATACGGATTTACTTATTACTTAAAACACTAAAGCATAAGCTTAAGTCAGTTTTTTGTGGAGGGTACTTTGCAGCAAAGGCTGGAAAAAGTGCGTGCCGGCAACCAGCTGCAAAACAACTGAAGAGAGACCGCATTGTTTTTCGAGCGCACAAAGTAAAACCCCGGTCATCTTTCGATAACCGGGGTTTTGGTATAAGCGCTTGACGATGACCTACTCTCACATGGGGAGACCCCACACTACCATCGGCGATGCATCGTTTCACTACTGAGTTCGGGATGGGATCAGGTGGTTCCAATGCTCTATGGTCGTCAAGCA